>Ga0307479_10001289_pt1 | contig 22796 bp, 17 predicted proteins | sample atmos_gasesECM4C_FD_203743 | JGI IMG/M metagenome (GOLD analysis project Ga0307479, IMG submission 203743) | Hardwood forest soil microbial communities from Morgan-Monroe State Forest, Indiana, United States - atmos_gasesECM4C_515 | ecosystem: Environmental > Terrestrial > Soil > Temperate...
TTGTGCGCGATCGCCCAGCGCGGCGTGCGCGAGACGAAGCCGAGCCGCTCCTGCCAGTCGATGCGGTCGACCTTGTAGACGACGCCGTCGATGTCGTAGTCGAGCTTGGCGCGCTGCTCCTCGATTGTACGGTGGAACGCGATCAGCTGCTCGACCGAGTGGCAGAGTTTGGTCAGCGGATTGGTCGAAAAGCCGCAGCGCTCGAACCAGGAGATCATGCCCGATTGCGTCGCTTCCGGCATCGCGCTCATTTCGCCCCAGGCATAGGCGAAAAAGCCCAGGGGGCGCGAGGCGGTGATGGAGGGGTCCTTCTGGCGCAATGAGCCCGCCGCCGAATTGCGCGGGTTGACGAAGATGGTGCCGCCTTCCGCTTTCTGCCGCTCGTTCAGCGCCAGAAACCCCTTCTTGGTCATATAGACTTCGCCGCGCACCTCGCAGACGTCCGGCACGTTGCGGCCCTTCAGCTTTTGCGGCACGTCCTTCAGCGTACGGATATTGGCGGTGACGTCCTCGCCCTCGGCGCCGTCGCCGCGGGTGGCCGCGGTGATCAATTCGCCGCGCTCATAGCGCAGCGACATCGAGAGCCCGTCGATCTTCGGTTCGGCGGAAAAATCGATCCGCTCCTCGTCGCCAAGCTTGAGGAAGCGGCGGATGCGGCCGACGAAGTCGAGCACATCTTCCTCGGCAAAGGCGTTGTCGAGCGAGAGCATCGGCACCGCGTGGCGGACTTTCTTGAATCGCCCGGACGGCGCCACGCCGACCTTCTGCGACGGCGATTCGCCGGTGACCAACTCCGGAAACCGTGCCTCGATGGCATTGAAGCGCTTCCGCAGCGCATCGTATTCGGCGTCGGTCACGGTCGGCGCGTCTTCCTGATAATAACGCCGGTCGTGCCCTTCGATCTCCAGCGCCAGCCGCTTGTGCTCGACCTTGGCCTGCGCCTTGGTGAGACTGGCGACGTCGGGAAGAGCTTTGGCTTTTGGTTTTGCTATCATGGCGAAAATGTTAGCCCGTCATTCCGGGATGGTCCGAAGGACCAGACCCGGAATCTCGAGATTCCGGGTTCGATGCTTCGCATCGCCCCGGAATGACAAGGTGGTGAGATCGGTCGAAGTCATGAGCTACTACGTTTATATTTTGGCAAGCAGGAAGGACGGCGCAATCTATATCGGAGTTACCAACGACATCGTTCGTAGGGTTTACCAGCACCGAACCAAGGTCGTCCCCGGATTTACTTCAAAATACAATATCACGCGGCTTGTTTGGTTCGAAGTGTACGACGATCCCACATCTGCGATTTCCCGCGAAAAGGAGCTGAAGAAATGGAAGCGAGCTTGGAAGATTCAGCTTGTCGAGGCGAAAAATCCGGATTGGAACGATCTATACGAGTCGATCTGCAACTAAGTGCGCCATTCCGGGATGGTGCGTTAGCACCAGACCCGGAATCTCGAGATTCCGGGTTCGTGCTGCGCACGCCCCGGAATGACCTGGGAGCTACGCCGTCGCCGCCTTCAGCAGCCGCTCCGCGGCGGCCCTTGCTTCCGCGGTGATCTCCGCGCCCGCCAGCATGCGGGCGATCTCCTCGCGGCGGTGATCGGCGGCGAGCGCATTGACGCGGGTGGCGACGCGCTTGCCCTTGTCGAGCGCGTCCTTTGAGATCAACAGATGCTGGTCGGCCCTCGCCGCGACCTGCGGGGCATGCGTCACCGCCATCACCTGCACCTTGGAGGCCAAGCGCGCCAGCCTCGCGCCGATGGCATCGGCCACCGCGCCGCCGACGCCGGTATCGATTTCGTCGAACACCAGCGTCGGCGCCGAGCCGCGGTCGGACAGCACGACTTTGAGCGCCAGCAGGAATCGCGACAATTCGCCGCCGGAGGCGACCTTCATCAAGGGGCCCGGTCGCGTGCCCGGATTGGTCTGCACCCAGAATTCGATGCGATCAAAGCCTTGCGGTCCGGGCACGGCGGGATCGCTTTCGATCTGGGTCGTGAATGTCGCCCGCTCGAGCTTGAGCGGCGCGAGTTCGGCATTGACTGCCCTGTCGAGCTTTTGCGCAGATTTTTCCCGCGCGGCAGAGAGCTTCTTGGCGGCGGCGCCGTAGCGCAGGTCGGCCTCATCGGCGGCAGCTTCCAGTTTTTTCAATTGCTCGGCGCCGGCATCGATCAGCGCGACATCGGCGGCATATTTCGCGGCCAATCGTGCGAGCCCGTCGACGGGCGTGGAATATTTGCGGGAAGCGGCCCGCAGCGCGAACAGCCGCTCCTCGATGCGCTCGAGCTCGGCGGGATCGAAATCGGCCGCCGCGAGCGCCTTGGCCAGATGCTGATCCGCCTCCTCCAGCGCGTTGATCGCGGCATCGATCGCCTTGACCGCGGGCTCGACCAGCGCGGGCGAATTGGCCGCGCGGCGCTCTAGCCGCCGCACCGCCGCCGAAAGCGAAGCGACCGGCGAATGGTCGCCAGAAACCGCGTCCTGCGCCTCGCGCAAGTCGGCGGCGATCTTCTCGCCCTGCATCATCGCGGTGCGGCGCTCCGCAAGCGCGCTCTCCTCGCCGTCCTTGGGCGATAGCGTCCTCAATTCGTCGGAAGCATGGCGCAGATAATCGGCCTCGCGCGCCGCGCGCTCCATGCCGGCGCGGTGTTCCGCAAGCGCGCTGTTGGCCGCGCGCCGCGCCTCCCAGAGCTTTTCCAGGGCGCTGACGTCCCTCTCGAGACCGGCAAAGGCATCAAGCAGGCGCCGGTGCGTTGCGGCGTCGACCAGCGCGCGCTCGTCGTGCTGGCCGTGGATTTCGACCAGGGCCGTGCCGACCGCCCTCAGTGTCTGCACGCTGATCGCCTGGTCGTTGATGAAGGCGCGGGTGCGGCCGTCGGAGAGCTGCACGCGGCGCAGGATCATTTCGCAGGAATCGGCCGAACTCGCCTCATCGAGGCCGTTCTCGGAAAGGATGTCCGCGGCCGGATGCCCCCTCGGCACATCGAACACCGCGGTGACCTGCCCCTGCTCGGCGCCATGGCGGACGAGGCTCGCATCGCCGCGGCCACCGAGCGCCAGCGCGAAGGCATCGAGCAGGATGGATTTTCCCGCGCCGGTCTCGCCGGTCAAAACCGCCAGCCCACGGAAAAACTCGATATCGAGCCGTTCGATCAGGACGATGTCACGGATCGACAGACGCGCCAGCATGGAAAGTAAATTCCTAGCCGAGTCCCAGTTTCTTGAAGGCCCTGGAAATATAGGAGCCCTGATTCTCGCTCGGCTCGAGACCGCCGGACTTTACAAGATTATAGGCGTCCTTGTACCAGGGGCTGTCGGGAAAATTGTGCCCGAGCACGGCGGCGGCCGTCTGCGCCTCGCCGACGATCCCGATTGCCATATAGGCCTCGGTGAGCCGCGCCAGTGCTTCCTCGACGTGACGCGTGGTCTGGTATTGCGTGACGACCGTCTTGAAGCGGTTGATGGCCGCGGTGTAGTCGCGCTTTTCAATGTAATAGCGGCCGATATCCATTTCCTTGCCGGCGAGCTGGTCGCGCGCGCCTTCAAGCTTGGCCTTGGCGCTGACGGAATATTCCGAGGTGGGATATTTGCGGATCACCTCTTCGAGCGCGGCGATCGCCTTCTCGGTCCGGCCTTGATCGCGCGAAATGTCGGGGATCTGGTCGTAGTGCGAGGCCGCGATCAGATATTGCGCGTAGGCCGCGTCCGGGCTGCCCGGATGCAGGGTCACGTAACGTGTCGCCGAGCCGATGCAGTTATCGTAGTCGCCGGCGTTGTAATAGGCATAGGCCGACATCAACAGCGATTTGCGGGCCCAGTCCGAATAAGGATGCTCGCGATCGACTTCCTCGAATTTCTTCGAGGCCGCCCTCACGTCCCTCTTCTCGTTCATCAGGTACAAGCCCTCGTTGTAGAGCTTGTCCGGGGGCTGATCGACGAAGGTGTCGTCCTTGGCGAGGAACTTGTCCCACAGCGCCCCGGTGCCGCAGCCGCTTAAGGGAAGCGCTAGCCCGATCAACGACGCGGCCAGCCAAAACCGCCGGGTGCCAGCCGATATCCTGCGTAGGGGGCGCGCTGTGAGCTGTACCGACATTGCCAAGTGAACCCGAAACCTTTGATTCGCTGCTAATTCGCTGCCCGCCGCGTCATGAAGTGGTCATGAACGCGAATGTTGCCAAGTGCCGCCGACACCATGGCGGCCCTCATGCAGCCACGGCCTGTGTAGCCGAAAAAACTCCGCTAACCAACCGGATAGGCGGCCATTTCGCCCGGATTAAGGCGGTCGAGGCCAATCACTACCGATCATAAATTATTGCAAAACTGGGAAAAAGCGAAGATCTCACGAGCCCGAATCGGCTTTCCGCAATGCGCTTCAGGAGACGTCGGGACCGTAGGCTGGGGCGATCATGCCGCCCATCATGCCGCTGCCGACTTCGGCGTGGGTGCGGGAACGGCGCGCCGTCTCGGGCTCGAGTACCCGCCAAGCGCTGCGGTCGGCCATCAACGCCGTCAGCACCGCGTGGTTCAGTTTGTGTCCGCCGCGCAACGAGCGATAGGCACCAAGCAGCGGCAAGCCGGCGAGCGCGAGGTCGCCTACCGCGTCGAGAACCTTGTGGCGGGCACATTCATCGCTGTAGCGCAGCCCCTCGGGGTTGAGCAGCCGGGTTTCGTCGAACACCACGGTATTCTCAAAGGAGGCGCCAAGCGAAAAGCCCGAACTCCAGAGCCGCGCCACGTCGTTCATGCATCCGAAGGTACGGGCGCGGGCGATCTCGCGGCGGAACCGTTCCGGGTTGAGATCGAACATATATTTCTGACGGCCGATCACCGGATTGGCGAAATCGATTTCAACTTCGGCGCGGAACCCGGCCGCGTAGGGGCGCAGCTCGCCGAACGAATCACCCATCGCCACCTGCACCGGCTTCAGCACCTCGATGAACCGGCGCAGCCCCGATTGAGAGACAATACCGGCCTGATCGATGGCTGCCACAAACGCCGCGGCGCTGCCGTCCATGATCGGCACTTCCGGACCGTCGATTTCGATGATGGCGTTGTCGACCCCCAGGCCTCGCAGCGCAGCAAGCACGTGCTCGGCGGTCGAAACCAGCGGGCCTTGGCCGTCGCCCAAGACGGTCGCGAACGCGGTGGCGATGACCGATTGCGCCGTGGCCCGGACTTCGCGATCGCGTCCCTCAAGTCCCGTGCGGACAAAAATAAAACCTGCATCCAGGGGTGCAGGTCCGATGGTCAAATTGACGGGCAAACCGGAATGAACACCGACACCGGTCACGGTGGCTTGCGAACGAAGCGTCGTTTGCCGACTGAATTTCATGCGAGCCCCGCAACTACTACCTACCTGGAGGTCAAATCGGCGCACTCCCCTGCGCCGGTTCGAATCTCAGGTATCCCCAAGTGACGGCGGACCATATCACCGCCCCAAAGGCCGCCAACTCACGCTTTTTTACGGATTGTTACCCAATCTATGCCGCATTTGCGCCAAGGGTTAACCAAATTGCGGCACGTTTGGAAACCATCCCGCTGCGGCCATCCGATCACGAAATACATAATTAATCATTTAAAATCAGTTGGTTGGGAGGACGAATTCGGCGCGGCCCCGGGCGAAAACAAAGGTCCCGGCCGCATTGGCCGGGACCTGTTCCAACGCCATAATTGTTACAAGCTTTCAGTTTGACTGCCGGCGCAGGAAGGCCGGGATATCCAAATGATCGTCGCCCTGTGGCGGCGCAGCAACAGGTGCCGGGCGGCCGTGGGTGTCCAACCCTTGCAGAGCGGGCCGGCGAGCGTACTCAGATACCGGATCATTGCCTGCCATCTGCTCCGAGACGGTTCGCTTGGGCTTCCGCTCCGGCAACGGCGGCATCGGTGGCATCGCCGGACCCGAAGCGCGGGCTGCGATCGGCGGCTCGTTCTCTTCGTCGCGGCGGCCAAGGCCGACATTGGCGAGGCGCTGCAACAGCGACATCCTGCCCTTTTGCGGATGTTCCTCCTCGGCCTCGCCGCGGGCATGGCGGATTTCGGCCTGCGCCGGCATCGGCAGGTCTTCGAACTTCGGCATCCGCGGGGTGCGGACCGGCGCGCGTTCCGCTGCCTGCGGAATGAACGTCTCGGGTGTCGCCGGCTCATTGTGTTCGGCGCGCGCGGGCTCGTGATCGGGGAACAGCGACGGCTTCTGCGCGATCGGGCGCACCGTAACATCACCATACGAGGCATGCGCGACCGGCCCCTGCGCCGCCGGCGAGGCTTCCGGCGCAACCGCGGCCGCGATGGCTGCCAGCGCCGCGCGCTCGACATTGTTCGAAGTGCGCTGCAGCGCGGCGGCCGAAACCGACGGGGCGTGCGGCTGGGCTTCCAGCTTGGCGGCGCGTTCGGCCAGACGCTGGTTGTCGGCGCGCAGACGCGCCGTCAGGTCGGCGAGACGGTTGTCCGGCGAACCGCCGGACGCCACGTTGGCCGTGGTCGCGGCCACGGCCGGCGCCGCCGCATTGCGGGCGATCTGCGCCTGCTCGATGCCGGTGGCGACGACGGAAACGCGAATCACGCCGTCGAGTGCCTCGTCGAAGGTCGCGCCGACGATGATGTTGGCGTCCTGATCGACCTCTTCGCGAATCCGCGTCGCGGCCTCGTCGACTTCGAATAGCGTGAGGTCCTTGCCGCCGGTGATCGAGATCAAAAGACCGCGGGCCCCCTTCATCGAAGAATCATCGATCAGCGGGTTGGCGATCGCAGCTTCAGCCGCGGTCAAGGCGCGCTTGTCGCCGGAGGCCTCGCCGGTACCCATCATCGCCTTGCCCATCTCGCGCATCACGGCGCGGACGTCGGCAAAGTCGAGATTGATCAGGCCTTCCTTGACCATCAGGTCGGTGATGCAGGCGACGCCCGAATACAGCACCTGGTCGGCCATCGCGAAGGCGTCGGCGAAGGTGGTCTTCTCATTGGCGACCCGGAACAGGTTCTGGTTCGGGATGATCAGAAGCGTGTCGACCACCTTGTGCAGTTCCGCGATGCCGGCTTCCGCGGTGCGCATGCGGCGCTGGCCTTCGAAATGGAACGGCTTGGTGACGACGCCCACGGTGAGGATACCCATTTCGCGCGCGGTCTTGGCGATGACGGGGGCCGCGCCGGTGCCGGTACCGCCGCCCATGCCGGCGGTGACGAACACCATGTTGGCGCCGGAGAGATGGTCTCTGATCTCGTCGATCACCTCCTGCGCGGCGGCTGCGCCGACATCCGGCTGGGAGCCTGCGCCCAGGCCCTGGGTGACCTGCGTGCCCATCTGGACGATGCGCTGCGCCTTCGACATCGTGAGCGCCTGCGCGTCGGTGTTGGCGACGACGAAATCGACGCCCTGAAGCCCCGCAGTGATCATGTTGTTGACGGCATTGCCGCCCGCGCCGCCGACGCCGAACACGGTGATCCGAGGCTTCAGTTCGTGAATGTCAGGGGGGGTAATATTGAGTGCCATGATTGCCTCTCGTCGTTACGCGCGCGTGGGTTCGCCCCGGCCGGCGGCCGCGGGAGTTGGTGAAATTGCATGGGTGCGGAAAAGATTCATCAGAAGCCCTCGCGTAGCCATCGTCCGACCTTTCCAAAATAGCCGTCAGTCCCTGTCCTGAGCTGCCGCGTATGCCGCGGTTCGACGTGTTCAAGATGAGCGTATTGCGGATAGACCAGGAGCCCCGTTGGAACCGCGAACGAGGCATTCTTGGCCTCGTTGGGGAGCCGGCCAAAACCGAGCGGGCGGCCAATTCGCACCGGGCGGCCGAGAATCTGGCTCGCCAATTCGACAATGCCGGTGAGCTGCGAGGCGCCGCCGCTCAGGACAATTCGGGCTTTGGGCTCCGCCGCAAACGGGGAATCCGCAAGCCGATCGCGGACCATTTCAAAAATCTCCTCGGCGCGCTGCCGGACGATGTTCGCAATCGTGGCGTGAGACACGATCTGCGGAACATCCCGCTCGTTGTCGCCGGCCGCCGGCACAGACATCAACTCGCGCGCGTCGGACCCGCCGGTCAGCACGGTGCCATATAACGTCTTGATTCGCTCGGCATCTGCAATGCAGGCGCTCAAACCTCTGGCCAGGTCCATGGTGATGTGGTGCCCGCCGACGGCAAAGCCCGAGGCATGGATGAAGTGTCCGCCGGAATAGGTCGCGATCGTGGTGGTTCCGGCGCCCATCTCGACCACGGCAGCGCCGAGGTCGGCCTCATCGTCGGTCAGGACCGACAGCCCCGCCACATAGGGGCTAGCCGCCATGGCCTCGACGTTGAGATGGCAGCGTTCGACCACCAGCATCAGGTTCCTGGCCACGGTGGCGTCGGCCGTGACCACGTTCATGTCAACTCCGAACTGGCGCGCCACCATGCCCCTGGGGTCGCGGATGCCCTTGACGCCGTCCAGCGCGTAACTGACCGGCAGCGCGTGCAGCACGGTGCGGCCCACCCCGGTCGCATGCCGCATGCCTGTCGAGGTGATCCGGCTGACGTCCGCCGAGGTGACCGCGCCGCCGCGAATATCGGCGGCGGCCTCGATCAATTGACCCTGCAGCCGCCCGCCCGAGACCGAGAGCAGCACGGACTCGACCCGGACCTTGGCCATGCGTTCGGCCAGCGCCACCGCCTGGCGCACCGCCTGCTCGCATTCGGCGAGATCGACCACTGCGCCGGCCTTGACGCCGCGCGACTGGATCTGGCTGTAGCCGATCAATTCGATGGCATGGCTGCGCCCGCGCAGCGCGTCGCTATGCGGGCACGGCTTCAGCCGCGCGATCATGCAGGCGATCTTGCTGGTCCCGATGTCGAGCGAAGCGGCAAGCGCGGTACGCTTCTGCGGCATCGGGCGCGTCTTTGGCGTCTGGGTGCGATCGAAGCCGGTCATGCGTCGCCGGCTTTCTTCTTGGATTTCTTGTCGTCGAACGGCTTTTCACGGGCTTTCGCCGCATCGTCGGACAATTGCACGACCAGCCGGTCCGGCAGCCGCATGTCGACCGCGACGATGTCGCGGGAGAACAGCTTCTCTTCCTTGTCGAGCCGGCTCAGCTCGGCGAGCGCATCGCCGACATCGTGTTCGGGCAGGCGGACATCGAGGCCGTCCTTGAGCCGCAGATTCCAGCGCCGCTCGCCGACATAGATCGCAGCCTTGGTCACGTCATGCACCTGCGGATAACGCGAAAGCAGGGCCAGGAAATCCCGTGCATGGGTTTCGGCGCCCTTGCCGACGACCAGCGGCAGCGAGAGAAAGCGGCGCGACAGATAGGGTTCTAGCACCGCGCCGTCATCGGCAATCACCGAGACCCTGCCCTCCTCCTGCCACAGCGCGAAGGCGGAGCGTTCGACGATGTCGATCTCGAGCCGGCCGGGATAAAGTTTCAGCACGGTCGCATCGGAAATCCAGGGATTGGCCTTCAGCGCCTCGCGCACCGCGGCCGCATCGAGAAACAAGAGTGACGAACGGCCATTGACGCCGCCGATGGCCAGGATCTCGTCCTGGCTCAATTGCCTGCGGCCGTTGATGGCGACCGCCGTGATCCTGAATCCGGCGGAATTGGCGATCGCATTGCGGGTGTCGCCGAGCGCTGAACTCAGTTCCGCGACATGACCGCCCCTCACGATGCCGAAGCCCGCGCTCGCCAACAGCAGCAGGACGGTCGCGGCGACGCCGGCCCGGTGCGGCACGTGCTGCTCGATCAGCCCGATCAGGCGCGGCGGAGGCTCGCGTTCCAGCAACGGCCTGTCGGAAGATTTGGCACGGGCGCGGCGTAAACCGAGCCGCTCACGCAGCAGCACGGCCGCGCCGATGGCGACCGCCTTCAGATCAGCCTGGGGCCTCAGCGATCGCAGCGATCGGGCGAGGCGTCCTGCACCATCCATTGCACGAGCTCGTCAAATGTTGCCCGCAAATGCTTTGCGGGTTTCCGGCAGACATGACGTCTCGGTGATGCCGGGCTCGGGTTTCTCCCCAAGATGCGGTCGTCGAAGCGGAAATCCGCACCAGCTCACGCCCCGGCAGCCAAGCGCAACATGCGCCGCCAGCGTTAACCTTCGGACTTCCTGGTAAACAAAGGGTAAAACCGGTGCGTACAGGGCGCTTTTTCAACCGTCCTGTGAGCCATTTGCTGCAAAATGTTAAGAATTTTACCCACTGGGTTAACCGACCACCCCTATCTGGATACCTCTATGGGCATTCGTCTAGGCATTCGTGGCCGGGGCGGTCATGTCCGCGTGCGCCGCTCCGCCAATGCAATCAGGTGGTGCAGGAAGTCGACGAACTCGATTCCCTGGGCCTTCAGGGCCTTCGGGTAGAGCGAGGCCTTGGTCAGGCCCGGCAGGGTATTGGTCTCGAGAAAGACCGGTCCCTTGTCCGAGAGGATGAAATCGGTGCGCGAATAGCCGCCGCAGGAGAGCGCCCGGTGCGCGCGAAGCGCCTGATCCATGATTTGCGCAGTGACTTCAGGCGAGAAACGTCCGGGGCAGATTTCTTGGGTCGCGTTGGCCAGATACTTCGCCCGATAGTCGAACCCGAATCCGCCTTCCGCCGGGATGATCTCGATCGGAGGCAGCGCGATCACCGAACCGTCCAACTGCTCCAGCACCCCGCACGTCGCTTCTGTCCCTACGATGAACGGCTCGATCAGATAGTCCTCGGTCTTTGCGGCATTGCGGACCGCCATCAAGTCCTGCTTGGCATTGACGAAAATCAGCCCGTAGCTCGATCCGTCGCGCGCAGGTTTTGCGATCAGCTTGCCGTATTCCGCAAACGCCGTGTCGATGTCTTCCAGCATCACACCGGCCGGCGCCGTCGCACCCGCAATCGCGGCAAAGCGTTTTGCGGCGACCTTGTCGAAAGCAAGATGTGAGGATGCCGACCCCGAACCAGTGAACGGGATTTTGCGCAGCTCACACATCGCTTGAAGCTCGCCGTTCTCCGCCCTGCCGCCGTGCAGGCCGAGCACGAGCAGGCGATCATCGGCCCTGGCCTGATCCAGCGCCGCTTCGATTGAGCGCGCAACGCACCGGCCGCCGGGCTTGAACGAATCTTCGAATGGCCGCGAATGCGCAAGCAGAGTCTCCGATTGGGTTTGATGCACGCTGTCATCTACTTCCCAAAACCAGAGATCGGCTTCGGGCAGCGCCGAATGCAGCGCCTGTGCCGACGCCACCGACACCAGGCGCTCCTTGTTGGTGCCGCCGAAGAGAATGGTGATGCGCATTACGTTGACTCGATTCCGATCCGCTTGATTTCCCAGTGTAGCTCAATTCCGGAATTTTGCTTGACCCGCTCGCGCACGGTTTCGCCCAGCGTTTCAATATCATGGCCGGTGGCGTTGCCGGTGTTGATCAGGAAGTTGCAGTGCATTTCCGACACCTGCGCGCCGCCGATCCGCAAGCCGCGACAGTCGGCGGCATCGATCAGCTTCCAGGCGCTGTCGCCGGGCGGATTCTTGAAGGTCGAGCCGCCGGTCTTTTCGCGGATCGGCTGCGCGGTCTCGCGGTGCTGTTGCACCTCGTTCATCCGCGCGCGGATCGCTTCCGCCGCCGCGGCGCGCCCGCGAAAGCGCGCTGCGGTAAAGATGACGGAAGAGTCGACGCCACAGTTGCGATAGACGAATTTCATCTCGGCATTGGTGAAGGTCAGCTTGTTACCCTTGCGGTCGATGCCGGTGGCATCGATCAGAATATCCTTGGTCTCAGCCCCATTGGCGCCGGCATTCATGCGCAGCGCGCCGCCGATCGAGCCGGGAATGCCGAACAAGAACTCGAGTCCCGCAAGGCCTGCGGCCGCCGCGGTCTCGGCCACGCGCTTGTCGAGCGCCGCCGCACCGGCGCTGACGACATCGCCTGCCGCGCCGGTCTCGCCAAAGCCGCGCGGCGACAGCCGGATCACCACACCCGGCAGGCCGCCGTCGCGCACGATCAGATTGGAGCCGACGCCCACGACATAGACTGGAACGTCGTCCGGCAGGTTTTTCAGGAAATAGGCCAGATCGTCTTCATCGGCCGGCGTGAACAAGACCTGCGCCGGGCCGCCGACCCGGAACCAGGTCAGCTCCGCAAGCGACTGGTTCGCCAGCAGCCGCCCGCGAAGCTGCGGCATCGCGGCTTTGAGGTCGGAGGTGATGTCGGGGAAGATCAATGAACTCTCTCGTCCCTACCCCAGCGCCTTCAATTCGCCTGGCAGCGCGTAGGCCCATTGGGTGATGTTGCCGGCGCCGAGGCAGACGACGAGATCGCCGCGGCCGGCAAGGCCCTTGACGACACCAGCGAGATCGGAGGATTTCGCAAGCGGGATCACCTCGCGGTGGCCGTGCGCGCGCAGGCCCAGCACGAAGTGATCGCGGTCGATACCTTCGATCGGCGCTTCGCCGGCCGGATAAACCTCCGCGACGACCACCGTATCGGCATCGTTGAAGCAGGTGCAGAACTCCTCGAACAGCGACTGCAGGCGCGTATATCGATGCGGCTGCACCACGGCGACGATCTTGCCGTTGGTGGATTCGCGCGCGGCCTTCAGCACCGCCGCGATCTCGACCGGATGGTGGCCGTAATCGTCGATCACGGTAACGCCGTTCCATTCGCCGGTCCGGGTAAAGCGTCGCTTGACACCGCCGAAACCCGCGATGGCCTTGCGGATGGCATCGTCGGACAGTCCGAGCTGATGCGCCACCGCGATCGCGGCGGTGGCGTTGAGCGCGTTGTGCCGTCCCGGCATCGGCAGCATGATTTCGGCGATCTCGTGCACGGCTTCGGTCCGGCGGTCGCGGAACGTCACCTTGAATTTAGAGCCGCCGCCCATCGGCACAAGCTCGACCAGCCGCGCATCGGCCTGCGGATTTTCGCCATAGGTGATGATGCGGCGATCCTCGATCTTGCCGACGATGCTTTGCACCACCGGATGATCGATGCACATCACGGCAAAGCCGTAGAACGGCACGTTCTCGACGAAATTGCGGAACGCCTCCTGCACCGCCTCGAAAGTCTTGAAGTGGTCGAGATGCTCGGGATCGACATTGGTGACGATCGCAACGTCCGCCGGGAGTTTTAAGAACGTGCCGTCGCTCTCGTCAGCCTCCACCACCATCCAGTCGCCGGCGCCCAGCCGCGCGTTGGTGCCGTAAGCGTTGATGATGCCGCCATTGATCACGGTCGGATCGAGATCGCCGGCATCGAGCAGAGCCGCGACCATCGAGGTCGTCGTGGTCTTGCCGTGGGTGCCCGCGATCGCGACGCAACTCTTCAGCCGCATCAGCTCAGCCAGCATCTCGGCGCGGCGCACCACCGGAATGCGCTGCGCGCGCGCCGCCATCAATTCCGGATTGTCGCGCTTGATCGCGGTCGACACCACGACCACGTCGGCGCCGTCGACATTCTCGGCTTTATGGCCGATGGAAACCTTGACGCCCTTGTCGCGCAGCCGCGCGACGTTGGCGCTTTCGGAGGCATCCGAGCCCTGCACGGTGTAGCCGAGATTGCACAACACCTCGGCGATGCCGCTCATGCCGATGCCGCCGATCCCGACAAAGTGGATGGGTCCGATCTCGCGCGGCAGTCTCATGGTGGATCTCGCGTGTTCTCATCGCGCCCGGCTTTATGCCGGGAATGACGAATCTCTATCACTTCATGCAAGACGTGGATGGCCGGGACAAGCCCGGCCATGGCGCTAAAGTACTCAAATCCGGGCCTTTTGGCCTAAATTCCGGCGACTTTCACGACCAGGTCGGCCAAACGCTCGGCCGCATCGAGCCGTCCGACCGCGCGGGCTGAGGCCGCCATCGCGGCGAGCCGCGTGGGCTCCGCGGCAAGCGCCGAGATTTCGGCGGCGAGCCGAGCGTGCGTGAAATCCGGCTGCGTGATGCGCAGCGCGCCGTTCGCGGCCGAAACCACGCCGGCATTGGCGAACTGGTCCTGGTCGATGGCACCGGGCAGCGGCACCAGGATCGAGGGCCGGCCGATCGCCGCAAGCTCGGCCACGGTGCCGGCGCCGGAGCGCGAGACGATCAGGTGGTTCGACGCCAGGCGCGCCGGGAGATCAGCGAAGAACGGCGCGAGCTCAGCGCGGATTTTCAGCCGATCGTACACCGCGCGAACCCGCGTCATGTCTTCGTCGCGCACCTGCTGGGTAAGGATCAGACGGTTCCACAGCGCGGGATCCAGGCGCTCGATCGCGCCGGGCACGATGTCGCTCATCACGCGCGCGCCCTGGCTGCCGCCGACCACGAGCAGGCGAAACGGCCCGGTCGCTTCCGGCGCCTGATAGGCCGACGCGGCAGCAGCGAGAACCGCGGGCCGCATCGGCGTGCCGACGGTGGTGGTCTTGCCGGCGAGATCAGGATCGCGGTCGAGCACGCCCGGCAGCGAGGTCGCGATCGCGCTGACGCGGCGGGAAAGAAATCGGTTGGCTCGCCCGAGCACCGCATTGGCGTCGTGGATGATGCCGGGGATGCCGGCGAGCCGCGCGGCCATCAGCGGCGGCACCGTCGGATACCCGCCGAAGCCGACCACGGCCGCGGGCTTCAACCGGCGCATCAGGTTGAACGCGACCGCGGTGCCGGCGGCGAGCATCACGCCGGTGCGGGCGAGCTGCCAAGGCGAGCGGCCGCGCACGGTCTCGCTCGGCACCACGTCGATCATGTCCTTGGAGAACAATCCGCTGTAGCGCAGCGCCCGGGAATCGGTGACGAGCCGAACGCGCAAATCCCGCCGGATCAACTCGACGCCCAGCGCCTCGGCAGGGAACAAATGACCGCCGGTGCCACCCGCGGCCAGCAAAATCAGGGGAGCAGTGTCCATGGCTTCAAATAGCCGACGCCGCGCCGTTCGTCATTACTGTTCGACGGTCAAGCGTAGCCGCGGGCCGCGCCGGCCTCGCTGATCGATTCCAGCTCGGTGCGCGGCCGAAGCCGCGTCAGCGCCAGCATCATGCCGACGCCATAGGCCAGCGACACGATCGAGGAGCCGCCATAGGAGATGAACGGCAGCGTCATGCCCTTGGCCGGAATGAGCTGCAGGTTGACCGACATGTTGATCGCGGCCTGCACCCCGAACATGATGGCGAGGCCGGAAGCCGCAAAGCGCGCGAACATGTCCTCGGTGGCATAGGCGCGCGACAACGCGCGGATCACGATGAAGGTAAACAGCGCCAGCAGCGCCAGGCACAGCACGATGCCGAACTCCTCAGCCGCGACCGCGAACACGAAATCGGTGTGGCTGTCGGGCAGGCTGCGCTTGGCGATGCCCTCGCCCGGTCCAAGCCCGAACCAGCCGCCGTTGGCGAAAGCCTCCATCGCGGTATCGACCTGGAAGGTGTCGCCCGATGCCGGATTCATGAAGCGCTGGATGCGGCCTGCGACGTGCGGCACCAGGAGATACGCGCTGAACAGGCCGGCGCCCGCGGCGCCCGCGAGCCCGAGCACCCAGACCATCCGCATGCCCGCGATGAAGAACAGCGAGCCCCACACCATCAGGGTCAGCATGGTCTGGCCGAAATCGGGTTCCATCACCAGAAGCGACACCAGCATCAACAACAGCACCAGGGCCATCGATGTCGCCGGCATTTCCGGCCGCTTGGCCGATTCGGCGAACAGCCAGGCCGCGAGCACCACGAAGGCGGGCTTGGCGGATTCGGAGGCCTGAATGTTGACGCCGAGCAGCGTGATCCAGCGCCGCGAGCCCTTGACCTCGGGACCGATCAACAAGGTCGCCACGATCAGGGCGATGGAGATCGCGAACACGATCAGGGCGCTGCGCCTGATCTGGCGCGGCGACAGGAAGGAGACGCCGATCAGCACGATGAAGGACGGCAGCAGGAACAGCACATGGCGGCTGAAGAAGTGGAACGGATCGAGCCCGATCCGGGTCGCGACCGGGGGACTTGCCGCGAGCGACAGAATGACGCCGCTCAATATCAGCGCGATGATCGCCCCGAGCTGCGGGCGGTCGACCGTCCACCACCAATCGGACAGGGGGTTGCGTTCTTCGCGGGAGAGCATGGGCGGTCCCAGGGCCAAGGAAACAGCCATTGGTGGCCCATCAGGGTTTCCGAAGGGTTAAGGAATTGTGTAACTTTGAAGATTGAGGGCGGGCCCCACAAAAAAGGTCGTCATACCCGCGAAAGTGGGTATCCAGTACGCCGCGGCGCCCGCGATTGAACCGCACTGCATCTGGAATACTGGATCATCCGCTTTCGCGGATGATGACAGTTGTAACGGATGATGACGGTTGTAAATGTGGGCGACGACCGCGGTTGTCACACCACGGGCTTCACACCGGGCAGCGCGGTGACCAGCTCGCTGAACCTGGCGCCGCGGATTTCGAAATTGCGGTACTGGTCGAACGAGGCGCAGGCCGGCGACAACAGCACCACGGGATCGGCCAGTTGTGATGCTTCCGCATCGCGCGCGGCATGCTCGACCGCGACGTCGAGCGTTTCGCTGATCTCGTGCGGCACGTCGTCGCCGAGCGTGGCCGCAAATTCGTGTGCAGCCTCGCCGATCAGATAGGCCTTGCGGATGCGCGGGAAATATTCGGTGAGGCCCGTGATGCCGCCGAGCTTCGGCTTTCCCCCGGCGATCCAGAAGATGTCGCCGAAGGACGACAGCGCGTGCGCGGCCGCGTCCGCATTGGTGCCCTTGGAATCGTTGACGAACAGCACATGGCCGCGGCGGCCGACCTGCTCCATGCGGTGTGCGAGGCCGGGAAAGCTGCGCAAGCCGTTTTGCAGCACTTCCCGGCTGATGCCCAGCGCCAGCGCGCAGGCCGCGGCACAGGCCGCATTCTGCGCATTATGCAGGCCACGCAGCGAGCCGATGCCGCCGATCCGCGCGATTTCGCTGCGCGCGCCGCCGGCAGCGCGCAGGATGGTTTCGTGCTCGACATAGATCCCATCGGCCAGCGGATTTTTCACGGAGACGCGGACGACGCGCTTGCCCGATTGATCGATTCGGTCGGCGGTGTTGCGGCTCCAACCGTCGTCGACGCCGACGATCGCGGTGCCCTGCGGCTGCACACCGGCGACCAGACGCTCCTTCACCGCGGCGTAGTGCTTGAGCGTGCCGTGGCGATCGATATGGTCCTCGCTGACATTGAGCAGGATGCCGACGGTCGGATCCAGCGAGGGCGTCAGATCGATCTGGTAGGACGACATCTCGATGACATGGACCCGCCCCATGCGCGGCGGCTCCAGCGACAGGATCGCGGTGCCGATGTTGCCGCCCATCTGGGCGTCGTAGCCGGCAAAGCGCATCAGATGCGCGATCAGCGCGGTGGTGGTGGATTTGCCGTTGGTGCCGGTGATCGCCACGAACGGCGCATCCGGTGCGTGCCGGCGCCGCTCGCGGCAGAATAGCTCGATGTCGCCGATCACTTCGACGCCAGCCTCGCGCGCCATCAGCACGCTCCAATGCGGGCTCGGATGGGTGAGCGGCGCACCGGGGGTCAGCACCAGCGCCGCGAAATTCGCCCAGGAAGCCTTGCGCAAGTCCATGGTCACGAAATGGGCGCGCGCAGCTTCGGCCAATCTGTCGGCGCTGTCGTCGCTCGCGAAGACTTTGGCACCGCCCGCTCTTAGCGCATGGCAGCTCGCAAGGCCCGACCCGCCGAGGCCGAACACCGCGACCCTCTTGCCCGCGAAGGAGGTGACGGGGATCATGATTTGACGTCCGTCATTCCGGGGTGACGCGCAAGCGTCGAACTACGATGTGCAATTGCACATCGGAGAATCTCGAGATTCCGGGTTCGTGCTACGCACGCCCCGGAATGACGACGTTGGTACAACGTCGTCATCGCAGTTTCAACGTGGAGAGGCCGGCCAGCGCCAGCATCACCGAGATGATCCAGAACCGGATCACGATCTGCGGCTCGGTCCAGCCCAGTTGCTCAAAATGATGGTGGATCGGGGCCATCTTGAAGATGCGCTTGCCCGTGAGCTTGAACGACGCGACCTGCACGATCACCGAAACCGCTTCCAGCACGAACAATCCTCCGATCACGGCCAGCACGATCTCGTGTTTGACCGCGACCGCGATCGAGCCGAGCATGCCGCCGAGCGCGAGCGAGCCGGTGTCGCCCATGAAGATCGAGGCCGGCGGCGCGTTGAACCAGAGAAATCCGAGACCGGCGCCGAGCAGCGCGCCGCACAGCACCGCGAGTTCGCCGGTGCCGGCGACATAGTTGATCTGCAGATAGTCGGAGAAGACGACGTTGCCGGCGAGATAGGCGATCAGCCCAAAGCTTGCGGACGCAATCATGACCGGCACGATCGCAAGCCCGTCGAGGCCGTCGGTCAGGTTGACCGCATTGCCGGCGCCGACAATGACGAAAGCGCCGAAGATCACGAAGAACCAACCGAAATTCAACACCACGTCCTTGAAGAACGGGATCGCAAGCGACGTTGACGCCGCGTCGCGGCCGAGCCGGACCAGCGCGTAGCAGGCGGCGAGCGCGATCACCGCTTCCAGCGCCAGGCGGATGCGGCCGGCAAAGCCGCCGGAGGTCTGTTTCGTCACCTTCAAATAATCGTCATAGAAGCCGACGAAGCCGAAGCCCAAGGTCACCGCGAGCACGATCCAGACATAAGGGTTGACCGGATTGGCCCACAACAGGGTCGCGACCACGAGCCCCGACAGGATCATCAGCCCGCCCATCGTCGGCGTGCCCTTCTTGGTGAGATGCGATTGCGGACCGTCGGTGCGAATCGGCTGGCCCTTGCCCTGGCGGATCCGCAGATGGTCGATGATCCAGGGGCCGAACAGGAACACGAACAGGGCCCCGGTTACCACCGCGCCGCCGGTACGAAAGGTGATGTAGCGAAAAACGTTGAGCAGCGTGCGAAGCGGGGCAAGACCGGGAAAGGTGTTGGAAAGCTCAATCAACCAGTAAAACATTCAATCCGCCCTATCCCGCGGCTTCGTCGCGCGCGGACTTGCCTGGAAAGCGCTTTTCGAGCGCATTCACGATGGTTTTCATCTTCGAGCCCAGCGATCCCTTGATCATGATCGTGTCGCCCGCGCGTATCGCAGAGACCGCCTGCGCTTCCAGGCTTGCCGCGCTCTCCGCATAGCCGCCCCGTTTACCTGCGGAAAGCGCGTCCCACAAGTTACGCATCAAGGGACCGCAACAATAAACCAGGTCGATCTGATTGGCCTTGACGATGTCGGCGAGACCGCGATGCAGCGCGGGGCCGGTCGGGCCGAGTTCGAGCATATCGCCGAGAACGGCGACGCGACGGCCGTGCGGACCGGTCGCGGCCTGGCCGAGCACATTGAGCGCCGCCGCCATCGAGGCCGGATTGGCGTTATAGCTTTCATCGATCAGGGCGGCCTCGCCATCGGCGAGTTCCAGCACACGCCGCGCCCCGCGCCCCGCGGGAGGCTCGATCTGCGACAGCGACAACGCGGCAAGCGCGAGGTCGGCGCCGGCAAGCGAGGCGGCGGCAAGCACCGCGAGCGAGTTCATCGCCATGTGACGCCCGGGCATGCCGAGCTTGTAGGTCACCTCGTGACCGAGAATGTTGGCATGCACGGCCGAACAGGTCGCATGCAACGACACGTCGAGCAGCCGCGCGTCGGCTTTCTCGTCGGCACCGAACGACACGATGCGCGAAATGCCGCGCTTCTCGGCACTCGCGCGCAAGCGCGCGAATTGCGAATTGTCGCGGTTGAGCACGGCCGTGCCGCCCGGTTCGACGCCGGCAAAGATCTCCGCCTTGGCATCGGCGATCGCCTCGAGCCCGGCGAAGAATTCCAGATGCACCGGCTCGACGGTCGTGATGATGGCGAAATCGGGCCGCGCCATCTTCACCAGCGGTTCGATTTCGCCTGCGTGATTCATGCCGATCTCGAACACCGCAAAACGCACCGATGCCGGGCAGCGCGCTAGCGACAGCGGCACGCCCCAATGATTATTGAACGAGGCGACGGAAGCGTGGGTCTCGCCCTGCGCGTCGAGCACGGCGCGCAGCATTTCCTTGGTCGAGGTCTTGCCGACCGATCCTGTGACCGCGATCACCTGGCCGGCAAGACGCGCGCGCGCTGCGCAGGCGAGATCGCGCAAGCCTGCGAGCACGTCGTCGACCGCGAGCAGCGGCGCGTCGGACGCAAACTTGCCGCGCTGGGCGGCTTCGACCACGGCCAGCGCCGCGCCGGCGTCAATCGCGGCGTCGACGAAATCATGTCCGTCGTGAACGTCGCCCAGAATCGCGAAATACGCCTCGCCTCGCTTGATGCTGCGGCTATCGATGGAAAGACCGGTGACGGCTTCGGGCAAGCTTCCGTTCTGCGCGGCGCGCATCGCCTCCGCCATCGCTTGCGGCGTCCACAAAGGCTGCGCGCTCATACGACCCTCGAGGCAAGTGCTGCGGCCACCGCGTCATGATCGCTGAACGGCAGCACGCGGTCGCCGACGATCTGGCCGGTCTCGTGGCCCTTGCCGGCGATCACCAGCGCATCGCCCGGCTTCAGGTCCGCGATTGCGGCACGGATCGCGCTCGCGCGGTCGCCGATGTCTTTCGCGCCCTTTGCCGCCGCGAGGATCGCGGCGCGGATCTTTTCCGGATTTTCGCTGCGCGGATTGTCGTCGGTGACGATGACGCTATCGGCGTTCTCGCTGGCGATCGCGCCCATCAGGGGACGTTTTCCCGCGTCGCGGTCGCCGCCGGCGCCGAACACGACGACGAGCTTGCGTTTTGCATAAGGCCGCAGCGCCTGCAGCGCCTTCGCCAGCGCGTCGGGCTTGTGCGCGTAGTCGACGAAGATCGGCGCGCCGTTGTAATCGCCGACCCGCTCCAGCCGGCCCTTGGCGCCCTCGAGCGCTTCGAGGCTCTCGAACACCGCGTCCGCCTCGCTGCCGGTTGCAATCGCAAGGGCTGCTGCAACCAGCGCATTCTCGATCTGGAACGCACCGACCAGCGGCAGCCTGACCGAATATGGGTAGCCGCAGTGCTCCAACTTGAGATTTTGCGCAAAGCCTTCGATGGTCGCCTCGACCAAACGAATGCCCTCGCCTGCCCCGTCGCCCCGGCCGCCGACCGTGACAATGCGCAAGCCGCGGGTGCGGGCGGCCTCGATCACTGCCGGCGAGCTGTCATGATCCGCCGAGATCACGGCGGCGCCGCCGGGGACGATCAGTTCGCGGAACAGCCGGAGCTTGGCGGCGAGATAATGCGCGACGTCAGGATGGTAATCCAGGTGGTCGCGCGAAAGGTTGGTGAACCCTCCGGCGGATATCCGCACGCCGTCCAGCCTGAATTGGTCGAGCCCGTGCGAGGAAGCCTCGAACGCTAGATGGGTGACGCCGTCGCGGGCGATCTCGTCGAGCTCGCGATGCAGCGCGATCGGATCGGGCGTCGTCAGCGAGCCGTAGACGGTGCGCTTCGGCGATACCAGTCCGATGGTGCCGATTGAAGCCGACGCATGGCCCAGCCGCTGCCAGATCTGGCGCGCAAACGCCGCCACCGAGGTCTTGCCGCTGGTGCCGGTGACGGCCACGATCGTCGCGGGCTGCTCGGGGAAGAATTTTGCCGCGGCCAGCGAAAGCGCCCGGCGCGGATTGAGCGTCGTGACGAAGGGCACGCTGAGCGTGCCTTGCGGCGGATGGTCGCCGGCAATTGCGACCGCGCCGGCGCGAATCGCGGAATCGATGAAGCGCGCGCCATCCGTCTGGTGGCCTGCCAGCGCAAAAAACAGGTCGCCGGGCTTGACGATACGGCTATCGACGGCAAGGCCTTCGACCGCAATCGCTTCGGCCTGCGGGTCGATCCGGGCGTCATCGCCGAAGAGGTCGCCAAGTCTCATGATTCAAAAAGTCTCATGATTTAAAAAGTCTCATGATCTTCCAGTTCGGCCGGCACGTGAGAGCGCGATGACTTCACGATGAATTGTCAACGCGCTTCTCGCTGATTTTTTTGAGCATGATCTGTTGGGAAAACCGGCACCCACTTTTCCGGATCAGGCTCAAAAAACGCGAGGCAGCCGCCGCGGGGACTCAAAATCGGCGGACTTTGGCCCTACGGCTTACTGCGTTGTCTTCGATGCCGCAAGAATAAGGCGGTCGGGCGGCGGCAGGTCGAAACGCGGCTCGATCCCCAAAAGCGGCGCAATGCGGGCAATCACATTGCCCCCCGTCGGCACCGCGTTCCAGCCCGAGGTGATGAATCCGTGGGTTTCCTTCAGCGATTGTGGTTCATCCAGCATGACCAGCAACTGGTAACGGGGATGATCGGCGGGAATGATCGCCGTGAAGGCGGTTAGCACGCGCTTCTTGGCATAGCGGCCGTTGACGACCTTCTCGGCGGTGCCGGTCTTGCCGCCGATATAATAGCCGTTGACGTCGGCCTTTCGCGCCGTGCCGATCTCGGCATTGAGCCGCATCAGGAACCGCATCTTTTCGGATGTCTCGGGCTTGATCACCCGTTTCGCCACCACCATGGCCTCATCCTCGGAGCGCTTGAGAAAGGTCGGCGGAATCAGATAGCCGCCGTTCACCAGCGCGTCGATGCCCATCACCGCCTGCAGCGGCGCCACCGCCATGCCGTGGCCGAAGGCGATCGTCACCGTGTTCAACTCGCCCCAGTGTTTGGGCACCAGTGGCGACGCGCTTTCCGGCAATTCGGTGCGCAGCCGATCGAGCTGCCCGAACTTGCGCAAGAACGTCTTGTGTGCCTCCACGCCCTGCGACAGCGCAATGCGCGCAGCACCGACATTGGAGGAGAAGGTGAAGACCTCCTTCATGGTGAGGAAGCAGCCCTTCGGCTCGTCGTCATGGATGGCGAACTTGCCGTAATGCAGCGGTCCG
>Ga0307479_10001290_pt1 | contig 22773 bp, 20 predicted proteins | sample atmos_gasesECM4C_FD_203743 | JGI IMG/M metagenome (GOLD analysis project Ga0307479, IMG submission 203743) | Hardwood forest soil microbial communities from Morgan-Monroe State Forest, Indiana, United States - atmos_gasesECM4C_515 | ecosystem: Environmental > Terrestrial > Soil > Temperate...
TTTCGACGCCGCGAAACTTTTTTTACTCCGGCGGCGTCTTCGATGGCTCGTGGCTCGATTGGATTTGGTTCAATATCGCTCCGGATGTGCGCCGCCGTAAGAACCTTCCAGGCCCAAAAACTCACGGAGAAGCCGCTTCCACATGGAAGAGCGAGCACGAACGCATGCAATCATTTCTTCCGCTGCGGGATCTTCCGGACTTGAAGCAGGTCGCACCCTTTTATTATGAGTGGCTTTCGCATCCTCCCGCCGATCCCTGGTGGGACTGGGCTGAGCTGCGCAACAAGTACGACCGTGTCCACGCGGCTGTTCTGAATATTTCCGGCTGGTACGACGAAGCCTACGGCCCTGATGGTGCCACGACAAATTTCAAGGGCCTCCTCGCCGCACGCAAAGGAGAAAAAGATCCCCGCACACGCGCCATCATTGGCCCATGGACTCATGGCGGCCAAGAAGAATCCCGCACCGGCGAGCGCGACTTCGGTCCCACGGCCGCAATCGATTATGACGAGCTCATTCTCCGCTGGATGGACCACTATTTGCGCGGTATCGATAACGGCATCGACCGCGAGAAACCGGTGCGCCTGTTTGTGATGGGAGACAACATTTGGCGCGACGAAGACGCGTGGCCCATCGCCCGAGCCCGGGAACAATCGCTTTACCTGGCTTCAAAAACACCCGACTCTCAAATGGGCCGTCTGGAAAATGTTTCGAGCAAATCTGCGAAGCCGGACAGCACTTTCCTCTCCGATCCGGCACATCCTGTTACTGACCCATTCACGGAGTACGGCGCCCACGACTACCGCTCATTCGCCGGGCGCGACGACGATCTCGTCTTCGACACCGAGCCGCTGGCAGTCGACACCGAAGTCACAGGCCCGATTCGCGCCGAAATCTACCCTTCCTCCGATGTAACCGATCTCGACCTCTGGGTTCGGCTGCTCGACGTCGCGCCCGACGGCGCTGCCCACAATCTCATGAGTCCCGGGCTGGATGTTCTTCGCGCCAGCTACAGAAATGGAACAGTAAAGCCTAAACTCCTCAAGCCAAAGAGCATCGTAAAATTGACTTTAGATCGCATGGTAACGAGCAACACGTTTCTGGCGGGTCATCGCCTTCGCGTGCAAATCTCCGGCGCGTTCTTTCCGCACTTTTCACGTAATCTGCAGACCGGCGAATCCGAAATCACCGCTTCCGCAACACGCATCGCTCACGTGCGCATTTTCCACGATGCGGAGCATCCATCCCGGATTGTCTTGCCGATTATTCCGCGCTAGATAAAGCTTAATCGTGCTTCGCCCCGTGGAGCACGTTGACTGCGTGGGGCAGGAGGTGCGCCACGGCGTCCAGCGATTCCGTCGCCCCTTTCGGGCTTCCGGGCAAGTTCACAATCAGCGTCTTGCCCCGTGCAGCCGCGGCGCCGCGCGACAGCGCCGCCGTCGGCGTCAGTTGTATCCCTTTCCGCCGCATCTCTTCCGCGATACCAGGGATCATGCGATCCGCCACTGCCTGGGTCGCTTCCGGCGTGTTGTCACGCGGACCGATGCCCGTTCCGCCCGTGGTCAAGATCAAATCGACACGCCGGGAATCCGCCAGCTCGCGCAACTGTTCTCGAATGTTCGCGGGATCATCGGAACATCGCAGCGCCCATGTTATCTCCCCGCCGCGGCCGCGGCCGGCGGCCACGACTGCGGGGCCCGAGAGGTCCTCGCGTTCGCCTTTTGAAACGGAATCGCTGATAGTGAGAACGGCGACGCGCATCGCGTGGACTACTTTGCGGAATTCACTTCGTACCGACCGCATCGCGATTGGATTCGTCCATCAGGCGCATCGCTTCCATCAACAAGCCGGTGGTATTCTTCGTCGTGGTCGTGCGGGTCGAGGCATTCGCCGCATTGAAATCAATTTCGAACTCGCCTTCCGTCCACAGCACCACTTTGTACACCGCGTCGTCGCCTGCCAGCTTGCCGATTTTCGCGTCGCGGCACTGCCCGTTCGCAAAATAAAGTTCGCCCTGCTCGCTGCCTTTGCGGACCGCCAACCGGCAGGATTTTTGTCCCATCTCGAGCGACTGCATGAGATCAATCATGCTCATCTCTTCGAGTCGTCCCTGAATCACGCCCGGCCGCGAAGCGCGCTTTTGCAATTTCTCGAGGTGCAGGCGGTCCACTACTTTCTTGGTGATGCGAACCAGGTCTTTAATCAAAAAAGGCTTGGTAATGAAATCTTCCACGCCGTCCACCAGCGGCCTCAGCCGCTCCTCGATGTCCGCGCGGCTGGCCATGAATAAAAACGGGATGTGCCGGGTCGCTTCCCGCGCGCGCAGCTTCTCAAAAAGCTGCCGTCCGTCGAACGCCGGCATTTTGTAATCGCACAAAATCACGTCCGGAGGATCGTCTATCACTTTCAGCAGCGCGTCGGCCCCATCTACCGCGGTCATGACAACGCAGGTGTGTTCTAGTCCTTTCACGATCAGGTCGCGCACCAGGGGATTGTCGTCCGCCAGGAGCAGCTTGACGGTTGTTCCGCTCGCCGCGCTCATCGCACACGCCCCGGCAAGGCGGCCCTTCCCGGACGCTTCTTGTCGAATTCACGGCGAAAATCACCGCTCTTCCCGCCCGTCTTCTCGACGAGAAGAATGTCGGTGATCTCCATCCCTTTATCGAGGGCTTTACACATGTCGTAGACCGTGAGGGCTGCCGCTGTTACCGCGACAAGCGCTTCCATCTCCACGCCCGTCTGAGCGGCAGTCGTCACCCTGGAGTGCAGTTCCACGCCATTTTGGCATAGCCGCGCAGTCACATCAATGTGCGTCAAAGGTAGTGGATGACAAAGAGGTATCCACTCAGCGGTTCTTTTGGCCGCTGCAATCCCCGCGATCCGCGCCACTTCCAGAGGATTGCCCTTGGGATTCCGTAGCCGCCGCACCGCCCGCACCACCCGCGGCTTCATGCGCACGAATCCCCGCGCGGCCGCTGTCCGTGTCGTCACGGCTTTCGCCGACACGTCCACCATCCTCACATCGCCTTTTTTTCCGTAGTGGGACAGCTTGGCCACGGGTTCATCTTACTTCAAGAGGAGAGAAAGAATTAACACAGAGCGCACAGAGAGAGCGTTACACCACATCCTTGCGCAGGAGTATGGATGTGGTCTCCCCTGCCGCGATGCGTTCTCGATCCGCGGGGACGACCAAAAAACAATTTGCGTTAGCCACGGCAGCCACGTCGCCCGATCCTTGCCACTTCAGGGCCTTTACCACAGGCGTTGTGCCTGTCCATTCGACCCGCGCCGGCAGAAAGTGCGTCAGCCCCGATTTTTCGTTCAACGCTTCCCCAAGCAACGCTTGCACCAAGGGTAGCGCTCGCGCTTCCGCTCCGCTCAATAAATCGAGAGCGGGCACCACAAATAATTCGAAGGTCACCATCGTTGAAACCGGGTTACCCGGCAGCCCAAAGACGAATGTGTCTCCACACCGGCCGAACACCGCCGGCTTCCCGGGCCGGATTGCCACCGCATCAAAATAAAATTCCGCCCCCATATCTTTGAGCGCAGTCTCAACGAGATCATACTTTCCCATCGAAACTCCGCCCGAAAGTACGAGCACCTCTTCCTTCAAACCGCGGCGAATTTTCTCTCGCAAGATTTCGATGCTGTCCGCGGCGTTTCCGAGCAGTACCGGTTCACCGCCCGCCAAGCGCACTTGCGCCGCCAGAGAAACACTGTTGCTATTGCGGATCGCGAATGGCCCCGGTGTTTCCTCGACAGCCACAACTTCGTCTCCAGTGGACAAAATCGCGACGCGGGGCTTCTTCGCGCATTTCAGCTCCACGGTTCCTACCTGCGCCGCGAGCGCGAGTTCCGCATATCCCAGCCGTGTCCCTGGCGCAAGAATCCGTTGACCGGAGGCAGCTTCGCTTCCCTTCGCCACAATGTTTTGGCCCGCGCGCGCGTCTCGCTCGAACTGCACTTGTGGAATTGTTCCGGGAGAATGAGGGCTTTCGAGTTTCGTGTACTCGATCATCACAACGGCATCTGCTCCCGGTGGAACTGCCGCGCCAGTCATGATCTGCACGCAGGTCCCCGGCGCCAACGTCTGGGCAACTGTGTCACCGGCTTTGATTTCTCCAGTGCATCGCAGCTTCGCCCCAGCTCTCACATCCGACGCACGCACGGCGTACCCGTCTCTCGTCGAACGATTAAACGGCGGGTAGGGACGATCCGTCTTCACTTCCTGCTGCAACACCAAGCCCAGCGCGTCCCAGACGCTGACCGCGAACGTTGCGCGCGGTCCTCTCTTCTTAGCTACTTGTTCGATGACTTTCTGGCGTGCTTGCTCGTAGCTGAGCATTGGCATGTTCCACGCAAATCAGAGCCAACGCGACAAGAGTGTTCCCGGCGGCACGATCGTGGCATCGCGCTCCGGACCCGTGGAGATCATGCCGATCTCCACCTGAAGAAAATCCGCGATAAATCGTAAATACTCGAGCGCGGCTTTCGGAAGCGTTGCGCTTTCTTTCACTCCATACGTCGTTTGGCACCATCCGGGCAGCGTCTTGTATTCCGGCGTTACGTGCTCGTATTCTTCCGCCAGAGCAGGCATCTCGTTCAGCGATCTGCCTTTGTACTTGTATCCCACACAGACCTGAATTTCGCGTTGCGTATCAAATACGTCCAGCTTCGTGACTACGAGCGAATCGATTCCATTGATCATCTTGGCATAACGCAACACCTGCAAATCCAGCCAGCCGCAGCGCCGCGGACGCCCCGTCACCGCGCCGAACTCATTCCCGCGCTCGCGCACTTCCTGAGCTTCCAGATCCGGCATTTCGGTGGGAAAAGGGCCGCTGCCCACGCGCGTGGTGTAGGCCTTGGAAATTCCGAGGACGTTCTTGATCTTTGTAGGCGGCACACCCGCACCCATAATCGCTCCGCCGGCGGTCGCGCTCGAGGACGTTACATACGGATACGTTCCGTGATCGATGTCCAGCATCGTGCCCTGCGCGCCTTCGAACAGGACCGATTTCCCTTCATCCATCGCGCGGTTCACCAGCTCCGCGGTATCGCAAATATATCCGCGGATTTTTTCTCCGAGGCGGAGCGTTTCGTCTACCTCGTGCGAAAAATCGATGTCCGCGGCGTACGCGCCCTTGGCGAGACGGTTTTTCTCCGCCACGACGCGCGCCGCCTTTTCCCGGAATAATGCCGGTTCCAACAAATCGCACATGCGCAACCCGCGCCGAGCCATCTTGTCCTCGTACGCCGGCCCGATGCCGCGTGAGGTCGTGCCGATTTTGTTCGCGCCGCGCGCGTTCTCCGCGGCCTTTTCCAGCTCGCGGTGATACGGGAAAATCAGGTGTGCGCGATTGCTGACGTGCAGCCGGCCCTTTACTTCGATGCCGGCTTTCGCCAATGTTTCGATTTCCGCCACCAACGCGGCCGGATCGACCACCACGCCCATTCCAATCACTGCTTGCTGCCTGGGCCGCAAAATCCCGCACGGAATCAACTGCAAAACGTATCTGTCTTTTCCGATGATGACGGTATGACCGGCATTGTGGCCGCCCGCGACACGCACAATGTAATCAAACGAGCCCGCAAGGTAGTCCACTACCTTTCCTTTGCCTTCGTCGCCCCATTGCGCGCCCACCACCACGACCGATTTCATGCCCAGTCCTTCTCCGCGCTTGCCCCAGGCAACCAGGGCCGCACCCTTCCCTCTTCATCACTTCTTTCGAGGGAAACTTCCGGCGGGAATTCGCGGAAACCAGCAGAAACAGCATCGTACGCTGCCCACGCCTTCAACGCAAGTAACGGATCGAGCCAGACGCTACTCGCTCAATTCCTGATACCGAAAACAATTCACCACATGATCGTTGACCATGCCGGTGGCCTGCATGAAGGCATAGCAAATCGTCGAGCCCACGAAGCGAAAACCTCGCTTCTTCAAGTCTTTGTTCATGGCGTCCGATTCCGGGGTTCGAGCCGGAACCCATTTGTGCGTTTTCCATGCGTTCTGCTTCGGGCGGCCGCCCACAAACCGCCAGATGTAGACATCAAACGTCCCGAATTCTTCCTGGATTTTCAAGAACGAGCGCGCATTGCTGATTGTGGAGTCAATCTTCAGGCGATTGCGGATGATTCCGGGATCGCCGAGCAGCTGGCGCACTTTCTTTTTGTCGTAGCGCGCGATTTTTTCCGCATCGAACCCGTCGAACACTTCCCGGTATCTCGCGCGTTTCTGCAAAATCGTCTCCCAGCTCAATCCCGCTTGCGCGCCTTCGAGGACGGTAAACTCGAATAATTTCACATCGTCGTGAAGGGGCACGCCCCATTCGCTATCGTGATACGGAATATTCAGCGCGCTGTTGGCCCAGCGGCAGCGGATTACTTTTGCTTGGGTTGATTTCATGGCAGATTTTTGGAGGGAAAAGCCTCGCTGAAAGCCTTATCGCAGAATCGAGTGAATAATAATGGTATTTCCGCCGAGGAGCACCGGATCCGAGGCCAATTCTTCCGTCCAGCGATCCTTGCGCCGCGATGCGGGAGTCAGCTTCGCGAGGAGCCGAATCACGGCCACCAGCGGCCAGTACAGCCACTGATTGGCCTTCTTCCGGTCGCGATAGACGCCCTGAATCGCAAATCCATTCTTCTCCAGGTAATAGCGCAGCTCGTTGTATCCGATCGGATTCGCGTGCACCACAATTTCATCCATGCCGGCGCAATCGTCGTGAATTTTCGCTTTGTACTGCTCCGAAAGCGGCTTGAAGTGCGACGTGTAACCGTAGAGCAGCCACTTCACGCGCTCTTCGACGTTCATGATATTCGGCACGCTGAGGATGAGGTGGCCGCCGGGTTTCAGGAGACGCTTGTATTCGCGGAAAGCTTGCGGCGGCGAATCGATGTGCTCCAGCCCGTCCAGCGACGTGATGTAATCGAACGAGCCCGACGCATACGGCAGCGTTCCCGACAAATCTCCGCGCTTGATCTCCACGCCATCCAGCCGGAAAAGCTCGGAGTACAGATCGCAACAGCGGACGTCGAAGCTTTCGCGGAGCATATCCTGCGCGAGCGCGCCTTCGCCTGTCGGGCAATCCAGAACGACGCCGCGCGGCAAAGGCCTCAAGATTTCCAACACCGTTTCGTGCAGCCCTGGGCGCGACACCGCGATGGGGCCGCGCTCGCCCGCCAGCAACGGCGGATGATCCGCCGGCTTCACCGTGCGCGTCGTGGTTGTGGTGGCTGTGCCAGGTGCCGCCAAGTTTTGTCCTTCCATGGAGCAGGAAGCGCCGCGCCGGCTCCGCAAAAACAGAAAGAGCGTGCCGCTCAAACTCTACGACACGCCCCAGGGTAGTTCAAAGCAATTACGGGATGTGGCGTTCCAGCGCTTTGGTGATCTGATCCTTCGGCACTGCGCCGACGATCTGCTCGACGACTTGCCCGTTCTTGAAAACGAGCAAAGTGGGAATTCCGCGGATGTTGTAACGGCCCGCCGAATTCATCGCTTCGTCGACGTTGAGTTTCATCACTTTCAGCTTGCCCTCATAGTCGTGAGCGATTTCCGCCACCGTGGGCGCCAGCATGTGGCACGGGCGGCACCACTCGGCCCAGAAGTCCACCATCACGGGCTTGCTATTGCTTGCCGTTAGCACCTCTGTGTCAAAATTTCCGTCTGTCACCGCTTGAATGTTTTCAGCCATATTCTTTGTCCTCAGCAACTTGCCAGAAGGCCCGCCGCCAAGTTCTCCTTCGCCGATCTAATTAGATGTTCCAACAGGCTTTTGGTTTCCTGATCCTGTCCCCGACCCGCGCACGGGGTTTCCCGATCCCGACGCGGCTTGCCCTGATCCCCGCAGGGCCCTCGCCGCCTGATACAGTTTCGCATACTCCGCCGCCGGCGCCTTCCAGGAAAAATCCTTGGCCATGCCGTTTAGTTGGATGCGTTTCCAAATGCGTTCGTCCGCGTAATGATGCAGCGCCTGCTTCGCGGCATAGAGTAACGCGGCACCCGAGTATTCCGCGAACTTAAAGCCTGTCCCTGTTCCGTGCTCCACGTCGAAGGTTTCAACTGTGTCGTCAAGACCGCCCGTCGCCCGAACTACCGGCACGGTACCATACTTCAAGCTATAGATCTGATTCAGGCCGCAGGGTTCGTAGCGCGACGGCATCAGGAACACGTCCGCCCCGGCTTCAATCTTGTGCGCAAGCACGTCGTCGTAGGCGATCTTCACTCCCGCGCGATCGGGATACGCGAGTGCGAGTGCGCGGAAAAACTCTTCGTATTTCGGCTCGCCCGTCCCGAGTACAACGAATGAGAGATCCTCGCGCATCAACTCGCGAGCCTTCTCCGCGAGAATATCGAAGCCCTTTTGATTCGCGAAGCGTGACACGATCCCCAGAACCGGCCGCTGCAAATTCTCGGACGGCAAGCCAAAACTTTCAAGCAGCTCCTGCTTGCACACCTGTTTGCCGTTCAAGTCCTTCGCGGAATAGTTCATGGCGATCCATTTGTCCTTCTCCGGACTCCAGGCTGAATAATCCACGCCATTCAGGATTCCGGTTAGGCGGTCGCTGCGGCTGCGTACCACGCCTTCGAGCCCGAAACCATATTCTGCCGTTTGAATCTCCTGCGCATATCTCGGGCTCACCGTCGTTAAATAGTCGGAGAAAATCAGGCCGCCCTTCAGCAGATTTACTTTGCCGAAAAACTCAACTCCACCCGGTTGAAACACGCTCGGGGGAATACCGGCGCGCTCCAGAACTTCCTTGCCGAAATGTCCCTGGTATCCCATGTTGTGGATCGTGAAAACCACCGGAAGGTCTTTGACCGCAGGATCATCGGCGTAGGAGGTCCGTAGCAGCAACGGCAGCAGCGCCGTCTGCCAGTCGTGGCAGTGAATCACGTCGGGGGACCAGACATGCTTGGCAACTTCGATGGCCGCCCGGCACAATTCGCAGTAGCGTTCCGCGTTGTCAGGGTAATCTCCGGAGCTACTTCCGTAGATCCCCTCGCGGTAATAATACTCCGGGTCATCCACGAAGTAATAGCGCACGCCGTGGAGCAGTCCGCCATCGGCGATGACTGGAAAGCGGAGGCGCGTGCCCAGTGGAATGGTCACGCTTGCCGCGGCGACGCCGGCAGCTTTCGTGCCCCGGTAGCGCGGCAGCAGCACCGCGACTTCGTACCCCTGTGCCGCGAGAGCCTTCGGCAGGGCTTCGACGACGTCCGCGAGGCCGCCCGTTTTTGAAAATGGGAGCCCTTCCGATGCTACGAACAGGATTCGCAAGAGTTTCTCGGTCCCGCCTTTTTTCTTGCCGCGCAATCCGTTTACGCTACCGGACACATCTCCACGCGTCAAGCCGCCCAGCGTGACCTGGTGCTTCAATTCGCTGCGCTGGTTACGCACTTCCCCCCTATTATGTCGAAGCCAGGGAGACGTGGACTGTGCTCTTCCGCAGAACGCTGGCCTCGAACCATGGACCGCGCCTTCCCCGCCGCCTGCTACACTGTTGCACCGATGGCCCGTCAACGCCTCGGCCAACATTTTCTTTCAGACGCCGACTGGCGCGAACAAATCGTGCGCGCTATCCGCGTTTCTCCCGACTCCACGGCGCCCGCCGGGCCGGTCGGCAACGCCTGCTGGATAGAGATCGGCGCCGGGCACGGCGAAATGACCGAGCCTCTTCTTTCCACCGGCGTGCCGGTCTATGCCGTTGAGCTCGACCCACCGCTCATAGCGGGTCTCCAGCGTCTGGCGAAAAAATCCCCTAACCTAACGGTTGTCCCGGGTGACATTCTCGAAACGGACCTCGCCGCCATCGCGGCGGGCCGGCGCATTCGCATTTACGGCAACCTGCCCTACTACATCACTTCGCCGATCCTGCATCGGCTGTTTTCGTTCGCGGATCTCATTGACGAAATGCACTTCGTCATGCAAGCGGAAGTGGGCCGCCGCCTCACCGCCAAACCCGGCAGCAAAGCGTACGGTTATTTGTCGGTGGCCACGCAACTCTACTCGCGGCCAGAATATGTATTCGAAATTCCGCGCAGCGCCTTCCGTCCGCCTCCGGAAGTTACTTCCGCTCTCGTGACTCTGCGTCTCCCGGGCGAGCGCGCAGGCCTCTCATTGCATGCGGAAGAGCGCTTTCTTGAATTTGTGAAAATGTGTTTTTCTCAAAAACGCAAAACGCTGGTGAACAACCTGAGGTCTCTCGCCAAACCCGATCTCGTGCGCCGAGCACTGGCCTCGCTCGCCATCCGCCCCGATGCACGCGCCGAGCAACTCACCGTCGCACAGCTTGCCGCCCTCTACCAAAGCCTGGTCCCCGAGTAGTTCTTATCCTCAGAAACTTCCTTTTATTTTCGCTAGCTTTGTGTCTCTGTGCTGGCGCCTGCCCCGACCTGGTCGGCGTGGCTAATCTTTCTCTTCCTTGTTCTGCGCGGCAACCAATCGATCGGGATAATCACTCATAATTCCGTCCACGCCTGCGGCTATCAGCATGCGGATGTGTGCGGGATGATTTACCGTCCAGCAAACGACCTGCAAATCCCTTTTGCGCGCGTCCTTCAGCAGCGCCGGCGTCACCAGGTCGCCCCGCACCGCCAACTGTCGCGCTCCTACTTCCAACGCTTTCGACAGAGGTTCTTCGATCTGCCCGTCATAGAGCAGTCCAGTCATAATCGTTGGTTCGATCCGGCGCAGCCTCGCCAGGATGCCCGCATCGAACGAAATTACTACCGACCGCGGAATCTCTCCCGACTCGCGCAACGCCCCGACCAGCGCATGTTCCCCGCCCCAGGATCCGCCGGGTTTCAGCTCCAGGTAAAACACTACGTCGTGCTTTTTTGAAAACTCCAAAATGTCATCCATCGTCGGAATGCGCTCCCCGGCGAACTCGCTCCCGAACCAGGATCCCGCGTCCAGCCGCCGGAGTTCCATGAGCGTCAGATCGTGCACTTTGCCCTGCCCGTTGGTCGTGCGGTTCACGGTCGCATCGTGCATGGCCACAAGTCGCGAATCCCGCGTGAGTTGCAGGTCCGTCTCGATGAACGTGGCTCCCAGCGCAACGGCGCGTTTGAACGCCGCAAGCGTGTTTTCGGGAGCGTGCCCCGAAGCCCCGCGATGCGCAATCACCAGCACTCCGACAAGCCTCCACGGAACATTTGAGCCTAGAAAAATGTTTCCAATTAATATTCAGCTGCAAGTGTATGCTAACACCTGTCTGCACGGTAAAAACGTGCACCCATTTACCCCTGCCGCCTGAATCTAACCGTTAGATAGAATCAACATGCGCTTCAAGGAGGAAAGTATGCGAAAGGAAAGACAGGCCCTTCTTGCAGTACTGCTGTTCGCGCTGCCGTTCACGGTCGCTCCCTTGGCCGGGGCTTCTCAACCCCCGGACTCGCCGCAACAGCGCAGCGAGGAGAAATACCGCGAGAAGTTGGCTAAGGAAGTGCGCCACCAACTGGTTTTGCTTCCTTACTATTCTGTTTTTGACAATCTCGCCTTCAAGGTCGAAGGAGACAAAGTCACCCTGCTCGGCCAGGTGGTGCGTCCGACGTTGAAGTCCGACGCGGAAGCCGCCGTAAAGAGCATTGAAGGCGTCGCCGCGGTGGTCAACAACATCGAAGTGCTTCCGCTCTCGCCGATGGATGACCAGCTTCGGCGTGCCGTCTATCGCGCCATCTATGGCGACTCCGCGCTCTTTCGTTACGGCGAGTCGGCCGTACCGTCCATCCACATCATCGTGAAGAACGGCAACGTCACACTGGTGGGCGTGGTGGACAACGAATCCGATAAGAATCTCGCCAATCTTCGCGCCAGCGGCGTGCCCAACGTCTTCTCGGTAAAAAACGAACTCACCGTGGCGGGCAAGTAGGTTCGTGCTGCACAGGCCTGCGTCTGCGCCTTTCACAATCTCCGCTTCACTGGGGCCGCCCTGAGGGGCGGCCCATTTTTCTTTTTTCGGACGTACTGGCGCGCCTTAGCCTTTATCGGAGCCGGTCAACAGTCCCTGGTTCCTCAATATCCGGCGAACCTTTTTGGGTGAGATGGACAACCGCGCGGCGACCCGCGCCACCTTGCAGCCCTCGCGCCGCCACACCTTGGGTATGACCACGGACGCGAAATCTTCGCTCACTTCCTGGAATGACTTGCTGCCGACGATGCCCTGCGACCATTCCCGCAGCGCGGAATTGATGTTGCCCGCGCCGCGGAGCTTGCGCTTCAGTTCCTGCAATTCCCTCCAGACGTAGTCATGGTTCGCAGGCTGAAGCAATGCCGTCGCTTCGTCGGAGCATTGCCGGGCGGCTTCGATGCCGTCGGAAAAATCGAGGCACACAGCCAATCCCAGCGCGATGTGCGCCTTGGCGATGAGCCGCCGGTTCTGCGTTTGCTTCACAAACTCCAGCGCCTCGCGGGCATATTCGCTGGCCAACTGAGAAGAGGAGCCGCTGGACCCCTCCTCGATTTGCTCTTCAAATTTCGCGCATTCGACGGCGCATTGGAGAATCCGCGCCCTGCCCTTCAGCATGCTGTCTTTTTTCTCTTCGCCAAGGGAGAACGCCGTAGCCGCGACGGAGCTGGCGCGGTCGAGCTCGCCATTGTCCAGATAAAGGTAGCCGTACGTAATATAGACATTTCCCTTGCCGCGATGGTCATCGTAACGGTCATAAATTTCGCGAGCTTTGGTCAAATGTTCGAACGCTTCCTCGCGAAGACGCTTGAGCTGTTCGCGCCTGTGGAGCTTGGAAGTCGGAGCGGGTGGCGCACTGCGTGCGCGCTTTTTCCTGAATCTTGCGGCTTCGACGTCAATGCGATTGCTCAATTGAAGCGCAAGGAGCCGCTTCACGAACGCAATATTCACGAAGGATCGCGCGAGGCCCCGGTGAGACGCGTCGCGCTTGCCGTACTCTTCGATGGCTTTTCCGAACCGGGAGAGTGCATGATCGTAGTTGCCCTGCCGCCGCGCGATCCGGCCGTAAGCGGAGCTGATGTTTCCACGAGTGATGTAGTCGTCCGTTTCTGCCAGTACCTCTTCTGCCTCGCCCAAAATCTTCGTGGCATTCTCGGGCTGGCCTTCCTGGAAGGCGATCCAGCCTTCGAGCACTTGCATAACCGCGGCCATTTTCGGGTAGTTACAGCGGAGCGCCAGTTCTCTCGCCTTGGCGACGTAGCCGAGCGCGTCTTCGTACCGGCCCTGGCGGCGCAGGCAGCGTCCCGCCCAAAAATTGGCGATCGAAATCACCTGCTTGTCGCGGATCTCGCCCTCCAATGCCAGGACAATTTCGAAATGCCGGATGGCCAGCCCAAACTCTTCTTCCAACATGGCTGCAAGCCCTTCGGCCATTTGCAGGTGCACATATTCGAGGAGCGAGAGCGTCTCCCGCTCGCCTCCGGGAAAACGCGCAAGCAGTTGTTTGATGAGCGCGGGCCGCGCAAAGCCGATGTCCACCCATTGCGCGAGGTAGCCCAGCAGGATTGCCGCGCCTTTCTGCCCCGAGCCGCAGGAGTCCACCAGCGCTCTGTGCGTCTGCAAGCGCCCTAGTCCGTTGCCGATCCTGCGCCAGGCGATGTCTTCCCGGAGCTGCGTCAGAAAGCGCTCGGGAATGCGGCCTTTAGCCCCCGGAATCCGTTCCGTCATAGGAGAACGCACGCTATCCCTCTCGCTTCTAGCCCATTTTGGGCACTCGTCCGATTCGGACTACTCATTTTGACTCTGCGGACCGTTTGGAGTCTACTGCAACATAACGAAAGGCTTCCTCCCTTTCACTACTGGCACTAGCCGGAAAGGTTTTAGAAGAACATGGCGACCGCCGCCAGCAAACCCAACCCGGCCATTTCCGCCCTGCCCTTTGCCAACCGCGTTGTGCCGGTCAATTCCGCTCCCGCGGACTTTGATCCCGCGCGCGATCTGCCCACGGGTTTTCTCGAATTCCTCGCGCCCCTCCACGCCGCGCTCACTCTTCGCCAGCGCGCGCTCATCCATCGCCGCGAATACGCCCTCGTCGAGGCCCACGCAGGCAAGCTCCCGAATTACCTGCCCCCGTCTGTCGCCACCACGAATCCCTGGCGCGTCGAGCTTCCTGATTGGTGCGCCGACCAGCGCAACCAGATGACCGGCCCGGCGGACGACGCCGACCTCGTCGTGAAAATGCTTAACTCCGGCGCGCCGGGCGTCATGCTGGACCTCGAGGACTCAACAGCCAACACTTGGGATCACCTCATGCGCGGCGTTCACAACATTCTCGAGGCTCTCGCCGGCCGGCTGACCTACTTCGATCGCAAGCGCAACAAGCTCATCGGCATCCAGCCGAGCAAGACCGTAATTTTCACCCGGCCGCGGGGTTTACATCTTCATCAAGCCGGCGTTCTCCCCGGCGAGCTCCTGCCCGCTCCGCTGTTTGATGTCGCATTGGTCGCCTTTCAGGCCGATTTCAGCGCCCTGAAACATCCGCTGTGCATTTATCTCCCGAAATCCGAGTCCGCCGACGAAGCTCTCTGGTGGCGCGATCTTTTCCAGATGATCGCGCGCGCCAAAGGCCTCCCGGCCAATGCCATCAAGTGCATGGCGCTCGTCGAATCCCACCCTCTAGCTTTTCAAATGGAAGAGTTCGCCTGGAATCTCCGCGATCACATACTCGGCCTCGATCTGGGACGCTGGGATTACATGGCCAGCCTGATTCATTTCAATCTGGAAAATCCGGAGTGGGTTCTCCCCGATCGCAACACCATTCCCCACGATGTCGCATTCTTCCAAAATCTTCGCGAGCTGATGCCGGAAATTTGTCACAAACACGGCATCCTTGCGATCGGCGGCATGACCGCGCTCTTCCCCAGCCGCGAAGACGCCGAACTGAACGCCCGGGCCTTAAAAGTGCTTGCTGAAGACAAGAAGAATGAAGCTCTATCATTGATGGACGGCGCCTGGACCGGCCATCCCGACCAAAACGAAATTGCTGTCTCGCAATTCCCCGTTCCCAATCAGCTCCAGGCGCGCCCGAAAAACTCCGAGACGCATCCGAATCTCCGCCCAACTCCCACTGGGGTCGGCAAGCGCACTCTCGCCGGAACGCGCGCCGCCATTCGCACCGTCATTCGCTATCGCAACGGCGTCTTGAACGGCCGCGGCGCGAGCCTGCTCGACGGCTACATGGAAGATCTCGCTACGGATCGCATCTATCGCCTCATGATCGCCCAGCGCGTTCAACACTCCCATTCCGTGGCCATTCTTGATGAAGCCGGCCACCCCATCCGTCACACTCCGGAACTCATCACCAAATTATTCGACGAAGAGCTGGAGAGGCTCCTCGGCGAATCTCCGAAAGAGAACGATTCGCAGCGGGCAGCCACATTGCGCGAGGCCCGCAACATCTGCGAGGAGATGATCCGTCGCGCCGAGTTCAATCCGGTCTGAGAAAGGTTTTGGTGGCACAGCCTTCAGGTTGTGCTCTTACGAACAGTTAATTCACAACGCGCAAGTCACCATGGAACCACGGATGAAAGCGCGCGATTCATAAGGAGACGCAAATGTCATCGAACGGAACCAACGGGGCCAATGGCAACAATTACCATTCGAATGCGGACTGGATCACCAATCCCCGCTGGTCCGGCATCACTCGCAATTACACTTACGACGACGTGCTCCGCCTGCGCGGCTCTTTCCAGATCGAATACACGCTCGCGCGGCTCGGCGCGGAGCGTCTGTGGAACCTGATGCACTCGGATCCTTACGTCCCTGCGCTCGGGGCCGTCACCGGCAACCAAGCCATCGAAATGGTTCAGGCCGGACTGAAAGCGATTTACGGAAGCGGCTGGCAAGTGGCCGCTGACGCAAATACCGCCGGCGACGTCTATCCCGATCAGAGCCTCTACCCTTCCAACAGCACGCCTGACCTGGTGAGGCGCATCAACCGCGCCCTTCTGCGGGCCGATCAAATCGATAGCACGGAGGGCAAGACGGGCACCTACTGGCTGGCCCCTATCGTCGCCGATGCCGAGGCGGGTTTTGGCGGCTCGCTCAACGCTTACGAGCTGATGAAATCCATGATCGAAGCCGGCGCCGCGGGCGTCCACTTCGAAGACCAGCTCTCTTCCGCGAAAAAATGCGGGCACCTTGGCGGAAAAGTCGTTGTCCCCACGCGCGAGTTCATTGAGAAACTCACTGCCGCGCGCCTGGCTGCCGATGTTTGCGGCGTGCCTACTCTTCTGATTGCCCGCACGGACGCCAACTCCGCCGGCCTGCTGCTTTCCGACGCCGACCCGCGCGACCGTGAATTCATCTACGGCGAGCGCACTCCCGAAGGCTTTTATCAGTATCGCGCCGGCATGGACGCGGCCATCGCGCGAGGTCTCGCGTACGCTCCTTATGTTGACATGCTATGGTGCGAAACCGCTTCGCCCGATCTTGCCGAAGCGAAGGCATTCGCCGACGCCATCCATGCCAGGTTCCCCGGCAAATTACTCGCTTACAATTGCTCGCCGTCCTTCAATTGGAAGAAAAAACTGGACGACGTCACGATTGCAAACTTCCAGCAGGAGCTTGGAAAAATGGGCTACAAATTCCAGTTCGTCACCCTTGCCGGCTTCCACGCCCTCAATCTCTCTATGTTCCAGCTCGCGCGTGGTTATGCGCAGTCCGGCATGACCGCCTATACCAGGCTCCAGCAGGAGGAGTTCGCCGCGCAGGAGACTGGGTACCGCGCCGTCACCCACCAGAAGTTCGTGGGAACGGGTTTCTTCGACTCCATCACGCAACTGGTTTCCGGCGGCAACTCTTCGACCACAGCACTGGCTGGTTCGACTGAAGCGGAACAGTTTCACGCAGCCGGCGCGGTTGCGCAATCACGCCGCGGAGAGACAGCCAAAGAGCCGACAGCTGGCGCGGTGGCTTAACCGTTCGTTTACAGGCATGATTGTCTCGGGGGCGAAGTCTTCCGCTCGGATGACGGAATCCGCCACTCCCGGTCAATAACTCGGCATCCCAACCTGTTGCCCGCTTTCGCGCCGGCCTTCCAATACCGGCCACATCCCTACTCGCAGCGCCGCGCCGGCCGGGTCGCTCCTGCCACAGCCCTCCGCTACGAATAGGTATAGGTATCGTTCGGAATTAGCGGTCAGCTGCACCTCACCTGGCTTGTGTCGAAAACGAATTTGCGCTGGCTGCGTCTAACTGGTATCACAGTGGGCGCCTCCTGTCGGACTTGTATTCGACCTCATGGATCTCTTCCTATGCCCGCCAACGAGTTTGCAATAAAACAAAAAGCTGCCAGACTATTGATTCGCATAGCCGACAAATCAGGAGTTCAGAAAACATGAGTAAATCAGCATCGTTGCGTCCCATGGCCGCGCTTCTTTGTGGCGGAATATTGATTGCAAGCACGGCCTCGCGCGCCGATGAAGGTATGTGGACCTTCGACAATCCGCCCATCAAACAGCTCCAGGAGAAATATCACTTTACGCCGACGAAGGAATGGCTCGACCACGTGCGGCTCTCCTGCGTGCGTTTCAATGACGGCGGCTCGGGCTCCTTCGTGAGCCCCCATGGTTTGGTATTGACGAACGATCACGTGGCTCGCGGACAGTTGCAGAAGAATTCCACGGCGGAGCACGACTACATCAAGGACGGATTCTATTCGGCGGCGCCCGAGCAGGAGATGAAGTCACCCGATCTGGAGGTCAATGTGCTCGTCTCGATGGAGAACGTGACGGAACGCGTGCGCTCCGCGCTCAAAAATGCGAAGACGGAACAAGAAGAGTTTACGGCGCGAAAAGCGGTGATCGCGGACATCCAGCGCGAAAGCACGGAGAAAACCGGCCTGCGCTCCGATATCGTGACGCTCTATCAGGGAGGCGAGTACTGGCTTTACCGCTATAAGAAATACACCGACGTGCGCATCGTGTTTGCGCCGGAGGAGCAGATCGCTTTCTACGGCGGCGATCCGGATAACTTCACCTATCCCCGCTACGATCTGGATTTTGCGCTGTTCCGCATCTATGAAAACGGGAATCCCATCGAGAGCAAGGACTACCTGAAATGGAACGCCAAGGGCGCGAGCGAGGATGAATTAGTTTTTGTGACAGGTCACCCGGGCTCCACGCAACGCCTGGACACGGTTGCCCAGCTCGAGTATGAACGCGACCATTTCGAAGCGAATCTCCTCAAGCTGCTCAGGCATCGCATTGACGCGATGAAGGCCTACGCGGCCCTCGGAGAAGAGCAGGCCCGCCAGGCCAGCACGCGCATTTTCGGGCTGGAAAACAGCCTGAAGGCCTTCGAAGGACGATACAAGGGCCTCCTTGACAAGAGTGTGATGGCAAAGAAAAAGAGCGATGAAGAAGAGTTCAAGTCCAAGGTGATGAGCACTCCCGAGGGGAAACAGACCTACGGCGGGGCCTGGGACGCGATCGCGGAGGCCGAGAAAAAGGCTTCGACAAGGGTCAAACAGTCTCTATTCGAAAGCACGGATTCGCAGCTCGCATTTCTCGGCGCCAGAATCGTGGAGTACGTCGTGGAGATTAAGAAGCCCGACACGGAACGTCTCGAAGGCTTCCACGACTCGCAGCTCGATTCCCTGCGATTCAATCTCTTCTCCCCTGCTCCGATCTATCCGGGGATGGAAATCTCGCGCATGACCGCTTCCCTGGAGCAGGGCATGCAGGAGCTGGGACCCGATGATCCCTTCATAAAGATCGTTCTCAACGGCCGCTCTCCAAGGGACGTGGCCACGGAAGTTATCAACGGCACGAAACTTGCTGATCCGGGGGTTCGGAAGAAACTGGTGGAAGGCGGAGAGGCCGCGGTGGCCGCTTCCACCGATCCGATGATCGTGTTGCAGCGCAAGCTCGAACCGAATCGCCGCGCCACCATCAAGTGGCAAGAAGACAATGTGGACAGCGTGCTGCAGCAAGCAGGAGAAAAACTGGGTAAAGCGCGCTTCGCAGCGTATGGTAAGAACACTTACCCCGACGCCACCTTCACGCTGCGGCTTTCCTACGGCCAGGTGAAGGCCTATCCGATGAACGGAACCAAGGCGCCCTACAAGACCACTTTCTATGGCTTATACGATCGCGCGCACAGTTTCGATTTCAAGAAGCCGTTCGATCTTCCGGCGCGCTATATTGCGGGACGTGACAAGCTGGATTTGTCCACACCGGTCGACTTCGTCTCCACCAACGACATCATCGGCGGAAATTCCGGCTCGCCGGTAATCAATCGCGATGCGGAGATCGTCGGCCTCATTTTCGACGGCAACATCGAATCGCTGGTGGGAGATTTTGTCTACAGCGATGAAGCAAATCGCGCCGTCTCCGTCCATACCGGGGGTATGACAGAAGTCTTGCGCAAGCTCTACAACGCGCAACGTCTTGCCGAGGAACTCACGGGAAGCGGCTCCGGCCGATAATCAACCCAACTCGGGCCGGCCACTTGTCTCACTGCGCTGTCGATTTCGCGTCTGTAATCTTAAACTTGTAAAGCACCGTCCCTGCCGGATAGAGCGTGTCACGGATTTCCGGGGTTGCTTGCGCTCCGGGGCTTATGCTGGCCGACAGTCTGCCTTTGTTGACTAGCAAAGGCTTGTTGGCCGCGTCCATGTACGTCGTTTCGTACGTGATCTCGCTGTACGCATAATTGTTCGATCGATTTTGAATCGTCACGGACCACACCGCCGTCGTCCCGGCGTGGTCCTTCTCCATCGTCACGCGTTGCACCTTCAAATCACGCAACGGGTCGGCGTTGGTCGGGCCGGCTGGCGCCGCGGCAGTGGTCGCCGCCGCTTGCTCCGGCCCCTTCGCTCCGCCCTTCGTCATCCAGTAGAACAACCCCCCCAGCGCTACCACGGCAACAACCACAAAAATGCCTATCCACATCTTGCTCGTACTGTCTTGCTTTTCGTCCTGCCCTGCCTCAAACATAAACGCCTCCCTCTTTCCGCCCTTCGGCGCCCCGCGAACAAAAAACGCATCGCCTTGGAACACGAATCAAGCATGCGCGGCCCTCAAATCGCTCCCCTTGACGATTCGAGTGAAAGACTCTCCCCTTCGACAAGCGAGAGCCCTCGCAGGGAACCCCGAAAAAGCCCAGGAAACCCATCGACGACACTACACTGATACCGCTTATATCGCATCTCCTGCATGCCGACAAGTTTGATTTGATGGCGGGCCAGGTGGAACGGACGCGTAACCGCTCGCGAGAACACACCACCGCAACTACCGAACCACGGACAGACCGCAGCGCGCCAAAGAAAGAGTGCGCTAGAATCCAGGAATCATGCCTGCAAGCCCGTGGCGATCCTTCCTGTCCCCCGGCCCCGACGGCGATTACTTGGCGCTGCTTTCTTATCTCTCGCTGAAGAGTTATTGGCGAATGCCGTCGTTTTTTTTCTACACAGCGCAAGTGACAAAGCAGTTGGCATCGGCTGAAGGCCTGCTCGGCTATTCGGTTCTCGCACGCCCGCTATCCAAGCGTTCCTGGACGCTTTCCGCATGGAAGGACGAAGCGGCACTGCGCACCTTCGTGCAACACCCGCCGCATGTGCACATCTTGACCGCCCTAGCTCCCCACATGGACCAGACGAAATTCCTGCGCTGGAATGTCAAAGGTTCTCAACTTCCCCTGCGTTGGGATGACGCACTCCGCCGCTTTGCTGATACTTCGCTTTGAGAAACACTCATTCACGCGCACTTAATGAGGCAGACGAGTGGTGGCGAGGCTTTCCTGGGCGGCCGTGTCGTAGAGGTGCAGGATTTCCGTTGCGCGTTTGAGCAAGTCCGAGGGCATGTCACCCTTTTGGTAGTCTACCCAGCCGGTGGTGTACCCGAGCGTGATCTTCCGGCCCGAGCAGGTCGTTTCGAGGGCTCCAAGCCTGTTCAACACCAACTTGGCTTCCCCCAAATTGCACTCCGGGAGCACCAGAAGGAAATCGTCGGTCGACAGCCGCACCGCAAAATCGGAGCCGCGGCACGCCTTCCTCAAGCGCTGTGCGAGCTCTTTCACTGCCTGCTCCATCGCTGCGGGACCGTACTGCTTGCTGAGCACCGCGAACTCATCCAGATGGATCGTCGCCAAGCTCAAAGCGCTCTCTTGCCGCCGCGCGCGCGCTATCTCTTTCCCAAGTTGCTGTTCAATGAAACTTCGCGTGTACAAGCCGGTAACCGGATCCACCGTGGTAGGGTCGCTAATTTGCCCTGCCTGGCCATCCGCGCCGGCGCCCTGACCGGTCAGTTGCTTACGCTGACGTCGAAATGCCCATTGCTGGTACACGAGCCGGCCGTTGAAGAGCAGCAGGAGACAGAACACTCCCCAGCGGACCTGATCCGACCGGATTTCGTAAAAATGCTCGCTGTACAAAAAGAGCGAACGGAAAGAAGTCAGCAAAAAGGCCACCGCCGAAAGCGCGGTTACGATAACCGCCGACACCCAGAGCCACCACTCGCGCCGCGCGATCTGTCTCAGCTCGGATTCCACTTTTTGCGTGCGGAAAGCGCCAAATCCCTCCAGAGGCGAAGGTTTAGGGTTGTTGGCGCGGCTGCTGAAGAGGGATAACATGTTCCCTGTCGAAAGACCAGTTCCTAACAACATTAGGCCGCTGCTGCAAAAGAAGGCAACCGCGAAATGGTACAGGTTCCTGCACTGCAAAAACCTGACCGAATGGTCGGCGCCCGCGTGGCTCGGCCATTCTTGTTTACCCCGACGCGGGAAGAGGCCGTGCTTCTTCTCCGGCAGCGAGTTTCCGAGGCGATCCTCCCATGTTGTCGTCCGACCAGGATCGGCTTGCATTTCCCCTCCGCCAGGCGGAGGATTTCCCTGGAAGACCGATGTTGCAACCAGGCCAACTCGTGCGAGTGAATCTTGCGGGCCTCCAGGCCGAGGGCGTAATGTTTCAGGCGGCGGTCACCGACGCTGTCGCGCATATCGTGAAGCAAACCTCGGAGCAGCCCCCCAAGTACCTCGTAAAACTGCTTTTCTCCTTCCGTGGAGTCACCGAAGTTGAAGTCCCCGCCGACCGCATCCACGCCGACAAGTAGCCCTGAAACCTATTTAGAAATTCCTGCCCGGTCGGAGGCAATTGTTTAGTCCCAAGACATCCTTTACACGTTGTCCCCAGACATCCCTTACACTCCCGCCGCCCGGGCGCGCGCCTAAGGCAGGGCCGACCCGACGGTGTTGAGTTGCGACGCCTGCTGCGCGACGATCTTCCCTTGCGAGAAGACCACGGCGCCCCCAGTTCCGGTGCACATCAGGTCCGCGCCGTCGTTGGTAGCGGAGATGTCGAGCAGACCGGTGACCACCAGGGCGGAGGGCCCGACGAGGATGGTGACGCCGGTCTCGTCCAGCGCAACACTGGTGTCGCCGTTGCCCTGCGTATCGGAGTGTCGCATCAGAAAGCAGTACGCAGTGGACGCTTTGTCCGCTTGCGCCTTGGCGATCACGCTCCAGGATCCTGGCGGCAGTGGCACAAGGCTCGCCACCCGGGTGAGCGCGGAGACTGCAAAGGTCTGCTGGAACGCCGTCGGGAGAGGGGTTTGGTAGACGGAGACGGTGCCGTTGGTGCCGTTCGTACCCGCGGGGCCTTGCGGCCCGGTCGCGCCAGTGGGACCTTGCGGCCCGGTTGCGCCTGCAGCTCCTGGCGTTCCGGGAGCTCCCGCTGGGCCTGTGGTTCCAGTGAGACCCTGCGGACCTGCCGGGCCAATGAGACCCTGCGGACCTGCTGGGCCAACGAGACCCTGCGGACCTGCTGGGCCAACGAGACCCTGCGGACCTGCTGGGCCAACG
>Ga0307479_10001291_pt1 | contig 22752 bp, 20 predicted proteins | sample atmos_gasesECM4C_FD_203743 | JGI IMG/M metagenome (GOLD analysis project Ga0307479, IMG submission 203743) | Hardwood forest soil microbial communities from Morgan-Monroe State Forest, Indiana, United States - atmos_gasesECM4C_515 | ecosystem: Environmental > Terrestrial > Soil > Temperate...
GCCAATGTGCAGCACATCTACAGTCGGAGGCGAACATGGGCGAGGTAATCCCATTCATCTCAAGAGCCGAACGCGAACGAATCCGCCTGATTCGAGAAGCCCGCGCGAACTACGAGAGCGTCTTCCCGCCGTCTGACCCGCTCACCGAGCAGCTTGAGGAATCATCGTTCAGCGCCGCCAACCTTCGTCGCGGCGACGAGGTTCTGCCGTAATCAAGATCATCGCCGCGCGCTACAGCCCGGTTGCTTGATAACTTCTATGCCAACCGAAGGAGATCGCCGTGTCAATACGTAACCTGTTTTTCGCTACTGCATTCGCTTTGGCCTCTCTGGGGGCCGCCCACGCCGATGGCCTGCGTCCTATTGCGGCTAAGAGCATCGACCTCGGCGATGTATCAGGTGTCGCCTATTACACCATCGAGCGTGATGGGTTTCATGTCGTCACAACACTTGCGCAGGGCGAGTCGGGCACGCCGATCCATATCGTGTCCATACTTGCCCGGGCCAGCGTGTTATTCTCTCGACACCGCACCAGGCCGGTGCGCTCGAAATCAGCCGGAAGGGCGACAGCGTGCTCATTCGCAAGGCGGACGCCGTCTCTAACTGAATTTCGGATCGTTGGTCAGAACGGATGAAATAACGAGCCTCGCATGTCCACCATCCATCTCCATCGGACAACCACTTCGACGCCCGAACAGTACGTCGCCGGCCTCACCGATTTCGGGCCTGGCCGTTCGAAACTTTTCGGCAACATTCCGCAGCTCGGTTCGACGCAACTCGTCCCGCTTGTCGTAGACGCCCAAGTGCTCGATCCCCGTTCGGGGACAGACATGCGTGCCGGTACCGAATTCGAGCAGAGGCTCAGGTAGTGTCGTGAGCTTCATGCCGCAGTTCCTCCCGCCACTTGGATATCTTCCTCGTCGTCACCGACTGGCTCTGCCTCTCCGGCATCCGGAGCGTTGAATTCAAGGAGGGAGAGGAAGCGCAGCCCGTGGTCCTCGTCATCTTTCTTGCTGGCGCCGGACAGGAAATAGGCCACGAAACGAACCATGTTTCGGACGGTTGCGTTGTGCTCAAGACGCTTCTGCGCCGACAACAGTTCATCGTGCCAGCGCGATTGGCGGTAGCCGTCATAAGAATAGTACCAACTCGGCACAATCTGCGCATACCAGTCGTCCCCCAGCTTCGTGAACGTCAGGTCGAACGAGAAATGCTTCTGGTGCGCGACCTTGGACGGATCCTTGCGCTGGTACTTGACCTCGAACACGCGGCGGATCGCGGTCCTTTTCCCGATCCAAGTCTCCCTCCGCTCAAGCTGTCCCTCCTCGGCCGGTCCGAAGAAGAAGAACCCGTCCATGTTGTGCATGCGCACGTGGCGCTGCTTCAAAAGCTCCCGCGTCTCGGCTGAGAGAAGCTGCTTCAGGATGTTCACGTTGTCTGTTTCGGCGGAGTCGGCCAAGTCCGAGATGTTCAAGCGCTCCACCGAGCCCGCGTCTACTACGCTGATCAGGCCGCACTGTTCTATGTCGTGGAATGAGAAGAGCTTGTTGTCGTGGCAGACCCAAGCATCTGTCTCCACGTCATTCAGGAGCAGCGCCATCTTGACGACCGACTTCCTGCTCCGCGCCTTTCCTCCGTAGTTGAGCTTCGCCTTCCCCTGCGCGATCACCTTCTTGTCGTCGATCGTCAGCTCGGCAACGTACACCGCCTCGGGCGGCCTGATCATCTGAAGATTGGACGTGATGGCCGTCGGTGCGGCAATGCTCTCCGAGCTGAAGCTGATGTACGCGTCGACTTCGCCGAGGATGCGCTTGAACTCTGACAGCACTCGCTCCTGCGCGGCGAGCCGCAGGCCAGCCACCTGACCGAGAAGGTCACCGAGGTCGATGATATGTTTCTTGCAGTTGAAGGCGAACTGATCGGTCAGCAGCTCGTTCACCGACGCCTGGCTGTACGACGACTGCTTCCTCGCGAGCATGAGGACGTAGAGCTCGTCGAACGTGTTGTATTAGGCGCGGTCCATGAACTGCTGAACGGTCGACTTCACCTTTTCGAGCGTCGTCGTCGACGTTATCTGGAACGACACGCGGTCGTGATCGTCGCCGAGATCGATGCCGGGAAGTTCTTCTGCTTTCGGTTCAGGTTGACGAGGTGCGGGAGGTTGTAGACTGACTTCAGGATGGGGATGAACGCATCCTCCAGCGCCAAGTTGATATCGGTTCGACCCTGCGAGGTCGCCAATTCAACCTGAACAAGGATGCGGCTGACTACGTCGCGAAGCTGATTCTCAACCTCAAGCTGCCTCATTCCGCGCCCCCCTTTCCTGAAAAAGGCCCATCCTAGTGATGGGAACGCAGGGAGAACATTTCAAGGGCCGAGCCCACCTCCGTCGAGAACTTTCCCCTTGCTGCCATTATAGCACTTCCGCCAGAAGCAGCCTTGGGATCTTTCCAATTATGCCGCCAACCTCGGCATGAGCTCTATCAATTTCAGGAACGCGCGAGATCTGTGCCGCAAGCATCGGGTGTTGCGGGCCGGGATTTGAACCTATCCATCAGACTGCGTCGTGCAGCTGATCCCGTCGACCGCTGATCTCATCACGGCGGGCAACGCGCGAGCAGCGACAATGTTGCGTCTGCGTCGAACGATACAATTGGTCGGTTCGTGATGGGCTTCGCATTGTCAGTAGGCAATCGAGATTGCGCATCGATGAAGTTGGCGCACCCGACACGATTCGAACGTGTGGCCTTCGCCTTCGGAGGGCGACGCTCTATCCAGCTGAGCTACGGGTGCCTGCGCTGCTTACGCAGTGCTTACGCGGAAACCTCGTGGCTGTGAAGCGATCCGCATACATTTGCTAAGTCTCTGTAACTTCGATCTCTTTTATGCGCCGTCACCACGCAAAACAGCTTGACATCTGCCTTCGGAGGGCAACGCTAGGCGACCGCCTGAAATATCAATTTGAGTTGGTTGCATGCTCTTTCACGATTTCTAATCATTGTGTTCGATCGACGGGGCATTCAGATCGGCATCGCGTCCGAAACCTGCGCGCCTCGGCACAGTGTTACCCAGCCGAGACGTCGGTATGGCACGGGATGGCCCGCGGGGATCCGCAGCCGGTCAGCAGCAGTGGGCGTACTTGTCGTCGATAAAGTACAATCTGGGTACATCGAAATTGAGCAACTGTCTTTCCGGAATTTTCGCTCGTTACTTCAGCGTCCCACAGTTGCGTTGTTCGACCCTCATGGACGACGGGAGAGCTTGCGAAGCTTGGACCGCTGACGGCGGTAGCTCGCCCACTGTGAACCCTCCAGCGCCTGAAGATTTCACCGTCGCCCTTTTCGCTAGCAGTGACGAAGAAGTGTTGGCTGTCACAAACTGCTCGTCCCGCAGATCGCGCATGCAGACCGGAGTAATTTTGGCTGCGATTTCAAGTCTATCCTAGGAGTGTGACCGTGGACGGTAGTTGGCCGGAGGCTAAGGTTCGGTAATTCCATCCTATTTTGATTGTTTCCGCGCTGCGTTGGAGTAGTGTCCGACGGTCGCATACGCAGCCTTGCCAAGTGCAGGAGTGCCGATGGGTATCGCGCGGAGCAATACGGACGCGGGGCGCTCTGCATCGGCGACAATTCCGAATGCGGCGTCCGGCAGTCCATCGGTCGAAGAGCTGCTGGCATTCGAGCGAATGCTCGCCGACCTCTCGGCGCGAATGGCCAACGTGCCGGCCGATCGGGTCGAAGCGGAAATCCAGATAGCGCAGGCCGCTCTCCGGCAATTTCTCGGGTTCGACCGCAGCACCTTTGCGGAATTTCAGGACGACGGCTCGCTCGTAGTCGTCTCTTCGACGGCCATAGAGGGGGTCGATGCTACGCCGCTGGGTCCGCTTCCCGCCCGGCTTGAGTGGTTTATCACCAAGCTTCGCGCCGGAGAGACGCTTGTCGTTCAGGATCCGACCGAAGATCTCCCGCCGGAAGCGGTAGGCGAGGCCGAATATGTCCAGCAGACGGGTCTCCGCTCACATCTCAGCATCCCGCTTCGAATTGGCGGCCGAGTCGTCGGAGCCATTGCGTTCTCGGCCTTCAGAGAAACGCGCAACTGGCCCGATGATTTGATTGCGCGGGTCAGGCTCGTCGGCGAGGTGTTCGCGCATGCCATCGCGCGGAAGCGAGAGCACGAAAAGCTGTTGGCCGCCATGGCGGAAATCAGATTCCTGAAGGACCGCCTCGAGCGGGAGAATTCATATCTCAAGCAAGCCGTGCAGGTCAGGCCCCCGCAAGGCCTGACGAGCCGCTCGCCGCGCTTTCTGTCGGTGGTCGAGGAAATCAAACAGGTTGCGCAAACCAGTTCGACGGTACTGCTTCTCGGCGAGACTGGAAGCGGAAAGGAAGTCCTGGCCCAGGCGATCCACGATGCAAGCGCCCAAAGGGATCGGACGATGATCAAGGTCAATTGCGCGGCGCTGCCGGCGAGCCTGATCGAGTCGGAACTGTTCGGCCGGGAAAAGGGCGCGTTCACCGGCGCTTTGGCACGGCAGCCGGGTCGTTTCGAAATCGCCGACGGATCGACGATTTTTCTGGACGAAGTCGGCGAACTGCCGCTGGAGTTGCAGCCAAAGCTGCTCCGCGTGCTGCAGGAGGGCGAGTTCGAGCGTCTGGGGGGTAGCAAGACCATCAAGGTCGACGCGCGCGTCATCGCAGCGACCAACCGCCCCCTCGAACAGGCCGTGAAGGAAGGAAAATTCCGGGAGGATCTGTTCTATCGGCTCGATGTGTTCCGAATCGAGGTGCCTCCGTTGCGCGAGCGGCGGGAGGACATTCCGTTGCTGACATGGACGTTCGTGAAGGACTTCGGCAACTCGATGGGCAAAAGGATCGAGGAAATCGCGGAAGAGTCGATGCGCGCACTCCGGGACTATCACTGGCCTGGCAATATCCGCGAACTGCGAAACGTGATCGAGCGCGCGATGATTCTTTCTCACGGCCCCAAGCTGTACGTCAAGCTCAGCAACGCGGCGTTGAGACCGGTTGCCGTAAAGGCGACTACCGGCTCGCTCGACGAGGCCGAGCTTACGATCATCCGGCAGGCGGTCGAGCAGTGCAACTGGAGGATTCGCGGCGCAAATGGCGCCGCCGCGCTTCTCAAGATGAAGCCAACGACGCTTGAATCCCGCATCAAGAAGCTCGGCCTCGCACCAAGGTATTGACCTCCGAAATTTCGGAGATTCTCCGAAATTTCGGAGAACTGGATCGCGTCGATCGCGTCGGGCCCGCTGCGCAATTTTAACTATCTCACTGCACCACCTGATCTTTCCGTCTGACGCGCGGCATGCTGCGCGTTGGCCCGCTTCTTGCGATGTGAGGTGAGAACCGTCCTTGTTCGTAGGCGGGCTTCAGAAAGACATCAGCGTGATCGTGTTCTCGCTGCAAATCGTGACTCCCGACGAAAGGCGAACGGCCTTGCTGCGCGCGCTCGGCGCCATGCTTGGACCGACGAGGGTCGCGCCGGGGTGTCTGGATGCCCGACTGTACTCGGATCTCGACGGCCGCCGGACCTTGTTGTTCGTCGAAGATTGGGAGTCTCGCGAGCAGTTCGAGCGCAATCTCGACGAGGCCAAGCTGAATGCGATCGTTTCGGTAATCGAACTCTGCCACGAGGCACCCGTCGTACGCCTCGACGCGGTCGAGCGGGCGGAAGGCGTGGACGTCTTGGCGCTTTGCCACGGCATCAACTCCGGCACGCGGTGATCGAAAGGACCAGCGTATGACCGGTACAAAAGCAAAAAGAATCGCTTTGGCCGTTGTCGTCGGTGCCAGATCGTCTAGTCACGGCCGTCCAATTGGAGCAAGACGATGAAATCAGTAAAACTGCCGATCTGGATCCGTTTTGTCCTACTCGTTGGCATTGTCGGTTTCGCGGCCGGCGCGAGCTTCGCAGCCTACCGCTACTACACCCGTCCGGTGACGCTGAGCGTGGCGGTGGGCTCGATCGATGGCGAGGCCGCCAAGGCCATGTCGGCCATTGCCGGCCGCCTCGCTTCGACGAACGCGCCGGTGCGGCTGAACGTCGTGGACACCGGCACGGTAGTCGAAGCCGCCAAGGCCTTTTCCGACGGCAAGGTGGATCTTGCGGTGGTCCGCGGAGACGTCGGCGACCTGGCGAAGGCGCAGGCTGTGGTCGTTATGAGCCACGTGGCCGTACTCGTCGTCGCTCCGCCGGGTTCGGCCATCGACAGCATGGAAAAACTGAAAGGCCGCCGCGTTGGCGTGCTCGGAGGGGAAGCTAACGCCAAGATCGTGGACGTGCTGAGCAAGGAATACGGGCTCGACCGGGCGAAGGTGTTCCAGGACATCGCGCTACCTGATGCCCGCCGCGCCATTCAATCCAAGGAGGTGAGCGCGCTGCTCATCGTGATCCCTCTGACCGGAAAATATCTGTCGCTGGTGCGCGACATCTTCCAGCAGGGCCCAAAGGCATTGCCGACACTGATACCGATCGAGTCCGCAGGCGCAATCGTGGAAGCCGAACGGGCCTATGAGAGCTTCGACGTGCCCAAGGGCACGCTGCACGGATCACCCCCGGTCCCGGACGACGACGTGACCACCTTGAGAACCAATTTGTACCTGGTCGCCGGCAAGGTGCTCGGCTCGGATCTGGTCACAACGCTGACGCAGACGATCATGAGTGTCCGCAGGGACCTCATGCACGAAGAGCCCATCTTCGCGCAGATCACCGCGCCGAGCACCGACCAGGATGCCTACCTTCCTCTGCACCGCGGGGCTGCGGCCGTCTACAACAGCACCCAGCAAAGCTTCATGGATGAATACGGCAACTGGATCTACCTGACGCCAATGGTGCTGGGCGGCGCGGCCACACTGCTTGCAGCGGCCTGGAAATTTCTTGGGCTCGGCAGCCAAAAGAGCGAGGGCCCCTTGGATTCTCTCTACGCGCTGGGGCGCCGGATCAGGAAGGCCATCACGGAAGCTGAGCTGTCGGACATCGAGGAAGAAATCGACAACATTCTCAGGGTGGAGCGCGCCAAATCCGCTGATGGAGACGAGAACGCCGTTGATGCCGCTACGTTGAATGTGGCGGCCCACCGCCTGGAGGGCCTGATTCACGATCGACGGGCTGTGCTGGCGAAGAGACCGATAATTGCATCCGTAGCCTAGGCGGCTCGGACCTCAGGCGCCCAACATGCGGAAGTGATCGACCGACCATCTACTTGCAACCGGAGGAGAGCAGTCATGAAACGCCCGATTATTCCTACACTGCTGGCAGGAGGCTTCATCGCCTTGAGCACTATGGACGCAAGCGCCGTGGTCTGTGCTCGCGGCGTGGTTCGCGCCGGCTGCGTCGCCGCCGGCGGAGCCGCTGTCGTCGCAGCACCCGTAGTTCGGCCTGGTGCCGCTGCTGTTGTAGCCCCGCGCGGTGCTGTTGTGGCCCCGCGCGGGGTCGCAGTCCGCCGCAGGGCGTATTGACGATCCAGAGCAAAAAGGATCCCGCGCCGATAGGCGCCGCATCCTTGCCCATGCGACGCGACGGAACAATCCGCCGGTCGTTTGGTCAATCCGCGGAGTCCGATCGATATCTGATCACTTGATCGTTTTTCTTGTGGTCCGACCATGGTGGTGAAATCATGAGTGCAATCGCGTTGTCGGGTATCGCGTTTGTATGCATCGCAGGCGGTGTCCTGCTTGGTATGTTCCTCCGCAACACCTTGCCGGAACATCATCTGAGCTCGGATGCGAAGGATGTGGTCAGGCTGGGCACCGGCCTCATCGGAACGATAGCCGCACTTGTCCTTGGCCTGCTGATCAGCTCGGCGAAGAGTTCGTACGATCTGCAGAGCGCTCAAATCAAACAGATGACCGCCAATATTGTTCTGCTCGACCATTTTCTGGCGCAGTATGGGCCGGGGACAGGCGCAGTGCGCAATCTGATGCGGCGGGGCGTAGTTATCCTGGCCGATCGAATGTGGCGTGAGAACAGTTCTGAAGTCGCCAAGACAGCCTCGTTCGAAGCGAGTGCCGCAACTGACGCAGTCTACACGAAGCTTCAGGAGCTTTCGCCGCAGAACGAGTCACAGCGCTCCCTGCAAGCGCGGGCAATACAGACCAGCACGGATATCGCGCAAACGCGCTTGCTGCTGTTCACGCAGACGGACAATTCGATTCCGATGCCATTCCTGGTAGTGTTAATTTTCTGGCTCACCATCATCTTTGCGAGCTTCAGCCTGTTTGCGCGACCCAACGCAATCGTAGTCGGGTCCTTGTTCATATTTGGGCTTTCGGCCGCAGGAGCAATCTACCTGATCCTGGAGCTAGGCCAGCCGTTTGCCGGACTAATGCAGATCTCCAACGTACCGCTACGAAACGCCCTCGCACCTATAGCGGGCGCTAACCCAGTTGTTTTGCAGTAGGGAAAGGAACTCCGAGCAATGCATCTATCCACACCTCCCAACTGCGCGGCCCCGAGGCCCTTAGCTTCGATCCGAACCAGCCGGAGATTGCAACTCCCCGCAAGGTTTCGGAGGGCGGCTCGCATCTATGCGCGCCGAACTACTACCGCCGCTACCGGCCTGCCGCCCGGCCTGTGGAGCCGGTCGACACTTCGACGAACCACGTAGGATTTCGATGCGCTAGGCGAAACGTAACGGCTACCAGGGAGACGTTGCCATGAAGATCGTGACGGCACTTTCGTTAGGCTTCCTTCTCGGAATAAGCTATTTGCCCGGAGTGATGGCTCAGCAGGTCAATGGCACCCCAGGGTCGCCCAGCGCCACGATCACCATCGACGGCAAGCAACTGCCACCGCCACCTCAGCAATTCGGCGGCGTGATTAAAGAGAGCGCCAAGGACTCGACGCCTTGGTGGCCGCCCAGGGTGGTGCCGCCCAAAGGCGCCCCCAACGTGCTGCTGATCATGACGGACGACCAGGGCTATGGCGTCAGCGGCACATTCGGAGGCGTCATCCCGACGCCGGCGCTGGATCGGATCGCGAAGGCGGGGCTGCGCTACACGGAATTCAACTCCACCGCGCTGTGCTCGCCGACGCGGGCGGCGTTGATCACCGGCCGCAACCACCACTCGGCGGGCTTTGGTGTGATCTCAGAGCTGTCGACGGGCTACCCGGGCTACGACTCCATCATCGGCCCGGAGAACGCGACCGTCGGAAGGATCCTCAGAGACAACGGCTATGCCACCTCGTGGTTCGGCAAGAACCACAACACGCCGGGCTTCCAGTACAGCGTGTCAGGTCCGTTTGATCAATGGCCCTCGGGGATGGGCTTTGAGTACTTCTACGGCTTCATGGGCGGCGAGACCGACCAGTGGACGCCCTATCTGTTCCGTGACCATACCCAGATTTTTCCATGGGTCGGCAAGCTTGGCTACAACCTCACAACGGACATGGCGGATGAGGCAATAGCGCACATGCACGCTCTTGATGCAGCGGCACCCGACCAGCCGTTCTTCGTCTACTACGTTCCCGGCGGCAGTCATTCTCCGCATCAGCCGACGCAGGAGTGGATCGACAAGTTCAAGGGCAAGTTCGACATGGGCTGGAACGCCATGCGCGAACAGATCTTCGCCAATCAGAAGCGGTTGGGCGTAATCCCGGCGAGTGCCAAGCTGACGCCGTGGCCCGACGAACTGCCGCAATGGGAGTCGCTATCTGTCCTGCAGAAAAAGCTCTATGCGCGGCAGGCCGAGGTGTATGCCGCCTACACGGCGTATACGGACCATGAAATCGGCCGCGTCATCCAGGCGGTCGAGGATATGGGCAAGCTCGACAACACGCTGATCATCTATATCTGCGGTGACAATGGAACGAGCCCGGAGGGCACGCTATCGGGCACATTCAATCAGATGACCGCCTATAACGGCATCTTGGACGTTCCCGAGCCCCTACAGCTATTGCACTACGAAGATTGGGGCTCGTCGGCAACCTATCCGCACATGGCGGTGGCCTGGTCGTGGGCATTCGACACACCGTTCAAGTGGACCAAGCAGGTGGCGTCGCATTTCGGCGGAACGCGGCAGGGCCTGGCCATCTCATGGCCCGGTCACATCAAGGACCCGGGCGGCATCCGCGGCCAGTTCCACCACATCATCGACATTGCTCCCACGATCCTCGAAGCCACGGGGGTCAAAGCACCAACTATGGTCGACGGCATCCAACAGAAGCCGATCGAAGGCGTGAGCATGGCCTACACGTTCGATTCGGCCAATGCGAATGCCCCTTCGGCGCGCAAGACACAGTACTTCGAGATGGCCGGCAACCGCGGCATCTACAGCGACGGCTGGTATGCGAACACGCACCCGCCGGTGCCGCCGTGGCAGTTGAACGCCAAGTTCCCCGACGTCGGCGACTATAAATGGGAATTGTACAGCCTCGCCGACGACTACTCACAAGACAACGATCTCGCGGCGAAGATGCCGGACAAGTTGAAGCAAATGCAGGCGCTCTTCCAGCAGGAGGCAGTCAAGTACCAGGTACTTCCGCTCGACAACTCACAATTCGCTCGGGCAATCACGCCGCGGCCAAGCGCGGTAGCGGGAAGAACCGTCTTCACCTACGTCGGTGAGAACCCCGGCATTCCTCCCGGCAACGCGCCGAGCATCCTGAACAAGTCGTTCACCATCACGGCCGAGATCGAAGTCCCCGAAGGCGGCGGGGAGGGAATGATCGTGACGGACGGCGGGCGCTTCGGCGGTTACGGACTGTTCCTGCTCAAGGGCAAGCCGGTATTTGTCTACAATCTTCTCGATTTGAAGCGCACCCGCTGGGAAGGCGGCGTAGGAGCTCGCGACTGGTTGGGTGATTCGCTCAAGCCCGGCAAGCACACCATCGTATTCGACTTCACCTATGACGGGCCCGGCATCGCCAAGGGCGGGACCGGAGTGCTCAAGGTGGACGGCCGTGAGCTCGCTACTGAAAAACTCGAACATACGATTCCGTTCCTGCTTCCCCCCGACGAGACGTTCGACGTCGGCGTCGACACCCGTACACCGGTCGAGTCGAGCTACACGATCCCGTTCCGTTTCACCGGCAAGATCGACAAGCTGACTTTCAAACTCGGACCGTCCCAGCTCACTGAGGAGGATACCAGGAAGGTGGACCACACGATCGGCAAGGCGCACGACTAGTGGAGGCGAAAAGATAGCGGTCGACCAGTGGCGCCGCCGCGTGCGGCGCTACCGGAGATCGGCCAACGTCCCAGAGCCGCCTGAACCGTTTCAACTTGAGAAGGAGTGTCTTTTCTATCGAGATTTTCGTGCCGCGGCGTCGCGAGTAGGCGCGCTGCCAGCCTTTGAAGAAGGAGCCACGTGATGGGCCAGAACCACCTCACCTTGAGCTTTCCCCTGAAGTCGGGCGCCGATGCGAAGGCGTTGGCGCAGGAGCTGCTGCCGTTGATGCCCGATCTGTTCCGGGCAGAAGACGCGATTGGCACCGTGCATTACTCCCGTTTTACGGTGTTGAGCGACCGGACATTGCTTTTTCTTGCCGACTTCGATGGCGAGTTCGGGACGCTCATGCTCGAACTGGCGAAGCTCGCGGGCCCAGTGTTCGACGTCATCTTCAAGCATGTGAGCGATCCGCCGCCTGCACCCGTCGCGAACAACGCGGACGCATTCGTCGAATGGGCGGCAGACCATCTGCTCAATCCGGCGTATGTCTACAGCGCCTATCCCGGACCAACGGTCAAGGAGATCAAGGCGCTGGCCGCCGCGGCCGACGTTGCGGGCGCGAGCCAGCTCCTTCCGTTCCTGGTTATCCTGCCGGCCAGGGGCAGGCTCGCCTTCGCCGAGATGCAGCTCATCCTGCGGACGATGGGCATGGTGGGCAAGGTCGACAAGGACATGGACAGTGTCGGCACACCGCACTTCGCGCAGTTCGTGCCTCTCGAAGACCAGCAGCTCGGTTTCTTCACCGTCTACGACGGCGCGTTCGACAAATACATCATGGATTTCACCAAGAACATTGGCGAGGTCTTCGATGTAATTTTCAAATTTACCAAGGGGCCGCCGCCGTCGCCGTGCAGAAAATACGTGCAGGAGTTCATCGACTTCGCGGCAGCGGCCAGCCGAGAGCCCATCGGCTTTTATCAGGGCTATCCCGGCCTGGCCAATCAGGACATCAAGGCGCTGATCGCCGACAGCAGGGCGCAGTCCCCTGCGCGCGGATAGCGAAGGAGGCGCGCGGTGAGCGAGGACAGCAAGTTAGAAGCAAAGCAAGGCGGAGGGTTTTTCCGGCGCGTGCTCGGGCTGGGTGGTCATGACACCGTGGGCACTGTTGCCCATTCAGGATCAGGTGCCAAGACCACCCTCGACCTCGGCGATATCCAGGGTTTCATCCTTCGCGGTTACAGGATGCCGATGGTGCGGCACTTCCTGCTGACGGTCGGCGCTCCCGCCGAAGCGCGCAGGATGCTCGGTCGACTGGTCAGCGGCGACGAGTCAGATGCGCCTCAGATCACGACTGCCGAAGACTGGCACGTGGGGTTCGAGCCGGGACCGGGCGACAATCTCGCCGATGTCCCGCGCCGCAAGCCCGACTATTGCCTGAACCTCGGCATTACCTGGCCTGGAATGCTCGCGCTGGAGATCAAGGACCGCGTTCCGGCGCTCTCGTTCAAGTCGTTCGGCGCGTTCGTTGACGGCGCCGCCGAACGGGCGAAACTGGTGGGCGATACCGGCGAGAGCGACCCGCAGCACTGGATCAGCGGTTTCGGAAAGGGAAGCGACCACGTCCTGGTGACGCTGCACGCCATTAGTCTCGACGCGATGACCTCTTATAGCGACCGCCTCTCCGTCCTATTTGCCGAAGGCAACGCCTTTCGGGAGGTGTGGCGCGCTGAGGGAATGGCGTTGATGGAAGTCAGGAACGGCGAGCCCGTCCCCACCTTCAAGGTTCATTTCGGTTACACCGACGGCATCAGCATGACCACCATTCGCGGGGGGCCGGAGCGCTATCCGCCGGATCATCAGCAACCATGTGAACCCTGGCTATTTGTCTTGCGCGACGACGCCGAGAATTACTTTGTGCCGGAGCCTCGAGAATTCGGTCTGAACGGCAGCTTCGCCGTCTTCAAGATGATAAGAACGGATGTTGTCGGGTTCGAGAATTACCTTCAATCGAACAAGGACAAGATCGATCCTGAACTGCTCGCCGCCAAGATTTGCGGCCGATGGCGCAATGGCGTGCCGCTCGCACTGTCTCCCGACACCGACAGCCCTCCCGGAGGAATTCCACCCGAGCAGTTGAACAATTTCGAATACGTGAACGCGGATGGTTCAGGCGATCCAAAGGGTCTGCGCTGTCCTGTCGGAGCGCACATGCGCCGCATCAACCCACGAGGCCAGCCGATCACGGGACAGGGGCAACCAGGTGGCAGCAACAATACACATCGGTTGATCCGTCGAGGCATGCCATACGGGCCGGCCTACGATCCTTCGCAGCCTTACGATGGCATCGAGCGGGGGCTGCTTGGCTATTTCATCAACTCCAGCATCGAGAACCAGTATGAGTTCGTGCTCGGACATTGGGTCAACGATAGCGAATTTGCCGGTGCGGTCAGGCTGCCCCCCAAATCGAAGGATCCGATGATCGGCACACAGGATCCAGCGGAAAGCATTTTTGTGATTCCACAGGCGAACGGCGCCCCGGCGATAAAAATCGCGGGATTCTCGAGCTTCGTTACCACGCGAGCCGCGGCTTACTGCTTCCTGCCAAGCGTCACCGCGATCAGATTTATCGCCGGGCTGGGATGAGGTTTATATGCGGCTCTCTTAGTTAGGAGGCTTCAGTGGTGTTCCTGACCAGGTGGTTCGGAGTGACAGAGAGCGACGCTGACCGCGACCCCGCCCGCGAAACGGCCGACATCGAGATGATTGTTGAGAAATCGCTCCTGATGCAGGCGAATGCCGCCGCCCAGCAAGGTCGGCCGCTCTGTCGCGGGACCCATGCAAAGGGGATCTGCGCGCGAGCCCAATTCGAAGTATTCGACGCAACCGCGGGCCGCGAGCCTGCGCTCGGGACGCGCCTGGCGAAGGGGATTTTCACCAAGCCGGGCGTTTATCCCGCGGTGGTGCGATTTGCCAACGCGGACGCCAGCGTAAACTCGGATTTCAAGCCCGACGTAAGGTCGTTGTCTTTCTCGGTCGACCTTGCCCGGGATGGCATCGCTGCCCCCGGCGTGATGCCTGGTCGGCAGGATTTCTCGATGCAAAACGCGACGACCCTGCCCATCAATGACTCGCCCGCTTTTCGGGCGACCATCAGTCTGTTGACGGCATCAAATCCAATCCTTGGTCTGTGGTCCCTGCCGTTTCGGGACAAGCTGAGGGTGATGAGGACGCTCGCTTTGGCAGAAATGCAGTCTCGCCAGACCATCAAGCCCTATCAGCAACTGCGCTATTGGAGCACGGTCCCGTTTCGTCATGGACCGACCGACGTCGTAAAGTTTTCGGCCAGACCGTCTCCCGACAATCCGGCATCTCCTCTAAAGTGGAACAATCCCAGCGGCCTGAAGGACGAACTGGACCGCCATCTTCGGGAAGATGGCAGGATGAGTGCGTTCGACTTCGGAATCCAGTTGCTCGACGTCAACCGGATGACTTACTGGCGCAAGCCCCGGGACGCCGACTTCTGGATCGAAAACGCCAGTGTCGAGTGGAACGAGATCGAGGCACCCTTCCACACGGTCGCGAGGCTTACGCTCCTGCCGTGCTCGCGGCTTTCGCCGGAAGAGAGTGCTGCAACATATTTCGATGTTACGGGACACTCGACGCCCGACAGCACGCCGGTCGGGAGCATCAACCGCGCTCGCTGGCCCGCGGAAGTCGCCAGCAGAAAGGCGCGGATGTGCGCGCACGTGCCGGCCGCAGGAGGCGCCAAGACCTTGGCGCAAATGGAGGCATCGTTCGGCGGGCACTAATGAGATCGGGAACGGCGGCAACTAAACCGCCGCCAGCCTCAATCGAAGATGCGTGCCCGCGTCGGGATGTCGCCGCCGCCGGCCCAGTAAGCCAGGTCTCCCAAGACCTGCCATGGAGCAGGTGCGCTCGAGGCTACGGGGTCAATATGACCGGGGCGACCGACTATGACCAAGGTGATCAGAAACGGACTTTACTCGATAAGTACGAAATTGCTGGATGGCTTGGGAGGCGGCCAAACGGGCATCTCGGTTCTGCGCGACGGCAAAATGCTCGGGGGCGACTCGGTCCTTTATCATGTCGGAAGCTATCAGTGTTCGGACGGCAAGTGGAAAGGTGAGGTGACCTCCCGGGAACATTCGCCGACCGTTAGAGTTCGGCCTTTTGCGGGGCACATTTCCACCCCTGGGATTTGCCGGGACTTATACGGACGAGGGCGCGGAATTCGAGGCGACGGCGCTCGTCGGCAAGCGAAGCCTTCGCTTGAAAACAGTATTTCGGCTGCTGATAGCGGATTGATCGCGGGCCGCAGTCGCCGATAACCAGATCATCGTCCAGCACAAGCCGGACAGCATTGCTTGCTCGCTCGGCGGGCAGGCAGTCCTGCGGTACGCTTGGGGTGATCTCCAACCAACGAAGGCCGGTCGCATGCCAGTGCCTCGCTTGCGATCACTGCGAACGAGCCTTGTCGGCGGCCATTACAAAACCTCGTTCTCGTCGGCGCTCAAGGTGTGAGCGCCCCTTGACGGCCCGAATTCGCATCTGTTCGCAGACTTCTGCCGACGCCGCCATCCCCGCTGCGCGCGGTATAAGCCACGAGAATTGATCAGGCATGTCTCTTATTGGCACAAATGCGAAGTGCGCGATGTCCGCTACACGGTCGCTATGAGGGGAAAAGCGGACGTTGCGGACATCGCGTTCTTGTAGATACGGAGTCATACGAGGCGGGTCGCTGCTAGAGGGTGGCGGGGCGCGGCAGAGAAGCTTCGCGAGCCGCCCAGGTACCGCGCGGTTGCTGTGAGCAGCTGTGTACCGAAAACCGTATTCGAGTTGATGACGTGATGGAATCGCCTAAGCTGGCTGAATGATCGGGCTGCTCTGTTTCGTTCTGGCCGTCCTGGCCTCGCCATTCAAGTCGACGTTGCGGCTTGAAGCCGAGAACGCAGTGCTTCGACATCAGTTGAATGTCTTGAGGCGTAGGCCGCATGGTCGCGTCCGGCTCACGAACAATCATCGCTGGTTCTTTATCCAGCTGTATCGCTGGTTTCCTTCAATCCTGCAGGTTCTTACGATCATCGGGCCCGAGACACTCGTGCGTTGGCACAGGGCCGGCTTTCGCTCCTACTGGCGTTGGAAGTCGCGCCCACAGGGAGGGCGACCGCAGATACACACGGAGCTGCGCGCATTGATCCGGCGGATGAGCGTCGAAAATCCGCTTTGGGGCGCGCCGCGCATCCACGGCGAACTGCTCAAGCTCGGGTTTGAAGTCGCGCAGTCGAGCGTCGCCAAGTACATGGTCAAACGACGGGGGCCACCCAGCCAGGGATGGCGAACCTTCTTGCGTAACCACGCGCCGGACATTGCCGCCATGGACCTGTTCGTTGTTCCAACTATCGGTTTCGACCTGCTCTATGTCTTCGTCATCGTTCGGCTAGACCGCAGAGATCTTGTCTGGATCAACGTCACGGCACATCCAACCGCCGAATGGGTCGCGCGTCAAATAACGGAGGCATTCCCCTGGAACGAGGCTCCGCGCTACATGATCCGGGACCGGGATTGCATCTACGGTGCGGTCGTCACACGCCGAATGCGTGCCATGGGCATCCGGGACATGCCGATTGCACCGGCCTCACCCCGGCAGAATGGCTTTGTCGAACGGCTGATCGGATCGATCCGGCGTGAATGTGTGGACCACATCATTGTCCTGGCCGAGGCACATCTGCGCCGGATTCCAAAATTCTATGCTCGCTACTATAATGAGACGCGGACGCACTTGGCCTTGGATAAGGATGCGCCCGTTTCTCGCCCGGTTCAGCGAACCGGTGTGGTCAGGTCACTTGCCATCCTGGGCGGACTTCATCACAACTACGCCCGTGTTTTGGTTTTCGGTACAAACAGCCGATGGAGTAGGTTTTCTGTCGGCTGTGGAAGCGGTAGCCCATCCGCCAGAGCTTGGAGGCCGCGTTGCCGGGCCTAGTCTCGTCCGCCGTGACGAAGAGATAGAGACCGCCGCCGGTCATGTCGGAAATCTTGGCGGGGCTCCACGCGCCATTGTCGAATTTCGGTCGGGCGGCGCGGCAGTCGACGTCGGTCCTGATCTGCTTGGGGTTGGCGCACGCGCCACCGTTCTTGCGGGCCATCTGCTCAATTCCTCCGTTCGGAATAGCGAAAGTCGCCGTGAACGTTTGTTCTCCCGATACCAACAACAATACCAACAGACGGACGGCTGGGATCGGATGAGAACAAACGGTGACGAAGACCGATGTACGCGGAAGTGCCTATTTTTCAAGGGTTTCCGAGCACTGTGCGGACGGTTGCGGACGCTTTGGAACGGGCTTGAACAGCCTAGTTGGTGCCCCTGGCCGGCGCTCAATCAGATCGTGTGTGCGCTGCGGTTTTTCTACGGTGTGACCCTCGGTCATGACGCCATTCCGGAGCGCATCAGCTATGCGCGGCAGCCGAGCAAGCTGCCGGTGGTGCTGAGCGCCGACGAGGTCGTGCGCTTCCTGGAGGCAATTCCAAGCCTCAAGAATCGCACCGCGCTGACGACGGTCTATGCCGCCGGACTGCGCGTGTCGGAGGTGGTTCTGTTGAAGATTGCCGACATCGACAGGTATCCCCCGGTCTTCCGCGCTATCATCGGATCTTTCGTGGCACCCGGTCGTCAGGCGCGTGCAGACGCGCGCATTCCGCGCGCCCCTTCGGGCGGGTGATCCCCTCCGTGTCCGGCCGCCCTTGCCCCTTGCTACCCTGGTCTCGCCGACCAGCAGGGTTGAAACGCAGCGCTGCGCTTCGACCCAAACCCATAGGGAAAATTCAATCTTACTGGGTGTTAACGGCGCTGATTATGCGCGTGGCGTTTGCTAGCCGCTGCACGACTATTCCCGGACCCGCTAGCTGAGTGGCAGGCTCGGGCCGCTGCTCCGGCGCCAACAGCCCCATTTGCACCGCCTCCTGTTTTGAGACCCGATGACCCATGGCGCTCTCGAACGCCTGGCATGGGGCAAATAGAGTAACCACAGACGCGGCCGATGGCGGTGGGCAGTAGTTACTGTTGGAGCCTGTCCAGTTCGCTCCGAGGCTGATCGCCGCCACGGCAACCATCACCAAAAGAGCGGCAAAGAAATAATCGCTTTTCATGGGCGGTGATCCTCGATCTCCCCCCGTGCTCATAACTTTGGGGTGGGGTCGATGGTTCCGCATTAATCGATGTGGGCGGCGGGGGTAGCGCCGGGATAGCCCTTTGCTGAGGAAAGCCGCTGGTGCGGGTTTCGGGCGGTGGGCTCAGAGGTGCGGTCCGATCTGCGCCAACGCCTGGGCGCGTCCTGCGCTGTGGCCGTCACCAAGAACAGAAATAAGGCCGGCCTCAGTCGCCGTCTTCATGCGGCCGCCACGGTGCTCGACCAGTCCCAGCGCGCTGATCGGCAACTCGATCCCGATCGTCGGATGCGACCGGGCGCCGATCGGATAGCCCCCTGCACGACTCTAGGAAGGCCGCTGGTGCGGGGCTTGGCCGGCGGGCTGCGGAGTACGACCGGGCTCGATTCCGGGCCGATAGTTCCGCTTGCCTGACCTGGTATCGCAATTTGTTCAGTTCGGATAACTGAAGTTCGAGATCGCCGATGTTGCGGAAGAGGATTGAAAGACATTGGTCGACAGCGGTCTTAGGCCGCTTTTGCCGCGTACGCATGAAAACCAACTCTCTGAAGGGGGGCCCCTCGCGCTCCGGACGGTTGATTCCTGGGCCGCGGATTCGTTCCTAAGACACGCGCCCAGCACCACTAATTTTTCAGCAAAAGAAGACCCCACCGCCTAGGGGAACCAGGCAGCGGGGCAAGGTCGTCAGAGTGGTTGCGGCTTGATCTCAAACCCGGCGTCGATCAGTCGTTGGATGACGATTTCAGTCGCGGCCTCCGGATCCGGATCGGCACTGGAAAGTCGTCGCTGTCGAACAGGTCGACCAGCACGCGTTGCGGGGTGAGCTCGCTCATGCCTTGCCCGAGCAATAGCGATCCATGATTTTGTACACCTGGGCCATGAACGTCTGCCGCTGCTGGGGCTCCAGCGCGTCTCCTCCCATTGCGCGCTTCTCATCGCCTATCTGTTCCGGACCATCAACGCGGTCAGGGCGGCCCCGTTGGCGACGGAATTGGGGCTCGGTGCCGACGATCTTGGCTTGCTCACGTCGGTTTACTTCGTGACCTTCGCTGCCGCCCAGATACCCATCGGTATCCTCCTCGCGAACTCGCCAAAGAACGGTGGTTACGCGCCGATTTAAGTTCGCAGAAAGGCAACGGGATCCCACTATGCGATGCCGATTCGAAGCTCTCGGTCAGACGTGCGAGTGCCGAAGAAGCAAGGCTGTTCGGCCAAGCTGCGGGCGCGTCAAACCCGTCCGAAGATTTGGTGCTGGCGTATTTGGTCGAGCTAGATGGCTAGCCGGTCGTCGAAGTTCGCCCCCGCGTAAACTAAAAACGGCCCCAACGTCGGCACGGCGGGGGGGGGGCCGCCGACCTTGGAGGTTTTCTTCCGGCTTGGCTGGATTGACCGGAAGCAAGGAGTCGGCGCGGGCAAGATCATTCCAGTTCCAAATGGGAAAGCCCCGGTTCAACGGGGACTGAAACCCGGGCCTTCGTGGAACGCGCCGATGGGGCTGATAGCCGGCACCGGCACCGAACGTCACACAACCGAAATTGTTCCAGCGGGGTCACGCGCCGGATATCCAACGAAACCATTTTTTAGGGGTCACGAAATCCGCCTAAAACGAAGATGCAGTCGGATGGTCTGCGGATTCCGACGATCTCGCCCGGGTGTACCGATTTGATCTCGCCCGGGATTCCGAGATGATCTCGCCCACCATTCCGATTTGATGTCGCCCGGGGCGCGAGGCGTTCTGGCTGTCTGGTTTCTGGCATCGGCGAAGCCGCGTGGTCAATCTTGAATCGCGGCTCGACGGGCTGGTTTTTCTGCTGCTGTTGCTCTGCTGTGGGCATGTGGGCAACGCACTTCGCGTTGTCCAAGCGAAGCGGCATGTCCACGGCGCCACTGGCTCAGGCCTTTCGGTTGGGTTGGCGGGTTCGCCGCAGGCTCTCGCCGTTGAGATCGATCCGGTGGGCGTTGTGGACCAGGCGGTCGAGGACGGCGTCGGCGTAGGTGGGATCGCCGATCAGCGCGTGCCATTGATCGACCGGGAGCTGGCTGGTGACGATGGTGGAGCGGCGGCCGTAGCGGTCCTCGAGGATCTCCAGGAGGTCGTGGCGGGCCGCGGCGTCGAGCGGCTCGAGGCCCCAGTCGTCGAGGATGAGAAGATCGACGCGGCCGAGCGCGCGCAGCAGACGCGGATGGCGGCCGTCGCCGCGCGCCAAAGCAAGTTCGCTGAACAGCCGCGGGACGCGCTGATAGAGCACCGAGCGATTGTCGCGGCAGGCCTTGTTGCCAAGCGCCGACGCAAGCCAGCTCTTGCCGACGCCGGACGGCCCGCAGATCAGCAGATTGGCGTGGTCGTCGATCCAGCTGCCTTCGACCAGCATCGTCAGCAGGCTGCGGTCGAGGCCGCGCGGGGTGCGATAGTCGATGTCCTCGACGCAGGCCTGCTGGCGCAGCTTGGCGTATTGCAGCCGCTTCGAGAGCCGCTTGTCGCGTCGTAGCGACGCTTCGCGTTCGAGCAGCAGCGCGAGCCATTCGGCGTGGCCGAGGCTTGCGGCGTCACCGCCGGCTTCGATGTCGGCGAAGGCTTTGGCCATGCCGTGAAGGCCGAGCGCGTGGAGTTGATCGAGAGTCGGATGCATGAGCAAGGCGTGATCTCCTAGTTGTAGTAGCGCGGCCCGCGGATGTTGGGATGGAGGATCGGCGCTTCGTCCGCGGGGCGCTTGGATGAAGGACGCCGATCGAGATTGTTGGCGAGGATCGATTTGACCGAGCCGTAGGTGCGCGCGCCGATGTCGATCGCCCGCATGGCGGCGGCATCGAGCCGCTCATGCCCATAGGATCGGGCGAGCCGGATGATGCCGAGACAAGCGCGGAAGCCCCTGCTCGGGATGTGTGCGTTCATCCAGGATCACGTCGCACAGCGCGGCGGTGGCCGGTCCGATCATGGCGGCATCCTTGCGGATGCGCTCGATGGTCCAGCCGGCGTAGCGCCGATGACTGGACGCCATGTGCTCCGGCATCGTCGTGTGCTTGTGGTTGCCGCTCATGCGCTGATGCGCGGCGATGCGCTCACCCTTGTGGAAAATCTCGACGGTACGGGCAGTGAAGCGCGCCTCGACTTCGGCGCGGACGAAGCGATGCGGGACGCTGTAGTAGTGCGCCTCGACCTCGACGTGATAGTCGATACTGACCCGGCAGATTCGCCACTCGGCGAACACGTAAGGGCTCTCCGGCAAGGCCTTGAGCGCCGGCCGGTCGATCTCCTCCAACAGCTTGCGGCGGGTGACGCCGAGCCGCCGGATCGGCCGCTCCTCGTTGAGCCGCGTCAGCAACTCGGCGATCGCCGCGTTGACCTCGGCGAGGCTGTGGAAGGTGCGGTGGCGCAGCCGACCGAGCAGCCAGCGTTCGACCATGAGCACCGCCTGCTCGACCTTCGCCTTGTCCCGTGGCCGTCGTGGCCTGGCCGGCAGAATGGCGGCCCCGTAATGCGTCGCCATGTCGGCGTAGCTGCGGTTGATCTGCGGATCGTAGAGGCAGGCCTTGATCACCGCGACCTTGGTGTTGTCCGGCACCAGCAGCGCCGGAACGCCGCCGATCGCCTCCAAGGCGCCGACATGGCCGCTGATCCAATCGGGGAGCCCCTGCGTCCAGGTCGCCTGCGCGTAGGTGAAGCTCGAAGCGCCGAGCACCGCGACGAAGATTTGCGCAGCGCGCCGCTCGCCGGTGAGCCGGTCGATCACCACCGGCACGCCGTCGCCCGCATAGTCGACGAACAGCTTGTCGCCGGCCGCGTGCGACTGGCGCATCGTCACCGACAGGCGGCCTTCCCAGGCACGGTACAGCTCGCAGAATCGCGAATAGCGATACCCGCCGGGCTCGCTTGCGATGTACTCCTCCCACACGATCGACAGCGTCACGTGCTTGCGCCGGAGTTCGCGATGCACCGCTGCCCAGTCCGGCTCGGCCTGCCGGCGATGGCCCCGCCGGGTGCCGGGGCCGGCTCCCGCGCTGGCGAACAACCGGGCCTCCAGCTCAGTGTCGGTGATGTCGTCGGACAACGGCCAGGTCAGCCCCGCCGCCTCGAACCGGCGGATCGTCAATCGCACCGTCGACGGGGCTGTCCCCATCCGCCGCGCAATCTCGCGGATCGGCATCCCGGCCGACTTCAATCTGATCACATCGCGCACATGGCGCATCGCAAGCCTCTCCGTTGGCATCCAGGTCCCCCTCCGCAAAGCCGAAAGGCGGGACCGTATCGGAGCCAGAAGAGGCCGCGTCACCCCGGGCGACATCATCCCGGAATGCTGGGCGAGATCATCTCGGAATGCTGGGCGACATCAAATCGGAACGGTGGGCGAGATCATTCCGGAATGGTGGGCGACATCGAGCGGAATCAGCATGTCATAGACGTTCTCCGAGACCTGGGCGGTAATCCGCCCATGCCTCAC
>Ga0307479_10001292_pt1 | contig 22745 bp, 20 predicted proteins | sample atmos_gasesECM4C_FD_203743 | JGI IMG/M metagenome (GOLD analysis project Ga0307479, IMG submission 203743) | Hardwood forest soil microbial communities from Morgan-Monroe State Forest, Indiana, United States - atmos_gasesECM4C_515 | ecosystem: Environmental > Terrestrial > Soil > Temperate...
CCGCGGAGGACTGAATCGCGTGATTGGTGCGATTGAGGCCGTCAGTGGCCTTCTCCATAGTCGCGATGCCATTGACCACTTCCTCGCGAGAACGATTGGCGATGTCGAGCAGGACTTTGGCAGTATCCGCGACGCGGTTGATCGAAGTGACCATCTGATCGATGGAAGCGGAAGTCTCAGCCACGCTGGAAGCCTGCACTTGCGTGTTTTTCACGACGTTTTGCACGTTAATGCTCATTTCGTGCATGGTGCTGGTTACTTCTTCAATTGCAGAGGATGCTTGGACGCTGACCTTGGCGGACTCGTCGGCGGCGCCCGCAACTTGATTGGAGCCCGCGGAAACCTGGCTGGCGGAGTCGCGCGTGGTGCGCACCAGGTCCTGAAGTCCATGGGACATGCGCAAGAAAGCGTTGCCTAGCGTATCGCGCTTCGAGCGTGGGACGACTTCGACGCTGAGGTCGCCTTCGGCAACGGCCATGGAGACTCCGGCCATTTCCTTCAGGTATGCCACCATGTTGTTGAAAGTGGTGGCTAACGCGCCAATTTCATCGTTGCGATGGATGTCGATGTTCTGATCAAGGTCGCCGGAGTCGCCGATTTCACGCGCCACCGTGATCAGGTGAGTTAGCGGCTCGGTTATGGATTTCGCGGTGTAGAAGGCAACAAACAAGCCAACCAAAACGGCGGCCAATGTCCCGAACGTGGTCAGGCCGGTACTAAACTTACTCGCGGTGTCGGCAGATTTCGTAGAGTCGTCGAAGGATTTTGTGATCTCAATGATGGCTTGATCCAGAACGGCAGACGACTTCGCGAGCCACGACGCGGGATCCTTTTGCAAATAGAAAATCTGGAGGTCGGAAACGGTGGCATCCCCGGAATCCACTTGATGCCGTTTCGCCAGCAAAGGCTTGGCAAAATTGTCCGCCCAGCTTGCTTCCGTTCCCTCTACTTGAGTGAGTGAGCTGCGCAAAGCATCACTTCCAGCCTGAGCTTCGCCGCGCTTCATAATGTCGTTGACGTCCTGTAGCCCGCGGGTAACTTTTTCTTCATCGCGAGGATCGCCGCTGAGCAGAAAATTGTTGAGGTTCAAGCGATTGAGCATGATTTGGTGGCTCACGGATTCGATTGCCTGCCTGCTCTCCCAAGCCACCGAGGCATCTTTGCGCGCGGAGCTCGCTTTCCACCCGGCAACCAAATTCACAACCAGTAAAAGCACCAGAATCGAGAGTATCGATCCGAATCCAAGATAGAGTTTCTTACCGATCGTCATCGCCAAAAACCTCCGCTCCCCAACACATCGCCCATTCGTCGGGCCATCAGCTGCCTGCATTAAATTCAAACTCAACGACTTGCGTTGTTTCTTCCGGTGCCGCCGCAAATTTCCATTCCTTCACCGCATCGATGCAGGACTGCACCAAGAGCGGGTGCCCGCCCATCGCGCGGGTGCTCTTCACGCGACCGTCTGGAGTGATGATCACTTCGATTTTGACTTTGCCTGTAACATTCATGCGCTTGGCAAGTTCAGGGTAAGCCGGAGCAACCTTGGTCTTGACCTTGCGCTTTCCCTCTTCGGAGCCGGACTGCGCAGCTACGTGCGTTCCCAAAACCGCGGACATAGCCAATCCCATGAGTACATTGCGAATCCACTTGGGCCTCATCGCCACCACCCTCCTCTGGACGGGGATACCCCAGCGTTAGAGAAGGCACGTGCGTTGCCAGCATTTTTCGTCGAGAGCGAGCCCCGCGACGTGACAGAAATGTTCGTCCAAACACAAGACAACAGTGGAGTTAGTCGGATTCCCGCGAACGCGGCGTCGCTCTGGATGCTACGGTTGTCGTCTCAGCGAGCAGGCTGGACGGCGGTACGGTCTCACGGCTGAGACGTACTCGCGATATTCCGGAGCGGGTATGGTAGACGATTCGGCAACCGGGTTGCGACGCGTGGTTGACTCAGATTGAGAAAGACCAGTAGCGTGGTAGGGCGCGGCAGTCGTCAAATTGAGACGCAGGGCACGCCGCTCAGACAAAAATGCGCAGAACTAAGCCCATCCGCAAGCCCCCGCGGTCCGCGGCGCGTCGCCCCACGGCGTCTGCCGCGACTCGCGCGTTGGGCGATCATGCAGAAGAATTAATGGAGCTCGCAGTGGATGCGGCACAGTCGCGCCACCTGCCGGGATTCCTGGAACGCTTTGCAGAGCGCGCTGCGCGCATGGTGTCCGCGGAGTGGTGCGCGGTGATGGTCTTTCGCGGACGGGAGACGGATTCATATCAAGTGTCGAGTGGCAAAGGCCAGCCGGATGCGGCCCAACACACTTCCCTGATCCGCAGAGCACGCGAGCTTGGCAAAGATATCCAGATAGGGCCGCTAGCCGAGAAATCTGGTGACGCAGAAGCGAAAAGCCAGGCCGCCGTTTTCGTTCCCATTACTGCAAGCGACGCGGAGAGCTTGGGCGCGATTTGCCTGATCCGTGAGACGACTACGCTAGCTGAGGCAGAGCAACGGCTGTTGCACGCTCTGGCGAGCCATGCGGCGCTGTCGCTGGAAAACTTTCGACGATTTTCGCAACTGGAGCGCTCGAAGCGCCAGTGGGTGGAAGATATCGATGCGATCAGCGACTACATCGTAGTGCACGACCGGTCGTGGCGTGTGGTGCGAACGAATCGGTCGCTGGCGTCGCACCTGGGCGTTCCGCCGGTGGCGTTGGTCGGCGAGGCGATGAACAGCTTGCGTCAAATTGCGGAAACCGGGAGCGATCTGCCCTGCCCGTTTTGCCGGGATACCAAGCAATCGCGCGAAGAATATGTCGTGGCCTCACCGGAGCGAATTTTTCTGGTGTCCACGTCGCGCACCCCCGGGGTTTCCGACGATGATACGCGCACCATTCACGTTTTGAAGGACATCACCGATCGCCGCGAAGCGGAGCGCCGTTACCGAGAACTCTTCGACAGCATTCAAGAAGGATTGTTCTTCGCGACTCCGGACGGCCGCTTCCTGGACGTAAACGATGCCATGGTGCGAATGCTGGGGTACGACGCGCGCGACGAATTGTTGCGTGCCGACGTCGGGCCGCACTTATATCCGGCAGCGGCGGCGCGCGAACGATTCTTACTGGCTTTAGCTGAACGCGGCGTGCTGCGCAATTACGAGGAGACCCTGCGCCGCAAGGATGGCACGCTGCTGCACACGCTACAGAACATCACCGCGGTACGAGATGGGCGCGGAAATATCGCCCAGATTCGCGGGCTGATGCTGGATGTCACCGAACAAAAAACGTTTCAGTCGCAATTGCAGCGCGAACGGGACTTCAATCAGAAAATCCTCAATACCACGCAGAGTATGATTTTGGTCCTCGATACCGCCGGCCTGATCAGTTATGCGAATCGCCGCTGCTTTGAAGCTGGCTATCGCGAGGACGAACTGATCGGCCATCGCCTGGTGGACTGGGTGGAGAGTTCGCACCGCAGCGATTTTGAGGCCGCGCTGGAAACCACGGCGCACGGCCAGCAAGTGGAAAATCTGGAGCTGCGCGTGCGACGCAGCGATGCCACCATGGGTCATTTTTCGATCAGCTTAAGCCCCATGCGCGACGAGCAGAATACGGTGAACAGCGTGGTAGTAGTGATGACCGATATTACCGATGCCGCGCTGCTGCAAGCCAAACTGGCGCACTCCGAAAAAATGGCCACCATCGGACGCCTCGTTTCCGGCGTGGCCCACGAGGTGAATAACCCGCTGGCGGCCATTCTTGGCTTCACGGATCTGCTGCTCGAGAATCCCCAGGTTCCCGAAAACGCCCGCGAAGATTTGCAGATTATCTTGCAAGAGACGCAGCGCACCAAAGACATCGTGCAAGATTTGCTGAGCTTCGCGCGCCAGCGGCCGGTGCAACGCGAACTGGTGCAAGTCAACAATGTGTTGCGGCAAACCATCAAGCTGCGCAGCTACGATTTCGCCAGTCACGGAGTGGAAGTCATAGAGGAGTTCGACGAAAAGCTTTCGCCGGCCCTCGGCGATTCACAGCAGTTGCAGCAGGTTTTCTTGAACATCCTCAATAATGCGTATGACGCGGTACAAGAGACCGGGCACCGCGGACGCATCGCGATCCGCACAAAGTTGCGGGGCGATTCCATTGAAGTGGCGGTCACGGACAACGGTACGGGAATTGCTGACCCCGAACGGATCTTCGACCCCTTCTACACGACCAAGCAGGCCGGCAAAGGCACGGGCCTCGGTTTGAGCATTTGCTACGGCATCGTGCGCGCCCACGGCGGCGAAATCCTGTGTTGGAACAATGCGGAGGAGAGTGGGAGCACGTTTGTCGTGCGCGTTCCTGTCGCCAACGAAGCCACGGTGGCCGCCGCGCTGGCAAAAGAGGCCGGGCGATGAAGGCGCAAGTGTCCCCCGCGACGGCACCCATTTTGCTAATCGAGGACGAGCCTTCGGTGACCGCTTTTCTGCGTGCGGCGCTGGAGCGCCACGGATATTCCGTAGCTAATGCCGCGTCCGGCGCCGAAGGCCTGCAGATGCTGACTGGGGGCAAGTACTCGGGCGTGATTTCCGATATTCGCATGCCGGGTGCAGTGAACGGCGCCGAGGTGCATGCCTGGATTCAGAAGAATCGGCCGGAACTTTGCGCACGCGTTATCCTGATCAGCGGAGACACTGCAAACAGCGAGACACAGGCATTTCTGGCGCAGAGCAGCACGCCGTGCATTGAGAAACCATTTCGCGTACAACAATTGATGACCGTGGTGGAGAAAACCTTCGGGAAACCATGAGCGACGAATTGAAAACACGTTTGCTGGTGGTGGATGACGAGCAGAGCATCCGCCGCTTGTGCATGACGATCGGAAATTCCCTGGGATTCGCTTGCGCCGAAGCAGAAAGCGCGGAAGCCGCCCTGGCGCGCCTCGACGCCGAGACACCGGACCTGATACTGACCGATCTCAAGCTGCCCACCCAGTCCGGCGTGGAGTTGTTGCGGCAGATAAAGAGCCTGCTGCCGCGCGCTGAGGTGGCCATCATGACCGGCCACGGTTCAATCGAATCGGCGGTCGACGCCATGAAGCTTGGCGCTTATGACTACATCGAAAAGCCGTTTCGCGTGGAAAAAATGCGGCTGCTGCTGCAGCGCATGGCGGAAAAGGTCCGCCTGGTCACCGAAAACGCGTTCTTGCGCGAACGCGTGAGCACCGAAGAAAGCCTCGACGGAATTATCGGGACATCCGCGAACATACAGGATGTCCTGCGCATGATTTCTCGCCTGAAAGATACGCGTACCCCGGTTTTGATCGCGGGCGAAAGCGGCACCGGGAAAGAATTGGTGGCGCGAGCCATTCATTTTCGAGGAACAATGGCGCAAACGCCGTTTGTTGCGGTCGATTGCGGCTCGCTGGTGCCCACGCTCATGGAGAGCGAACTGTTCGGCTACGAGAAAGGCGCGTTTACAGGCGCCACAAAAACGAAGGCGGGACTCTTCCAAACAGCCAACGGCGGCACGATTTTCCTGGATGAAATCGGCGAGCTGCCGCTCGAAATGCAAGCGAAGCTGCTGCGTGTCTTGCAGGAGAAGGAAGTTCGGCCGGTGGGCAGCAACGCTAATGTGACGGTGGACGTACGCGTCATCGCCGCGACCAATCGCGACCTGGAAGCCGCCTATCGAGACGGCACGTTCCGCAAAGATCTTTATTTCCGCTTGAACGTCGTGACCGTGCATCTACCCGCGCTGCGCGACCGGCGTTCGGATATTCCCATGCTGGTACACCACTTTCTGGACCGCTACGCCCCAGGCGCCAATCTCCAGGTGACTTCCGCGGCGATGAAGAGCCTGCTGCACTACGATTGGCCGGGCAACGTCCGCGAGCTGGAAAATTGCGTCGCCCGCGCCGTGACCCTGGGCGATCATCACATCATCGATGTACAGGACCTGCCGCCCGCTATCCGCACCGAGCAGCCCTCCGCCGCACCTTTGTCGGCGCAGGACTCTGCATCGATCTCCACCACGGCCTTGGCGGAGATGGAGCGGATGACCATTCTGCGGGTATTCGAGCAGGCCAACGGCGACAAAGCGCTGGCCGGAAAAATGCTAGGCATCAGCCGCGCTACGCTCTACCGCAAGCTGAAGCGCTACAACATTCCGGTGAAGGCTGCTTCCCCAGCAACTTCCGAGCAGCAACGCGCCGCCTCGCACTGAGCGGCCCATCTCATCCCCACGGCCAGCGCAGCTCGTCTGGCGCACGGCATGAGACGCGAATGTTTCACGCTGAGACGTTTGAGCCGTGAGTACCACGCGGGAAACGCGTAACCCTCGTTCTTTCAATTGGTTCACCACGCATCGCGGCGGGCACTTTTTGGTGTCTGACGTGCACTCCTCATCGCTGGAACACTGCGTTCATGGTGGCTAGGTGTGTGCTGGCCCCGCCGGAAGTGAACTGGCCGGCGGAGCCAAAGACGAGAGGCTTCGTGAAGCGTTCAACCCAAGGCGCGGTCAGCGAGCCGGATTGCACGGAGCAGTTGGCGCGCTTTTTTCCGGGCGCTACGGCGGTGCGCGTGCCCATTCAAGTCACAGCGCTGCGTTGCGGGGGCACCAAGCTGCGCGAAGCTACGGTCCTCGAGTTCGGCGGCTCAGATCATGCGATTTTTCTATCCAAGTTGCCGTTGGAATTTGACGACCGGGTGCGCGTGGAACGCAATTCGCGCGTCGGCGCAATGGCCGATGCAACCGTGGTTGCCGTGCAATATCACGAAGGACGCAAGGCTGTGGCGGTCAAATTCACGCAGGGAATGTGCGATTGGATGATTGAGCCGTGAACAAAACTACTACGACACTTAAACCCCCTCCCGCACAGCCAGACGGAACACGGAAGGAACAGTGGGAAGAGTTGCGTTCCGTTTTCCCGATCTACCTAGCGCTGGCCAAGCAGTTGGAGATCACCATTCCTTTTCCGCAGGACAAGCGAAACTTGCCGGAAAAGCCGACACTTGAGCTATTCAAGCAGGTGCAGAATTGGCTGGACGGGCTCGATTCGCGCGTCCTGGTTCACCAGTTGCGGCATCTGCTGCAGCAGACTACGCTGAACGCCAGCGAAAGTAGTCTCCGCGCGCTGATTCAACGACACCTCCGAAAACCGTCGAAGACAAATATCGATCGCGACAAGATCGACTTTCTGCTGGTGCAGTATTTCGCGCTGTGCGCGCCGGCTAAAATCTATCACAAGCAAATCGAACTGGAAGACACCGCTGCAGTGATGAAGCCGGTGCTCGGCGAAACGGACACCTCGCCGCTGGCATGGTGCCAGCCCCTCGAGAAAATGATTGCCGCATTGCGCGAGTTCCGGAGCCTACGGGACATGTTGAAGAATAGCTTCATCGCCGAGGGCCGCAAAGTCAAAGAGGCGGCCGGTGGAATGTTCTATGACCCTTCGGCGTTGCTGACGTTCATTCGCTTCAATTTTCTGTTGCGCCGCACGCTGATTGAATTGATGCATGCCGACCTGATCGCCATTCGTTCCGGACTGCAGCAATTGGAAGCCGCCGGCTCGCAAACTATCGATTGCCGCCGGTCTGGCCTCACAGCTTCGGAGCCACTGGCCAAGATCACGCAACTGGCCGACGAGTGGAAGCAGCCGTTCCAGAAAGATTACACCGAGCGCACGGTCAACGAAACCTTTGAAAAATTGCTGAACTTGCGTTCCGACGTCGAGAAAGCGCTCGAGCAGTTGGCTGCGAAGTCCGCCCCAGCTCCGTCACGCACTCCTGCACCGGCCGCCAAATCAACGGCGCCGGTGACGACGAAAGCCCCAACAAAAACAGCGAAGGCGCCGGAAAAACCGGCCGAGCCGGAAACGGACGCGGGCGCCGAATTCGAAAATTGCCTCGAGCAAATCTGGGAACAGCTCATTGCCACGCCGCCCACTCGCGGACGCTCAATGACCACTGTCAAGATCGGGCGCGCGCGCATCCTGATGTCCTCGTGGGAAGTGACCGCATTTGTGAGCGAGGACGGGCCGTCCGCAGACGACTTGCGTCGCGCGGTTGTAGCGCGGGCCATGCTCACCGCCGCGACCGAAGCGGCTAAGGATACCGGCAACGCCACGGGGCTCGAGCGTGCCCTCTCGGTCGCTCGCGTGGAAGTCTCTCGCCTGCAAGAGCGGGTTGATGTAGCCAAGCAGGCCAAGGATACGGAAGCAGCGGTAAATCTGGGCATCAGCACGAAGCGGTTGCTTTCTGCGCTGGATGAAGCGGAGAAGTTGTAGCGAAATACGGCAGATCGAAGTCGCCGAGAAATCTTTCCAGGGAGCGGGCCCTTTTGCGAAGCGCAAGCGTACTGATCCTGACCGACGAAACGGATTTTGCACGCCTGCTGACCGCCTGCTGGCAAACGGAAAAGCACGCGCCGGGAATCACCGTGCTGGGAAGCGATCTGTGGAGAGATCACGAGACCCTCCCGCACGACTTGGTCGTGGTGGGTCCTTTGCGGGACGGCAAACTCTCCGAGATTCTGCGTTCTCTGGAACCAGCGAAAGCCTTGATTTTGTGCGCGCCGGCCGACTCCCGCGAACTGGCTCAACTCCGTGGCAAATACCCGCGCCTGGTGCATGTGCCGCTTCGCGAGGACTGGACCCAAACACTCTTGCTCGTCGCCGGAGAATCCTTGCGCCGCACCGAGGCGCTGCGCCTCGCGCGCCAAGCCGAAGGTAAAGCGGCGCGTAACGAACAGTACGCCACGCTCGGCCGCTACATGATCGACATGAAGCACAGCGTGAACAATGCGTTGACCTCCATGATCGGCAACGCGGAATTGTTGCTGCTGGAGCCTGGTCAGCTCTCAAAACAGTCCCTCGCGCAAATCAAGACGATTCATAGCATGGCCCTCCGCATGAACGAAATCATGCAGCGTTTCTCATCGCTGGCCAGCGAGATGAGGGACGCTGAGAATGCTTCTCAAGCTGAGACGGAAGAGGCTAGCGCTACTCCCGCCCGCCGCCGCTAGCGAGCCCCACAAGGCTCGTAAGCTGCTGATTCACAAAGGCATATATCAACCAGACACCACAGGATGCCACGCCTGTTTCCTGGCCGCTGACGTGCACCTCTACTCCGCGGAGAACTACGGGGAGAAGTCTGCCGTGCTGAAAAAGGTCCTGATCGTTGATGACTCGCCGGCGCAGGTAAAGCTGATTCAGGCTGTCCTTGACCCTGAGGGCTACCCCTCCGTCGGCCTCAATGATCCCAGGCTAGTCGAGGAAACCATCACGGCCGAACGCCCCAGCGTGATCCTGCTGGACGTGGTGATGCCTGATCGCAACGGTTTTCAGATTTGCCGCGAACTCAAAAACAGCACGGAGTTTGGCAACATCCCGGTGATCCTGGTGACCTCCAAGGACACCGCCAGCGATCGCTATTGGGGCCAGCAACAGGGCGCCGACGGGTATGTCACCAAGCCCTTTACGCGCGAGGAATTGCTTCGCGCGGTGCGCAGGTTTGCATGATCGGCCGCGCGGATAGCAACGTGAGAGCAACAGGACGATGAACGAAGATTTTCATCTTACACCGCTGGCCGCCGATGCGGACGCCGCCGATTTGCTCGAAGCTCTCGGCCCGCTCGAAGAGCGCCCTCCGGAGTCGCAGTACTGCGTTTTCCGCAGCGGCCGCGAACGCTTTTGCTTTCCGGTGCTGGATGTCGAGGAGGTTCTGGATTGGCCGCTGCTGACCAGGCTGCCGCTCGCACCGGCATACCTGCTGGGAATTTTTAACTTGCGCGGCGTCATTGTGCCGCTGATCGACATTGCCATGACCGAAGGGCGCCGGCCGGGGCTTCTGCCCAAACACGTGGTAGTTGCTTCGTTGCGCGGCGAAGGTCATCACGACGACGTGCGCATTGGCATCGCCGCCGATGAAGTCATCGGAACTTATAGCGTCACGTCGGAAGATTTGCTTGAGCAAGCTCCGGAAAATGTGCCGCACTGCGTCGGCATGCTGCGTCATGACGATCGGCTGGCTCTCTTGATCGATTTGAGGAGATTGCTCGAGGTATTTCCGGGACCAAGCATTTGAGCGCGGCGGCCGCATCAACCCGCGGTGCGGCAACCGCCATAGACATTTGGAGGAAGGCATGAAATCGCGATTGAGTTCCACAATCTGGACGCTGGTCCTGGTCAATGGGCTGGTGTTGTTCGGCGTGTTGTGGCTGGCCTACAGCGCCGGACGGCAGTCGAACGGGGCGTCCATGCTGGATTTTGGCTCGCTGCCCAGCGGGGCCAGCGGGTCGGTGTTGATCGCCTTATTTCTGGTGCTGGGATCCATCGTGTTCCTGGCCTGGCGGCTGAACAGCACGTTCATCTCTCCGGTGACCGAGCTGGCGCAGTTCTCTGAGCGCCTGGCGGCCGGCGACCCACGAGCGCGCGTGGAGGTCACCTCCAGCGATGAGCTCGGCTATATCGCCGAAAACCTCAATCGCGCCGTCGCTCGCGTCTCCAAAGCTACCAGCAACCAGGAAGCCAGCGACCATTTGCAGCGCAGTATTACCGAATTGCTGACGGTCATTAACCAGGTCGCCCGCGGCGATTTGACCCTGCGCGGAAAAGTCACCAACGACGCGCTCGGCAACGTCGCCGACTCTATCAACTACATGCTCGACAACTTCACCAAGGTTCTCGAACGCGTCCGCAAGGCGGCCATGGAAGTTACCGCTTGCTCCAACAACATTCTGGTCGCTGCCGATGAGATGCAAGCTGGCGCGACGCAGCAGGACCAGGAGATCACCAACACTTCCAGCGCCGTAGAAGAGCTTACGGTTTCCATGAAACAAGTGTCCAACAACGCGGAAGCCAGCGCCGAAGCCGCTCGTCGCGCTCTGGACGCCGCTGAGCAGGGCAACCGCGCGGTGCGCGATACGCTCGAAGGCATGCAGCGCATCCGCGCCTCGGTGCAAGCCACCGCCAAGAAAATCAAATCGCTCGGCGATCGTTCTCTTGAAATCTCGGAAATCATCAACGTCATTAACGACATCACCGAGCAAACCAACTTGCTAGCGCTCAACGCGGCCATCGAAGCGGCGCGCGCTGGAGAAGCCGGCCGCGGTTTCGCGGTCGTCGCCGACGAAGTCCGCAAACTCGCCGAACACTCCCGCAGCGCCACGAAGGATATCGCCGCGCTGATCAAAGCCATTCAGGCTGAAACGAACGAAGCCGTGGTGGTCATGGAAGAAGGGACCAAGGAAGTGGAAGGCGGCGCAACGCTGGCCGATCAGGCCGGACGCGCGCTGGACGCGATTTCCAGCGTCGTTCGCCAATCCGCCGAACTAGTTCAGGAGATTTCGCTGGCCTCCAAGCAACAGGTGCGCGGGACGGAGGGCGTCGCGCACGCCATGCAAATCATTTCCAACATCACGCGCCAGACTTCGCAGGGCACGCGCGGTACGGTGGCGACCGTCAGCCAGCTTGTAAAGCTCTCGGATCAATTGAACGAAGCGTTGGCTCAGTTCCGTGCCATCAACAAGCAAGCCAACGTCAACGTTGCTGCGGAGGCATCCGAGCGGCCCGTCCCAGCAGGCGCTCTGCGGTAAGCGGTCGGTGATTTATTGCTCCGGCCAGGCGCCGGAGCCGGAACGTTGAGACCATGAGCGAACGCCAGGGACCGGTGGCCGGTCTGAGCGAACACGAATTGAGCGAGATCCGCATGCTAATTGAAGAGCGGACCGGCATTTGTTTCGACCAATCGCGCGAACGTTTCTTCTCCACGCGCGTGCGCGAACACTTGCGCGCCAACAAGTTCGCGCACGGAACGGATTTGTTGCGGGCGATGCGCAAGAGCAATGTCGAATACGAGGCCCTGCTCGAGCGGCTGCTGACCCAAGAGACTTCGTTTTTCCGCTATCCGGCGGTTTACGACACTTTTGAAAAGCGCGTGCTCCCGGAACTGCATGTGAAGAAATTTTGGAGGAATCCGCGCACGTTACGAGTGTGGAGCGCGGGCTGCTCCACCGGCGAAGAGCCTTATTCCATCGCCATCACCGTCGCCGACGCGCTCTCCTTCTACGATGCGTGGAATGTCGAGATCCTGGCCACCGACGTCGGGCGCCAAGCCCTCAAACTCGCCGAACGTGGCATTTACACCGGACGTTCCCTGGCCAGCGTGACCACAGCACAACTTGCCGCACACTTCACCCGAGCGGATGGAGGCCATCATGTGAAGCCACGCCTGAAGAAAATGGTCACCTTTGCGCAGATGAATCTGGCCTCTGCGGTGTACGTCGGACGCATGGACGTAATTTTCTGCATGAACGTGCTGATCTATTTTTCGGAAGAACGCCGCCGTGCGCTGGTACAACGCTTCTATGATTCCCTGGAGCCCGGCGGCTATCTGTTTCTTGGTCACTCCGAATCCATTTCCAAGATGCCCGTAAAGTTTCAAGCCATCGTGCTGAACGATTGCATCCTGTATCGCAAACCCACCGCGGAGGAACTGCAGAAGCCCGAACTCGTCACGGAGGGACGCGCGTGAGCATGCCCGACCGCGAAGCCGTCGAAGTCTTCCTCCAGGAAGCCTCGGAACACCTGCAATACTTGCGGGAATATGTCAGCGTGCTTCAGGAAGTGGAGCCGCGCCGGGAGGACCTCGAGCGTCTGTACATTGCGGCGCACACGTTGGGTGGTACCTCCGCAAGTTATGGCTTCCCCCGATTCTCTGAAGTTGCCGGAAAGCTGGCTCACGTTTTTCAGTACGCCCTGAACGCTCCGCTAGGAAACGATCTGCACGGTCCGCTCACCGAATTCCTTTCCGATGGAATTTCCGTCCTCGAAACCGACTTACTGGAGATCAGTGACACCGGCCAGGAAAGCAGCGACGATATCGCGGCGTTCAAGGAACGCTACCGCTTTGCCTTTCCCGCCGAGCCTGCGCCGCTCAACTATGGCCAGCAGCGCATTACCGAGGAGGCCATCGAGCGGCATGCCGCGGAAGCCAAGGAAGAGGCCTCCACCGGCTCCTACTTTGATGCGCTGCCCGCCGATGACGAGGTCCCCGACGAGATTCTCGAATTCTTCCAGCCGGAAGCCGAAGAACACCTGCAAGTGGTCAGCGATTGCCTGATTTCTTTGGAAGGTAACAACAATCCCGAGGAAATCAATCGCCTTTTCCGCGCGATTCACACCGTAAAGGGTTCCGCAGCGCAAGTCGGCCTGAAGCGCCTAGGCGGCATCGCACACCGCGTCGAAGATCTAATTGGTCGGCTCCGAGACGCTGAAATCGAGCCGTCCGCCGCCGTTGTCGATCTGTGCCTGGCCTCGGTCGACGTATTGAAGAAGACGCTGCACCGTCAGTGGACCGACGAATCGGAAATGCGCGCGGAGGTCGATTCTCTGCTCGGCCGCATCGCGGAATTCGCGCCCCCGGAGGAAGAAGAGCGCGAGGCTGTGCAATCGAGCGATGACGCTACGCAGCGGGCCGATGACAGCGAGGCGCAAGCGCCTGCGATGACGCGCAAGGCGTCCAAACTGCCGGTCGCCGCGAATGCCGCAAAATCCGTACGCATCGCGCTGGAACGCCTGGACCGCATGATGAACACAGTCGGCGAACTGGTCATCAACCGCACCCGCATGGTTGGCCGCGTGGCCGAGCTCGAAAAACTCGTCGATACCTTGGGCTTCTCCAAGGAGCGCCTGCACGGCAAAGTTTCCGAGTTCCAGGAAAAATACGAATTCAATCGCATCAGCTCCTCCCGCAACCCAGGACCCTGGAACCCTGCGACAACTCCGCAGCGGCTGAGTAGCGCCGCAGCCGGCGACACCTGGTCCGACTTCAGCGAGCTCGAGATGGACCGCTACGACGATTTCAATATTCTTTCGCGCTCCATGGCCGAAATTTCGGCCGACGTCAACGAAGTATTAACCCAGCTCCAAGGCTACATTGGCCGCGTGGAAGGCGACATCGACGACTTCACCAAGCTTGCGCATCACTTGCAGGACGAATTCACCGCCGCGCGCATGGTACCTATCGGCACACTCTATTCGCGGCTTTCACGCGCCGTTCGCGACGCCGCCACGTCCGCCAGCAAGCAGGTGGAACTGGACCTCACCGGCAGCGAGACCGAGCTGGACAACAACATCATTCAGCAGATCTCCGATCCGCTTGTCCACCTGGTGCGCAACTCGGTGGCGCACGGCATAGAACACGCCGCCGAGCGCCGGGCAGCCGGAAAATCCGAAGCCGGAAAAGTATCCCTGCGCGCTTACCATCGCGGCAACCACATCTATATCGAAGTTGAAGACGACGGCGGGGGCATCGATTACGATCGCGTGAGGCATAGCGCCATTGAACGCGGCCTAGTCTCGCCGGAGACCGCCGACCGGCTCACCGAGCGCGATTTCCGCGAGATGCTCTTCCATCCTGGTTTTTCCACCGCGCCTGCGAAAACCGAACTCGCCGGGCGGGGCGTGGGCCTGGACGTCGTGCGCGCCAATCTCAACGCGTTAAACGGGGAAATCGATATACAAAGCACGCGCGGCCAAGGCACAAAATTTACCCTGAAGGTTCCGCTGACCTTAATCATCTCGCCCGCGTTATTCATTCGCTGCGGGGGCACCAGCTTTGCGCTGCCGCTCGCCGTTGTCGAAGAAATCCGCCGTCTGCGCGCGGATGAGATCGAAGATGTAGGCGGCAAGCTGCTCACCAAGGTTCGCGACGTGGTCACCGAGGTTATTCGCCTGGACACTTACCTCGGCCTCCCTCCTCTCGAACCCATCAACGGCTATTTCCGCATGGTCGTCGCCAATGCCGGCAACCGCCAGATCGGGCTGGTGGTCGAAGAAGTCGTCGGCAAGGACGAAATCGTCATCAAGAACCTCGGCGAATATCTCCGCCGCGTAAAGCTCTTCCCCGGCACAACCATCGCTCCCGACGGCAGCTTGATTCTCTTGATTGACCTGAATCGTATGGTAGCCACGGAACCGAACGAGCGCCGGACTTTGCAAGCCACGGCAACCGCCGCGCGTATCTTCGCCCCCGGCTCCGCGGCAGTCGCTCGCGGCACCATTCCGGCCGAGGCCATCGATCGCGTCGAGCACGAACGCGTCATCATTGTGGCCGACGATTCCATCAGCGTGCGCAAATTTGTGGGCCGCATGCTCGAAAAGAACGGCTATCGCGTGAAGCTGGCCGCCGACGGCCTGGAAGCCGCCGAACTCGTCGCTCAGCACGGCTGCCACCTGGTAATCACCGACCTCGAAATGCCGCGCATGACCGGGTACGAACTGATGGTTCAGTTGCGGCAGAGCCCCTCGACCCGTCGCATCCCTGTAATGGTGGTCACTTCGCGCGCCGGCGCCAAGCATCGCGATCGCGCCATGAAAGAAGGCGCAACCGCGTTTTTGACGAAACCCGTGCAAGAGGATCAATTGCTCGCCGCGGTCGAACAACTCATGGGAACGGAGGCCACGCGTCCGGTTGTACCGGTGGCGTAGAAAAGCCATGGCACCCGCAGCCAACAAAAAGTTTCGCGTCTTGATCGTCGACGACTCTGCCTTCATGCGCAAGGTCCTGGAGACTATTTTCAATGCCGACGATCAACTGCAGGTCGCCGGACATGCCAAAGACGGCCGCGAAGCCGTCGCCATGGCCGAGTCCATGAAGCCCGACGTCATCACCATGGACATCAACATGCCGCACATGGACGGCTTGCAAGCCACCGCCCAGATCATGACCACCAATCCCAAACCCATCGTGATTGTCAGCTCCGAATCAAAGGAAGGTGCCGCCAGCACCCTCAAAGCACTTGAGCTCGGCGCCATCGAATTTGTGGCTAAGCCCTCAAGCGGCATCGATTTGGACATGCAAAGCGTCAAGGATGATCTCCTTCGCAAAGTACGCATGGCCGCGAAGGTCCGCGTCGTACGGACCGCATCAAGGCTCGCTCTCACCGTACAAGGCACCAACGGTAGCGCCGCGCCCGCCAAGCCAACTGCGCCGGTACGCACCACCCCCATGACTGCCGCCGATCAGCGCTTCCCGGTCGTTGTTCTGGGCGCCTCCACCGGCGGACCAGCCACGGTGATGCGCCTTGCCCCCGGATTCACTCGCGATTTCCCCGCAGCCGTCTTCCTGGTGCAGCACATGCCGGCGTCTTTCACAACGCAATACGCCGCGCAACTCGCCGAATTCACCAGCATTCGCGTGAAGGAAGCCGAAAATGGCGAGGCCGTCCAGCCTGGAACGCTGTACATCTGTCCTGGCGCGCAGCATCTGCGAGTTGCTCCCACTGGGCGTATCCAACTGGACGCCGCTTCCGGTCGCATCAGCGGCTATCTCCCCAATATCGATGTCACCATGGAAACCGTCGCTGCCTACTCTGGACCGATGAGCATCGGTGTCGTACTTACCGGCATGGGGGCCGACGGCGCGGCGGGCGCGAAAGCCATCAAGTCCGCCGGGGGCCTGGTCATCGCCCAAGACGAGGCTACCTCTGTAATCTTCGGTATGCCTGCGGAGGCCATCAAGCTAGCGGCGGTCGACCATATCCTGGCCATCGACGACATCTACGCTGCCATCGAAAAGCGCGTGATCGGCCTTTGCAAAGCCACTCCTGTAGGAGTGAAATAGTGAAACCGTTGTCTCCAACCAAAGGCCCCGCGCCCCGCGCCGAGCAGATCATTTTGTTCCGCGTCAGCGGCCAACTCTTCGCTGTCTCTTCCGCCTCCGTCCAGGAAGTTCGCGGCGTGGACAGTCTTTCCGGAGTTGCCAAGGAAGTTTCGCAACCCAGCCTGCGCAAGGTAAAACATGTCGTGCGTCGCGGGGAATATTCCGTCTATGTCGTGAACGCCGCCATGCATTTTGGCTTGCAGCCTGCGCCTCCGGCCCTCGTTTTCGTTCTACGCCGCACGCGTACCGCGCTGTTGATTGACGGCATAGAAAAAATGACCAGCATGACACGCCTGCAAGCGCTACCACTCGCTTTTTGCCACGACGAGCGCACCTGGTATCGCGGGCTCACCGCTCTGGACCAAAGCGTCGTGCCGGTCGTGAAGCCTGACGGCTTCCTGACGCCCGAAGAACTTTTTCTACTGGACGCTTCGCTGTCGCAAGAGGCCAAACCTCCCGCGGAGCATATTGCTGAAGATGAGCCAGATACGAGCATCATGCAATGACCTTGATCGCCGAAACCGATCTGCAATCCTTCGTCCTGCTTCGCTTGGGCGACCGTCGCTTTGCCGTGACCGCCACGCAGATTGCAGAGCTGGTCGCCCCCAGCCGCGTCTTCCGTTTCCCTCATCACACCAGCGAAGTTGAAGGCGTCATTCTCCGCCGTGGCCGCATCGTGCCGGTCTGCGACGTCGCGGAAAAACTTATCGGCAAAGGCCTGAAGTCGCGGCGCTTCTATTTAATCGCCCAACGCCGCTATGGCCCGCAAACAGAATGGGTCGCGCTGCCGGTCACCGGGGACTGCGAACTCATCAACACGGAAATGACTCCGGCCAGCGACACCGACGCTCCGCACGTTGCCGGCTGGCTCTCGCACGCCGGCGACGTCATTGAAGTCCTCAACCTTGCCGCGCTGACTCCCGGTCCCACTGAAATCGCGCCCAGCCCCGCGCCTCCGCAGCTTCAGGAGGTCCGGCCATGATCGCCAATGGACGTCCCGCCAAGATTTTGCTGATCGACAGCAATGTTTATTTCGCGAAGAAACTCGGCGACGCGCTAAAACGCGAAGGCTTCGAGGTCATTTCCAGCACGCAGGCAGCATTCGCGCTAACCACCCTCGAATACGACGCTCCCGCCGCTATTGTGTGCGCCACCAACCTGCGTGAAATGGGCGCTCTGGAAATCGCCAAAATCATCCATGCCGACCCGAAGAACTCCGCTCTGCCCGTGATTGCTCTCGGCGACGGCAGCCAGCGCGCCCTCATGGAAGCCTTTCAAGCGGGCTGTGACGATTATATCGACCGCCGTCGCACCCCGGCGATCATCGCCTCTCACGTGCGCAACATCGTGACCAGCAAAGCCGAAGGGTTCCAGCCCACCCAGATGCTCGCGCAAGCCGACACCAGCCTCAGCGGCAGCCTCACCCACACTGATCTGCCCGGAGTGCTGCAGATGCTCAGCCACGCGCACCAGACGGGCGCCTTGCACATCAACGCCGCCAATGCCGACGCTGTGCTTTTCTTCGACGCCGGCGAGATCCGCCACGCCGAATGCGGCAGCCTGTTCGGCGACGAAGCTGTCGTGCACATCGTCAAGACCGTTCACGGAGGCGGCTCCGGGGTCTACAAGTTTGTCTACGGAAGCAGTTCGACGCAGCACACCGTGCTGCGCAATGCCACCGATCTCATGCTGGATGCCATGCGCGAATTCGATGAAGGCGCTCGCGACATGGCGGATAAGGAAGCGCTATGAGCGAAGCCATGACCATTCCTCCGCTGGCCGATGCACCGGCAAAGCGCACGCCCACAGTCTATTTCATCGACGACAGCGCCACCATGCGCGAAGTCATCAAGATTGCTTTCCGCCGCGAGAGCATCAACATCATCACTTGCGGCGACGCTGCCGCTGCGCTCGCGCAGTTCGCGCAAAATCCGCCCGACGCCGTGATCACCGACGTCATCATGCCCGATCAAGACGGTTACTCCGTCTGCACGCAAATCAAGCAGCATCCTGAATTCGGCTCCGTTCCCGTCATCCTGATGTCCGGAGTCGTCAACAAGACCGTCGCCGACAAAGCCGTCGCCGTGAAAGCTGACGAATTAATTCGCAAACCTTTTCAGCCGCAGGAACTAATCGGCCGCGTCAAGGCTTTGCTAGGACCAAAAATCGCTACGCCACCCGCGCCCGAACGCCACGTCGGCGCCAGTTCTCTGCAAAGCTTGTTCGCGCCGCCGCCGCCGCCCCCGCCCCCTCAGTCGGTTCTCGCACCGCCGCCCGTGCAGCGCACAGCGCCGGCACCACCGCAAATGGCGCCTCCAGAAAACGCATGGCCCCGCGCCTTAGCCGAAGCGTTTACACCTCGGCCAGCCGCGCCAACCGCTCCACCAGCACAAGGTTTCCGCGCGTCCGCCGCTAGCCCCGACATAGTCAAACTCAAAACCGAAATAGCCCGTCTCGAGCTGCTCATCAAAAAACTCCAAACCGAGTTGCAAATCGAGCGCCAGTACAACCAGGCCCTCGAGCAACACGTCCACAACCTAACCGCCACCGATTAGCTCAGGTGGTTCCGGGCTTTGATTCATTGCCGCTGTGCGGCGCATGGGACACAGCAAAAGAAAAAACGGGCCGCTAGGCCCGTTCCCCGAAACCAACTAGAACTAGTAACAATCTACGCTTTGGCTGCCTTCACTCCGTTAAACGCAACAGCAAGACGCGATTTGTAACGATTTCCCGTGTTTTCGTGCAGCACGCCCTTGCTGATGGCCACATCGATCGCCGACAGCGTGGGCTGCAGTAAGTTCCCCGCCGCATTGGCATCCCCCGACCCGATCGCCGTGCGCAGCTTCTTGATCAACGAACGCACCCGCGTCCGGTTGGCGCGGTTCACTTCGGCACGTTGACGAGCTTGCGCCGCCCGTTTCAAAACGCTCTTCTTCTTTTTCTTTACTTTGGTAGCCTGTCCCTGGGCCATCTATGGCTCCTTTTGAGCTCTTTTCAAACTTCTAACGTTAAACGAGGCCTTTCGCTTTGTCAAACGACCCAAAGGGCGCTTCGTCCGGGCAAACCGTCACGCAAGCGCAGCGCCCGGCCACTTCTGCGCCGGTAAAACCTGCGACGGCGCACCACGACAAACACGACGAACTCCGTCTGCTGGTCAATTCTCACCACCCCGTTATCACCGTGGAGACAACAGAAGAAGAGCGTCTGGAGCAATTAGCTCTGGAAGTCGCCGCAGACCTTGCTGTCCCGCTATACACCTGGAGCGTTACCACCGGCCTGGCCAAAGTGCACGGCGCCCCGATCTACAACACAGACAGTCCCGAGCAAGCGTTAGGCAACGTCGCGTTGCTGCAAGGCGATGGCGTCTTTCTGCTGAAGGATTTTGCCCGTTACTGCGACAATGATCGCGTCTGCCGCCGCGTGCGCGAACTCGCCGAAAAATTCCGCGCCGAGCGCCGCTCCATCATAATTACTGCCGCTGCCTTGCAGTTGCCTCCCGACTTGCGCGGCGACTCCGTCCCATTTCAATTGGGCTTGCCCACCGCCGACGACTTGCTCCCCGGCGTAAGAGACGTGCTGGCAGAAATGAATCGGACTCAGCAAATCCCCATAGCCCTTGATGTCGCCGGCATCGCACAACTCGCGCAGAATTTGGTCGGCCTGCCGCAAGAGGAAGCCATGCGCGCTTTGCGCATGTGCATCCTCGCGCGACGCCGCATGGATGCTGGATTGCTCGACGCCGTCCTCGATTCCAAGCGCGACGCCCTGCGCATCGATGGCCTGCTCGAAACCATCCGCCGTGATGCGTCCTTCGCCGATGTTGCAGGATTGCGCCGCCTGCGCGAATGGATCGCCAAGCGAAAGAGCGCGCTTACCCCCGAAGGCCGCCGCTTCGGCCTCGAACCGCCCAAGGGAATTCTAATCACCGGTGTGCAAGGCTGCGGCAAGAGCCTGGCCGCGCGCTCCGTGGCCGGCGAATGGGGCTACGAGATGGCCCGCCTCGATGCGGGTGCGTTGTACGACAAATTCATAGGCGAAAGTGAAAAGAAGCTCCAGAAAGCCCTGGAACTCGCGCAAAAGCTTGCTCCGATGGTCCTATGGATCGACGAAATCGAGAAAGCCTTCGCCTCCGCCGGCAGCAGCGGGGACGCTGACGCAGGGTTGTCGCAGCGCTTGCTGGCTACTCTGCTCACATGGATGCAGGACCGCGAAGGTGGTGTATTCCTCGCGGCCACCTCCAACAATATTTCTGCACTGCCCCCGGAAATGCTGCGCAAAGGCCGCTTCGACGAGATTTTCTTCGTCGACCTGCCCAATGCGGAAGTCCGCGCGGCACTTTTTTCTTTGCACCTCAAAAAACGCAGCCGCGACGCATCTTCGTTCGATTTGCAGAAACTGGCCGCTGCCGGTGACGGTTTTAGCGGCGCAGAAATAGAGCAAGCTATCGTCTCCGGCCTGTACACCGCGTTCGCGCAAAAGCAGCAGCTCAGCACTGAGATTTTGCTGGGCGAAATCCGCGGCACGCAACCTCTCAGCGTTACCCGCGCCGAAGACATTCAAGCTATCCGCGACTGGGCCAAAACCCGCGCCGTTCCTGCCGACTAAGCCAACTTTAAGCTTGGGTCCGCGTTTAGCGAAGTGTCGGCGAATTGGCCGGCGCGAAAATGAGAGTAAGCAGCGGCTGCGATCATGGCGGCGTTGTCGGTCGATAACGCACGGCTGGGGAAAAATACTTCGAGCCCCTTGCCTCGACCGCGTTCTTCAAATGTGGCACGAAGCTGGCTGTTCGCGGCCACTCCGCCCGACACGAGAACGCTCTCCGCCGACAATTCTTCCGCGGCGTCCAGCGTACGCTCGACCAGGTCACGCACAACCGCATTCTGAAATTCGCGCACCAGAGCCAACGTTTGCGCGCTGCACAACGGCAGCAACTGCTCGTATTTTCGTTCCCCCCGCGCCAACGCCTCTTCCCTATTGCGAATTTCCTCCGCATATTCCGGATGCTCGCGCACGTGATACAGCACAGCCGTCTTTAAACCGCTGAAGCTGAAATCGTAGGGATTGCCACGCGTCTTGATCGAACCAAACTTTACTGGTGCTGGGACACCGTTTGTCGCGGCAGCAAGCCGGTCGAGTATGGGACCTCCGGGATAACCCAGCCCCAGCAGCTTGGCAACTTTGTCATACGCTTCACCGGCTGCATCGTCGCGCGTCTGTCCGATCTTGCGATAGCCAAATGTATCGCGTGATCCGCCCGGCTTCACCTCATACAAAACCGTATGCCCGCCCGAAACAATTAAACATGCCGCTGGCAACGCGGGTTCACGCCCGCTTTTGTGCGCCTCCAGAAAAACGGCGTGAACATGCCCTTCCAAATGATTCACCGGCACTAACGGCTTTTGCAGCGCCGCGGCCAGCGTCTTCCCATAGGTGATGCCGACCAGCAACGCCCCGACCAGCCCCGGTCCATGCGTCACGCCGATGGCATCCACATCCGCGAGGCTCATCTTCGCCTGCTCTAAAGCTTCGCGCACCACCGGTACGATTTGCCGCAAATGCTCGCGCGAAGCTAACTCTGGCACCACACCCCCATATTTCCGATGCACATCGATCTGCGAAGCCACTACGCTGGACAGAATCTCGCGTCCATCCGCGACAACCGCGGCAGCAGTCTCGTCGCAGGAAGATTCGATGCCCAGGATTCGCACGCTCATAATTTCATTCTGCGCCACGCGTCCCAGCCGTTGCAAATTCACGCAAGGTTTCTTCTCCCTTCGGCTACAGCTTCCACGGTATTTTCTCTTATCGGCAGATTGACAATTCTATTCCGACGCGTCTACTGTGCGAAGGTGCATGCTGCCAACCGCTTCCCGTCGAACTCGCGCTAAAAACTAATGACTACAAACGACTCGCAGTCGTCTCCGAACTCCGCTCCCGCGCGCAAAGTAAGAAAAGCAGTTTTGCCCGCTGCCGGCTTGGGCACCCGCTTTCTGCCCGCCACCAAGGCGCAGCCCAAGGAAATGCTGGCGGTAGTCGATAAGCCTCAAATCCAATACGTCGCGGAAGAATGTGTTGCCTCCGGCATCGAGCACATCATCATCGTTACCGGCCG
>Ga0307479_10001293_pt1 | contig 22742 bp, 23 predicted proteins | sample atmos_gasesECM4C_FD_203743 | JGI IMG/M metagenome (GOLD analysis project Ga0307479, IMG submission 203743) | Hardwood forest soil microbial communities from Morgan-Monroe State Forest, Indiana, United States - atmos_gasesECM4C_515 | ecosystem: Environmental > Terrestrial > Soil > Temperate...
CCCAGCCCCAAGCAATGGCTCTTTGCCAACGCCGCGCTTCAAAAAGAAGTACACCACCGCGAGCTCGAGTTGAATCTCCGGATCAGCGATCCGTTCGCGCTCCGGCGACTACGTGATGCTTTCCGTTACCGACACGGGAACGGGGATGGACGCGGCCACCGTCGATCGCATCTTTGAACCCTTCTTCACCACCAAGCAACTCGGCAAAGGCACCGGTCTCGGTTTACGGCATCGTCAGGCAGCACGGCGGATTCACTCATGTGTACAGCGAACTGGGTATCGGAACTACATTTCGTACGCACTTTCCGGCTGCCCCGCTCGCGACTAAATCTGTTGAAGCAATCGAGGACACGCAACCCGTTCGCGGCGGCGTCGAGACGATTCATGTTGTAGAAGGCCATCCTAACCTGCGCGAACTGGCTTTTGAAACCCTTAGAACCTCGGCTACAACCTGATTCTCGCCTCCGACGGCGAGCAGCGGCTGCATGAGTTTGAAAGTCGCCGCGATCAAATCAATCTTCTTCTTCTGGATGTTGTTCTGCCCAAACTGAGCGGGCCGCATATCTACTGGCGCATCTGCGAAATCAAACCCGATGTCTTGGTGATTTTTGCAACAGGTTACAGTGCTGATATGGCTTCGCTTCAAAAGGAACTGCAAAAAGGGTTGCCGATCCTCCAAAAGCCCTACTCCCCGCGCAACTTAGCGCGCAAGGTTCGCGATACGTTGGATCAACCCCGTGTCCCCGTTGCGCAAGAAAAGCCTTGTGACTCACCGCAGCCCGCATCAGTTCATCACGATTAGCATTGACACCATTTCTTTCCTCGTGGTATTTCAGAATTAATCCGTGGACACCGGCTTCTTGCCGGGTTGCTGGGTCGTCGGACGCGGAAGTACCACCCAAAGGACGATCCCGCAACGAGCCCACCCACCCCGGGAGGTGGAATGCCGCTTGGCTTTCACCTCCCTTTTTTGCGCCCGTTGATTTTTTGCTGATTGCTGCGAAGCCGCGTGTCTTTTCGCGATCGTTTGCTTACTCAAGCACTTGCGGGGTTATAATGCGCACTCGGCAGCCACCAGTAGTGCGCCAGTATGTGGCGGAGGGGACATGGGCCTGCAAATTGCCGCGCGTAAAGCCGGAAACGTCACCATCCTCGATCTGCAGGGCCGTATTACAATCGGCAACAGCAATGACGCACTTAGTGCCGAATTGCGCCGCCTCGCCGAAACCGCCCCCTGCGACGTCCTCGTCAATCTTGCTGGCGTTCAGCAGGTCGATAGCTCCGGCATCAGCACGCTTGTTCGCTCCTTCGTCACGCTCGAACGCAACGCCGGCAGCCTGAAGCTCCTGAATCCCACGGGCCACGTCCGCGAAGTCCTCGAACTCACGCGCCTCATCCAATCCATCCCCACCTACACCGACGAAGCCAAAGCCGTCGCCAGCTTCCGCGGCGGCGTCGCCACGGCATAACCCTGGATTCGTGCGACCCTCCTCGCAACTGAGTCCATTCGTAAGACCGATTCGTGCGAATAAGGAGTTGTTCTTGCTTCTCATATCATTCCTGATTTTCGCAGTAGTGGTTCCGAGGCAGGTCAGGGCACAAGGTCTTGGCCCGCAAATGGCCGAGGCGCTTCAAAAAGCCAAAATTCGCAGCGTTTTGGTTTTTGATTTTATTGGACCCAAGGACGAGCTGAACGCGCTTGGTCAGGATCTAGCCGAGAAATGCAGTGCGACGCTGCAAAAGAGCTCTTCCAAAATCACGGTTGTGGATCGCGCTGACGTAAAGAAACTCATCGAGACCAACCGTGTCGCGCCAGATATAGTTCGTGATACAGAAATTGCATGGTGGTTAGCCACACAATTGAAGGTGGACGCCTTCGTACTCGGGAAGCTATCGATCGACGAGGATAAGCTGGAGGTTGAAATTGGTGCCATTGCCACGAAGGATGGCAAGTCTGTTGCCGGGTTCTCGGCATCCACGCCGATCTCCGACGGAATGAAAGCACTCCTCACGATTCCAGTTGCGAGAGTGTTCGCGACCAACACGAAAGAGCTCGAGGCTGCTAAAGGGATTGTTCCTAAGTGCCTTTATTGCCCTAATCCTAAGTTTTCGGAAGCTGCGGTGGATAAGCGTGTTGCGGGCACAGTCCGACTATCAGTGCTCATTGGACTGGACGGCCGCGCCCGTAACATTGAAATCGTCAATGCTGTGAACTATCGTCTAACTGAGAAAGCAATTGAAGCAATTCAGTCTTGGACTTTTGCTTCAGGAATCAGCGGATGGGAGGCCAATCGAAGTCTTAACTCCGATAGAGGTTGCCTTCAAATACTACAAGTGATTTCGCTTACGCGTTCTTCTTGAGGTCCGCAAGCACGAGCTTCGCAACTTCCTTCAGGGTATCGAACACGCCCTGCCCGGTAACCGCAACAGCTTCCATCGAAGGCTCACCTTTCACGCTAAGCTGTTTCTGCAATTCATCCACCGGCAAGACGTTCGGCAAGTCGCGTTTGTTCAACTGCAACACATAAGGAATCGTATCGAAATTCAGATTGTGATCTTTCAGATGTTCGCGCAAGTTGTCGAGTGTTTCCAGGTTCGCGTCTAGCCGCTCTTCCTGCGAATCCGCCACGAACACCACTCCATCCGCGCCCTTCAAAATCAACCGCCGGCTCGCCTCGTAAAACACCTGCCCCGGAACGGTATACAAGTGAAAACGAGTGCGAAATCCGCGCACAGTCCCCAGGTCGAGCGGAAGAAAATCGAAGAAAAGAGTGCGATCCGTCTCGGTCGCGAGCGACACCATCTTTCCCTTTTGATTCGACCCCGTGTGCTCGTAGATCCACTGCAGGTTCGCGGTCTTCCCGCCGAGGCCGGGGCCATAGTAGACAAGCTTGCAGTTAATTTCGCGCGCGGGAAAATTAATAAACGGCACAATTTCCTCAGTTTTGCAGCCGAGGTTACTTATAGCACAGGCTCGCACCACCGCCAACGCGACCGCCACGCCGTGCTTCGCAATTGACAACTCTCCGCCGCACTGCCAGTTAGCAGGAATTCACCCCCGGAATGACATTCTGTGTCCAATTCGCCAAAAATCAGCCTCCCGCCTACCTTGAGCCCTGCATTGACGCAGATGCCCGACTTTGCTATGTTTCCTCGACAGTAATACGGAGCCACCACGTGAAGCATCGCGCAGCCCGCACCTCTCGATCCCCGAGAGGTAGCCAGAAGATGCTGAAAACAAAGAGCTTGAAAGCGAGCGCCAAGGCGAAAGTCATGCCTCCGGATCCCGAAGCGGGAGCGAAGCTCGCCCAGCTCAAATTCTATGAAGAGGCTCTTAAGTATTTCCAGCAACAGAAGTTTCAACGCGCTAAGCAGTCCCTGGAGCGAGCCTTGGAAGGTCCCAGCAGGGAACTCCGCGATCGCGCGCAAGTTCATGTCCGCATTTGCGAACAGCGCATCTCGCGTCTGCCGGCTGCTGCGCCCAAATCCGCCGAGGATCACTACACGCAAGGCGTCGCGCTCATGAATCTCGGCCGCTGGGACGAAGCGCGCGAGCACCTCGATCGCGCCCGCAAGTCCGCTCCTAAAGCCGACCACATCGTGTACGCCATGGCCGCGCTCGATTGCCTCACCGGCGAAGCCGATTCCGCCATGCAGAATCTGAAAATCGCCATCCAGCTTCGCCCTGAAAATCGCTACCATGCCCGCAATGACGAGGACTTCGCATTCTTGCAGGAAGACCCTCGATTCACCGAACTGCTCTACCCCGAGCGAGACGGTTCGAGCGCCTAGCCTCGATTTTCTTCCGTGAAAAATAGTTCGCACCCTCGCGCCCGCCCAGTTCGCATTGTGGCCCTCGGCGGCGGCACAGGTCTCTCTACCGTCCTTCGCGGACTCAAGCAACATATCGGCGATCCCAAACGCGGTATTCAGCGGCCCATCTCGGATCTCGCCGCGGTCGTCACCGTCACCGACGACGGCGGAAGTTCCGGCCGCCTCCGCCGCGATTATCGCGTCCTCCCGCCAGGCGACATTCGCAATTGCATGGTCGCGCTCTCGAAAGACGAGGATCTCCTCGGCAAATTATTTCAATACCGTTTTTCCGGCGGTCGCGGCCTCGCCGGCCACAGCTTCGGGAATTTATTTCTCACCGCCCTCACCAACATCACCGGCGATTTCCCGGAAGCAGTGCACGTTTCCTCGCGAGTGCTCGCCATTCGCGGGCGCATCTTTCCTTCGACCACCGAGAACGTCACCCTCGAAGCCGAACTCGAAGACGGTTCCATAGTCGCCGGTGAAACAAGAATTTCCCGCTCGAAGCAGAGAATCCGCCGTATCCGTCTCGTCCCCCGCCGCGTGCGTCCGCTCTCCGAAGTGCTCGCGGCGCTTCACGACGCAGACCTGATTCTCGTCGGCCCCGGCTCGCTCTACACCAGCATCATTCCCAATCTCCTGGTCGAAGGCGTCATTAAAGCGATTGCCCGCTCGAGCGCCAGATGCGTTTACATTGCCAATCTCATGACGCAACCCGGCGAGACCGAGCGCTACTCCGTGGCCGATCACGTCCGCGCCATCTACGAACACACCCGCGTTCGCATATTCGACTCGGCCGTGATCAATCGCACTCCGGCTTCCGCGCAAATGTTAAGCCGTTATCGCAAACAGGGCGCTGAGATTGTGAAACCTTCGCTCAGTGAACTGAAGCGCATGGGTTTGCCCTATATCACCTCCGATCTCTTGCAACAGCGCGGCAAGATCCGCCACGATACCGTGCGCCTCGCCAATCTTCTTCTCCGCGAATTCGTCACCCAGAATTCCAACAACTGACTGCTGTATCGTTTTGTGTCAGTCTAAAGACCTCTTTCAAAAGCCTTTTCTTGCACCGCGTTCCGCCTGTTCGTATACTTGCCCGCACTCTTGATAAGCTATATTGCTTGCAATTTTGTGATTGCTTATAACAGTGTCGAATTCCAAACGCTTTCATTCACGCTCATCAGGTTCATTCAGGAGGTGTCATGTCTGCGGCTGCACAGGATGAATTAAACGTTTATCAGTCTGCGGAAGCGCGCTTCGAAATCGCCGCGCATAAGCTGAATTTGGAAGATGGCCTTTACCGCTACCTGAAGTACCCCAGCAAGGAAATCACGGTTTACATTCCGGTTCCGCTCGACAATGGCAAGCTCGAAGTCTTTACCGGTTATCGCGTGCTGCATTCCACAATCCGAGGCCCAGGTAAGGGCGGTATCCGTTTCGCTCCTGACGTCAGCCTCGACGAAGTTCGCGCCCTCGCCGCCTGGATGACCTGGAAATGCGCGGTCGTAAATATTCCCTTCGGTGGCGCTAAGGGCGGCGTAATCTGCGACCCCAGCAAGCTCTCGAAGACCGAGATTGAGCGCATCACCCGCCGCTACACCGCCGAGCTGAGCGAATGGTTTGGGCCCGAGCGCGATGTTCCCGCCCCCGATATTGGCACGAACGCGCAAACCATGGCCTGGGTGATGGACACTTACGCCATGCACTCGCGCCAGGCCACTACCGCCGTCGTCACCGGCAAGCCGCTTGAACTCGGCGGCTCGCAAGGCCGCACCGAAGCCACCGGCCGTGGCTTGATGATCTGCTGCGACAAAGCCATTCAGAAACTCGGAATGCAGCGTCGCGGCGCTCGCGTCATCATTCAGGGCTTTGGCAACGTCGGCTCGCAGGCCGCTGATCTGATGCACAAAGCGGGCTACAAAATTATCGGCGTTGCGGACATCCACGGCGGTCTATACAACGAAGGCGGCTTCGACATCCCGAAGCTGATCGAGTGGGTCTACGGCCAGCGCAAACCCCTTCCCGATTTCCCGGCAGGCGGCGAAAAAATGAGCGCGCAGGAAGTGCTTTTCCATCCCTGCGAGATTCTCGTCCCCGCGGCCACGGAAAATCAGATCACCACGAAAAACGCTCACCGCGTGGATTGCAAAATCCTATGCGAGGGCGCCAACGGCCCCACCACGTCGCACGCCGACCCGATCATCGAGAAGAAGGGAATCTTCATCATTCCGGACATTCTCGGCAATGCTGGCGGCGTCACCGTCAGCTACTTCGAGTGGGTGCAGGATCGCCAGGGCTTTTTCTGGCGCGAGAGCGAAGTCAATGAACGCCTGCAGGACGTGATGGAGCAAAGTTTCGATCAAGTTGTGCTTTACGCCGAAACCCACGGGGTGAATAATCGTATCGCCGCATATATTGTGGCGATTGATCGCGTGGCCCGCGCCCTGAAATTGCGCGGCATCTATGCGTGATTTGGTAAGGCAGCCTGTCATCCTGAACGCATCCGTCCAGGATGCGTGAAGGATCTCAGCTGCGCGCACTCGCGATCTTGTAATGGAGGCAAGTCTGTATCCTGAAGCCATTTCGCCGGGCGCTCTGAAAACGGAGGACGAACACCGCCGCGACATCTGCGCCGTCGGCCGCTGGATTCACGACCGCGGTTACGTTGCCTCCACCGACGGCAACATCTCGCTTCGCCTCGACCCTCGCCGCATTCTCACCTCGCCCACTGGCATCAGCAAAGGCATGATGACGCCCGACGATCTCGTCGTCACCGACCTTCAAGGCCACAAGCTGAGCGGCCGCCGCAATGCCAGCTCCGAGCTCGGCATGCATCTCCTGATTTACAGCCGCCGCCCGGACATCAATGCCGTCTGCCATGCGCATCCGCCTGCTGCCACCGGCTACGCAGCCGCCGGCATTCCGCTTAACAAAGCTATTCTGTGCGAACTCGTTCTCTCCCTCGGCTGCATTCCGGTCGCCCGCTACGGCACTCCCGGAACCAGCGAACTCACCGAAGCGCTCGAACCGCTCGTCCAAAGCTACGAAGCAATCCTGATGGCCAATCACGGCGTCGTCTGCTACGGGCAGGATCTCCTTTCCGCTTTTTTCCGCATGGAGACCACCGAACATTTCGCCCGCGTCTCCCTCGTCACCGAATTAATCGGCAAACAAGTCTTGCTTTCCAGCGGAGATGTGGAAAAATTGCTCGCGGCGCGCGCCCGTTACGGCGTTCAAACAGCTTCGTCGATCGGTCCCGACTGTCCAGTCACGGCCGATGCCGCTGATTCCGAGCGAATCACCCTGACGCGTCGCGAACTCGAAGCGCTCGTGGATGAAGCCGTACAGAAAGAGCGATCGCGCCGATAGCGCAAGTCCCTGAAGTACATCAGGCCTGTTTCAGACGGACACCAGACAACGTTCAGAAGTGGTTGCCGGAGGATCCAGAATGGGCGAAGCACTCGGTATGATCGAAACGCGCGGCATGGTTGCGATGATCGAGGCCTCTGACGCGATGGTGAAGGCGGCCAAGGTCACGCTCGTCGGCTGGGAGAAGATCGGTTCCGGCTACGTCACCGCAATGGTCCGCGGCGATGTGGCGGCCGTGAAAGCGGCCACCGATGCCGGCGCTGCCGCCGCTCGCCGCGTGGGCGAACTGATCGCCGTCCACGTCATCCCGCGGCCGCATCAATCGCTCGAGGATGTGTTGCCCATCGGCAAGACCCCGATGGTAGCCGCCAAGTAGCCGTCGCGAAGCGGCAAAGCGCCCAGGCTCGGCGCACCAGCGCAGAATCATCTTCGCCGCTTTCGCGTTTTTGATTCACAAGCGCCTTGTTTGATTTTCGGTCGAAGAATCTCGCTGAAGTCAGTTGGTTTTTGGTGGGAGCCCCCCGCTTCAGCGGGGGAGTTGGACTTCAGTCCAGCGGCAAAGAGTGCACGGAATAAAGGGCTTTAGCCCTGGGCCGTCGCTTTATTCAGACGCTCGCATCTCGGGCAGCACCTAGGCTGGACTTAAAAGCTTCACCAAGCTAAATCGATCTCATGCTTCTCGCTCGCATCGTCGGCACCGTCGTTTCCACTCGCAAAGACCCGCGCCTCGAAGGCAAAAAGCTGCTCATCGTGAAGCCCATCAATCCCGAAGGCGGCGACGAATCCGGCTACCTGGTCGCCGTTGACACTGTTGACGCCGGTTTCCGCGAAACAGTCCTCGTCGTCTCCGGCAGCTCCGCCCGCCTGGCCGCCGAATGCAAGGACCGCCCCGTCGACGCTGCCATCATCGGCATCGTTGACACGATCCAGCTAGACGCCCACCACGAAGCCGAACTCGCCTCCGCCCGAAAAAAATGAATCAAGATCACGGTGGGGCGCAAACATGATTCTCGGCCGCGTCATCGGCAAAGTCGTGGCCACGATGAAAAACGACACACTCACCGGCCAGCGCCTGCTCATCGTGCAGCCTATCGACCGTCATGGCCGCGATAAAGGTAAAGCGATCGTCGCGCTAGACTCGGTGGGCGCCGGAGCTGGTGAGACCGTTTATTGGTGCCGAGGTAAGGAAGCCAGCTTTCCGTTTCTTCCCGTCGAGGTTCCCACGGAAGCAACGATCGTCGGCATCGTCGACGAAATCAACGTCCCCACAGAATCCGGGAATTCCTGAATGCTGATCGCGCGAGTCGTCGGTGACATAGTCGCTACTCAAAAAGATCCGTCGCACCACGCACGCAAAATCCTGCTCGTGCAGCCGCTGAATCTCGACGGCTCTGATCGCGGCGAAGCTGTCGTCGCCCTCGATGCCGTGGATGCCGGAATCGGAGAGCGCGTGCTGCTCTCCGCCGAAGGCTTTTCCGCAATGACTGCTGTCGGCCGCCCCAACTCCCCCATCGACACCGCCGTAATCGGCATAATCGACGAAGTAACGCTAATCGAAAACATAAAGTAGCCTTCGTCCTGGCCACAGTAGGGGCGGGTCTCAGACCCGCCCGCGCAGCCCGCCACGCCACGCCACCCACATCCGATCTTCCTGGTAGGGCACAGCGTGTCGAACTGTTGTGAGATCTGTTGTTAGACTGCTTCGAAACAATTCACAAAAAAAAAGGCAGCGCTCGCTGCATCGAACGCTGCCCATTCCGCGACCACCAACAAATCCCCGGCTGCGTCAGTTCGTTACTTTCCCGCAACCGTGCCGCCGGTCACCGAAATGTATTTTGCCTTGCCGTCAAAATGCACCTCGGTGATCTGATTGCCGTCAGTCACGACGGATGTGTACGAGGCTTTGCTCTGCCCGTCTTTCCACTCGATCGGAGCTTCCGCCACCACTTTTCCGTCGCGCGAGATCGTCATTTTCGATCCGTCTGCGGACACTTGATAGGACCCGGGCTTGAGATCTTTTCCGCCCAAAGTCACTGCGCTATGCAGATCAACAGCGACACGGGAGACGGGCTTGATTGTCTTTGAATCGTCGGCGCGAGCTGCGATTGGAATCACCAGAGCAAGCGCCGCCAGGATTGTCACTACAAAGTTCATTTGACGATGTTCCATTTTTGTTTCTCCTTGTTCTCACTCGCCCCTTGCAAACCCTTAGACGCAATCACTTCTGCACCGCTAGCGCCATTTCACAATATTCATAAAAAAAGCCTTGCAGTAATCGTTACAACTAAATCGCTCCGCATGCGGACACCGTGCGTGCGAAACCGAACAGCCCGCCCGGACCAGCGCGTACAAAATGAGTAAAAAATCAACACTCTCCGAATTTTCGGAGACCACCGAACGCTGCAACTTGCCTTTTCGCAGCGCTCTTCTTGTATACGCGCGCCTCAGGGAATAGTTCCCATGTACTGACAAAATTCAACAATCTTCGTAAATTCGGATTTTTGCCGTGGATTCGACTGCACCTTTTTGGTGCACATCTCTTTTGTGGCGTTCGGGGCTCACATTGACACCCTGACCATGCTCAGGAATAATCGCTCGACATGATCGGTTCGCTTCGCGGCAAGCTCATTGAGAAACGCCCCAACCAGCTCCTCGTTGATGTGAATGGCGTGGGCTATCAGGTGCAGATTCCGCTCTCCACGTTTGCGAGCCTCGCTGCGCTCCATGCCGAAACGAACCTGTTGATTCACACGCATGTGCGCGAAGACCAGCTCACCCTGTACGGCTTCGCGACGGCGCGCGAGAAGCAGTGTTTTGAGCTGCTGATTTCCGCGTCTGGCGTTGGACCTTCGCTCGCTCTGAAGATTCTGTCGGGGATGAGTATCGAAGAGCTGGTTCCCGCAATCCGCAAAAGTGATCTCGCACAGCTTGTTAGAATTCCCGGCGTCGGCCGCAAGACTGCCGAACGAATCGTCGTCGAGCTGCGCGACAAGCTCGTCGTAATTGACGTTCCGGAGGCGGGCAAGCCGAGTACGCGCTCTCAGCTCGAGGACGATGTGGGGTCAGCTCTTATGAATCTGGGTTACGATACGAAGTCAGTCGAGCATGCCGTGGAAAAATCACGCGCGGCGAGCGGCAACGATTTCGAAAAACTGCTGCGCTCATCGCTCCAGATTCTTGGCAGCTCCGCCATGCAGAAATCGGCCCGCGCAGGTCGCGACGAATGACCGACAATCGCAGCCGGATCATTTCCGGCAAAGCCCTCGAGGAAGACGCGCGCATTGATGCCACCGTGCGTCCGCAGAAGATCGAGGACTTCATTGGCCAGTCGCGCGTAAAAGAAAATCTGAAAATCGCCGTGGACGCCGCGCGCAATCGCGGCGACGCGCTCGATCACGTGCTGCTCTACGGTCCGCCTGGATTGGGCAAGACCACTCTCGCGCAGATTCTCGCCAACGAAATGGGCTCGGCCATCAAAATCAGCTCGGGCCCGCTGCTCGAAAAGAAAGGCGACCTCACCGCTGTGCTCACATCGCTCGATGCGCGCGATTTCTTCTTTCTCGACGAGATTCACCGTCTGCAACCGGCCCTCGAAGAAATTCTCTATCCCGCGATGGAGGATTTCCGCATCGACCTGATCATCGGCCAGGGACCGGGCGCGCGCGTTCATCCGTATCAGTTGAATCGTTTCACGCTGATCGGCGCCACCACGCGCGCGGGCTTGATCATGGCGCCGCTGCGCTCGCGTTTCGGTATCGTCCATCGCCTGGAATTTTATTCGCCGGAAGATTTGCAGCGCATCGTGGAGCGCTCCGCAAAAATTCTCGGCATCACGATGGACCGCGAAGGCGCCGCCGAGATCGCGCGGCGTAGCCGTGGCACCCCGCGCGTCGCGAATCGGTTGCTGCGTCGCGTGCGCGATTTTGCCGAAGTCCGCGCGAAGGGCCACATCACCCTCGGCGTTGCGCGCGACGCGCTCGCGATGCTCGGCGTCGACGAGCACGGCCTCGACGAAGTGGACCGCAACTTGATGCTGACTATCATTCAGAAATATTCAGGCGGCCCGGTGGGCTTAAATACAATTGCTGCCTCGCTCAGCGAGGAAGAAGACGCCATCGAAGAAATCTACGAGCCTTACTTGATGCAACTCGGTTTGCTCGATCGCACACCGCGTGGCCGCGTGGCGACGGCGCTGGCTTACAAGCATTTCGGCTTTGATGAGCCGCGCCGCCAGCCTGCGCTTTTCAGCTAGCCGTTCAGCTGGCATTTGCGCCGTCCCCCCTTTTTACCGCCGATTAGAATTCTTCAAATTGCTGATTCGTAACGGCTTGCCGTGATTTTTAATCGCGGAACCGTGTATTAAAACTCCGGTCCCGACCATCCCCTGCAACCCTGCTTTACTAAGATGCTCGCTCGGCGCCGCCAGTCGTTTCACCGCGCGAAAATTCATATCGGCGCGGCTGTTGCCAATTCGGAAATTTAGGAAGCCGGCGGTGAGCCGCCCGTGGGCGCTCCTGCCAAGTTGCACTCCAAACGGGCCAAGCCGACCGCAGAGTTCACCGGAACCCAGGATGCCACCGAAGGCATTAAGCTATTCAAAAGGAAACGCGTTAGGGGACATTCGCCAGCGGACTTTCGCGGCGAACGGTTGTCAGATTCTCTTTCGGCGTTCGCGGCCGTCAACAGACAGCGCGCCTGCTGAGAGGCCGCCGACGGCAATGCCGCCCGCGGCGAGGCCGCCCATTGCGATCGCGCCCAGCGCTAAGCCGCCTATCGCGATTAAACCCACCGAGATTCCACCTAGTGCGACGATTCCCATTGCTTTGCCGCCGAGGGCCAGAATGCCGCGAGCGCTACCGCCGAGAGCGATGTATCCACGAGCTGAGCCGCCTAGCGCGAGCCAGCCGCGCGCTTCGTCACCAATGGCGATGATGCCGTGGGCTTTGCCGTGAGGCTCGTCGAGATCGGGACCTGGTCCGAGGGCGACGTCGACCAGCGGCAAGCCGGCGAAGGTTCGTTTTGAGCGGCTGCGAATCGATTTTTCGGAGTGGTGTGGCATTTGATTTCCCGACTCATTTGAGGCTACGTTGGCGCAGCGGGGCTGTCAACGAATTAGCCTAGACAATGAGACGCGCCAGTCCACTTTGGCTCTATTCTGATTATTAATCGCAGCTACTATCCGCTATGCACGACATCCGCACTCGTTCTGCTCTTCGGAGCGATCTCGCGCGACTTACCGAGATTTACAACCACTACGTAATCCATACGCCGATCACATTTGACCTTGTGCCGCATACGGTGGAGGCGCGCGTGCCCTGGTTTGAGCAGTTCGCCACGACTGGCCGTCATCGTCTGCTTGTGGCTGAAGAAAACGGCATCGTAGTGGGCTATGCAGGGACCATGCGATTTCGCAATAAAGCGGCATATGAGACGAGCGTTGAGACCACTGTTTACTGCAGCCATGACGTGGTCGGGCGCGGCATCGGGAGCCGTCTCTACGCCGCACTTTTTGAAGCGATCGCCGGCGAAGATATTCACCGGATCATCGGTGGCTACACGCTGCCGAATGCGGCCACGCTCGCGTTGCATGAGCGATTCGGATTCAAGCAGGTTGCCGTATTCAGCGAAGCAGGACGCAAATTTGGGCGCTTCTGGGATGTGGGATTTTCGGAGAGACCGCTTCGATTGTAGCGGTGACGCTGAACTCTGCTCGAATCCGATTTGAGCGGATTTGCGTACACGTCGTAGAGCCTATGAAAACAATTCTTAAAGCCAGCCTCTTCGTGATGTTCGTCGCTCATGCGGTATTTGCTCAAACCGAAGGAACACAGGTTCCAAGTCAACCCGCGCAACAGCACGATGCACAACATTCCGAGCGATTAAAGTGGCGGCCATGGTCGGACGCTGTATTTGCGGATGCGAAGCGCGAGAAGCGCTTTGTGCTGCTCGACCTCGAAGCGGTGTGGTGCCATTGGTGCCATGTGATGGATGCGAACACGTACTCCGATCCGGCGGTGATCAAGCTGCTTCAGTCGCGCTACATCACGGTGAAAGCGGACCAGGATTCGCGGCCGGACCTTTCGAATCGCTACGAAGATTACGGATGGCCGGCGACGGTGGTGTTCGACGCGGCGGGCCACGAAATCGTGAAGCGGCAAGGCTATCTCGCACCGGACGAAATGGCTTCGATGCTGCAGGCGATCATTGACGATCCGACGCCGGGGCCGTCGGTGGAGGCGGAAGCGAAACTTGAGTTGCCTTCGAGCCCGCTGCTAACGGATGCGCTTCGGTCGGAATTGAAGAACAATTATCTCGCGGGGTATGACGCTGCGCGGGGGAGCTGGGGCACCAATCAGAAATATCTCGATTGGGATTCGGTGGAATATTCGATGACGCTCGCGCGCTTGACCGGCGATGCTCAGGCCGAGCGTATGGCGCGGCAGACTTTGACGGAGCAGCTTCATCTGCTCGATCCAGCGTGGGGCGGCGTGTACCAGTATTCGATGGGTAGCGACTGGAATTCTCCACATTTTGAAAAAATCATGCAGATGCAGGCGGAGAATCTGCGCATCTATTCGCTGGCTTACGCACAATGGGGCGATCCTGCATATCTGCACGCGGCGCAGGAAATGCGGCGTTATCTGAAAACGTTTCTCACTTCTCCGGAGGGCGCATTCTACACGAGCCAGGACGCGGATTTGATCGAAGGACATCACAGCGCGGATTATTTTGCGTTGGGCGATGCGGCGCGGCGAAAGAAGGGCGTGCCGCGCGTGGACAAGCACGAATATTCGCGCGAAAACGGTTGGGCGATCGCGGGGCTTGTGGCGCTCTACGACGCGACCGGCGACACGGAGGTACTGAAAGACGCGACGCGCAGCGCGCGATGGGTCATCGTGGACCGGGCTTTACCCGGCGGCGGGTTCCGGCATTCGAGCAAGGATGCGGCCGGGCCTTATCTGGGCGACTCCGTGGCGATGGCACGCGCGTTTCTTGCGCTTTACAGTGCGACCGGTGATCGCGAGTGGCTCGCGCGGGCGGAAGCCGCGATGAAATTCACCAGAAAGAATTTTCGCGACGCGCAGGGCGCGGGTTTTCTTACTTCGAAGACGCCGACGGATAAGAGTTATACGCCGCATCCTCAGCGGGATGAAAATGCAATGGTGGCGCGCACGGCGAATCTGCTTTCGTACTATTCGGGGGATGGGACGTATGAGGATTTGGCGAAGCAGGCGATGCGATATCTTGCGGCACCTCCGGTTGTTTACAGGCTGCCGGCGTCGAGCGCGTTGCTGGCTGATCTTGAGTTAGGAAGCGCACCGTTGCATTTGACGATTGTGGGGAAGAAGGATGACCCGGTGGCGCAGAATCTTTTCCAGGCTGCGCTGCGGTATCCCTCGAGTTACAAACGTGTGGAATGGTGGGACGCGCGGGAGGGACGATTGCCGAATCCGGATGTGCAGTATCCGCAGTTGAGCCGCGCGGCAGCGTTTGTTTGCACTGGGCGGGCTTGTTCGCCGCCGATTTTCAAGGCTGAGGAATTTTCGGGGCGGGTGGATAAATTGTCGGCGGCGAAAGTGGGGCTGTGATTTGGCGGGGCGGGGCCATAAGAAAATCGAGATTGCCTGAGTCGTGGCTTTCGCGAGGGGCCGTGCTCGGCGATTTTGAACGGGTGCTGCTAAGGAAGGGCGCACAGGCAGGAGTGCCTGTGCCACTTGAGGCGATGCGGGGTACGGTAGATGTTTGTGGTTATTCGCAGCGCAGGGAGACCATGGGGTCGATGCGGGCGGCGCGGCGGGCGGGGATGTAACTTGCGAGAAGCGCAATCAGCGTGAGCAGCGCAGCGATTAGGGCGAAAGTCAGCGGGTCGGTTGAGCGCACGCCGAAGAGCAGGCTGCGCATCAGCCTTGTGAGTGCGAAAGCACCCGCGAGGCCAATAGCCACTCCTGTTAGAGCGAGAATCATTCCCTGGCGCAGGATCAGCTGAAGAATATTCTTTTGCGTGGCGCCGAGCGCGAGGCGGATTCCGATTTCGCGTGTGCCCTGATTCACCATGTAAGCCATCACACCGTAGATGCCGATCGTCGCGAGTGCCAGTGCGAGAGCGGCGAAAAGCCCTAACATCACCATTGAGAAGCGGCGGCGGGCGAGCGATTCCTGCACGCGGTCGTCCATGGTGCGCACGTTATAGATGGGAAGATCGGGGTCGAGCTCGCGAATTTCTTTTTTTATGGCGGAGGTGAGGGCGGCGTGCGCGACGTTGCTTCGCGAGACGACGTTCATCGCGGGCGTGGTGTACTGCGAATGCGGAAAGTAGAAAGCGATGCGCGGATCGGAATCGAGCGCGTCCTGCTTTACGCGGCCAACCACGCCGACGATAGTGATCCACGGTTCTTTGGAATCGAGGCCACCGGTGCGGATACGTTTGCCGAGAGGATCTTCGTGCGGCCAGTATTGCTGGGCGAAATATTCGTCGATGATCGCGATTTTCTGCGTGGTGGGCGTGTCGAGGTCATTGAAGAATCGGCCCTGGCGCAGCGGGATTTGCATCGCTTCAAAATAGTGGCCGCTGACAATGCGTTCGTCGGCGTTGATAAAATTTTCGCCGGGGGGCGGGGTGCGTCCTTCGATGGTGATGGGACCCCATGCAAACATTTCGCTGAGCGGAAGCGATGTGACGGCGCCAGCGGCTGAGACACCGGGGATGCGCTCGAGGCGCTCGTTGAGCTGGCGGTAGGTGGCAAGGACGGTGGTGCGATCCTTGTAGCGCAGGCCATTGGTGGTGAGTTCGAGCGTGAGGACATTGTGGGGATTGAAGCCGGGCGCGACGTTCTCGAGACTCGCGAAGCTGCGAATCAGCAGGCCGGCGCCGATGAGCAGCACCACCGAAAGCGCGAGTTCGGAAACAACGAGGAGACGGCGAAGATTATTGCCGCGTCCCCATACGGCGCCCGTGCCAGCTGAGCCGCGGGTGCCGTCGCTCAGTATGGCGTGCATATCGAGGCGCGCGATGCGGAGGGCTGGAGCGAGGCCGAAGAGAATTCCGGAGAAGACGGAGAGCGACAACGTGAAGAGCAGCGCCTGGCGGTCAACGCCGATGTCGCTCAAGCGCGGGACGCTCTTTGGGCCGAGGACGTGGATCCAGTGAACACTGAGAATCGCGAAGATGATTCCCAGCGCGCCGCCGCAGAGCGCAAGCAAGATACTTTCCGTAAGCAACTGGCGAATGATGCGGCGAGCGCTGGCGCCCAAGGCTGTGCGCACGGCGATTTCTTTGCGGCGAGCGACGGCGCGAGAGAGCAAGAGATTGGCGACGTTCGCGCATGCGATCAAGAGAACGAACGCGACGGCGCCGAGCAGAATTATCAAGGTGCGGCGAGCGTCGCCGACGACTTGTTCCTGCAGCGGCACGATTCCGAAGGTGAGGCCGCCATTGGGCGGATATTCCTTAGGATGATCCTGGCGGAGGCGCGCGGTGAGTGTGTTCATTTCGGCTTGCGCTTGCGCGACGGTAACGTCGCGCTTGAGCTTGCCGATGATGTTGTAGTCTTCGTGGTCGCGATCTTGCGCGGCATTGGGCTTCATCGGAAACGGCAGGAGAATTTCGGCCTGATTTTCGGCGCCGTAGAGAGTGGGCATCACTTCGCGCGGCAGTGAGAAGGATTTAGGGAGAATGCCGACCACTTCGCGCGGTGTTCCGTTGATGGCGATTTTTCTGCCGAGGATGTGCGGGTCGGAGCCGAAGCGGCGCGTCCAGGTGCCGTAACTCAAAATCGCGGTGGGATTGTGGCCGGCGAGATCTTCGTCGGGGAGAAATAGGCGACCCATTGCGGCGCGATAACCAAGCATCGGGAGAAGATTCGAGGAGATGCGAATTGTGCCAATGCGTTCGGGGTCACCATTGCCGGTGAGATTTTCGTTGGTGCCGAAGGCGATGGCGGCGTCTTCGAATCCGGAGTGGTTGTTCTTGATGTCGAAATATTGCGCGGTGGAAAACCAATCTTGCGTGATGCCGAGGCCGGGCGAGCGGTTCCAGAGGATAACGAGCTGGCTGGCGTCTTTGTATGGAAGCGGGCGAAGCAGAAGCGCGCTGGTGATGCTGAAGATGGAAGTGTTCGCGCCGATGCCGATGGCGAGAGACAGGATTGCGGCGATCGAGAAGCCGGGATTTTTGGCGAGGGCTCGGAGCGCGTAGCGGAGGTCGCGAATCAGGGCGTTCATCGAGGGCCGGAGCCATTCATAGCGGACGAGTCACTCGGGTGTTTTGGGCTAAGCTGCCGTGATTAGACGGCGGTCGCGAGTTTTCGTCTCTTACGGGCCCGAAGAAAATGTATTGCAGGATTTGATGCTGCCGGAGGTGAGGCCGGTCTTGAACCATTGCGCGCGTTGGGCGGAAGTGCCGTGCGTGAATTTGTCGGGCATCACGCGGCCGGTGGCTTGTTTTTGGAGGCGGTCGTCGCCCACTGCGGCTGCGGCATTTATCGCGGACGCGATGTCGCTCTGGTCGATCAGGTTGCGCTGCTCGGTGGAATTGCCCCAGACGCCGGCGAGGCAATCGGCTTGCAGTTCGAGAAGCACGGAAAGCTGATTGGCAGCGCCTGGGTTGCGTTGCTGTTCGGCGCGGACGGTGCGTTCGATGCCGAGAATTTTTTGAACGTGGTGGCCGATTTCGTGGGAGATCACGTAGGCCTGCGCGAATTCGCCTGAGGCGCCGAAGCGATTGCGGAGCTCGTCGAAAAATCCGAGATCGAGATAGACCTTTTCGTCACCGGGGCAGTAGAACGGGCCGGTGGCCGTTCCGGCCTGGCCGCAGGGCGAGTTTGTTTGGTCACGAAAGAGAACCAGCTTGGCGTGACGGTAATTGGGGATTAGCTTGTCCCAATCGGATTGCGCGTCGTCAAGGACGAACGAAACGAACTGGACTTCGCGGGACTCGGCCGCTTTGCGCGCGGGATCCTCAGGGCGGCTCACGCCCGGCGAGGCACCCGGGGAGCCGGAATTGAGAAAAGGCGAGATCAGGTCACGCTTGAAGATGAAACTCAGGAGGAGCAGAACCAAAAGTCCGCCGATGCCGAACGGAACGCCGCCGCCTCCGAATCCTCCGCCGCCACTGCTATCGCGACGATCTTCGATATCGCCGCTGACGCCGCCAGGAGTCCAGCGCATGAATCACCTCAGGAAGGGAGTGCGTGCCTCTGAAAGAGTATACGCGACGAAGCTTCGTCGGTGGAGCAAATGGTTCCGGGTGGAATTGTGCGGGTATGATGGCTCGTTGAGTAATCCCGAGGGTCCGCTTGGATGACGACCGTCTACTTGTCGCTCGGATCGAATATGGGGGATCGGGCGGGGAATATCGCGCGGGCGATTGCGGCGCTGCGGCGGCGCGGGATGCACGTGACGCAGGAGTCGTCGTTGTATGAGACCGAACCGCTGGAGATTAGGGAGCAGCCCTGGTTCCTCAATTGTGCCGTGGCGGCGGAGACGGAGCTTTCGCCGGAGCGACTGATGGAAACGCTGCTGGAGATCGAGCGCGAGATGGGCCGCGAGAGAGTGGTGCCGAAGGGGCCTCGGCTCATCGACATGGATATTCTGCTGTACGGCTCGGATATCGTGAGAGAGCCGAGGCTCGAGATTCCTCACCCGCGAATGGCGGAGCGGAAATTTGTGCTTGTGCCGCTGGCGGAGATTGCCGGGGAGGTGAATCACCCGGTGGCAATGATGACGATTGCGGAAATGCTCGAAGCGACGGCGGATCGGAGCGAGGTGAGGAAGTGGCCGGGCGGCAACACGACTAACGCGCGCCAAGCATTTTGAGCGAGAAGTTTGTTACGTGCGGCGCAGGCTGAAGCCTACGCTACAGAAGGCGGATCAGACAAAGATGAACTTCGATGAGAATGGAATGTTAAAAGAAAGTGCGCTCAAGAACCCGATGAAGAAATTGAAATCTGGCGGCCGGTCGGTGTACGTTATCGGCCTACCTGCGGGTCATAATAACGAATCCTGGTTCAGTGGAGGCACCTCATGCGACGAAGAATTCTCTTGATGCTGATTTTGGCGTTGGTGGGTATGTCTCCTTCGCTGTATGGGCAGGATCAGAAAGCAGAAATTCAAAAGAGATTGAGCTCAGCGTTCAAGCGAACCACACTGACGGCGGACCGATCGGATGTAGCCAAGGCAGGCACCGTTCTTACGCTGCATAAAGATAATCTGCTGATGTGCAGCATGGACGCACATGCCTCACCGACGAACACTTATAAGAATGGCGCGATTTCCATGGGATTAGGCGCCACGATGTCGTGGAGCATGGCGTTGAGCTCGGTGGGCCAGCAAGTCGCCAATACTCCGCAGCGCAAGTTCGTTGGCGGCGAAAAAATTTGGCTGGCCGATTATCAGGTGAAAGAGGACGGGGTTTATTTTCTGTTTTACAGCGACCCGTTCGACAACGTCCGTTACTTTGGCCAGCTGAAATTTCCCGTTTCGAAGGGCGCGTTTCCACCGGCGGAAACCATGATGAAGACGATAGCTGAGGTGGTGACGGACGACAGCGCCCAGGAGGCTGCACCCGCGGATTCCTCTGCGCCGCCAGCGCAGCAGGCTGCCGGTGGACAGGCACCAGCGGCAGCGACCAAGACCATCACTCTGGGCCAGACGGAGGATGATGTGGTGGGGATTCTCGGCCCGCCGCAAAAAAAGGTGAATCTGGGTACCAAAGAAATCTACTTCTACCCGGATATGAAGGTGGTCTTTATAAGCGGCAAGGTCGCCGACGTACAGTAGTTAGAAATCCACTCGTCGAGCGTTATTGTCATCATGCTGCTGATTTTACGTTTTGCCGTTTGCGCACAAACCAAATTCAAAAACGCCGGCCAGGGGCCGGCGGTGCATAACCCAACGCGTTCTCGCGCCTCCTCGTTTCGCACTCGTTAGCATCTTGCACCTTGCGGCACAGGCAGGAATGCCTGTGCTACTAAAGGCATCAAAAAAAAATCGCGGGCATATTGTGCGTTCCCGCGATTCTGAAAGTCTGCTGAGCTTTACTGGACGTCTGCTACTTTGCCGCCTATGAAAGTCACTTTGATGTCTTTGTAAACGAAAATCTCTTTGGAGCCCAGCGCGATTTTCTTTTCGGGCTGCCCAATCATGCCGACCACCTCATCCTCCGTCTGGCCCAATTGAATCGTCGGAGGCGGTTGAGCCGGTTGTGCGTCTTGCTGAGCGGCTTGCTGTGGCTGACCCTGATCCTGGCCGCCTGCCGCTGCCTGCTGCTGGTCTCCCTTGTTGTCCGCAGCCGCCGAATCGTCCTGCTGGACTTTGAGGACTTCGCCAACCATGCTCAACACCTGGTCGGTGCTGGGCGCCGCGCCATGCGGATAAATAAATTTGAGCGTGCAATAGTACCGAATATCTGAAACAGCATCGGTGAACAGCGTGAAGACGACGCCATCGCCCAGCAGGTCAATTCGGGTGACCCAGAACTTCTCTCCGGTCACGTAATATCGCGTCGTTACGCTCTTCGGAGGCGGATGTCCGATGAAGGTCCCGAAACTCTGCGCCTTCTCATGCGCCGCAAAAGCGCCGGCTGAGAGCTTGCCGTCCTTGTAGGTGTTCTGCGGCGGAGCGCCCGTAGTGGTGGCGTACATCAACAACCTATCCTTCTCCAGAATGAGAACGGAGCCGGCGGTGACGATGTCCGTTTTGTCAGCGGTGGTCTTTGTGATTGCGTACTTCGCTTCCAACTTTTGTTGGAGTCCGGCCGACTGGTCAGCTCGGCAGGGACTTGCCCCGAGACAGGAAAATAAGATTGCTACGACGGTGACTGATTCGAGTGCTCTCCGCGAAAGCATAGCTACCTCTCTTATAAGAAATTTCTTGCAACGTCTCAACCGTCCGGAATCTTTAGGGTCTGCGTTAATTTTGGAGCGGAGTCGCGTGGTGCCGAACGTATATGCGTCCGGCACCACGCGTTCAATCAACCGCGTTATTTGCCGCCTTGCGCGCCGCCCTGCTGCGTTTGCTGCACTTCGGATTCGGCCGCGTCGGCGTCTTTTTGCTGATCGTTCAACTGTGCTTCCACGTCGAGGTCGGGCTGCGCTTGCCCTTCGGGATTCGCGTGGCCGCCTGGCTTCGGCCCTGCCGGGATACCATTCTTGCCCTGGTTCTCGGCTAGAGTCTTGAGACCCTGATCGAGCTGCTCGCGGAAATGGTTGTGCATTTCCTGCAGATCGTCCACGGCCATCGCCACTTGCGAACCGGAATGGCAATCGCCCTTCTGGCTGCTGCTGATCAGGACCTTGACGTTCTTATTGTCGTCCGGACTGTCGTCAATACGCGTCACGACATCGCCGGGAGAGAGCGAACAATCGGAGCCGTCTGGGGCCTGCTCGGTAAGGATCACCGAAACGATAAACGTGCGGTGATTCGGATCGAGCGCGGCAGGCACTTCCTCTTGCTGTGCCGCATCTCCACCTGCTGACGCACTCTGCTGTCCGCCTGCGGCTGCTCCGCCAGAAGCTGGCTGAGGAGCGGAGGCTGCCGCTTTTTCGGCCTCGAGCTGGGCTCGGACTTCGTCAGCGATGGCCTGTTTCACTTCGGGAGTAAGAGCAGGTCCGCTGCTATCGCCGCCTCCGGCGTTTTCCGCCTGCTGTCCGCCGCCCGCGTAGTCACCCATCGCCTGAGCGTTAGCTGCAGCAGCAACATTGGCATTGGCCTGAGCTTGTGCCGCGTAGGCAGCCTGCAAATTCTGGCTGATCACGTAGTCGGTCATCCAAAGGGCTGCGCTGGCGTAAGCCGGATACGGATTGAAGTAGTAGCCGTAGGCTCCGTACCACGGTGCTCCGCCCCAACCCCATGAGTAAGCAACTGGCGCTGCCCACGGGTTATATGCCCATCCGTAAAATGCAGGGCCGTAGTAGTAGGCAGGAGTGTAGCCGTAGTAGCAGCAGTAGCCACCGTAGTAGTAACCGCGGTAGCCGTAGGCGTAGCGATGGCCGTGATCCCAGTAAGTGCGGCGCGAGTAGTAGTGACCGCCGTGTGAATACCGGTGATCTACGTAACCACGGCCTCGGCCGGTGTTCACCGTGCGCACGTGCTCACCCTTTGCATTCACGTGCTCGGACGAAATCGTGCGACCGCCGTGGGCATTGCGGTTGATGGTTGCGCCCTTGGCAGTTTTGACTTGCGTTACGTGTCCGTTGGAATTGACGCGAGCCGTTGCGCCGCTCTTGGTACTGACCGTCTTCGGAGCTGCACTCTTGCCGCCAGCCCCACCGGCTTTGGCGTTATTTGCGCCGCCCGCCTTGCCTCCTGCTCCCGCAGCGCCGCCTTTGCCGCCGGCCGCAGCGGTGTTGGTCTTGCCGCCCGCCGCGGCGGTATTGGTCTTGCCGCCGGCCGCAGTCGTCGTGGACTTACCACCGGCTGCGGTGGTTGTGGTTTTGCCGCCAGCCGCAGCAGTCGTAGTCTTGCCGCCACCCGCCGTGGTTGTGGTCTTGCCGCCCGCCGCGCTGGTCGTGGTCTTGCCGCCGGTTGTTGTGGTCGTGTGACCGGCCGTCGTAGTTGTGGTA
>Ga0307479_10001294_pt1 | contig 22731 bp, 25 predicted proteins | sample atmos_gasesECM4C_FD_203743 | JGI IMG/M metagenome (GOLD analysis project Ga0307479, IMG submission 203743) | Hardwood forest soil microbial communities from Morgan-Monroe State Forest, Indiana, United States - atmos_gasesECM4C_515 | ecosystem: Environmental > Terrestrial > Soil > Temperate...
TACAAAGACGGCCCGGTCTCCGCGCAGGACGAACAGCGTCTCGCTTGGTTGCGGCAGGTAGTCGAGTGGCAGCGCGATGTCAGCGATCCCAATGAATTCTTGTCGGCGCTGAAAGTCGACCTCTATCCCGAAGAGGTTTACACCTTCACGCCGAAAGGCAAAGTGGTCGTGCTGCCGCGTGACGCCACGCCGATCGACTTCGCATACACCATCCACACGGAAGTCGGCCATACCTGCGTTGGCGCGAAGGTGAACGGGCGCATGGTGCCGCTGCGTCACAAACTGCATTCCGGCGACATTGTCGAAATCCTTACCCAGGCTGGCCACAAGCCCAGCCGGGACTGGCTTGGGCTGGTCAAATCGTCGCGCTCGCGCAACAAGATCAAGCACTGGCTGAATGTGCATGAGCGCGAACGTGCGATCGAAATCGGACGAAAAGTAATCGAAAAAGAGGCGCGCAAGTACCGCATCTCGCTCAAAGAAATAAAAGACGAAGAGCTGCTGAAAGTTGCATCCGGTTACGGACTCGGCAAAGTCGATGATCTGATGTCCGGAATCGGCTATGGGAAATATTCCGCGCGGCAGGTGCTGGCACGGCTGTTGCCGTCGGGAGCAACACCTTCGATGGCGGGCGATATTGAGGCTGAGGGACTAAGTTCGAAGCCGGGCGCCATCGCCAGCGTCGTGCGACGGGTGTTTGGCGACCACAACGCCATCATGGTCAAGGGCCAGGGCGATATGCTGGTCTATCGCGCGCGCTGCTGCAATCCCATTCGTGGCGAGAGCATTGTCGGCTACATTACCCGCGGCAAGGGAGTGGCGGTGCACGCGGTGAACTGCCCCAACGTCACCAACTTGATGTACGAACCGGAACGCCGCATCGACGTCGAGTGGGCCCGCGACGAGAGCACGCCCACTGCTTATCCGGTCAAGCTCACCGTCTACTGCGACGACCGCTTCGGCATGCTCAAAAACATCACCAGCGTCATCGGCGACGCGCAAAGCAACATCCGCAACATAGGCGCGCGTACCGAAAACAGCCAGGCCAGTGTGGAGATCGTCCTCGACATCTCCGACCTCAAACACCTCGAACAAATCATGGTGGGCTTGCGGAAAATTCCCGGCGTGCATGAGGTGCAGAGGCTGCAGAAAATATAGTGTTCAGAACTTGAACTGCACATCGAGTTGCATGCGGCGCGGGGGTTGGGCGGCCACGGGGCGTCCGAACAGCGGAGAAGTTATTGTCCCAACGTAGGTCAAGTAATTGGGATGATTGAGAACGTTGAAGGAATTTAGCGAGACGGTAAGCACCTTGGCCTCCTCCTTCTTCTTCGACAGCGGAAAATCATGCGAGAGGTTGAGGTCGAGGTTTATCGTGCCGGGGCCGGGCATGGTGTTGCGGCCCACTCCAGCGGGTCGGTCGTTAATGATGCCATCGTGATTGTCGTCGGCGCCTGTGGTGATGGTGACCGGTTTGCCGGCGTAGAGGGAGAGCGCCGCGCCGAACGTGAAGAAGCGAGTGGGCTGGCTGGAGGCGAGCAGATCGAACTTGTGCAAACGGTCGTTGTCGGAGCGTCCCCAGTCGGCAGCGGCGTTGTAGCTGTTGGCGGGAAAGAATGTGATGCCGCTGGTGTTGTTGTAAGTACGGCTCAGCGTGTATTGAATCTGTCCTGAGAAATACTTGCTGGGCTTGCCGCGGAACGTAAGTTCAAGCGCGTTGCCTTTGACATATCCCTCCGATTGGATCTGCCGGTCCTGGCCGAGCGCCGGGTTGGGCCGCACAACGCTCCCATTGACCGGCGCATTGGCGTCGATGGAACGGAACGAATCCATTCCACGATTTCCGATGTAAACCGCGCTGGCCGTGCTCTTCGCCGTCACCTGCCGCTCGACTCCGATGCTGAACTGGAAGGAGTAGGGAATGCGCAGCCGCGAGTCCATGGTCACGATGCTGGTTGGAGTGGCTGCCAGCAGGGCAGGACTGATGGGATAGGTGAGGCTCTGCTGCGTATTTTGGGTGACGATAAAGCGCAGCAGATTCACTCCGTTGAAGTGGAGCAGATCGGCGATGGGACTGGGGCCAGTGCGGTCGTAGAACATTCCGGCGCCGCCCCGAATCACCGTCTTGCCACCGGTAATGGGGGCATACGCGAAGCTGAGGCGCGGAGCGAAGTTGTGGGGTTCGTCGTGAAAGTAGTTCTGGAAGTAATAGCGGACGCCGGCGTAAAGCGAAAAGTTCGGTTTCAGACGAATATTGTCTTCGACGAATCCGCTGATTATTCTTTCCAGAAAAACGACGTGGCCCTGGCCGGTTTGCAGAACGTAAGTGCTGACAGCGGGATTGCACTGCGTGGTCTGAGGAGTGCTGCAGGCGAAGGTGTAGGTTCCCTGGCGGTTGGTAAAGTCGTCGAAGCCGCGGCGGCTGATGTCAGGAATATCAATGCCGAAGCTGAGCTGGTGCTTGCCGCTCGCGTACGTGGCGAAGTCGGTTCCATCAAAGTGATATTCGGTGCGGCGGGAATCGGCCTGGGCGCCACCGGCGGTGAAGAGTCCGGAGATGGCGCGTTGAGGGGCTGCAGTGATGCTGACCGAGGAATTGTCATAGTGGCCGACCAGGAATCTCAGTTGGTTCAGCCAGTGCGGAGAGAACTGGTGGAGATGGCTGACGTTGATTTCATGTTCGAGAAAATGGGTGTTGATGCCGGCGCTCGGAAGAGTAGTCCCGCCGACGTTCTGATTTTCAACGGAGCGATGTTCGTAAGAATAACCAATCCAGAATTGGTCGCCATTCGAGAAGTCGTGGAAGACGCGCCCTGAGCCGAAGAAGTGATGTGTTGGATTAGGAACGGTTTGCGGGATGGGACCGAACCCCATCTGTTCGGCGTCGGCGAGGGCAGTGGAATCGATGACGCCTTGCTGATCGTTGAGATCTTCGTCGAGCGCGAGCAGAAAGCTGGTGTGCTTGCTGTGGCCAATCGGTCCGGTGACCGAACCTTCATAGTACTGACGGCGCTCGGGAGGTTTGACGATGGCGAAAGCGTTGGTTGCGTCGAAGACCGAGTCGCGAAACAGGAAGTTGAGTGAGCCGTGGTAGCTCGGAGTGCCACCCTTCGTTACAATTTCAAGCCGAGCGCGCCCGGGACGCGAGAAGCGCGCCGAGTATGGATTGTTATTGATCTTCACTTCTTGGATGGCCGAAGGAGTCACCCCGGGTCCATTGGCCTCAATGCCGTTCACCACGAGCGTGACGCCATTGGTTCCGGTGGAGTTGTCGTCGAGAAAGCGCGACATCGTCGTGATGTAGTCCTGATCGAAGACGGGAACGCGGTCGAGCGCGTTGCGATCGATGGTGTTGGCGTTCTGGTTCTCGGAATTCTCAACGCTCACCAGCGGTACGGATTCTCCGGTCGCAACATTAACGGTTTCGTTCAGCACCGCGATCTGCATGGTGACGCGAATCGGACTCTGACGCTTGCCGGTCAGGTTCAAGTTCACGCGCGTCTCGCGGAAACCGTCAGCCTGAAAATCCAGGACGTAGTTTCCCGGAGCGAGATGGTCGAAGCGGAAGCCGCCGGAGTTGTTCGTAGTCACGTGAGCGAGCAATTTGTCGCCGGATCCCAGGAGTGACACCCGAGCGTTGGCGATAGCCGCACCCGAGGGGTCAAGCAGTGTTCCGCTAAGAGTTCTCGAGGACCCGGGAGATTGATCCTCGGCGGCGGTAATCGCTCCGGCCCCGTCGGCGCGATCAAGGGCCTGACCCCAGAGTTGGGCCGCTGAGGAAAGCCCGATTGCCGCCACAAACGTCAAAAACAAATAAACCTTCACATGTAAGAGCCTTCAAGAAAATAGCCGCAACGAAACTTCGTTCGCGCGCAGAGGCAAAATTGAGCCACAACTAGAATAAATCCATAACCTGAAGCCTTTCTGAAGGACGCGCGCCAATATCGGCGAATTTCGCCTCCATCATACGAATCGGAAAGTGTATTGATGCGGGGACGGTCCTGCGATGAGGGACATCCGGTCACGGCTCCGCCGGAGGGAATTGCATGCGAGTCGTACAGCGAAATTCCGTGCGAGCTTACTCACCGCGAGCTGTGGTCAGCGTTGCAAAGCCGGGTCTTCGGGCAGATATTCCTCCAGCCGGGCGCCGAGCCAGGATACCAATTGCTCCTTCACCGCAGCGGGAACCTGAACGAATTCCAATCCCGCCGATCCCGCGGGGTCGAACCAGCAAACCTCTGCGCTGATTTGGGAGGCAACCTCGGCGTGCGGCAATGTTAAGCGCAAGCCAACTCTATCTCCCACCTGAAGACCAGGCGAGTTGATGAGAGCGATGCCGACTTCACTGATGTTAGCGGAGGTGGCCATAAACTCCGGACGGGAACCGAGGGAAACATATACTGGAATTCGAAGGGGACAACGAAAAGAGCGCCTCTTTTCATTCACCATCAGCGGGTAAGATACCTTGAGAGTACGCATCAGCAGAGCAGGAGCCAGGGGTTTGACCAGTACGAAGCTGGCGCCGGCGCGGAACGCGCTCGGCATTTCTTCATTGCAATTCAAGATGGCGACCACTACGGCTGCCTTGTGGGAAGTCATTTGCCGCAAAGTCTTTAGCAGTTCCAGGGCCGCCGCTCTCTCCTTGAAATCCACGATTAGCGCTTCGAACTTGGAATGGCAAAGTTTGCGGGTGGCGGAGGCGAAGTCGGAGCAGACATCGACATGCATGGCCATTTTCTCCATGAAGTCGCAAAGCGTGTCGATGGTCTGAATATCACCACTCACCAATAAAACTCGAACCCCTATTGTGGTCGTGGGCGAGAGGTTTCTTCTTGGTGCCGCCGCGGGAGTGTCCGCCAGGGAATCGCTCATACCACAAGCGCCTCGGGGATTTCCATTTCCCCGTGTTCAAAAGCGTCTACAAACGCATCTACCACCGCGGGATCGAAGTTTGTGCCTGCGCTCGAAACAATGATTTGCCTGGCTTCAAATGGCGTGACGGCACGGCGATAGGGCCGATCACTGGTCAAGGTATCGTACGCATCGGCCACTGCGAGCACGCGAGCTTCCAGGGGTATCTGGTCACCTTTGGCTGGGCCATATCCCGACCCATCGAACTTATCGTGATGCGCAAGAATAATAGGGAGCACCCGGCGCAGGGATCCCCCGACCGGTTCCAGCATGGCGACTCCCTTTTGGACATGCTTTCGCATTTCCACCATTTCTTCCGGAGTCAGGCTGGCGGCCTTGTGCAAAAGCTCGCGGCTGGTTTCGAGCTTACCGACGTCGTGAAGCAAGGCTGCCGCCCGGACATCGTCGATGCGATCCTGATCAAAGCCCATACGCGTGGCAATGGAAGAGGCGTATAACGCCACGCGGTACGAGTGATTGTGCGTGTACTTATCGTTTGAAATGAACTGCTGCAGAATAGTCAGAAGGCCAAAGTAAGTTTGGCGGAGTTCACCCAGATGCCGTTCCTTTCTGTCATACAGGGTTCCCATGGCGTAGGCAGTGATCAGAAGCAGGCATCCCCAGGTAATGAGCTCGGACCATTGGTCGGAATTCATGGCAAAGGGAGCGGACCCGGCAAAAAGGCCCGTATTCTTCCATAGAAGAATAAGCACCATGAAGATGCTGGCACTGGCTGTGAGTACAGCGTGTCTCCGGCCATACACATACGCCGAAAAAATCGTCGGCAGCGTGTATAAGCCCAAAATCATGCGGTGAGAAGCTACCAGCCAGTTGAACAGGCCCGCGATTACGAAGAGGGACAGCACCAGCCACAACTCCTGATTAATCTTGGCGAGTCCGACTTTGAACGTGGAGTTGGTATTCGGGGCATCTCCGTCATGGCTCCCTCGTTTGCCCAGGACTCGTTCGTTCGTGAATGTCGATTTCATTCCCAATTCAATCTCCCTCGCCGCCTTTTGCACCATAGGCCTGGACGCTCCGCGAATGTTCCCTAATTCTCTATCGGCTCGCTTGCTACACAACTTTAGTCTCGGTTGGGACCGGTTGACTTCATCCGCGTGCATCTGAGTTAATCGACAACGGAGGTTCCATGCGCGAAGTCGTTTCCACCAAAGACGCTCCCCAAGCCATCGGCCCGTACTCGCAAGCCATCAAGGCCAACGGATTCGTGTTCCTCTCCGGCCAGATTGCCATCGACCCTTCTACGCAACAAGTCGTCGCGGGAGACGTGGCTGCCCAGACCGATCGCGTGTTACGTAATCTGTCGGAGATTCTGGAGGCAGCCGGCAGCGGGCTGGGAAAAGTTGTCCGCTCTACAGTCTTCCTCAAGAGCATGGATGACTTCGCCGCCATGAATCAGGTTTATGGAAAATATTTCAGTACCGCACCGCCGGCCCGCTCCACTGTGGAAGTAGCGCGTCTGCCCAGGGAAGTGCTCGTGGAAATTGATGTGATTGCATTGGAGTAAGAACCGGTTACATTTGCAAGGAGACAGGAATGACGAAGTACATTGCGGCAGTAGCCGTCATTCTGGCGCTGGCGGCAGTTTTCGTGCTGGCCCAAAGCGCTACTAGAAAATCTGCGGCCCCAAACACCCATGCGCCCACCAAAGTCACCGGCGACGGAGTGAAGACGCCCTCCGGGCTGATCTATTGGGATATCCGCGTGGGCAATGGCGAGGTAGCGAAAGAGGGCAGCCGGGTGCGCGTGCACTATACCGGCTGGCTCGCCAACGGTAAGAAGTTCGATAGCTCCGTAGACGCCGGCCAGCCCTTCGATTTTAGAATCGGAAACGGCGAGGTCATCAAAGGATGGGAAGAGGGAGTCGCTGGAATGAGAGTTCGAGGCAAGCGCCAGCTTCGAATCCCGCCAAGCCTTGGGTACGGCGCCGAAGGCACTCCCGATGGACCGATCCCGCCCAATGCAACTCTAATCTTTGATGTGGAGTTGTTAGCGATGCAGTAGTGAAACTCCAGCGCAGAACCCGCGGGGACCGCCGAACAACGGCGTAGTTAAGCAGGAATTTGAAAATTGCGTCTCGGCGAGCTTGGCGATCTCGGCGGTAAGCCTGCTCTTATGCCTTAACCACTTTGCCGCTGCGAATGCACGACGCACACACGCGCATGCGCTTGGTGGTAGCGCCCACCCGGGCGTGTACCGGACGCAGATTCACATTCCAGCGCCGCTTGGTGACATTATGGGCGTGGCTGATGCGGTTCCCTGATTGCGGTTTCTTGCCGCAGATATCACACTGTTGTGCCATGACTGCTGTGGATCCTTTCGGAATTCTTTGATCGAATCTCCTATTCTACCGGATTCAGGCCCTTGCCGACAATTCGCTCCGGCCGACCGTGGAGATGTACACTAACCACCGGGTCTTTTTGGAACCGACTGGGGAGGAAATCTAATGTTGCGTCGTGGGAACTCGACCTTGGTAGAAAGCGCTCTGCTCCTGGCGCTCATGGGTATTCTAGCCGGTGCTATTGGAGGCTTGGTCGTGGGAGCGGCCACCAGTCCGAAGGCTGCCTCAACCGCCGCACACTAGCGCCCCGGTCGCGGCTGTCTCGCATTCCTTGTATGCGATACTGAACCTATGCAGTCCCCGCTTCAGGCGCCTACTGTGGCCACGGATCCCAAGTCGGTTAAGGTAAATCTCAGCACGGGCACCGGGGTGGACATCGAATGGAAAGACGGCCACTCCTCGCACTACGGCTTCGTCTACTTGCGCGACGCATGCCCATGCGCCATGTGCAACGAGGAGCGCGACAAATCCGGACGCAAGCCCGGCGAGCCGGCCAAACCTGCCCCCGGCACGCTGCCCATGTTCAAAGCCGCAGCCAAGCCGGTTTCCGCGGAAGCGATCGGCAAGTACGCGATCCGCTTTAAGTGGAACGATGACCACGACCTCGGAATTTACTCCTGGAAATTCCTGAGAGAGGTTTGCCCGTGTGAGGAGTGCCACGTGACGCAGGCGAAAGTGTGATCTCAGTCCCGGTTCTTGGTCGCTGGCTTCAGCACAATCGCAAATTCCGAATTCCCTTGTAAAATTGACACATCAGCTCCGGAGCCACTTCCGCATTGTCTTTTCTCGATCAACTCAACCCGCAGCAGCGCGAGGCCGTCGAAACTACCGAAGGCCCAGTGTTGATCCTCGCCGGCGCGGGCAGTGGCAAGACGCGCGTCATCACCTACCGCATCGCCTACCTGATTGAACACAAGGGCGTCATGCCGGAATCCATTTTGGCCATGACCTTCACCAACAAGGCCGCTGCGGAGATGGGGGAGCGCGTCGAAAAACTAGTTGGCGGACTCAGCATCGCCAAGCCCGTCATCTCGACATTTCATTCCTTCTGCGTGCGTGTCCTTCGCCGCGATATTGAGGCCCTGCAGATTCCTTCCGCCACTCCAGGCAAGCCGCCGATCGGCCAAACCAAGAAATTCGTCATCTACGACGAGAGCGACATGCAATCGGTGATCAAGGGAATCATGAAACGCCTCGGCCTCGACGACAAACAACTCACTCCGCGCACCGTGCTCTCGCGTATTTCGTGGGCCAAGAATCACATGCTTAACCCGCAGGAACTCTACCTGCAATCGGCCGATCCTAAGACGGAGAAGATCGCGCATCTGTTCGAGGAGTACCGCAAAGAGCTGAGCAAAGCCAACGCCCTCGATTTCGACGACCTGTTGCTCGAAGCTACTCGTCTCTTGAAAACTGCGTCGCACGTCCGCGAATATTACAACCGCCGCTTCCAATACCTGCTCATCGACGAATATCAGGACACCAACCGCCCGCAGTACGAACTGATGCGCATGTTGGCGGGCGAGCGCCACAACGTCTGCGCCGTCGGCGACGAGGATCAGTCGATCTATTCCTGGCGTGGCGCCGATATTCGGAACATTCTTGAGTTCGAGCAGGATTTTCCTGAAGCGAAGATCATCCGCCTGGAACAGAACTACCGATCGACGCAGAATATTTTGCAGGCTGCATCGTCGGTGGTTGCCAACAACCTGCGCCGCAAAGGGAAGAATCTCTGGACGTCTCGCCAGGGCGGTGCCAAGATCGGCTACTATGAAGCCCCCGACGGCGAAAGCGAAGCCCTTTTCGCCGCCGATCACACCGCAAAGTATTTGCGTGAGGCTGCCCATCGGGGCGAGACTCCCCGCGCCGCCGTGCTCTACCGCACCAACTCGCAGTCGCGGCTGTTTGAAGAGGCCATGCGCCGCTATGGCCTGAAATACAAAGTGGTCGGCGGATTTTCTTTCTACGAACGCTCCGAGATCAAAGACATGATCTCGTACCTCAAAGTCATTCACAACCCGGATGACTCGATCTCGCTTCTCCGCGTGATCAACACGCCCACCCGCGGCATCGGCAAAGGCACCATCGATACCCTCGAAAGCCTCGCTCTGGAAACCGGCCTGTCACTCTGGGGCGCGCTCGGCGAAGCAATCCGCCGCCAACTACTTCCACAGCGCGCGCTATCCTCGCTGAAGGGTTTTCAGCAACTGATCATCGACGCCCAGGCAATGCTCTCCGGAACATTTGTTGAGCATCTCGAAGAAAGTGCCGAGACAGTGGACGTGGGCGACTCGCCCGTGCAAATGCCGGAATCTGCCCAAGGCGAAGCCCTGCAAGCCGCCGCGGACGATGCCGCCGGCTTCGACCCAACCGAAGTGGACGACACAGCCTTCGATTTCGGAGGCGCCTACATTGGTGAAAGCGAACTCGACAGGAGCGCCGGCGTCCCGCCGACTGCCGTTCAAGAAGGAGACCGGGCGTCCCGCCCGCTCTCCGTCGCTCAAGATGCCGCTGTCCCCAACATTTCTACCGCCGAAATCCTAAAATTTCTAATCGACCGCACCGGCTACATCCGGATTCTGGAAGCCGAAGACACGCCTGAGGCCTTCTCCCGCATTGAAAACCTCCGCGAGTTAGTCAACGCCGCCGCTGACTCCCGCGATCGGGGCGAAACGCTCGACCAGTTCCTTGACCATGCCGCCCTCATTGCCGACGCCGACGATTACGACGAACGCGCGCAGATCACGCTGATGAGCCTGCACGCCGCCAAGGGCCTGGAATTCCCGCTGGTCTTCCTCAGCGGTCTGGAAGAAGGCCTGTTCCCGCACTCCCGCACCATGCTCCAGCCCGATGACGTCGAAGAAGAACGCCGCCTGTGTTATGTCGGCATGACCCGTGCCATGGACCAGCTTATTCTGACCCGGGCCGTCTACCGCCGCCGTTACGGCACCGACCTGCCCGAAGCCAGCGTCCCCTCTCGCTTCCTGGAAGAAGTACCGGCACCGTTGATCGAAGAGCTAGGCAGGCGCGGTAGCACAGCTCGTGTGGGGACGGGCACTCTTGCCCGTCCAGCGGGGCGAAGCACCGCAGTGTCTGATGGTGCCGATACTCACTACTCCTACGAAGACGAAGACCAAAGCGCAAGCTGGAGACGCGGTGCCGCCGCAACCACCCGCCAAAAGCCCACTACCCCGGCCAAGCCCTACAACTCCATCGAGAATATCGCCGAGTTCTTCGCCAGCCGCGGCAAGAAGTTTACCGTGCCGAAAATGACTCTCGATGAGCCCACAGGCAAGCGTGGATTCCGTCCCGGCCAGAAGGTTCGCCATCCCAAATACGGCGAAGGGACGGTCTATCAGCGAGAAGGGGAAGGCGAAGAAGCCAAGATTACTGTACAATTTCCTCGCTTCGGCTTGAAGAAGCTGGTGGAGAAGTATGCTCAACTGGAGCGGGCATAGGGCATTGAAAAAATTGGGGAATTGAGTAATCGGGAAGTTTTCGCCGATTTTCAAATTACCCAATTGCACAATTACTAAATTACTCAATTCCAAAGGAATTCATGGCAAACACAGCAGAATTAACCAAAGAAGAACGCAAGAAATCAAAACGCGCCGCCCGCAAGAAGTCGAAAGCGGAAAAGCCCAAAAAGCCCCGCGACTACGCGCGCGGATCAAAAAAGCGCAAGGTGAAAAAGCTGGCTCGCGGCCAGTCGAAACGGTAAGCGGCAATAGGCATTGAGCAATTGGCCGGCGGCTCTTCAAATCTACAAGCGCCGCCGGCCATTTGCCAATTGCAAAGGCTGATAGCTAGATCAAGGAGACAACCACCTCTTGTCACCATCATCCACGGAACCAGCACCTCCGGTTCGCACCTCCGACAACCAGCTTTTCTGCTGCAAGTCGATCGACAAGTTGATTTCGGAGTCCGAAACCCCAGGACAGCGCCTGCAAAAAACCCTCGGTCCGTGGTCGCTGACGGCTCTGGGCATCGGCGCGGTCATTGGCTCGGGGATCTTCGTGCTCACCGGGACGGCCGCTGCCGGCGAATACTTCCAGGCGCCGTCCATTCTCCACGCCCAGGTCCTGGATATTGTCGTCAACTTTCTCCGCGGTGGCAGCACCTCGCAGATTCTCATGCACGGGCGGCCGGCAGCCGGCCCCTCCATCGCCATCTCGTTTTTTCTCGTTGCGCTGGCTTGTAGCTTCGCCGGACTCTGCTACGCCGAACTGGCTTCAATGATTCCCATCGCCGGCAGCGCTTACACCTACTCCTACGCCACGCTTGGCGAAATTTTTGCCTGGATCATCGGCTGGGATTTGATCCTCGAATATGTGGTCAGTAATGTCGTCGTGGCCATTGGATTCGCGGCCTATACCAAAGCACAACTAGCCTCATTCGGCCTCAACCTGCCGGACCAATGGTCCACGCCTGTGTGGGAATCAGGACACTGGACGGGTTCCTACTTCAACATCCCCGCATTTCTTATCATCTTTATCCTGACTGTCTTGCTGGTGCGCGGCATCCGCGAATCCGCCGAAGCCAACAACGTCATGGTCGCCATCAAGATCGGCGCCATTCTGGTTTTCCTCGTGGTCGGCGGCGCGCTGGTGAATCCCGCCAACTGGAAGCCCTTCGCGCCCTCCGGCTTTGGCGGCGTTGTCACCGGGGGTGCGATCGTATTCTTCACCTACATCGGATTCGATTCCGTCTCCACCGCTGCCGAGGAATCGAAGAATCCTCAACGTGACCTGCCCTTCGGCATCATCGCCTCGCTCATCGTTTGCACGATTCTTTACGTCGGCGTTTCCATCGTCCTGCTCGGCATGATGAAGTACACGACTTTCGTCAGCGGTGAAGCCGCCGACGCTCCCGTCGCCTACGCGCTCAAGGTTCTCGGCGCAAGCCGCTGGTCGCGCTCCATCATCGTCATCGGAGCGCTCACCGGAATGATTTCGTCGCTGCTGGTATTCCAGTATGGCCAGGCACGGATTTGGTACGCGATGTCGCGCGACCGCCTCTTCCCCGCGCTCTTCTCGAAAGTTCACGCCAAGTTCAAGACCCCCCACTATTCCACATGGATTGCGGGCTTCGCCGTCGGCATCCCCGCCGGAATCTTTGCCATCAGCGACGCAGCCGACCTCTCAAATATCGGCACACTCTTCGCCTTCGTTCTAGTCTCACTTGGAGTGATCATCCTGCGCCGCACCCAGCCCGGCCGTCCGCGCATCTTCAAAGTGCCGCTGGTGCCGTGGTTTCCGCTGATCTCGATCATCCTGTGCGGCGGTCTGATGACGGGGCTCACCGTCATCACATGGCTACGCTTCATAATCTGGCTGGTGCTCGGACTGCTGATCTATCTCTTCTATAGCCGCCACCGCAGCGAATTCGCGAAGAAGACGTAACTGGGGTGGGCCGTGCCGGCGATTTTCGGCGCCTCCTGCTATCTATTTTCGCCACCCCTACTTAAGTCGACGAACGCACCTTTTCCGGCTACAATAGCCCTAGCATCACAAAGATGCGTACAGGCTCTATCCGGCTTGGCCGGAGGGGCACTGGAGGACAGAATGAGTCTCACCCCGATTGGCGGGCATCCCGGCATGTCTGGTCCCGATGCGATCCGCCACAAAGTCACTACCGCTTCTCTGCGGGAACGTAAAATCCATCACGAACCCATCACCTGCCTGACCGCCTACGACTACGCCTCGGCGCGGCTTGTGGACGAGGCTGGCATCGAAATGATTCTAGTGGGCGATTCGCTTGCCCAAACCATGCTTGGCTATGAGAACACGCTCTCGGTCACGGTCGACGAGATGCTGCATCATGTGAAGGCAGTGCGGCGCGGGGTGAAGAATGCGCTGCTGCTGGCGGACATGCCTTACGGGTCTTATCAGGTTGACTCCAATGAAGGGCTGCGCAATGCGACGCGCTTTGTGAAAGAAGGCGGGGCCGAAGTGGTGAAGATCGAGGGCGGCGAAAAGCGTGCCGAGCTGATCCGCCGCATCATCGACGCCGAAATTCCTGTGGCCGGACATATCGGGCTCACGCCGCAGTCGGTCAATGTAATGGGCGGATACAAAGTGCAAGGGAAGGATCTCAGCGGCATTGAGCAATTGATGCGCGATGCCGTGGCCCTGGATCGTGCGGGCGTGGCCTGCCTGTATCTGGAAGGCATTCCGCGCGAGGTGGCGGAGCTGATTACGGCGGAGGTTAGCACGCCGACCATTGGGATTGGCGCTGGTCCAGGGTGCGACGGCCAGGTGTTGGTCTTCCACGATATTCTTAACTTGACGTTTGCGCCGCCGGCGAAGTTTGTGCGCCGCTACGGCGATGCGGCTGCGCTAATCAGCGATGCGGCGCGGGCGTTTCGCGCGGACGTGAAGTCGCAGCGGTATCCGGCGGATGAGGAGTCTTATCATCTGCCTCGGGAGATCAAAGCGGGATTGGATACGGTGCTGGAGCGGAAGCGGGCGATGCGGCGATAAATCCTGGCCACGGATTTGCACGGCTAGAGCAACACCTTGGGCTTTAGCACAAGCGACTGCGGTGCTAGGCTAGGGTTATTGAGGAGGGGTTTATGACACACCTCTTGCCAGGTTTCTTCCTGCATTTTATTGGGTTCGGCTTCGTTATGTATTTTCTGCCATCGATCATTGCTCTGGCCCGGAGCAAGCGGGACATTACCGCGATAGTGCTGTTGAATTTTTTTCTAGCCTGGACGATGATTGGGTGGATTGTCGCTCTGGTGTGGGCGGTAAAGACGGACGTTCCCATGGTAGTGCGGTGAAGTTGTCGGTGGTTTCTGTTGGCTTTATCTTGCTCGCGAGCTTTTCTCTAGCTTCCTGCGTGCGTGAGAAAGCGCAGTCGGTGCCAGACGACGCTGCCCTGCTGCAATCGGTCGCTGCCGCCGATCCCGCGAAGGTTCCGAAACTGCAAGAGAACAAGCATTGGGGCAATCCCTATCTGGTGATTCGTCCGGCGAATGTGGGACTGCTGAGCGGTGTGGCGCCGAATGAAGAGCAGATTCTGAAGCCGGAAGAAGTTCTGAACGCGCTGGCGCAGTTGCCAGCTTCGGCGTGGCCGTATGGTAGGGCAGTCGCAATCCTGATGGATGCGAAGCCCACAAGTTCCGAAGAAGATAAGATCGCGCTGCGACGGAATCGCGGCATTGTCGCGGGCGAATTACAGACCGCGCACGTAGCGATCTATTGGATTCCATCCCCCTGACACCTATTGCGGCGCAATGAAGATATGCGACACAGTCGAGGATATGCGTGCGGCTTGCCGTGCGGCGCGAGCCGCCGGCAAGCGCCTAGGGTTTGTGCCTACGATGGGAGCGCTTCATGAAGGCCACTTGTCGCTGGTGCGAGCGGCCAAGGCGGACTGCGACATTGTTGCGGCGTCGATTTTTGTGAATCCAACGCAGTTCGGACCCACGGAAGATCTGGCGAAGTATCCTCGGACATTTGATCGCGACCGGAATTTGCTGGAAAAAGAGGGCGTTGAATTGCTCTTCGCTCCCTCGGTGGAGGAAATGTACCCTGCCGGTGCTGTGACCTGGGTTGAGGTGGATGGGCTGAGTAGCAGGCTGGACGGGCGTTCCCGGCCTGGACATTTTCGTGGAGTCACCACAGTGGTGGCGAAGCTGTTTCATATCGTGGAACCAGACGAGGCTTTCTTTGGGGAGAAGGACGCAGCGCAGGTGGCAATCATTCGGCGCATGGCGTGCGATTTGAATTTTCCCACAAAGATCGTAGCGTGCCCCATAGTACGCGAACCTGACGGACTCGCCATGAGTTCCCGCAACGCTTATCTAGACGCACAACAGCGAAAACAGGCGCTTGTTTTGCAGCGGTCGCTGATGCGGGTAAAGGAGTCGTGGGAGGCTGGAGAAGACAACGCGGAAACGCTGGTGGCCGCAGGCCGCGATGAAGTGGCGAACGAAGGTGCGGTGCGTCTTGATTACTTCGAAATTGTGGATGCCGATAGTTTGGAGCCGGTGAGAAAAGTCGGCAGGGGTATGCTGGCCGTGGTGGCGGTAGTCGTCGGAACGACGCGGCTGATCGATAACATGCGGTTCTAAGAATTATCGGCCCGGTTGCTGAGAGGGCACGGGAGAAGCTGTAGCAGAGGCAGGTTCCGGGGACAGGCGCTGCGACACCATGGTCTGGATGCGCGCCATGAGGTGGGGATCACACTCGCTTTGCATGTGGCCAGGCTCGAAGACTCGATACCACCAAGAGGCCTCGGGGCAAGAGACCGGATCTTTCTTGTAATCCATGCGATAGTTGCCGATGATTTTTGTCCGCCGAGGATCGGCGGCAACAATCTGCGGTCTGCCGTGGATAAAGCCCTCAGTCTGATAGAAATTCACGGCTTCGGCCACGTTGTCCGGGATGATGGAGTCGTTCTGCCAAACTTTGGCGACGCTATCCACCTGCACGGTCAATAGAACCGGAATACCCTGACGCCGCAGATCGCGTGCCAGCAGGACTGCGGCGGATGCTCCCCAACTGTGGCCAAAGAGGATGATGCGAGCCCCGATTTTTTCCTCCGCGGAAAGAACGCCGTCGTGATTGAGGTCGAGCAGCCGAAGAACGGTGTTATAGGCGCTTTTTCTGCGGCGGTTCTCAAAAACCTGCACAAAGGTGTCTGCTGGAACGATGCGTCGAATTTGGGTTGCGAGGACAACCGGTCCGTGGCGCTGATTCTCGTGACCCACAAAACCGCCAACGAATCCGATCACAATGTTGGAAGAAGCAGACGGAGACGAAGGCTTGGGCACTGCGGTATCTCCGGCTCGCGAGAGCTGGGGAGCAGATGCGAGAATCGCCAAGGCGATGAGGGATGCGCGGACTGGAGCGAAACGACGCAAGTGAACCCTTCTTGCAATGAGATGAGCTGTCTCGCCGGAGGGATTCTGAGAACCAAGCGAACATCGCCGGTTCTCATTACGGGGGCTGCTCAGTCATAAGCCTTGACCTGCGCGGCTTTCGGCTATATGACCCGGGCAACAGTTTACACCGTGTGTCAAGTTCGAGGCGGAATTTTAGGTCGGGTGAAGCGATTGCTGCCGGAAACGAATGGGTTTTCTGCGAGGAAATAACGTAGAAGGTGATCGGCGGCCTCTTTGATGCCGATGCGCGGAGTGATTTGAATGCTTGGTGGGAGAAAGCCGTCCTGGCCGATCCATAGCCCGGAATCGGGCGAAGTGAGATCGCGTCCGTTATCGTAGGCGCGGGTTATCCCGAAGGCCTGTGCGAGGCGTCCGGGGCCAGCGGTGAGTTTTGAGAGATCACGAGGTGTTTGGAGGACAATTCCTCGAGCTCGTGCCATTTCTGTAATACCAGAGAGCGGTTCGAGGGCGCGGAAAAGTACAGAACCTGCCTTCCCCTCTCGTTCACAGGAGACGTTCAAGCAGTAGTGATTGCCGTAGATGAAATAGACGTAGGCGTAGCCCGGGGGGCCAAAGAGGATTGCATTGCGCGCAGTGATGCCGGCGGCGGCGTGAGCGGCGGGATCGTTTTCTCCCAGGTAGGCCTCGACTTCAACGATGCGGGCTGCCAGGCGCAGGTCTTCGCGGTCACGAACGAGTATCTTGCCGAGGAGTTCGCGAGCCACGCGGCGAGGAGGACGGGCGAAGAAAGCGCGATCAAGTGGGAGAATCGGCGCGAGGCTGGCAGGGAAAATCACATTTCAGGATGAAGCCGGGGGAAGGAAAAGTCAAAATGGGTGAGGAGACAAAATCAACGCAGAAGTGAGAGTGCCGAATTTAAGATTCCAGGGGAGTTAGCGTCCCGCATTTTGACTTCCGCATTCTCACTTTTCGTCTATCAAGCGGCGCCCTTCGACGATTCTTTCAGATAGGCAAGCACTTCCAGCGCATGGCCTTCCGGTTTAACTTTGGGAAAGATGTGCTGGATTTTGCCGTCGGGTCCGATTACGAAAGTGGTGCGGGCGATGCCCATGACCTTCTTCCCGTACATATTCTTCTCCTGCACGACACCGAACGCATTGGCGATTTTCTTGTCAGCATCGGCGAGCAAGGAGAAGGGTAGCTTGAATTTATCCTGGAATTTCTTCTGCGCTTTAGGGGTGTCGGGGGAAATGCCGAGCAGCACGGCGCCCGTTTTCTGAATCTGCTTGTAGGTATCGCGAAAGGTGCAGGCCTCGACGGTGCAACCTGGCGTGTCCGCCCGCGGATAGAAATACAGAACCACGACCTTGCCTCGCAAATCCTTCAACGACACTTCTTTACCGTTCTCATCCTGCAAAGTAAACTCGGGAGCTTTATCATGGATATTCATGGGCATCTCATTTCCAGCGAAATCGAAAGCAGCGACCGCAATATGGGGGCCGGCGCTGCAGCAACAAGTTCCCTTGAGAGAATTTTCACGCCGCACATTCTTATACCGCACAATAGGGTCGGCCGTCATCCTCACCCTCTTCTGCGCAACCGTGTGTAGCGGTTTTGCTCAGGAGGAGAAGCCACAGATCGTCCCTGAAAAAAACAAGCCCCAAGAAAACAAGAAGCCAAAGAAGGGGAAGGAGCCGCGAGCTGTGGGAGTATTGCAATTTAGCAACAGCGGCAAGGTGACCCTTATTCCCGTCGCAATCCTGATTGATGGAAGATTCTACGATGCCAGCGCTTACAAGGCAGATCCGATACCGATGGCGCTAGAATCGGGAACCATATATGAAGCGGAGCAGGCTGGAGATTCGCAGGGCTTGTTCACTCTCAATGGTGCGCTGCACAGCAAAGGCCCTGGCAGCTTGAATCCGTGGGTCGGCACTGGAACTTTTTTGCCGCTGGGAACTGAGGCTGCGAAAAGCACCCGGAAAGCCGAAGACGTGCCTGTGGGCCTAGACAACAGCGGGGATGAACCGCCTCGTCTGACGCGGAAAGTCGCTTCTGCCCCGCCGCCTTCTGATGCAAAGTCGGCCGATGGTGCTGCGGGATCTAAGTCTCCGGAGAAGCCAGCCGCGACATCGCCTTCGGCTGCGGGCAAGGCGGCCGAGGACGCGAAGCAGCAAGCCTCGGTTCCGCCCGCGGCTTCGGATAAAGCGCCGACCGCGACATCGGAGAGTCCAGCCAAGGCTGGTTCGGGCTCTTCAAGCCAAACACCTCCTAAATCAGGAGACGACTACTATCGCCCGACGCTGCGTCGGAGGAAACCGACGGAGCCCGCACCGCAAGACGAGGACAATGCGGCACCTAAGTCTGGTGGCAAAACGGCCGCCCCGGCAGTTGCGTCCGCTGTTGCGAGCGTTGGAGCGGGGCACATGGTGACGGCCATTTCCGATGCGGGAGGACCCGAACCGCAATCCTACAAATTTTTCTGGAAAACAGGCGAGGAGGATGAGCGGCGCAATCAGATGCTCGCTTTGGCGGTAGCCGAAGTTCGGGCGTACGTCGATGGTCGAGCGAAGGGTGCCATTGCGGCAAAACCCGCCCCTTTGGCGCCAGCCGTGGGCCGCAAAGCGCCTGTGAAGCAAGCCCAACCAGTGTTCGAGAACATTCAATTTCGTGCCTTTGACGTGTGGCTTACCAACCAGCCAGTGATGATCTTGAGCGCGGAAGCGCATATTCCGACCGGAGCGGGAGCAGCCGCAGCATCGGCGGGGCCCTATAGCGTTACGCTGGTGGCACGAACCGACATCTACGGGAGTCTGCTCAAACTCTATTCTGGCGTGACCGACAAATTTCATCTGGACGTAACGCCGCGCCTGGAGTTGATTGATGCCGTGGATGCTGATGGGGATGGTCGCGGAGAGTTGTTGTTTCGCGAGACGTCGGACGCAGGTGAGGGTTACGTGATTTATCGAGCCACCGCGGACAAGCTCTGGAAAATGTTTGACAGCCTGAACGCAGAGTAGGCCGAGAAAGTTCCTCGGTTCTCAGCGGTCGCCACGAAGCACTTACTGAGAACCGAAGAGTCTCTTAAGCTTTCAAGTCTTCTAGGTTTCAATCCCTACATGGCAGACACGGCCCACGAGGTAGTCGGAGGGCGATTTGCCATCCTCCATGGTCATGACATCAATGGGGTAAGCCTGGTTGTGCGGTCGCAGAATCAGATGATTGCCAGCCGTTTCCACGTACTTCACTGTGCAGGTTCCGTCTTTCAGAACGGCGTACATGTTGAACTCACCCTTGCGATAAGGTTTGAGTGTATTGTAGTGGCGGTCGATCAGAAGGGCGGCGCCGGGAAGCAGACGCGGATACATACTCATGCCTTCGCGGCCGTCGACCCTGATCACGACAAAGCGTTCCCACCGCTCGCGATCGCCTTCGATTTCGGGTTTCAATTTCTTAAGGAATGCTTTCTTGAACTTCAATATTTCCTTGACGTCCATACTAGTGATGAGCGGTTGGCTGGCGGCGATAGTTCCGTCAGTCAGGAGGACATTCTGGAACTCGTCATTGCTGGGAGGCAGGATTGAAGCGCGCTTGTTGACCTCGGAGGGGTCGAGAAGATCCAGCACGGAGAGATGCTGAACGGCCAAGACCCGGTCCATGCCCTCAAGGCTCAGGCCGCGCTTGCGATTCAGGAAGTTGGAGATGTGGGCCTGCTTGAAACCCGTCTGTTGTGCCAGACGGAGGCCGGTCAGATCACCTTCCTCAATGCGCTCCCAAAGAGTATTGCGCAGGTTGTCTTGCAGCACTCGGAATTTCATGCTGGGAGTATAGCATGTGAGCTATAGCAATCCGCTAAGTCCCTGGAGATTTCCACAGCCCCTTGGGTATAACGACCTTGACTCCAAAAAATGCGAGCTATACGATCGCCGTATCATATAACTCAACTTTGTTTCACGGGGACCAACTCAGCATGAGTAATCCGGATAACAGCGAGGGGAAGAGTTTTGTGGAATTTCGCCGGAAGGTGCAGGCGGCCGAAGTTCTTTCAGCAGCCATGGAGCACCTGCTAAGGTCTTTAAACTTCAGCGGCAAGGTAAGTGTGGTGGTTCAAAACGGACGAGTTTTGAAATCGGGATACGAGGAAGGATTTTTTCGCCAGCGTGAGTCGGCACCCATGCTGGGATGCGACACCTCCGTTGAGACATAAACGGGTGGATCGTGTTAGTTGCTTCTGACAATTAAATAGCGCAAGCAGGTCGTCGTAATAGAAACGAGCCCTGCGCTCGGTTGCCGCTCTGGGAGCGGGGCCTGGCGCAGGGCTTTTTGTCTGCGGGCGTCGCGGTCAAGCCGAGCATTTCAACTAGCCCCCAGGCTTCTATGTGGAGCCGGGAGCTTCAGGAGCGAAATGAAGACAGAGCGGATCGATTCGGTGGAGCAGATGGGTCTGGAACTTAAGTATTGCGAACGTTGCGGGGCATTGCGGTTGCGCCCGACAGGTGGGGAACAGATCTATTGCGTGGTTTGCGCTCGCGCGATGGCCGAACTGCCAACTACCTCGCACGAACCAGAAACCGCGAGAATCCCGCAAGGGCCACGGTGGGGTGCAAAAGCCAAGGGGCGTGAGGAAGATGAGGGCGTGGATATAGACGCGTTTGGAGGCGTGGCATGAGCGATTTTGTGCAATGGATCACGGCACAGGCGGAAGATCCGGTGAAGGCGGCTCTGACTATACCGGTTTGCTCAGAGCCGGGGAAGCAGGCTGAGAGCGGGTCTTCCGCAGACAGGGGGAGGTGGCAGAATCTGCCGGCGCATAGCTTTCAGGAAAGGGTGGCTGGTGTTGATGAGGGAGAGGCGGAGCCTGCGCTGGACCGCAATCCTGACATATGGCTTTATAGAAAACGGACTACCGCGTTGCTGCGGCGCTATCTGCGGTTATCTCTTGAGGCGGGACGTCTTCCTTCGGTGATCGGCCGCGAGTTTTTTCGTGCGAAGATCACGACGTATACGTCGGTCACGTTCGAAGACCGGGTGATCTTTGTGCATGACGTGGAAGCTTGTTTGGAGAGACTGGCGGCATTTGACCAGGGAATTATTGCGCGGGTCGTGTTGCAAGAGCAGGACCACGAGCGAGCGGCGCGACTGCTGGGCTGTACGCGGAAGACGATTGAACGGAGATTACCGGAGGTGATCGACGAAATGAGTGAGGAATTCCTGCGAGTAGGGCTGCTGGTTCCGCTGCCGAAGAAGGAGGGTCCGGAATTGGCGAAGCCATTTTTGGCGTAAAAAATCCTGTCAAGGGGGGTGCGAGGCCTTTTTTTTCGCAAACGATTGAAAACATGGCAAAAATAATTTTGGAAAAATGTCCCAATCCCCCGTAGCAAAATGCTATTCTGAATATATAGGGTAAAGAAAAAAGAAATACCCCGACTGAAGGCGCGCTGAAAAGCGCGCCTTTCGTGTTTCTGGCGAAAGAGGGAAGTGCTGGTGTGAAGAAGACAAAGGGCAGAGCTAAGGGACGGGTAGCGAATAAGTCTGCAGCGAAACGTGAGAAGGGGACCGCAAAGGTACCGTCGAATCCAGCCGATGAAAAGTTGACGAATATGAGGACAGAGAAGGATCCCGATCCTGTGGATTTTGCGGAGGTGAGAAAAATCATCGCTACGCTGGTGAGAATATCTGCGAAACATATCACGGAGGAAGTGATCAAAGTCGCGAAAACAGGGCAGTTGGCGCCGGCGAAGTATCTGTTTGAGGCGGTGGGACTGTATCCGCCCGGGGTGGAAGCGGCGAAACCGGAGGACTCGTTGGCCTACTCATTGCTCAAGCGGATGGGATTGCAACCCGACGCTGGAGTTCCTGAGGAAGCCAAGAAAGGCGACATTCAAAGCCGCGAATCGGAGCTCCAACGACATGAATGAAGCACCCGCAAGCTAACGCGGTGCGAAAGGATGCCGTAGAATGAACCGGAGTTACCGTGCAGAAAAGGGCGGCCCTCCGCCGGCACTGGCGATTTCGCCGCGATTGGAGTCGCGAAACAAGAGGCTGCTGGATGCGATATCGGATGCGGTTGGCGCCGGTTTGTTTTCCGGGGGCATTCCGGCGGAAAGAGTGGTGCGGCGCAGGATGGGAACGGACATAACGTGGGTGACGGACCGAATCGCGGTGGGGGGCGGAATTTGGACAGCGGAGAATATGGCAGCGGTATCGCGAATCGGGATCACGCACATCATCGACATGCAGATTGAATTCGACGACACCCCGCTGGCGGAGAAGCACGGGATCGCGGTTTGCTGGAATCCGATCGATGACGATTTCGAACCGAAGCCTGCGGCGGTGTTTGATCGGGGAGTGGAGTTTGCGCTGTCAGCGCTGGAAGAAAATGCATCGAAGTTGTACGTGCACTGTGCCGCGGGAGTGCACCGGGCTCCGATGATGACGCTGGCGCTATTGGGCGTGATGGGTTGGACGGTGGGAGACGGGATGAAACTGATAGAGGCGCGGCGGCCAGTTGCTGATTTCGCCGAAGTCTACGTGCGGAGTGTAGAAGATTTTTTGCAGGGACGACGTTGAGACCAACCTTTCGACGAATCTGAGGAGGAAGTAT
>Ga0307479_10001295_pt1 | contig 22713 bp, 29 predicted proteins | sample atmos_gasesECM4C_FD_203743 | JGI IMG/M metagenome (GOLD analysis project Ga0307479, IMG submission 203743) | Hardwood forest soil microbial communities from Morgan-Monroe State Forest, Indiana, United States - atmos_gasesECM4C_515 | ecosystem: Environmental > Terrestrial > Soil > Temperate...
TAAGGGTGTGGACGGCGGGAATCGCTCGATTGAGATGAGCGCCCGGTTCTATTTCTGACCGTCACGCTTAACAGAGCGGCTGAAAATGCGCCGGGGCATTCGGCGTAACCGACGCCCCTCAATTCGGTCAGCCAACCGCAGACGCGAGCAACAATGTTAGCTTTGGTAGATCACCGGCACCATTGGCGGCAACCGAGGAGCCCGTATGAACCTTCACGTTTCGCGTCGTGAGTTTCTCAGCGGCCTCGGGATGATGACGGCGGCAGCGGCTCTTCCCTCAAGCCCGGGCTACGCATCCATGGATCCGCCTATGAAATCGTCGTTCCGGGTTGCAGTGATCAACGACGAGATTACTCAGGACTTCGGCCGCGCTTGCGAAATAGCTTCGAAAGAATTTGGCATGGAATGGATCGAGCTGCGCGGCATGTGGAACAAGAACCTCCTCAAGCTGGACGCCAAGGAGGTTGAAGAAGCGCGGCGCATATTAGAAAAAAACAAGTTGCGCGTGACGGACATTGCCAGCCCATTATTCAAGGTGGATTGGCCGGGCGCGCCCAAGTCAAAGTATAGCCCCAAGCGCGACCAATTCAACGCCGACTTTACGTTTGAGCAGCAGAATGAAGTGCTTGAAAGAAGTATCGAGCTGGCAAAGGCGTTCCAGACCGATCGTGTCCGCTGCTTCGACTTCTGGCGGCTGGATGATCAAGGACCTTATCGAGCGGCCATGAATGAAAAGCTGCGGGACGCTGCGGAAAAAGCAGCGAAGAAAAATGTGATTCTCCTGCTCGAAAACGAGCCTGCTTGCAATACCGCGACCGCGGCCGAATCAGCCAAGGTGCTTGCTGTGGTTACGACTTCCAACTTGTTGCTCAATTGGGACCCCGGAAACGCGGCAGAGCGGGGTGAGAAGCCCTACCCAGATGGATACGACCTCTTGCCGAAGAATCGAATTGGCCACTGTCATTGCAAAGATGCGCTAAAGAAGCCGGACGGCAACGGTTACGAATGGGCGGCGATGGGCCAGGGCATCATCGATTGGGTCGGGCAGTTCAAGGCTCTGAAGCGCGACGGCTACCATCTCGCGGTCAGCCTGGAGACTCACTGGCGCGGCGCGGGCACGCCGGAGGAGTCCACGCGGCAGAGTTGGGCGGGCATGAAAAAACAACTGCAAGAGGCTGGAGCGATCTAGGGGAATTGACATGGCGGAGAGGGGGGGATTGTAGACCTCCGCTCCAAATCGCATTGCAAACAAGAAACTTAAATCGCTAACCCCTGAAATCCCAACGGAGTATTCGTCGGTGCCGTTGCGCGGCGTTGCCTCACGTTTCGCTACGTACCGAAAAATCGTAACCGTCGTAACCGGTAGTACCCCCCTCGCGTGAGAAAGTAAAGCCAACTTTAGATGAACACGCCAAATCCATCACCGTGCGGGCCGGACTTGCTGTGCATACCGAATCATCTCGTCAAGCTGTTGCGGTCCGTATCCGTGAGCCGCGATCGGCTGATATGTGGACGGCACAACCCGGCTTGCCGCCGCCTTCGCATAGGTACGTTCGCGAGCTTCAATTTTGGCAACCGACCCGTGGCACTTCTTGTGTTTCTTACCGCTGCCGCAAGGACAGGGATCATTCCTTCCAATCTTTGGTGCGCTACGATCCTTCAAGAATCCACCATAAAAGAGATTCCCGACCATCTCCGCACGCCCGGTAGCGGCCATCACCAAAGAAGACGGACCGTTGACCCTTGGGTCGCCACCAAAGTCCACGCCGCCGTAAATCTCAAACCTCCAGAGGGTCAGTTCCGGGTAATCCACCGCCTGCGCACCTTCGTACTTGAAGGTGCCTTCGCCCAAGTTGCCGGAGACGCGCACCTTTCCCCGCGCGAGCAACTGCGCAAAGCCAGCCTCACCTTCATTCATAAAAACCGACGCAATGGCCGAGAATCCCTTTCCCAGCCGGATGCCGAAATGCTGCCATGCCAGCGCCTTCGCGACCATTGCACAGAGTTCTTCTAGCTTCTTATGCTCAAAGGGAATTGACGTGCCGCCACTTTTCTCGTATCCCTTCCGCAACTTCAGGAGTAGATTCGCGTTCGCTTTGTTTTCCAGCCGACGAGCCACAAGCGTTTTGAGATTTGTCTCAGCGTCCCGGTGTTTACCGCCAAATCCCAAGACGATCATCAGATAATTCTCCATCTCGGATTTTTGGCTGTTGCAACGCTTGCAGGCGGGAGCCTGCGGAAGATCTGCTCGGCGCTCTTCCAGAAAGAACTTTCGTCCGACTATATGATCGGATGATTCTGCTGGCTCATCATTGCAGTAGATGCAAACCTCATTCCGAAACTTACGCTTCACGCGGATACCCTCGGCAAACTTAAGCAGACAAATCACAACCGAAGCTCAAATTCTACCTTAAAGCCTTCTCTGATGGCTGGCGAGAGCAAAGAGAGCGGCGTCTCCAGCGCGACGGAGACCCAGACCAGCCCTTACCACCAGAAATCACTGCGAGCCCGTCTAAGGGCCGAGAAACGCGGCCAAAACCTGCCGCCGTTTTCCATGGGACACGCCACTTTATCGTTTCACGAAATGTTCTGGGTAGCTTCTCTGTAGAGAACCAAATATGGTTCGCGAGTCGCTCACAGTGACAGGAGAGGAAAAATGAAGAAGATCAAGAAAAGTGGCACACACAAGACGCGGAAGGCGAATGTCGCGAAGAAAACCGCGCCACTGCAAACGGCTGCTGGCAAAGCACGCGCCGAAGGTCTGCGGCTGTTCAAAGTGGCGGGGCGGCCCACCAAGGAACAAGTCATTCACGTCTTCGGCAAAGCGGGCATTGCGTGGACTTGGGCTGCGCGGGCCAAAGCAGTTGGGATGAAGTCCGCAGAGGAAGTCGCACGCAGATTTCCCGAACTACTCAAGAAGCCCTCGAAGTCCTCTTTAGCAGCCGAGAACTAACCGAAGGCGACTCGCTGTTGCACAATAGACGCCCCTTCCAGCATCGAGCAGGACTATAATACGCGCTTGGGCTCCGCCCAGTGCAGCTTCGGACTTCCGCCCCCCTCTTTTGTTCGCCCCATTTTGAAGTGAACCGCCCGAGGAGTGGGCGATGTGGGAATCTCATCAATTAAGCAAGCGCCCTCGACTAGCGCGTCGCCCGCATCAAATGTGAGGGCACCGTCATACCGACCTTGCATGCCTCCAACATATGTTTGTTCCAGCAGAGCCAGAGATGCCCGTTCGTTTACTCTCATAATGATTCTGTTATTGAATTCGGACAGAACATCCCGATGCAGTTTCCCCGGCTGTTGAGTGATAATCATCAGATAAAGATTCAGCTTCTTGCCCTGATCCGCAAAGCGTTGGATCCGCTCGCACACAAGGCGCTTCTGGGGATCCTCTGGTATTGGAGGAGCGAATAAATGTCCTTCGTCGATGACCACCAGAGTTCCGCCCCATGGCTTGGTGGTATCTCGAAGAAACTCCTTGCGCTCCTCTTCTCCCCTTCGCCATAGAATCTCCAGTACGCGAGCCGCAGTTATCGTCCTCACTTGCTCGTTGTCTTTCGATAGATCCACCACTGTAGCCTTGTATTTTCGCTTGAACAGTGAATCCAAGTCCTTCCTGCCCTTTCTTGCCCAAACCTCTAGTTTTTCTAGCCTTTCGAGCAGCAGACTATACCGCTCAAGTTCCTCCCCCGCAGCCATCTCGAGATACTTGCTTTTTCTGAAATCTTCTATGGTGCTGCCTTTCTTCTTTTGCTCTTTAGCTCTGAAGTAATTGAGGTGGCGCTTCAGATGCTGGTATTCCGCAAAAGTCTCGCTTGGCGTAAGCCGAAGGAAAGCAGCCATATCGTGCAATGTAAGGTTAGTCCAATCGATACCCCACGCCGTGGCGTCGGGTTCGTCCGCCGCAATCGCTATACTTCGGCCAAGCTTTGCCCAACGGTCTGCGAAGCCCGTAGAGTCGTCAGAGAGCGCTGAATCGCTTACTTTACTCAACCATTTGAAATCGGCATTAGGGTCTAGGATGACTACACGCGTATCGGTCCACGCTAGAACCTCCTCAAGCAATCTGCGAGCTGCGTGTGTCTTACCTGACCGCGACTGTCCAACGATTAGAGTGTGGTTCGCCAGCAATGCTTGGACCGCTCTTTTTCTGAGCTCCGGCGGCCCGATCGGCCAATAATCAGAAACGCTAAAGCCTATCTTGACTTTGTTCTTCATGGCGATGTGGAGCGGGCGGAGTTGGTTACAAGTACTGGTAAGCAGACTTCTGGGCAGAGCAATTCTTTTCTGACGAAGTCTTGCTGCGTGGGAGGTTTGGGCTGTTCGCACCCAACAGTTAGAACCGTACGTTGTTCTCTCAGGCTATCGACGACAAACGACCAATATTGGAGGTCGTATAAAGAGGAGATACGAAAACTAACTGGGCCAGTCGGCTTGATAACCGTCGAGTCGAAGCCAAGCCTCAGAGTAACGTTACCCTGCCCCGGTAAATGTCCTGCTAGGCGTGGCGCCAAATGTGTCATTACTTTGATGTGATAGTTAGCACCCGACTTGAGAGCATACTCCGCAAAGACATTTTCCCCGATAAATACTGGGACTGGATTCACTTCAATCAGGTCTTTGCCCTGTTGCTCGAACACCCCCACAACGCGGAAAAAGATTATTTCGTAAGTTACGTCCAGCGGAGCGATGCCCAAGCTCCGCGTGCGCCATTCGCTCGCCCGATATACCTTCTGAACAAATTCCTGAAAAACATCCGAGTCCCGGACTTGAGGAGCGGCTATGTTGAGTCTTTCGCCGACGTGAGCGAAACTCGGCTTACCAGACCTGAGCTTAAATTTCACTCCTTCTTTCTTGAGTACGTCCCGAATGGAAAGGCTTCGATATTTCGGCTTCACATAATCGGTAACCTCGAAGAAAAAGTGCGCCACCTGTCCTTCAATAAACGCACGGATCAAGCGACCACAACGTAGAGGCAAGTAGGCCCCTTGTGGTGTCCACTGGCCGCCCTTTTGCTCCTGAAAGAGGTACACCACAACGGTTGGGAGATTTCGTAGACTCCTCGGCAGCTTGCCTTTGCTATTTGCCAGTGTTTTCCGCAGCCGTTCGTCAACGTAGGGGACAAGATACCGGAAATGCAGAATTGAACCGCGAGGCACCGCGAGCGCTTCGACACAATCGGCGACGTACTCACGGGTTGCGCTACTGGAAACGAGATAGAGACATTTGTCCATTGAGTTATCGGAGGTGTCAGGAACCCATCGCCAAGGTGTCGCGCCTCCGCAAAAGTTCGGTAAACAATTGGCTTTCTAGGGTAAGGGCGAAGTAACGGTCGCAGAGAGCCAACGAATTCTGGTGTCGGGCGTATTCGGATTCACGGGTGGCTACCAGATCTGACAAGACTAGCATTCGGTAACCAAGATCATATCCCTGCCGAACAGTCCCTTCCACGCATATATGGGTATCGACTCCTGTGACGACTACATTCTCTATAGAACGCTCCCGCAGCACACGCAAAAATCCTTCATTTGAAAAAGCGCTGTAGTGGTGCTTGGTGAAAACTAAATCTGTAGGATCAGGAGTAATAAAGAGTTCGATACCAGTGCTTGCAGGTTGGCAAATAATGGGATTGCCATTTCGGATAAGGCGTTCTTTCTGTGCCTCTGACATTTTGTCCGGATCGTAAACCAGTTGGAAGAACGCGATAAGAGGCAGTACGCCACGAACCTTTGGTAAGAAAAGTGAGACACGTTCTGCAACTCCTCTACAAGGTGAGACGTCGCTTCCAAGCGCAGCTAAAGCGCCACTGTCGCTACAAAAATCCCGCTGCAGGTCGATCACCAGGAGAGCGGTGCGGCGCGGATCGATCTTTGATAGAACCGCATTTCTCCAAGCGTCTTTCGATGCTTGTACCGATGACGTCACGAATTCGCCTCCGCTGACCAGTTTTTGCCCAAGACCCATTTGTCGGCTTTCCGAAAGACTCCGGGATCAACCGCTTTTTTGTGGCATGTGCACAAATGGCCTCAGCATGATACATGATACTAGTGATGACGGTTCGCAGCCGCCTTCAAATTCACTGCGGCCAAGCGCCGCCACGAGGTGTGAAATGACTTCCGACTTGCTTTTGAACGAAATTGAACGTCAGAAGAAGTATCTTTCCGAACTCCCAAAGAACTTCAACTTCCCTCTTTTCAACACGAAGCGAGCACTCGAGTCACAACGGCAGAACGGCTATAAAAATACAGCTGTAGCCGCTCGCGAGATCGTGGATAACGCCATGGAAGCGAAAGCGTCCAAGGTCCACGTAATCTTCGACACCCGCCAGAACGGGAGTCGCGAGGCTGTGTCTTCAGTCGCCTTTATCGATAACGGCTCGGGGATGATTCCTCTGATGGCGCGATATGCCTTGAGTTGGGGCGGAGGAACACACTTCGATGATCCAAGCTTTATTGGCAAGTTCGGTTTTGGCCTGCCAAATGCTTCCATAAATCAGACCCGCATTGTCGAGGTCTACACTCGCACCTCCAAAGACGAGCCGATCACCAAGGCTTGGCTGAACCTTAGTGAATTCGCCGACTACAATCAGCAGATCATCCCAGAACCCGTTGAAGGCGATCTTCCTGACTTCGTGCAGCGCCACCTGAAGAAGGAAAAATGGGATTTCGATCGCGGCACGGTCGTAGTATGGCGCAATCCTGATCGCCTCACCTATCGGACGCCGCGAGTCTTGGCGGAACACATCATTGACGATTTCGGAGTCACTTACCGTTACCTGCTCGATGGAGTCGAACTGAGGGTCGATGGCACTCAAGTCGAACCCGTTGATCCGCTGTTCCTTGATCCTAAGGGCCGCTACTTTGTGCCGGAGGAGCAGGGCGGCGCAATAGACGTCCCTATTGACGGACAAAAGGGTGGTATTGCGGTTCCGGTGAAATACTACCGTGATCCTACGACGGGAAGTTATCACTTGGAGAAAGTCGGCAGTATGGCAGAAGTGAACGCAAAGGACCCGGACCTGCTTGCAGTCGGGACAATTCACGCTCGCATTTCCCGCCTACCGTATGGTTTTGCGGTTGGAGACAAGAAGGTTAAGGACGTGCCGGAAGAGGCTAAGCGCAGGTTTGAGATTCGTCAAGGTCGCAGGGGCATGTCGTTCGTAAGGGCCGGACGCGAAATCCAGACGGTAGACGCTTTCCCGCGCTCACAGCGGGACAAGAGCACCGGACTAGGCGACTGGCCTCATTTGCAGTCATACGCCTATCACTGGGGCATCGAGGTTAAGTTCGGCCCTGAATTGGACGAGGTGTTCGGAATGGCGAATGACAAGCAGATGGTTCGCCCAATCGAAGACTTTTGGCGCGTCCTTCACAAAGAGAAAATTGACCAATTGCTGCAGCGGGAGAACGGGCTGCAATACGACATTCGACAGGAGGAGAAAAAGAAGCGTACCCAGACTGCCGGAGTCGCTTCCGAAACTCCGACTCCAGCTGAGGAAGCCGCTGGTGCAGTTCCTGCGATTGTGGGCAAGCGCCCCACAGTTCCCGAAAGGTTGAAAGCCGCAGCGCGAGAGAAAGGTGACGAAGAAGTCAAGAAAAAGGCTGAAATCAGCGCTCAATCGCTTGACGATACCCGCCAGGCGGTCGAAGCCGACCGGAAGCGGCGTCCGTTTAAGATCGATTTTTTCGACGACGCCACGGGACCTTTCTACAAGCCTGCGTGGATAGGCACGCAGGTGGTCGTATACATCAACCGTCGGCATCCATTTTACGAAGTTCTGTATGGCTCGGTGCTGACTCTCACTGGCGGGGAACTCGCCAAAAATGCTCTCGATGTCCTGCTCATCGCCTTGACGAAAGCGGAACTTGAATTGGATGAAGATACTGCCTCGCAGTTTTTCGAGAACCAGCGAGTGGAGGTGTGGAGCAAATTCTTGAGCCATGCTCTGCGCAACCTAACCGGGAAAATAAAGGAAGCCAGCGAGCCGGAGGAAGGCAACAAGCCGAGCGAACTGGTCGAAACGGCAACAGCGTAGCTTTCATTGGCAGCCGGGGGTGTAAAAACGCCCCCGGCTGGCTTTTAGGTATATAATTCACGTCGCGAAGGCAGTGCAGGTGCGGCCACGAGTCGCCATGCCCCCTAGGCGCTGCAACGGCCTTCAAAACTTTCGTTTTGATGTGGGCCGTTGTGGGCCGAAGGAGTGAGCATGGCTGCTTTCGACGCCTCTCTGGAAGACCTGTATGCCGGGTTCCTTGATCGGGACCCCGACAAATCCAAGAAATTCAGAAGTGAGATATCGGCATTTTGCACTGCGCTGATACGTCGCTACGGCTGGTCGCTGCCGCACGACGTACAGGACGAAATAGTCAGCGAGACCCTTTGTGCGCTGCTTTCGCCATCTGCGCGAAGTTACGATCCTGCGCGCGGGACCTTCAAGGAATATCTCACGGGATTTGTGCTGAATGCCGCGAGACGGCTCCGGGACGTTCTCTACCCTTCCCTTAATCGCGCAAAAACAGTCGCGGACGAATCCAGCGACGGCACATCAGGTTCGAGCAAAATCCTGACGCTGGAGGAAGCAGAACTTGCTGAGCGTGTTCATCCGCTTGAAGTGGAAAGAGGGCTCATTGCGAGGATTTACGTCAACGAGTTACTGAATGCCGCGCCACCGATGATTCGGTCTGCAATCGAGGCAGTGTACATCCAAGAGGAACCCCTGAGCGGCTTTGCGGCTCGCCATGGTATCTCGCGGTTCGCGTTGAAGAGGAAAATGAACGATTTTGTTGCGCATTACTCGCGGCCGAGTGCAAGCGCTGTGGGTATTGCCGCATGACCCGGACGGCAACGGCATTCGCGGACTACCCACTCGTCGCCATTCAAAACTTCATCCAGGCGACAAGAGATTCTGGATATAAAAGCACTTCTTCTGCTCTCGCCGAACTCGTGGACAATTCGCTGGAAGCAGATGCGTCCTGTGTAGGAATAACAATTGAAACTCCGGATGGAGATGAACTACGGAGTATCAGCGTCAGCGACAACGGCACTGGAATGCCCCCTCCGACGTTGCAGCTAGCTCTCCAGTTTGGCGGGAGTACGCGCTTCAACTCGCGGCGCGGGTTCGGCCGATACGGAATGGGGCTTCCCAACAGCTCCCTTAGTCAGGCACGACGGGTGGACGTTTACAGCTGGCAGAACCCGAATTCGATTTGGTCCACGCATCTCGATGTTGACGAGATCGCATCCGGAAAACTCCTGTGTGTCCCACCTCCCGTTAGAGTTCGACCGGGTACGCCAAGTGAGTATCCGAACTCGCCTACTGGAACCGTAGTTCACCTTTCGAGATGTGATCGGCTTGATTTCAAGACATTGCGACCGCTCACCCGGAAACTCCACGCTGACCTAGGAAGGATTTTTCGCAAGCAGTTGTACCAAGGCAAGACCCTGATAATAAATGGGGTCACGGTCCAGCCATTTGATCCGCTCTTCGTCGATACGGGCGCAAATCTTTGCGGCGCTGCGAACTTTGGGCCGCCGCTTTCTTATCAGGTATCTAGCCCAAACGGGGGCGGAGCTTCGGAAGTGGTTGTGCGTTTCTCGATTTTGCCGATGGAGGAGTGGCATTCGCTTTCAAATGCTGAAAAGAATCGTACTGGCATCGCAAAAGGTGCTGGGGTATCCATTGTGCGCGGCGGGCGAGAAATCGACTATGGCTGGTATTTCATGGGAACCAAACGCAAGGAGAATTATGACGATTGGTGGAGATGTGAGGTGTGTTTTGACCCCGACCTTGATGACCTGTTTGGCGTGACTCACACAAAACAGCGTGTCAATCCCACGGAGGAACTAAGAAACATCTTGACGCCGGACTTAGAGCGAATCGCCAGAGAATTGAATAACCAAATTCGCAAGCGATACCTTCAGATCAGGGGACAGGCACTCCAGCAAATGGCTGCGCAGACGGCGGAGGGTCGGGATGGCCGGATGGAGCCCATCAAGCTCGGGACGTATAAAGCGCCCCGCCGAGGTATAACGGGCGGCTACCGGATCGAGAGCAAACCTTTGGACGATGTAAGTTTTTACCTCCCGACGCTTTCAGGGGACAAGCTCTCCTTGGTGCTAAATCGAGAGCACAATTTCTACCAACGAGTTTACGAACCCTTGTCGCTGGCCGATACCGTACAATGTCAGCACGTGCTGGAGCATATCCAGTTGCTGTTGCTGGCAGCGGCCAGAGCTGAATGTGCTCTTCGAACAGAAAATGACAAAAATGCAGCGCGACGCCTCCGTGAATATTGGAGTAACACCCTCACCGCCTTCCTCGACTGAGTCCATGTGGACTCAAACGGTGGAGTTCACCCCCAAACTCTGCGCCCTTGCCGAAGTCTTACGCAAGCGCTGTGCCTCAATTCAAGCAGAACTGGAGCGGCGGGGACCGCTGTTCGTAGATTCGGTATTCATAGACGAACTGCGACGCCTGTATTTGGCGCCGCTGGAAAATCCCACAAGGCGCGAACTTGCGGAGGAACTTCCTCTAATCGCGTCCCTCAGCGTCCTCGTTGATTTGATAGCGCAAGGATGGAAAGTAAAGAAGACATGGCCGACCATAATCCTTGAATTCGAAGCTGAAGAATCACCTGATGCGGAGAAAGCGCGATTACGGCGCGCGCTCTTAATCGAGAGGGATTCTCAAATCAGGGAACCCTCGGTTACTGCTTTCATTCGCAGCATGGAAAAACGCAGACTGACACCAACTGGATGGCATTCCATTTTTTCTGTAATGCGGGAAGGCTCTGACCTTGCGCAGAGCCTCAGGGATGTTCGCGAACTAGAATCTGAACCTGAGCAATTGTCTGCCCTGCGTTCATTGATCAAACCTTACATTCAATTCGTTGATTCTGAAGCCATCTGTGAGCACACCGGGCTACGACTAAATGACATTTGGCGGTATTTTCGCCACACATGGGTGAATTCGTACAAAAGTGTACCCGGACGCTCAATGATGATTCTCGTTCGGGATGCGGCTTCTCCAAATCATCCGGTAATTGGAATTGCTTCCCTCGGCAGCGCGGTCGTTCAACAATCAGTGAGAGACAAATGGATCGGTTGGGATTCCGCTGGCGCGATTGAGCAATTGAGGCAGGTGCCTCCCAAAAAAGCGACCGCGATTCTATTGAATCGTTTGAGAGCATTCAAACGCAACGTGTACGTGAGAGATCTGCTCGCAGACCGGGTGCTACAGAAGTTTGATCTGCGTAAACCCGCAGACGCGGCTATCACGAAGCTCCTAAAGGAATCGGTCCGCTCAATAAAGCAACACCGTCGATACCCACACGCCGCAAAACAAAAGCAAACGGATGATTTGCGATCTGAGGACTGGAGGCTCCGCGCGGAGATGTCGCTCTTCCGCAGCAAGAGATGCAAACTGCTCGCGACGTTGATGTCAATTCAGCGCACTTTTTCGGAGTACGGAATTTCAACTCGCAACCCATATGCGGTACGTGATGCCTATGACAAGGCGCGGTTTCGGTTTGCAGTCGGGCAGTTGTTTCGACTGGCAAAGGCTGAGAGTGTCGGTATAAAGATGATGGACGTCATGGTGTGTGGATCAATCGCCCCGTATAACGGCATCCTCGGTGGAAAGCTGATCTGTTATCTGCTATGCAGCCCCGAAGTGGTAAGGCAGTATGCGAAGCGTTACGGGCAGCAGACAAGCCTCATTGCATCCAGCATGTCCGGCAAGGCAGTGCAGAGACCCGCAGAACTGGTACTACTCTGCACAACAAGCCTCTACGGGTCTGCCCTGAGTCAATATAGTCGGGTCAAAATTCCTGCCGACGCAATCGGCGGCCTCAGTGGCGAGAAGGTTGAGTTTCAAAATCTAGGACTTAGTGAAGGTTTTGGCGTCTTTCATTTCAGTCGTGAAACTCTTCGATTAATGAACCTACTCGTCTCGCGTTCTCAGGAATACCGCAAAGTGAACAGCATCTTCGGGGAAGGCGTAAACCCGCTCATGCGCAAGATAAGGGATGCACTCTCAATGTTGGGCCTACCAGCTGAAGTCTTGATTAAGCACGGAAACAAGCGGGTCGTGTATGGCGTGGGTCTTGCGAGGAACTTCCGAGCGGCATTACTTGGATTAGCCACTAAGCCACAATACATCGTTCCACAAGCAAAGGCGGCCGAGAAAACCGAAGGTCTTGCCGAATTCTGGCGCAGACGATGGCTGCTCAAGCGTTTGCAAAACGACCGAGTATTGGACGAGGTAGCCAAGCATTCACTCGTTTACCCGATACGACATGGAGCGCAAGTTCACATTCCGACTGATCCCAACGAGTCTCTCCCTCTGTGGGATGCAAGCTCATAAATAGCGCCCGACAATGTCGCTTAGCTGACGCACCATCCTCCCAAGTAGTTTGTTAGCGCAATGCAAATTCGGAACAATCGCGGCGAATTGATCGGCGAGATCAATACCATTATTCGGCCCGGTGAGGGCGTCATCACCACGAACACCGTCTATTCTGGCGACCGCGTTGTTGTGCAGCAGATATCCACTCGTGACAACGCTGGGAGCGTGAAGACCGAAACGGTCTACGGTGGGAAAGTGCTGCCGTGAGATTCCAGTTCCGCGTCAACAAGATTGAGGTGACCTTGGCTTTCCGCGCCGGGGAGCAATCGCTACGAACTGATTGCCATTGACAGGCTGGTGGGAGAATTCTACCTGACCGAAGAGGACGAGATAGAAGCGCGGGATGTCAAGCTGGCCGAAGCTCTCAACATTCACCTGCACGGCGACGGGTGGAAGAAGGTGACTGCGGTTCAGGCTGTGGGAATATTATTGGCAGTCAAACGTCCGGTATGCCACAGTGCGCAGGAAGTGCCGCGCGGCGCTCAATAGCGGGCGACCCACATGCCTTCCGCATTGAAGCTGGGAGAGCCGTCTCTCCCAAACATTTGGTGTGCCTGATCGCAAAAAGGACGGATTGTCTTGTCAATTTCCGATAGGCCGTCAACTTGCATAAATGGAAAGCGGTAATCCCCTGCGGGCACCGGAACCGTATGCTCCTCACCCAACCCACCAACCCCCGCGTAGACTCCGGTCAAAGGTCGTTGAATTCTCAACATCATTCCCATAACAAACGGAGGGCTGACCGCCGCCGCATCGTAAACCGCACTTGCTCGGGACACAAACTGGCGGAGCAAAATATCCACTGCGGCTGGACCAATCTGATGCACGCCTTCTCGTGGGATCAATGGCAATTGATGGCTGGCCGTCAGCAAACCATTCCGCCGGAAAGTCACGGTGTACTCAAATCTTTGCTCTCGCCGTTCAATGCCAGCGAATGTGTAGATTGGGTTCACGTACTCTGCGTTTCTTGTTCGGCTAAAGTTCCCAACTGCCCGCAGGACGTTTTGGTTTCTCACATCAACCAAGAAGTCCTCGTAAAATACCGGAATTATTCCAATTATCAGGTACGGCACGTCGCCTGTGCGCGGCACTCCGAGAAACGCAGTGTGCAATAGTTCCTCTGCTTGTTGGAGGCGGCTGGCTGTTCTCATCACAAGTTCCTTGATTTCTCGCACGGTCAGATGGTAGCGCTGTCGCTCACGGCGGGCTGGGAAATAGATATGCCCTTGGTGCCTTACCGAATGTGGCTTTCTGGTACTGTTGGGCACGCGGAGAGCAAGCACCCGCCGCCCCTGTCCCACGTCAACAGAAGCCGATTCAAGCGGTAGGCGCTCTTCGATGGCTTCCATCACACGGGCATCATAGGCGTTCAGTACGGCCTCAGGATTGGGCACTTCCAGCCCAAGTGTTCCCGCTGCGTCCGGTACTCCCGTCGGTTGACCTTGCTCATCCCGGCGCTCGGATATCCCGAGAAGCAAAATGCCGCCAGAGCTGTTGGCAAACATGCAGATGTCCAGAAGGAACTCGCGTCTGCCGCGATCATTGTCCTCGTATAACGCGCTCTTGTATTCCAGCTGTAGGTGTTCTTCTAGGCCGGATTCAATCAGGGCACGAATATCGTTCTCGCGTATGTCGCGGAGTGGCTTACCTTCCCATAGCATGTGTTCATTTTGAAGCCCAACCCGAACGCCCGCAAGCGGCGCAAACCGGGCGAGCGGGAAACTAATACTTTTAGCCCGCGTAACTCCTCTTGCGTAAATTGTTGAATTTCGTGGATTATCCACTGCGGTTTCTCATGGGGTTTTTAGCCCGCTCGTAGCTGCCTTCTTCTGTCGGGCCTATTGGATGTGCGTCTGGACCGACGAGGCGGTACTAAAAAAACGATTAGGAGTTTTTATGGATAAAGACAGCTCCAAGACCGGGGACGGTCATACACGTACTGATCCTCGCGAACGCCTATTTGCGCTCTTCTTTCTTCTCGGGATTGGCACTCTCGCGGGGATTTGGTTCGTTCCAGCTCACCGCCCCGCTTCAGTTCGCATTGCTGCAATAGGGGGATCGCTGGCATTCTTCGGAGTCGTCCTAATGGCGATTCCTGTTCTCCGAGTCGGACCGTACACTTGGATTACAAATCTCTACTTTGAGGACATTGAAGGCAAATCCCAATCAACCGAGAGTGAGCGCCGAGAAGCCGAGGATAGGCGGAGATTTGATCTCTTCATTCAAAATATTGTCGGTCCGTATTTGATCGGAATCGGCACCCTGCTGAACGGTATTAGCGGCTTCTTCTAGAGAATGGGAATGTTTTCTCAACCGTGCGACTACAATTTTCGCTTTTTTTGAGCCGCAATTTGTTCTGCTAGCACTGAGTTTTCGTTTCCCTAGTGTCTAAACCGCCCCTCAGCCGCACGCGTACCGTCCCATATCCGATACCAAGTTCTTTCGCGATTTCCCGTAGGCTCGCTCCTTCGGAACGCAACCGCCGTACCTCTTCATCACTTACCACCCGGCGCGGACGCCCAAGTTGCTTCCCGCAGGCGCGCGCATTGCGGATGCCTGCACTCACGCGCTCACGAATCAAGTCACGCTCCAACTGGGCGACGGCCGAGACGATTGTGAACAGCGCCTGCCCGAGCGGGCTGCTGGTATCAATATTCTCTTGGTAGCTGGTGAACTGGATGCCAAGGGAGCGAAACTCTTCCAATGCGAGAAGCAAGTGCTTGGTTGACCGGGCGAAACGGTCAAAGCGCCAAACCACGACTGCATCAAACAGCCGCTTGCGGGCGGCGGCCATCAACTCGTTAAGTTGTGGTCGTGAATCCTTCGCGCCCGACTCTCCGACATCAACGAACTCGCGCACCGAAGCGAATCCTCGGGCGGCGCAGTAGGCGCGGAGGTCACGAAGTTGAAGGTCGCAACTTTGGTCTTTGGTGCTGACGCGAGCGTAAATTCCGATTCGCATGGTCTTGTTCTACCGACGTGGGAGACGGGAAAGCTAAAGTCAAGACGAACTGGTCAACAGCGGGAAGCTGGACGACTAATCGCGCAACTGCTGCGCGACCTCGTTGAGCATCTCCCGCAACTTGACCATCTGGATTTCCAAGATTATCGTCTGAAACGATTCCACGAAAGCGGACCGCGTGTATTCCCCGCGCTGGGTTTCGGCGAGCATTGCGCGGAGCCGTTGCTCTCCGTCGCGCAGCCTATCCAGCTGAATGTGTGCCGCCAGGGTTGTGATCATCATCCTTCCCTAAAATGTACTCTCTCAAGACGCGCATAGCCTCTTCGAACTCGATGGAGTCGTCCGGTGCGCCGATGAGGGCATCATAGATCTTAAGAATGTCTGCGGCTTCCTGCCCCGTCGGCATCCTACGACGTTCTTCCTCCCGATGCTCTGGGCAGGTGACCATCTCAACCCCATCGTCAGGCGGAGGCGTACACGGAGAAGGCTCGGTCTCTCCGGCCCATATGCGGATGGCGTTGGTGCCGTCGCAATCCCACTCGTGTAGCCCAATCTCACACCAGTGTTTATGGGTCATGGAATCAGCTTGCCGCCGAAGAGGTCGATATTCCGAATCTTCCCCTGGCTGCCCCGCACAGAGATGTGTTGGTAGACGACCCGGTCGCCGTTGTAAACCGTGTTCGTAGTGACTGCGCCGCCATCCTGACGGAACACGGTGTTGGTCTCTGCGATGAGCTTGCCGCTATTGTCGTAGGTTTTCATGCTTTGGGACCTTTTCAAAATCCACCACAAGCCCGAGTTTGACGGCCTCCCACCCGGTGTGGATCTTGATTGTGTAGATTCTGCCGTCTTCGCCCTTGGCTTTAATGCGTGGGTATTCGATCTCGATGATCGTCATTTTCATGGGGTGAGCGAACCGCCCCGACTCGTGTGGACGCCGGGGGCGGTCTCCTCCGCACGACGTCCGATTACGTGGTGGACGCGGCATCGGATGCTTGGTGGCGACGAAGTTGCGCGTCACGAATCTTCTGCTTCGCCTCTTCGGACATGGGTTTGCGTGTCCCGGCCTTGGGCACGGCGGGCGAGGTCTTTTTCATTGCGAAAGCCGCCAACGAAGCATTCACCCGCTTCAATTCCGCGACATTTGCCATGGGTTCGCTGACCCTCCTTCGTTAAACCTACGAAGCAGCGCCAAGAACTCGCTAATGATTTCGCCGATGTTTTGTCGGAATCAAACGGTTGAGGTTAAGGAGAAGCCAATGGCAGAGTTCGACCCAAAGACAGCGAAGGACAGACTGGCGGACCTCCCAATCAGCAACTGCGGGACCTCTATGATTCCATTTCTACAGAGTCTCTTTCCATCGTGCTGGAAATTGCAGACACCATTGCAGGTAGCTTGGCGGAAGTGTTTCATGTACTCGAACCAGTCAAGGAGTGGAGGGAAATTGCTGAAGCCAGAGTGAAGTATGGTGGCGATAAACCGCTGCTAACGAGTCACCCTCCGTTTCCGGCTACTGCTTTACCAGATCATCCCAACAGTCTCGCATCGCTTGCTCGAAATCGCGCACTGAGGGAACCCAGTGTCGCCTGCCCTCCGCTTGCATCTCGATTCTGCGCTCGTCAGTCCAGTGCATAAGCATTAGATAGTTCGCTAAGGTGTGGTGGTATGCCAAGCATTCGCAGCGAAATCTGGAGTAAGCAATATTTGTGGCAACGCCAATCCGCTGCTGGTCTCTTTGACTGAGCGGCCTGGTTCGCCTCGCGCTGGTCTTGCGGCGCGGGGGGCGCCGGAACTGGGGGCCGCCGCTAGGCGGAAGAGACAATGTGCCGGGTTGGGGGAGCGAAGCGGGGGAAGGCGAGAAGTCTTCCCCCTGGGTATCCCCTGTGTGTGGGTCCAGGGAGCGAAGCTCTCCTGTGTTGGGTCCAGGGACGAAGTCCCTTGGTCTCCACGAAGTGGTCTGCGAAGCTTGTGTTGTCTCGCGAATCGCCATATGAGCCAGATCAAGCCAGATGAAAGCCATAAGAGCCAGAGGGGCTAACCCGTTAGCTGACTCGCTCTCTTTGTTAGCTGGCTCAATGTGGTCATTAGCTGAATGCATGTCATCGTTTAGCTGATTCAAAACTCTGTTAGCTGACTCGCTCTCCTGCCTGTGCTCTAGACATCGGCGAAGTGTGCTGGTTGGGGTAAGCCCACAAACTGTCAAAAGGGTTCCAGCTGTCGGGCGCGTCCTCTTCAAGCCACGCCATGTATTCGGCTTCGTGTTCATCAGCCTCTATCCACTTGGGAAGATTAGCGCGGATTGTTCCGCAGGCCGAACACTGCTGCGTGGTGTGGAGAAGGTCTATCCAGATGTGCCCTGTCCTGCGCTCGCACGCCTTTTGGGCAGGAGTCAACGGCATGCGGAACTTCTCTCGCCAAACATCTGTGAAGTGGGTTGCGGAGTTAGAAGTCCCGGCACGCTCAGCCGTGCGGCGCTCGCCATCGGGAGATAGGTAAACACCGAACGTGAATTTGATGCCGAACTTCGTGCGCTCCCACTCCACCAGCTGGAACTTTTCCCGAAGCTGGTTCATGCGCCACTTGGCAGTGGAGTCGCCGATCGCGAGGACCTCCGCCAGCTGTGAGTACGATATAGAGCCACTGAAGCTCACCGTGCCGTTCGCGATGTCGTCCTTTTCGATGTAATTGTTGGAGAACATCCAGAGCGCCGCAACGGTGGAGTGAACATATTCCTCCATTGGCAGGGACTTCAAAATGTCCCGGAGCAGCCGCTTGGGATTTACGTAATCTCGCTCTTTTTTTTCCGGCATGGCCTACGCTCCTTGTTGTCCGTTCGCCGTCACCGGAGTGACGTTCTTTGTTTTCCGGCCAGGACGCCGGGACATGCGGTGCTTCTGCACAATCTGCTTGATCGGCCACTCGCTCACACCGAACAATTTGCCGATCGCTTCATAGCTGAGGTCTGGACGCTCAAGCAGAACGTTGACGATCTCCTGCTCTTTCTCCAAACGGGCCATCTTCAAACTGTCTTTTAGTCCAATGGGCATTCTTCTTTATCCTTTTAGGCTGGTTGCCTACTTGAAAAGTCGTAGCGGGAAGAATCGCTCATTAGCGAAATGGGGTTGGGGTGCTTCTGAATGCGATGTACTTGAAGACTACGGTGAGGCGGGCGGGTTGCTAACATCCAAGCAAAGGCGCAAGAAACTAGGTCCAAACGAGAAAGGGAGCCACCAACGGCTCCCTTCGCTCCGCTCCATTTGTGAGGCTCCGTCCCCGGCGCGGCCCGCGCCTTGCCGCTATCGCCGAGAAATGATCGTCAGGACGTCATCGTCGCTGTGTGGTTCATCGCGTCCTTAGCAGCTAAAACTTTTGCCAGAGCTTTCGGTTCATCAACGGGATTGGCACCTCCACGACGGCAGATGATCGTCAAGGCGTCCTTCGGCCCCCATCCCTGAGACTGGAGTTGCGCCATCGCTTCGTCGCGAAGCCTGTGGTTAAGAGCGCGATGAGCATCTCGTGCACGGTTCAGAGCTTCCTCATCCTTCCACTCGGTTCCGTTCTTTTGTGCGATGTATCGGGCTTCGGCCAGCCGATTAAGCTCATCGCATAACCGTGTGAGTTCAATCGCGTCTGCGTCGGAGCAGTGAAAGATTACCTGCGTGTGCGCTGCCCAATCGTCCAACTTCTGCTTGTTCTTCATAACATCCTCCTTAAATGTGGCGCTATATAGGCCGCGCCCTACTCCGGTGAGAGAAGGTGACGCGGCCCGTTGTCGCGACAAACTCTAAATCTCTGTGCTGACCTTCCGGGGGCTACGGTCAAATACTGCGTTTCCCAATTCCCAGCCTTCCTGCTTACTTTTCCGGCACAGCATTACGTCCGCAACGTTTTCGCGAGCACCGCGCCTGAGCGACACTAAAATCCTATGGAAACCGAACGGCAGCAATGGGACGCGCTCGTCACCGAACTGGACAAGGAGTTGCTCATCTTTGGTCCGGTTCGTCACGAACTCGGGCGCATCCTTTACAACATCAAAGTGCACCTGAAGAAGCACGGCCTGGACAAAGCCCGTACCGGGAAGTGGGAAGCGATGCTGCGCGAACGCCAAATCGAGAAATCCACCGCCCGCGACTGGGTTGTGAAATACCAGCAGGCAGAGGGGATTCCGCTGGACAAATGCTTCTTCCCAAAGGAGACGCTGCGGGCCAAGAAAACCCGAAAATCCCATCGTTATAGGGGAAACAACAGAGCGGGAACCGCGCTGATAGAGTCGGATGCACGCATAGACGTAGCTCCCGACGAGAAGAAGGACAAGAGTCCCCAAGGCCGTATGCCAGTAGAGTGCGTCTTCGTTCTGACGTTTGACGAAAAGCTCCGGTTCGTGGAAGCGGTGAAGAACCTCGGGCCGCTCCGGGCGACACAGCTTATGTACAAGGCTCTGGTCACCAACGATGGGACAGCGGAAGTCTGATATGGAGCGGCAGATTCAACCCGTTCTGTCCGAAGCGGAATACGAGGAGCTGAAGTTCTGCTACGCGACGCCCGACTTGGGCCGCAACGAGATCGAACCGAATGTTGTCTACAAAGACGGGAAGCAGCTCAAGTTCCTCCTGCTCCCGAACGCAATCTCCGAAGGAGTATGGATCAAGGCGACGGTCGCCGCCCGCGAGTCGCACATGAACAAAGGAAGTCGTGGGGCAGACGGGCAGTTGTATGGGCGGAAGCTCACCCTGGGATGGATCAAGCTCCGATACCCAGGCTATGACAACATGCGGACCGCGCCGACCTTAGAGCAGCCCGACCTCCTCGCAGCGTTCTATCCCCTGATTCGCGAAATGGACAGCATTATTGAACAGGCCGTTCCCGACTACTACGAATATGCTTCCAAACGCACGATGCTTGCCATGCGTCCCGACGTTCGCGACCCGGAAACTGGTCTATCCATCGATGAAGACGACCTAAGTCGCATTGCGAACGAGCGCGATCTCCAAATAGTGAAGGCTCTTGACCCGTGGAACCTGCTCTACACGATTCGCGGCACAGTCTTCAGCACAGTAGAGTTCAACCACAACATCGTATTCAAGTGCCACGAAGACGGTCACAACGTGGACGGCACTTGCGTCTGTATCACCACGCTCGATTCATACGCTGGTGGGCGACTAGTTTTCCCGCGCTACGGATACGGCGCAGAGCTAGGGCCACGTGACTTACTTCTCTGCGACAACAACAAAGAGCTTCACGGAAATCTTGGGCCAATCGTTGGTGACCGATTCAGCGTAGTAGCGTTCCTGCACGACTCCGTCTGCTATAGACAAGTTCCCGCCTGAAATTGGTTTTGCCCTTCGGGGTGTGACTGTTACTTACGCGATTCTCCCTCCCGACGCAGTGGTAAAGAGTATGGAGGTGATTCAAAACCTCTTAGAGCGCGACGGCCTTCTGCGCAGACCTAGAGGTGGAGAGACTCAACGAGAATCAGTCAAGCCAGGAGGCAGATACTTCCAGAATACAGCCAAGTCAGCCGGGTCAATTCTAAGCTCGCCGTTTGGTAACTTTCGGCCTTTGAGGTCGCCACGCCGAATCCACACTCGCACCGTGTACAGCGGCGCGTTAAGCCACGCCGCGACTTCTTTCGTGGTCATAGGCGTCTTGCGAGCTAGGAGATGGTCTAGGAGGTCCACGCTTTGAAAATACTGCGTTCCGACGTAAAAGCCCGGTTATGCGGTTTTCACGAGCTGAGGGCGAAGCGTGTAGCGTTCTTGACTATTGGCTGCTGCGCGTGCTCTTTCATCGTCATGACGCAATGCCTGAGCGTAGAGCGCCAACGTCTCGAGATCTTCGTGCCCCACCCATTTGCGAATGGTCGGCAGATCAACACCTTCACGGACCTTGTCCGTGATGTATGTGTCGCGGAAGCGGTGACACTTCACGTTTGAAACTCCCGCGAGTGTCCCGAGTTCCTTAAACATCCGCAAAAAATGGCCTTCCACGCTGCCCATCTTGGCGGGAAAGACCAGCGGATTCGTTGAGGTGGCTTGTAGGGTATTGAGGTCGGCCAGCAACGAATCAGAAAGTGGAATCTTTCGAGTTCCAGCAGCCGTTTTTGGTTTCCAGCCATATTGGGGCTTTGCGTGAATCCAAATCGTTTTTGTTACCCAGTTGATGTCGTGCCACTCGACGTGAGCCACTTCCTGCTCTCGGCAACCAGTCCCCACAAAGAATCTGATGACGAGCCGCTGGAACTCATTCGACACAGTTAGCAGCGCCCGCACCTCTTCCTCAATGTAAGGTTCTGGGTCAGTGCGTGGGATTTCGGGCCAGTCCTCAGCTTCGAGCAGTCCGACCATCTTGTAGGCCGGGTTCTTCTTCAAGAACGTCGTCACAGTCATCAAGTAGTTGTATACGGTGCGCTCAGCATAATCTTCCGATCGCAGATAATCCCGAAATCCAAGCATATCTACGTTCACGAGTTCGTCCATATGCGACTTTTTGCAGAAGCTCGCGAACAGTCCGAGTTCGTAGGTTTTGCCGCCGATTGTTTTCTTGGGGCGGTTCTTGACGCGGAGAGATTCCAAGTAGGCGTCTACGGCAGAACGAATTGTTACACGAGAACCGGAGGCCTTTTCGGCAGCTTGATCCTCGGGGATGATGAATCCCTGCGTTTGGGCTGAAAGGCGCCTCTCTAAGAGGAGCTTCTCCCTCGCAACCAAATCGTAATGCCCGACGCGCAGCCAAGTTTGCTTTCCATCCTTTTCGTACCGCAGCCAATAGCATGCCGCCAAGTCCGGGTTTCGTGGGGCCGGGTAGAAGTTTCTCTTTCCGCCTCTCTCACGAACGTACAAACGCACTGTTGGTGCCTCAACATTGACCATCGCCTTTGCTCCTGAAGGTTATTACTGCCTTGTTGTCAGGAGCAGCGATTTAGGACGCCAGAATCGTAACCGCTTTCGTAACCGGGGCGGTAAACGAAGAAGGAACGCCTCTGTTTACAATGTGATGGGAAATTTCTGGCGGAGAGGGGGGGATTCGAACCCCCGGTAGGAGTTTTGGCCCCTACAACGGTTTAGCAAACCGCCGCATTCAGCCGCTCTGCCACCTCTCCGCGGACGGCTCGGCCGAAGTAGATCGTCCGAGTGACCCGAGTATATCATCAAACAGCGATTGCTAACGGACTCAGTTCTTGTGACAAACGCTTGCTTCCAGCTGACCATTTGACGTTCCCTCGCGTCAAATGGAATGGGTCGGTTGTCGTCGTGGGTCTGGCACTAGCGCGATGTGAATTCTTCCCTTTCGGATGTTTTGAACATAGAATGACATTCGGGGCCAGCCGGACCTCCGTAGAGG
>Ga0307479_10001296_pt1 | contig 22709 bp, 23 predicted proteins | sample atmos_gasesECM4C_FD_203743 | JGI IMG/M metagenome (GOLD analysis project Ga0307479, IMG submission 203743) | Hardwood forest soil microbial communities from Morgan-Monroe State Forest, Indiana, United States - atmos_gasesECM4C_515 | ecosystem: Environmental > Terrestrial > Soil > Temperate...
CGCCGGGTTTACTTTGCTGCTGGTGGGCGCGGTGATGCTCGTGACGCCGGGGCCGGGTTGGCTGGTGATTTTTCTCGGGCTGGGACTGCTGGCAGCGGAATTCGTGTGGGCGGAGCGGCTGATGAATCGTATCAAGCACGAAAGCGGGCGGGTGATGGGTGCGGTGTGGCCTATGGGAAAAAGCGCAGCCGAAAAAGATACCGTAGAGCCTGGCGAAAGTGTGAGAGAGATATAAGAGGAAGCCAAGGTAGCGCGGGGACGAGGGAACATGGCGGGAGAATGGCTTGGGAAGTGGGCGCTCGTAACCGGAGCCAGCGCGGGGATAGGCCGAGCGTTGGCGGAAGAACTGGGGGCGGACGGAGCGAACCTGGTGTTGACGGCGCGACGGAAAGAGCGCCTCGAGGATCTGGCAGCACGGCTCAGAGAAAAATACAGGATACGAGCGGAAGTGTTCGCAGCGGATTTGGCGGATGGAAGCGCGCCGGAAAAGATTTTTGCTTTTACGAGAGCGAAGGGGATTGAGGTCGAGCTGCTGGTCAACAACGCCGGATTCGGGCGATACGGCGAGTTCCCTTCGGCGGAAACTGCGCGGCTGCTGGAAATGGTGCAGGTAAATTGCAGCGCAGTAGTGCATCTGACCCGGCTATATCTGCCAGAAATGGTGGCGAGGCGGCGGGGTAGTGTGATGATACTGGCCTCCACAGCGTCTTTTCAAAGCGTGCCGTTTCTTTCGACGTACGCCGCGACGAAGGCCTTCGATCTCCTTTTTGCAGAAGGGCTGGCGGAGGAGATGAAGCCGTACGGAATTCGGGTGTGCGCGCTGTGTCCGGGCTCGACGGAATCGGAATTCCACGACGTGGCAGGGCAGACGGAAGTCGCGGCATCCATGAAAAATCAGGAAACGGCGGCGAAAGTGGCGCGAACGGGATTGCGGGCACTGGCGGCGGGGAAAAGCTACGTGATTTCAGGAATGGGGAATTATCTAGGCGCACACTCACAGCGGCTGGCGCCACGGCGGATGGTTTCACGGATCATTGCGGGCATGTTCCGGCCGAAGAAGAGCCGCTGAAATAGAACGAATGGAATGCGCCTGCAAGCAGGCAATTGTGGCGACACGCAACTTACCTCGTTCACGTCCAACCTAGTGTGAAGAAAAGGCTTATCAATTCCTTTGGCGGGGAACTGGAACGCGCGGGGAACTTTTTGCGCTGCCGTGGGGAAAAAGTAAAGGAAGCCGAACAGAGCGTCGCGCCGGGAGAGATGAGGATCCAAGGGCAAGAGAGAGAAGACGTTTTGCTGCGGCGCGCCGCGAAAGGCGACGAAGACGCATTCTTGCATTTGTACCGGCGGCACCAGGCGGCGCTGTACCGATTCGCGCTGCGAATGACCGGCAGCGCGTGGGCGGCGGAAGAGATTGTGCAAGACGTGTTCATGACGCTGATGCGCGAGCCAAAGAAATTTGACGTGTCGCGCGGAGCACTCGGGGCCTACTTGTATGGAATTGCGCGGAACCGGGTGATGAAGCATGTCGAGCGAGCGCCACGGGAAATTCCGCTAGAAGAGAAGCACGAAGACGGCTCGGGAGCGGGAATCGTTTTGAGGGATATATTCACTCCCGCGACTTGGACGGAACAGAAAGAGCGTTCGGAGCACGTCAGAGCGGCGGTGCTGGATTTGCCGGCGGAGTTTCGAGAGACAGTAGTGCTTTGCGAATTGGAAGAGCTGAGCTACGAGGAAGCAGCGCAGTTGATCGGGTGCCCCGTGGGGACGATCAGGTCACGATTGCACCGCGGGCGAGCGCTGCTGCTGGCGAAACTGGAGATGTTGCGGGATGTGCCGCGGCGAGCGAGCGCGGCAAGATGAGCGGGAGAAACACAAGATGAATTGCAAAGAATTTGAAGCGATAGGGCTAAGCATCGAGCGAGACACTGGCGCCGGCGCGGCGGAGAGGGCGGCCGCTCGAGAGCATGCCTCCGCGTGTTCGCGGTGCGCGTCGCTGCGAGATGCATGGCTGGCGGCAGAATTAGAGCTGAGCGCTCTGGGCGATGCTACGAGCGTCGCGGAAACGCCGGAACGCGTGGAGATGCGGCTGCGTCAGGAATTCCGCATCCGGCACCGGACGATGCCTGCGAGGCAGGCGGCCGTGGTTGCGGCGTGGGCGCTGGCTGCCGCAGCGGTAGTGGTTGGGGCTGTAAGCTGGAGGAACTGGCAGCGCACGGGTCATGAAGAAGCCGCGAAACAGAAGATCGCTATGCCAAGTGGGCCGTTGCAGGCGGCCTCCGGAGACGTTGGGGCCTCCGGGCAGAAGCAGGCGCTGGGCAACGTATACACTGCGCAAGCGAGCGGGGATGACGAGGGCGATTTTACTTTGCTGCCGGGGAGCATCGGTGCGGACACGGAGGATGATGCCATTTGGCGGGTGCGAATGCAGCGGGGTGCACTCAGCGGGCTGGGATTTCCGGTAAACGAGGATCGCGCGGGTGACTGGATTCAGGTGGATTTGCTGGTCGGAGACGACGGACTGCCGCAAGGAGTGCGGCTAGTGCGATAGCAAGCGCGGATTGATTTTACCGCGGTGAGAAACTCACGGCGGTTTGGGAGAGAAGAGGAGAAGGAAAGATGAATCGCAGACTTTGGATGAGCGCAGTCCTCAGCGGAGCGTGCATTTGCAGTGCCGGGACGGTGAGAGGACAGGAACCGCTTCCTCCGCCGCCGTTCGGCGAACCCGTCGAGATTCTGGGCTTTGAAGGAGGACATGCCGGGCACAACGTCAAAGGCGCGCCATATTCGGCAAAGGCGACGTCAGAAACGACGCAGACGCTGGCGCTGGCGGACGGTACGACGACGACGATTCACAGGACCACGCAGAGCGCGTTGTATCGCGACAGCCAGGGGCGCTCGAGAAGAGAGGTGACGCTATCCGGTTTTGGGCCGCTGGCCGCGTCGGGAAAGACGCATACGCTGGTGACGATTGCCGACCCGGTAGCGGGCGCGCATTACGTAGTGGATAACGAACGCAGAGTAGTGCACAAGATGAGCTTTCAGGCACACGGTGGAAATGCTAGCGGAGCGATGGCTGCAGGAGCCTTCCCTGAGAAGATGAAGGTCCGAATGCATCAGGAAGAAGCTTCCGGTGCGGTGAAAAAGGAATCGTCTAGTACGCAAGTGACGATCAATGGAGTAAACGTAAGCGCAGAATACACACGGATTACGCGGACCATCCCTAAAGATGAGATCGGAAATGACAGGGCGATCCAGGTGGTCTCCGAGCGGTGGTATTCGCCGGAACTGCAGATCGTGGTGAAGAGCGTGCGGAGCGATCCGCGGTTCGGGACGACAACCTACACGGTCACAAATATTCAAAAAGCGGAGCCGGATGCTTCCCTGTTCACCATTCCGGCGGACTACGCGGTGAAGGATGGCGGACCGGGGCCGAACATGATGTATCGGCATAGCTTCGGCAAAGAGGTATTGCCGGCACCGAACGACTGAATACGTATTACGACGATCTTCTCTCCTGAAGACGGCACGCCCTTTTCGCGGCAACCCCATCGCCGCGGGAGGGGCGTTGCCGTTTAGAGTAGCAGCGCCGCAATAGTGAGACTTGAGATGCGTGCGCGATGGCCATTCACGCTGTTTGCAAGGGACCTGTGTTAGTGTACTTTCCCGAAAGTTGCGAAGGGGCCCGAGATGCCGAAACCCAGAGTGCTGGCGACGCGGCCGCTGTTTCCGGCCGCACAGCAGATTCTGAGCGCGAATTGCGAAATGGAGTATTGGACGCAGCCGGAGAGAATTTCGAGAGAGGAATTACTTCGCCGCATTAAGGACAAGGAAGGGTTGGTTTGCCTGCTGACCGAGCAGGTGAATGAAGATCTGCTGCGGTCTGCGCCAAAGCTGCGAATTGCGGCGAATGTGGCCGTGGGATTTGACAACATTGACGTGCCGGCGTGCACAAAGCGCGGCGTGGTGGTGACGAATACGCCCGGAGTACTGGATGAAACGACAGCGGATTTCGCCTGGACGCTGATGATGGCGGTGGCTCGGCGTCTGGGCGAAGGCGAAGCGCTGACCCGGTCGGGAAACTGGAAGGGATGGGACCTGGACCAGCTCGTCGGCACCGATGTCTACGGAAAAACATTGGGAATTGTGGGATTCGGAAGAATCGGCCGCGCGATGGCGCGAAGAGCAGCGGGATTTCAAATGAAAGTGATCTACACCGATGCAGTGCGCGCGCCCGAAGGAGTGGAGAAAGAGTTGAAGGCGGAGTATTGCGAGTTCGACGCACTTCTGGCGGAGGCGGACTTCGTGAGTGTGCACGTGCCGCTGCTGAAGGACACGCGCGGGCTTTTCGAAGCGCCGAAGTTCTACCGGATGAAGCCGACGGCATTTCTGATCAATACTTCACGGGGGCCGGTAGTGGATGAGGCGGCGCTGGTGCATGCGCTGGAAAGTGGGAAGATCGCGGGAGCGGCTCTGGACGTGTACGAGAACGAGCCCTTCATTCATCGGGGATTGAAGCGGCCGAATGTGGTGCTGGCTCCGCATCTGGCGTCAGCTTCGTTGGAAACGCGCACGAAAATGGCGTGCATCGCAGCCGAGAATGTGGCGGCTCTATTCACGGGACAGCGGCCTCCGAATATGTTGAATCCCGACGCGTTGAAAGCCAGTTGAGGCTTTGCCTGCGATTCACCCATGGCGGATCTGAAGCAATTCGCTCGCCGCATTTTCCGCGAAACGCTGTCTGCGATTGATATCCGCGCAACAATGCAGCGGAAGCTGCGGCGGAGCGGAACTCTTCTTCATTGCAACGGCATTCAGGCTGAGCTGAAAGATTTTTCCAAGATTTACGTGGTGGCTTTCGGCAAAGCCGCGCATGCGATGGTGGAAGGACTTGCACTAGTTCTGACACCCGAGATTCCTCTCGCGGGTGTGGTCTCCGCTCCCTCCGCCCCTGAGAATGCCGTGCGCGGAATACGCTATTTCGTCGCGGGCCATCCGGTACCCAATGCCGGAAGCTGGAAGGCGGCGGAGGCGATCCTTGCATTGCTGAGGCGGTGTGACGACCGATCGCTGGTATTTTTTCTGCTGTCGGGCGGCGGATCGGCGCTCGTGGAGCTGCCCCTGGATCCGGCGCAGACTTTGGAAGATGTCCAAGCGCTGCATCGGGCGCTGGTCACGTGTGCGGCGCCGATCGACGGGATCAACGCCGTACGGAAACATCTGTCGGCGGTGAAGGGTGGGAGGCTGGCGGAAGCTGCAGGGCGGGCCACAAAAGTGACCCTCGGCGTGACCGACGTTCCGGCTGGACGAGAGTCGGCGCTCGGGAGCGGGCCGACGCTTCCCGATCCGACGACAATTTCGGATGTGGAGCGGATCATCGAAGAATTTTCGTTGCGCAACAAATTTAGCGCGGCACTGCGCCGATGGTTGGACGAAGGAAACATGCCGGAAACGCCGAAAGCCAGCGACCCGGCGTTTGCGAATGCGCATTTTTCCCTTCTACTTGGGATGGACGATCTGTTTCATCCCGCGCATCGCGCGGCGGAAGCCGAAGGCTGCATAACTGCATGCGACAACACGACGGATGATTGGCCCGTGGAAAAGGCGGCAGAAAACTTGCTCCTTCAACTGGAGGACTTGCGAAGCGCGCATCCAGGGCGGGGGGTCGCGGTGATCGCTGACGGAGAAGTGAGCTCACCGGTAACTGGAAACGGAATCGGCGGCCGGAACGCGGCATTCGTGCTGGCCTGCGTGGAAAAAATAGCGGGGAAAAATGTCGCGGTCTTAAGCGCAGGCACTGACGGGATTGACGGCAACAGTTCCGCGGCGGGAGCAGTGGCGGACGGTGAAACGCTCGCGCGTGCTCGCGCCGCGGGCCTTGATCCTGGGGATGCGCTACGCCGAAGTGATGCGCACACATTTTTCGCGCAACTGGGTGATGCGATTCTCACCGGGCCAACGGGAAATAATTTGCGTGACCTGAGGATATTGATTGCGGAACCTTGAACGCCGGTGATCGATTTCGGCATAAACATGAAGAAACCCCGAGCACTGCGGAGTCTCATTTCAGAATGCCGTGAGTTTTATTGCTTCGGGGGCGGCAGGCGCATTTCAATGGACTTGAGCTTCTCGTTCATTTCCTGAATGAGGCGCTCGAGCTCATCGAGACGCCGCGTGACACCGCTCTGGTCGGCTTCGCCACCCTCCTTCTCGTCGTCCACTCCGTCTTCCTCAGCCTCTGGATTGTTTTTTCCGCCCTGAGGCTTCTTCAGGCGAGCGATTTGCTCCTTGATCATCGGGCTCATTTCGATGCTGAGGTCGCCACTCTTGAGAAGATCTTCCAGCGCAGGGATCGCGGAAGCATCCCCGCGTGTCCCAAGCGCAAAAATGGAGGACATGCGGATCGGAAAGTGTGGCTCGGTGATGTAGGAAACGATTCGTTTTGTGATCTCTTTGTTGTCTTTTTGAAGGCGCGCGAGGCTGCTGATGGCGGCCTGCCGAGAATCGATGGGCTTGCTGGGGGTGGACCATTCGAGGAGCAGCGGCACAGCCTTGTCATCCCCAAGCGATCCCATCGCGCGCAACGCCGCATTTCGCAGGAAGCCATCGGGCGAATCGGCGGCAACGGCACCGGTGATCGTTGCTAAGGCGCTTGGATTCTTAAGACGAGCGAGCGCTTGCAAGGCCGCGGCGCGGGCGCGGTAAGAGCTGTCCTCGCGAGCGACAGACTCCAACTTCGCAGCCACAGCAGGATCGTCCTTGAAATTCGCGAGCGCGGCGACGACGCGATTGCGTACCCAGGGTTCCTTCACGGTGTTTAGAGCGTCGAGGAGTTGCTTCAAGGCGGAAGCCCCGCCAAGGCGGCCGAGCGCGTCGGCAGTGGTGGCGCGGATACCCCAAGCCTTGTCGCTGCGAAGCGCGGTGGCCAGGGCCGCGACGATTTCTTCATCGTTCTTATTCTTGCCAAGCGCGATAACCGCGTCGGCGCGATCGGAGAACTCCGCTGCGTTTTTCAACTGATAGAGCCACTCCTTCTTCTCTTTGTGGAATTCAGCGGACTTGAGGATGTGGCCACCCATATCAAAGAGGACGAGCAAAGGTGTCGAATCGGATGGTAAAGGAAAGGTTTCGGCTTCTTTCGAAACGATGATGGGATAAAGCCTGGGGCCCGACGGCGTGGTGATTTCGACTTCCGCCGGAATATGGAAGAGGCCAACGCGGCCTTCGCGCTTTTGGGTTTGTTTCACGGTGAGAGCGACTTGATGCTTTGCATCATCGTAGGTATAGCTGAGGTCAAACTTCGGGGCGCCGGCGCCGTAGATCCACTGGGTGAAGAATTGATCGACGTTGATGTGGGTGGCTTCTTCCATGGCTCTCGCGAGGTCAGCGGTCACCACGTTCTTGCCGCGGTTCACTTCCAGATAATGCTTCAGGCCACGGTAGAACGCATCTTCGCCGAGCTGGTAGCGGAGCATGTCAAGCACCCAGCCGCCCTTGCCGTAAGCGTTGCCGTCGAATTCGCCGGAATCGTCAAAATCGTGCCGCACGATGGGCTTGGAAAAAAGATTGGACTGTTGAAACCAATCGCGGGCATTGCTCCAGCGTTCGTATTCGCTCTGGTCTTTCGGGAAATGAGATTCGACCCACACGGTCTCCATGAATGTGGCGAAGCCTTCGTTCAGCCAGATGTCGCCCCAATCTTTGCAGGTGACCAGGTCGCCAAACCACTGGTGGCCGAGTTCATGCGAGATTAACGGATCTTCACCGGTCGCGAATTCAGAGGCGAGCTTTGGGTGCTCCAGGGAGCTGCTCGTGTTGGTGGTGGCGCTGGAATTCTCCATGCCGCCGGCGACAAAGTCATCCACCATGGACTGCGCGTATTTTTCCCAGGGATAGTCGACGCCGAGCGTCTTGCTAAAGAGGTCGATCATCGCAGGGGTGCGGCCGTAATTGATGGCAAGGCGATCGCCACGGCCTTTGGGCGCGTAATACGTGACGGGAATGCCGTGCCAGGAATCCTTGAGCTCTTCGAATTCTCCGGCAACGACCGTGATGAGGTAGGTGGAGCTGGGGAGTGATTCCCTCCACGTCCAGGTTTTCAGACCGCCACCCGCGTCGGAAACGCCGATGAGCTTGCCGTTCGCAACAGTGATCCAGGAGCCGGGAACAGTAAGGATCGTCTCCGTGGTGAGGCGATCGTTCGGATAGTCATAAGTGGGAAGGTAGTAGCGAGTGTCCTCGGATTCACCCTGTGTCCAGATTTGTCTTGGGCGATCGGGATAATCTTTGTCTGGCAGGATGAAGTACAGACCCTTCTTGGGCTTTCCGTCGTAACGGATTTGAACCTCGAATTTTTCTCCCTCTTTAGCGGCTCCGGGGAGAACAACAATCAGTTTGTCGGAAGTGGTCTCGAACTTTGCGGCAGCGCTGGCCGATTTTCGCTCGCCGGTGATCTTGCCGACGCTGACGCTCTGAATGGATAGACCGACAGAGTCAAAGACGAGTTTCGTGGTGCCGTCCTTCAGGATGGAGAGCGAGTGAGTGACTTCGCCCAGAACTTTCTTCTGGTCGAGATCGAAACGCAGCGCCATCTTGGAGTGTTGCAAGTCATAATCCCGGCTGCGGGCGTAGGGCTCATCGGCGCGGGTAGGAAGAGAGGAGAATATGGCGAGCAAGCCAACAACACAGAGAAATGCGCGCCGGGTCCGGCCGCGACTGCCCTCACCAATGGTTACATTCGTCATGCCTGATTGCTCCTGTGAATTGAGTGTCCCGCCTGGTCGAGCGCGGTTATGGCAGAGGCCAGCTGCTCCTGGGTCACCAACAGATAGTCCGTATCAAACGTTGAGACAACAAACATGCTGACCTGTGCAGCGGCGAGAGGCGCAGCGAGGGACGCTAGCACGCCGACCTCGGAAAGTACGAAGGGTCCTTGAACTTTGAGGACGCGCCAACCGTTCTCAGACAAAGTTCCGGCGGGGACGCACGATTCTTTGGCAACAATGGAAAACTCGTCAGACGTCCGTGTCACGGAGTAGAACGCGCCTTGCGTGACCCAGTCGGGAAGAGGAGCGTTTGAGGCGAGCCGCGAAATGGCAAAACGCTCCGGCAAGAGGCTGAGTTCAAGTTGGCGAGAAGCGGTGGTCATTGGGCTAGAGGAGGCTCCGGACGGCGCCGCCATCAACTGCTATCGAAGTGCCGTTGACGTAACTGGCGCGCTCGGACGCGAGAAAAGCCACCACAGAGGCAAATTCTTCTGTCGTGCCGATGCGGCCAGCGGGAATCTGCCGGATCCAGTTGGCGACAACCTCCTCTGGTTTGACGCCCGTGCGTGCAGAAATGCTTCCCGCCAGATCGTCCAGCCGGGCGGTTCGCGTATAGCCGGGGCACACGTTGTTCACGGTGATGCCGTGAGCGGCGTATTCATTCGCCAGCGTACGAACGAGTCCGGTAACGGCAGCCCGAAGTGAATTGGAAAGCAGCAGGCCATCGACGGGCTGCTTGACGGAGTAGGAGGTGATGGTAAGGAAGCGCCCCCACTTTCTCTTCACCATGCGAGGCAATGTTTCCTTCGCGAAGAAGACGGCGCTCATAAGAAGCTCGTCGATAGCGGTGCGCCAGTCTTCAGTCGAGGTATCGGCAAAGAGCTTGGTAGGTGGACCGCCGGTATTTGTGACGCAAATATCGATGCGCGAGAATCGAGCTTCGACTTCACCAACGAAACGCACGATCGAAACCTGGTCGGCCACGTCGACGGGCCGCCAGAACACTTCGCGGCCGCTGGCTTTTTGAATTTGCGCGGCCGCAAGTTCCAGGTCGCGCGCCGTGCGAGCGCAAATGGCAACATTGGCGCCCTCGCAAGCCAGTTGTTCGGCGACGGCACGGCCAAGTCCTTTGCTGGCAGCCGCAACAATGGCAACCCGGCCGCTTAGCCCCAGATCCATTTCCGCTCCCACGCAAAACGTAAATGGTCTCTTGGAATGGGGCGTGCCGTCAAACCGGTTTGGACCGATTTCCCGAAAGAGAATCATGACGTGGGGAGGGTGCATCTAATTATTCACGAAGGAAGCGGTAGAATAGAGGCGCAGAGGGAGAGGCAAAGATGACCGAAATCGCGACGTTTGGAGCCGGATGTTTTTGGGGAGTGGAGGCTAAATTCCGTATGATTCCCGGCGTGGTGGACGCGGTGGTGGGCTATTCGAACGGCCACACCGCGAACCCGACATACAAGGATGTCTGCACGGATGAAACGGGACACGCGGAGGTGGTGCAGGTGACATTCGATCCTGCCCAGGTCAGCTATGAGAAGCTGCTGGAAGCATTCTGGATGATGCACGACCCGACGCAGATGAACCGGCAGGGGCCGGACTCGGGTAAGCAGTACCGGTCGGCTATATTCTTTCATTCACCGGAGCAGGAAGCGATCGCGAAAAAGTCAAAGGCTGCGCTGGAGGCAAGCGGAAAGTTTCGGCGGCCGATCGCTACGGAAATTGCTCCTGCGGGGACGTTTTATCGCGCGGAAGAATATCACCAGCGGTATTTGGAGAAGCGCGGCGCAGCGTCGTGCCACTTCTAAATAAACCGGGAAGAGATATAGACGAGGAAGTTTTTGATCGCGGAATCCAACGAGTGCGGGGGCGCAGAATTGCGTAGGCATGCTCACCCGCAGAAACGCGCCGCCATGTTACTCAGACGAATTCTCGTACAGGTACTAGTTGACCCAAAGAATTTATAGATATATATTGGCTTGGTCGGCTCAGGGAGCTCTGCAGACTTGGGCTGTTGTCCTGATTCGAAATCCCTCTCAATTCATGCTCTAGGTTGGGTTTTCGATGGAGCGCACTCCAAACGAAGTGTCTTCGTGCTCGGTAAAAGTGTTTCTGGTAGCCGAAGGCCGACTTCTGCGTGAGACACTGGTTCGACTGTTCCAAAAACGAGCCGGGGTATCCGTCGTCGGGCAGAGTCGCTACTCCGAATTCGCCATAGGTTTGATAGCCGCATCTCAATGCAGCATCCTGCTTTTGGATTCGCCCCCGAGGGCCCACACCGCAACTCTTCTCAATGATCTCTCCGAGCGCATCCCGCAAATCAGCGTGGTTCTCTTTGGGATGGACGAAGATTTTGATTGCTTCTTAAGCGCAGTGCGTTCCGGGATACGCGGCTACCTTCTCAAGGAGGCTTCCTCCTCCCAGATCATCGCCACCGTTCGCGGAGTCGCGCAGGGAGAAGCGATTTGCCCCCCGCGACTCTGTGCGCCGCTCTTCCAGCTTGTCTCACGCGAATTCCGCCAGAGATCAGGTGGAGCGGATCTCGAGGCCGCCGCCAGCTGGGGGCTGACTTACCGCCAGCGCCAGCTCGTGGTTCTCGTCGCGAAGGGTCTCACCAACAAGGAGATCGCCGCCAGCCTGCATCTCTCTGAATTCACCGTAAAGAACCACATCCGCCGCATACTCAGACAGGTGGATGCTCAGACTCGCTACGAAGCAGTCGATGTCATCCGCGCCAGCGGATATCTGCCTTTTGCATAACTCAGGCCCGCCTCACCATTCTAGCTTGCCAACCAGCGCGAGGAACCGTTCTAACAGGCGTTTCGATATTTTCAGATAGATCTTGGTTGATCGAGCAGTCGAACAATTTTCTGGCGGAGAGGGTGGGATTCGAACCCACGGTAGGATTTCTCCTACACACGCTTTCCAAGCGTGCTCCTTAAACCGCTCGGACACCTCTCCCGGTAAAGTAAAGCACTTCCAATTTAGCAGAAAGCGTCTTGGCTCGCACATGCCTCATGCGCCCCTCGCGCGGCCTGTGCGCCATTTTGAGGCCTCTGCTACAATTCTAAAAACGTTTCCGGGATCGTCTAATCGGTAGGACATCAGCCTTTGGAGCTGAGTATCCTGGTTCGAGTCCAGGTCCCGGAACCAATCCTTTCCCTGTGGCTCCAACCGCCGCTTTCTTACAGCTATCTTCACACCGAGGAACAAAGGTGTTGCCAACGGTTGCCAATCCGGCCGTAAATCAACGGAAAGCAGTTGAAATAGAATCCTAACCATCACTGCCATGCGGATCGCCTTCTCTCTACTTCTGGCGTTCTCAATCCCAGGCCGCGGAGTCTCGGCTGCATCAGTTTGATCTGGAACCAAGGCTGCACGACCCAGCAGCACTGGAAAAGCTAACGATCATGTACCAGCCGCCAGGCCCCGTTCCTCGTGCGCAATGCTGACGGACGCGGCTAATCGGCTGCGAATGAACTCTCTGCTACACTTGCTGACCCTAGATCAAAAGGACGAGTGACGGTACGCCCCTAACGCGAGGTCACAATCCATCCCGGCAAACACTGTTGATGTCGAGATTCTCAAGAGCGGAATTAGGAGCACCCCGCTTGGCGACCTGCAGCATCGCGCGGCCTACGCATTCCGTCGTTGTCACGTACTTCGGGAAAAGCAACTTCCATACCGGATAGAGTGGCGCCAGCACTGCGTAAACTGCTCCGTACCACCCCGTCTTCGTCCGAATCCCGTGCAGTGGCTGGATGTAGGCAGGACGGAACATGTAAGCGGCCTCGAACGGCAGCTGCAAGAGCGCGTTTTCTGTCTCGCCCTTTACCCGGGCCCACATCGTGCGCCCGCGCCCCGTACTATCGGTACCTGCACCCGACACGTAGATAAAGGTCATCCGCGGGTTGAGCCCGGACAATATTCTGGCCACCGAGATGGTGAGATCGTATGTCACACGCCGATACGCCTGCTCGTTCATCCCTGCCGCGGAAACGCCGAGGCAGAAAAAGCATGCGTCGTAGCCCGAGAGCTTGCCTTCAATCCCCGAGAGATCCGAAAGGTCTTGGTGTACGATTTCGTGCAGTTTCTCGTGCCGCTGTACGGAGGCATTGCGGCCGATGGTGAGGACGCTTTCCACATCTGGATCGAGAAGACATTCGCGTAAGACGCCCTGTCCGACCATACCCGTTGCCCCGAGAAGAATCACCTTCACGTGAGACCGCCTTTCAACCTAGACGATGGCGAGCAACTTTACTCGAACTCAAGCACAACTATTTCGGGATTCGATCCCAGCCGCAGCGGCGGTCCCCACGTTCCTGCTCCGCTTGAAGTGAAAACCTGCATCTTCCCGATTCGGCTTAAGCCATACACAAACTGCCGGTAAATCCGCCGCGCCATCCAACTCCAAGGTATGAACTGCCCAAGGTGCGTATGCCCGGATAGCTGTAGGGAAATGCCGGCGGCCTCCGCGATCTCCGGATGATCGGGCGCATGCGTCAACAGAATACTCGCGCGATCGTGATCCAATCGCATGCCGCGCAGCACCGACGCAAAGTGGCCATCGTGCGCGTTCCGATACGGGACACCAACAATCTGCAAACCGTCCACTTCCACCTTCTCATTGCTGAGCACGCGGACTCCGGCCGCAGCAATGGCGTGCAGATATTTGCTGTCGTCCCCAAATTGCTCATGATTCCCCGCGACGAAATACACGCCGTGTGGCGCCACGAGCTCGCTTAATGGTTCCGCTGCTCGCCGTGCGTCGATGGCCGTCCCGTCGTACAAATCTCCTGCGATAAAAACCGCGTCCGGCTCTTCCTTTAAAATCTTCGCAACCATGCGCCGCAAAAAACTGCCGTTTCGCACATGCCCAAGGTGCAAATCGCTAATTAGCGCCGCTCTTCGCCCGCGCCACGCCGCCGGTAGGTTCGTGAGCCGCACCGTCGCTCGCGTCATCCGCGTCCAGCTTGCGTTGAAAACCCCGTAGAGTCCGGTCACTGCTGCAGCGCCGTACAGCAATTCCACGGTTCGATGGAAGTTCACGTCCAGTCCGGCCAGCCGCGCAACGCCGAAAATAATCCAGGAGCAAACCGCTCCGGCGAAGAGAAAGGTCAGCAGACCCACCCAAACCGCGACAGCCCTGTAAAACGCGCGCAGAGCTGCGTTTGAATAGCGAAATGCGAGCAGCGAAGCGGCAACAAAGCTCACGGACAAAAAGCCGAGGACCAGTTTGATCCAGAACGCTCCGGGGGTGTCGCTGCCGTCAGGCGAAAATGTCCACGTCTCATAGAGGAAAAGATGCGCCAAACAAAGAACGGACTGAATCACTACAATGAAACCGATTAAACGTCCTCGTGGCATTGGATTCCTCAACCTGCAATTCACGTCGGCGAGTCCAAGTATACCAGATATCCTGTTATGGTATACTCAGCTCCATTGGATGTAATGGGCATGAAAAAGGTTAAAAAAAGAAATGCCGGAACCAAACAGAGTAGTTCTGCCAAACCCAACGCCATAGTGCTGGCGGCACTAGGGCTGTTTACGCGGTATGGATATCGCAAAACCTCCGTCGATGACATTGCCCGGGCGGCGCAGGTGGCCAAGCGCACGGTATACCTGCACTTTGAGAACAAGGCAGCTGTCTTTCTGGCAATCCTTGAATATCTTGGCAACGAGGTGCGACAGCGGTGCGTTGCTGCCGAGTGCATCGGCGGCACGGCAGTGGATCGATTGACCGGATTTCTGAATGCCTACTTTGGAATGGCGTTTGAGGTTTTCAGCAAATCTGAGCACATGCCAGAGCTGGAGGAGACTTTCTCAAAGCTGGCGCGGGCGAGGATCGGCGGCCTGAATGCAGAGTACGAAGCTCGGCTCGCGAGATTTCTGCGATCGCTTGAGAAGACGGGCGAGATAGGAGGGCCTCCGCGAGGGCTTACCGTGGAGCAGATCGTCAATATCTTGGTGCGGGCGGCAGAGGGGGCCAAGCACGATACAAAGGTGCGGGGTGATCGGAAGGCACTCGAGCGGCGCCTGCGGGAGTTAGCGATACTTTTCCTTGCCGCGATGAAAAAGTAATTGGAACACGAAATGCTGCTAGGGGAGTTCGAGCCGGTACTCTTAGGGAAGAGCGGCGTGCGGTCAGTTCCAGAAGACAGCACGAACACTCAACTTTGTTTTCCTCCCTAGCTGAACCTGCTGACGTTGGAGTTTTTCGGCATCGGTCTAAGGTGCGTAACCAGCTTCGCGACTTGACTTGGGACCCGCGCCTCACGGTCGACTAGCCTGCTTACCATGGCAAACAGGAGGCTCGCCGACAACCCGCACATCAGCACGCCGATGACGCTTTCTACCGGGCCTAAGGTCCGCCACATTCGCGGGAGAACGATATCGCCATAGCCAACCGTGGCATAACTGCTTGTCGAGAAGTAAAACGCAGACTCCCACAATGGAAAACAAAGCCAACGATAAAAGCCTGCCCAAAGCAAAATCTCCAATGCGTGCAAACCAATGAACGCAGTCATCAATCGCATGATGAGCATGGCGGAACGGATCGCCCCTAACCTGAGAACGTGGGGCGCAAAACTGGGTCTTGCCCAAGCAATCAGCGCGGCCATCCCAGCGCACTGCAACGAAAGCGTGAGCGTTACCAGAACGACTGCCGCACTGGCTTCGCGCACAAAGATCATCGGCTCACCTCATCGCGGAGGAAAGTGTTTGGTCCACGAGTTCGTCGAGTAGCCGTACAGCAATCCGAATGGGCCCAGACCATAGGCAGTTGATTCCCGCTACTCATCGTTCTTGCCAGCCCCCACCGAGGTTTCTGTAAATGCGAACCAGACCTAGGAGCTCATTTAACTGAGCCTGAGCGAGTCCCAACTCAGCATCAAAATAGTTGGTTTCGTTTGTCAGCACCTCCAAGTAGCTGGTAGCGCCCCCTCGATAACGTGTCTCTGAAAGCCGGGCCGCATCTTGAGCGGAAAACGTGAGTTGCTCCTGCTGCTCTCGGAACTCTCTGTCTTTGCGGTACTCGACCAGCGCGTCCGAAACTCCACGAAAAGCCTGCTGGACGGTCTGCTGATAGAACAACGCTGCTTCCTGTTGCCGCGCTTCCGTGAACTTTACATTGGAGCGAATTCTTCCTCCGGCGAAGATGGGCTGGACCAGTGATCCTCCGAAATTCCATAACCCTGCCGGGCCGGTAAACAAGCTGGTAAGCGCTGAACTCTGAAATCCACTTGTCGCGGTCAAGCTGATTTGTGGGAAATAGGCTGCTTTTGCTACTCCGATCTGAGCGTTGGCGGCTATCAATTGCGCTTCGGCCTGGCGAATGTCGGGCCGCCGCTCCAAGAGGCTGGAGGGAAGGCCAGCCGGAACCTCTGGCGCATGCGGCTGCTCTGTCAACCTCGCTCCGCGCGCGATGGGACCGGGATTGTTGCCCAGGAGTGTACTGATGAAGTTTTCCTGCTGCTCAATGCGGCGCTCCAGATCGGGAATGGTTTCGGCTGCGGTGAACACCAACTGCTCCGCCTGCCGGACGTCGAGCATGGATGTAGCACCACCGTTTGCTAACATTTGTGTGAGCCGCAGCGAGTCCTGGCGCGAAGCCAGCGTGCGCCGGGAGATTTCAAGCTGCAGGTCGAGCTCACGAAGCTGGAAGTAGGCTGCGGCAACGTCACTCACGAGCGTGCTGATGACCGCTTCACGGGCCCATTCTGTCGCCAAGAGATTTGCCCGCGCGGACTCGGTGGCGCGGCGATACTTTCCCCAGAAATCGAGATCCCAAGCCAATGATAGATCCACCTGATGTGCGCTTGTGTCGAATGCGGGGAAGAATTTTTGGCGCGCATTGCGTTGATCGACAGACTGAGCTCCGGCGCTAATCGTCGGCAACTGGTCGGCGCGCGTGATGCCGACCTGCGCCTGGGCTTCCAGGATTCGCGTTGCCGCAATGCGAACATCGTAGTTCTGCTGGAGGGCAGTGTGGATGAGGTCTTGAAGCTGCTTGTCTTGGAACACCTCCCACCATTTCTGGTCTCCGAGGGATTCCGCCGCAGGCTGCGGTGCCACTTCCGGCATTACTCCGCGATACGTGCCAGGAACGTTTGCGCTCGGTCGCTTATAATTGGGCCCCACCGTGCAGCCCGAAGCAAGGAGCATAAGCAGAGAAATAGCGATCAGTCTTCTCACGTCAGTCCGCCTCCGATGGGCTCGGCTGCGCAAGAGCAGGACTGGGCGCGCCACCGCGGCGTTTCGCCAAACGCTCGACCAAGACGAACAGCGCCGGAATAATGAATATGGCAATACAGGTGCCAGCTAACATGCCACCGATAACGGTAGTGCCCATGATCTGACGTGCCACCGATCCCGCTCCGGACGCTGTCCAGAGCGGCACGCAGCCGAGAATGAACGCAAACGAGGTCATCAGAATAGGACGGAGACGAAGTCTTGCCCCTTCTAGCGCAGCATCAACCAGTGGCTTCCCCTGTTCGTACTCATCCTTGGCGAACTCAACGATAAGAATCGCGTTCTTTGCGGCCAGACCGATAAGCATCACCAACCCGATTTGCGAGTACACATCGGTTTCGATCTGAACCGTGTAAGCCGGATAGAAAGCACTAAGCACTGCCCGGCGCAGCCACAACACCGCGAAGGCGCCGAATACCGCGACTGGCGTGCTCAGGAGCACGCTAAACGGCAGCGACCAACTTTCGTAGAGTGCGGCAAGAATCAGGAACACGAACAATAACGAGAATCCGAAGATCACCGATGCCGGGACCCCTTGCCGTGCCTTCTGCTCTTGATAGGACATGCCCATATAGTCGAAGCCCATTTCCCGAGGCATGGTCTGCCTAAAAACTTCTTCCAACGCTGCTGTCGCCTGGTCCGAGCTATAACCCGGCGCGGCGCTACCGTTGATTTGCGCTGAGCGATACTCGTTATAGCGCATCGTGAATTCGGGGCCGGAACGCGACTCAAACTTCATCAGCGCGGAAAGTGGAACCGATCCGCCTCCGCTGTTGCGCACGTAGAACTGCCCGAGGTTCTCCATATTCGACCGGTAAGGCGCTTCGGCCTCCACGTACACCTGCCATGTACGGCCGAAATCGTTGAAGTAGTTGATGAACAGGCCGCCCATGAAAGCCTGAATAGTTCTGTAGACATCGCTGACGGCCACACCTTGCTTCAGCACTTTCTCCCGGTCGACCTCCAAGAACTTTTGCGGCACGCTCGGCAGGAAGGAGGTGGATATCGAGCCAATTTCGGGACGCTTGCGAGCGGCCGCCAGGAACTTCTCCAGGTTGCCTGCCAGAAACGGAACGTCGCGTCCGGCACGGTCTTCCAGCACAAACTGAAATCCGCCGGACGTGCCGACTCCAGGGATTGCTGGCGGCGAGAAGCTGAAAGCGGTTCCTTGTGGAAGCTTGCTAAGCTGCTGGTTCAACCGCGCTTTGATTTCCTGAAACTGTTCCGCTCGTGTTTCGCGGCTGCTCCAGGGCTTCAGCGTGACGAAAAAGAAGCCGTTGTAAGTGGTCCGCACAAAGCTGAGCAAGCTGAAGCCAACGACGCTCGTGGTGTATTGGACGCCTGGCGTATTGGCGAGGATTTCCTCAACCTGTCTCGCTGCTGCGCTGGTGCGCTCCAGCGAAGCCGCATTCGGAAGGTCCATGTTGACGTAAACGTAGCCCTGGTCTTCATCGGGCAAAAAGCTGGATGGCACGCGGCTGCCAAAGAAAGCTCCGCCAAGGCCGCAAGCCACAAGCACCACCAGCGCCACGGCGATTTTCCGGATCATTGCACCGGAGAGCCTCAGATAGATTTCCGTGGCGCTCCCGAACATACGATTGAACGAAGCGAAGAATTTTGCGAGTGGCCCGCGGCTTACCTTCTTTGGCCGCAGCATTAGCGCGGCAAGCGCCGGACTCAACGTGAGGGCGTTAAAAGCCGAGAGGACCACGGAGATCGCGATGGTCAAGGCAAATTGCTGGTAGAGCCGTCCCGTGATGCCTGGGATAAAGGCCGTTGGCACGAAGACTGCCGAAAGAACCAGGGCGATACCGATGACTGGCCCGGAAAGCTCTTCCATAGCTCTTCGAGCTGCGTCCTTAGGAGCCAAGCCCTCCTCAATGTGGCGTTGTACGCCTTCGACGACGACGATGGCATCGTCTACTACCAAGCCGATAGCCAGCACGAATCCGAACATCGACAGGGTATTGATGGAGAAACCGAAGAGCGGGAAGAAAATAAATGTGCCCACCAGCGAGACGGGTACGGCAAGCATCGGGATCAGCGTGGCGCGCCAGTCTTGCAAGAAGAGGTAGACCACAAGGATCACCAGCACGATGGCGATCAAGAGGGTGACAATGATCTCCTTCATGCCTTCGGTCACCGCGCTCGTCTGGTCCAGCGATATGGCGTAATCCATGTCTTGCGGGAAGCGCTGTTTCATCTCGGCCATCAGCTTTCGGACGCCTGCCGCCGTTTGGACCGCATTGGAACCGGGCAACTGGTAGACGGGAATGACGATGGCGGGCTTGCCATTCAAGCGGCTGACAATGCTGTAGTCCTGTGCGCCCAGCTCGACGCGGGCAACGTCCCTCACGCGAACGGTACCGCCATCTGGCGCCTCGCGCACGATCACGTTTTCGAATTGCTCGGGGGACGTCAGACGGCCTTGCGCAAGGACGGAATAAGTGAATTGCTGGTTCGCGGGAGCTGGTTCGCCACCCACCTGACCAGCAGGATTAACCGTGTTCTGCGCCTGCACCGCATTGACGATGTCCGTGACCGTGATGCCTAGCTTCGCCAGTTTGTCAGGCTGTACCCAGAGCCTCATCGCATACTGCCCCGCGCCGAAAACCTGAGTCTGGCCAACACCGTACAGGCGGGCGATGGGGTCGTTGAGGTTGATATAAGCGTAGTTGCCTAAGTACTTTGTGTCGAAAGTGCCGTTCGGGGAGAATAGGCCGACCAGCATTAGGGGGGCGGTCACGGACTTTCTGATGGTGACCCCATAGCTGCTAACGTCCGGCGGAAGCTGACCGGCAGCGAGTTGCTCGCGCGACTGCGTGAGGATGAGATCGGTGTTCGGGTCCGTCTTCAAGTCGAAGTCCGCGACCATGGTGGTTTGCGAGTTGCCGGTAGCGTTCAGGGAGTACATGTAGTTCATGTTGTCCACGCCGTTGATTTGCTGTTCGATGGGCGTGGCGACGGATTGCTCCAGGGTCTGCGCATCCGCCCCGACATAGGTGGCCTGCAGCTGAATTTCCGGTGGGACGATGTTAGGAAACTGCGCCACGGGCAGGCTTGTGATGGTGACCGCGCCCACAATCACCATTAGAATGGCGATCACCATCGCCACGATCGGACGTTTGATGAAGAACTTCGACATAGCTCAGTTTCCTTCCCCGGAAAGACGTACGGGCTTGGGAGTAACGAGAGTTCCCTCCTTGAGTTGTTGCAGCCCTTCGACCACAACTTGCTCGCCCGGTTTGAGGCCCTCGTCGATAACCCACATCGTCCCGACCGTTTCGCCGGGCTTCACTGTGCGCATGCTGACTTTGTGATCGCTGCCGACAACTGCGACCTGGTAGCTTCCCTGCGATTGCGCAACGGCGCTCTGTGGTAGCAACAGAGCGCCATTTTTCATGCTGGTTTGGACACGCACACGTCCATACTGGCCGGGACGCAGAATGTTGCCGGGATTGGGAAAGGCGGCAACGATGCGAATCGTGCCCGTGTTTGGATCCACTTGCCGATCCGCCAGCAAGACCTTGCCTTTTTGAGGATAGATACTCCCGTCAGCAAGGATCAGTTCGACCGTGGTTCCGTAAAAACGGATAGTCTCACCGCTGCTAATGGCATTGTTCTTCCTTTGGGCGATGAGATATTCATGTTCGTTAATCGGGAAAAAAGCCTTAATGGGATCCACTTGCGAAACTGAAGTCAAGATAGAGTTGGTTCCAACGAGGTTGCCGATCTGGACCTGCGCAATCCCCGCGATTCCATCCACCAGCGAGGTGACTCTAGTCCACTCCAGGTTGAGTGCCGCCTGCTCCACCGCCGCCTTGGCCGATTCAACGGCAGCCTGCGCACCTAGCTTGGCCTGAACCTCGTTATCTAATTGGCTCTTGGCGATGGCCCGGCCCTCTGCCAGCGGGGTATCGCGCTCTACGTCAAGGGTTGCTTTGCCCAGCTGAGCTTGCGCTTGCGCAAGATCGCCTTTAGCGCGATCGAGGGTCGCCTGAAAGGGCCTCGGATCTATTTCGAACAGCACTTGGCCTTCGTGGACGAGCGAACCCTCTTTGTAGTTTTGCCTGATTATGTAGCCTGAGCACTGTGGTCGGATCTGGGCGTTGACGTAACCGTCCAAGGTCGCCACCCATTCGCTGTACACCGGGACGTCGCGCGTTTCTACCGTGGCCACTTCAACCTCCGGCACTGGCGTCGCTGTTGTTGCCTGAACCCTGTTGCACCCTGAGACAAAAATGCCGAGGGCCAGCGTCAGGCCAACTGTTGCCAAGTTGGACTTTCCGCGCGTCAGGAATAGCAGACGGCTCGTTCGGGCAGGTCTGTCGATCGGCAAGATTTCTGGCCGGATAGTTTTCATATCGGTTGGTCTCATGCTTCCTGGTGTGCATCCTTTCTGGTTCGGATGGAAAGCGCGGCTCTTCCGATTTCACTCTCGGCCTGTAGCCAATCATCAAGCTCACGGCCTGAGAGGCCGCCGCGCTCAAGATAAATTTCGTAAGCGCGGCGCCTGATCTCGTCGTGATTTGGCGTGTGGCTTGCAGAAGTATGTTCTGCGTGAGACTGGCTGGAGCCTGCGTGAAGCTCCAAGATCTCAATTGTCTTGCCTTTCGATGCCATGCTCACTCCCTTCCTCGTTGCAGCTTCTCCGTTAGCTCTTTCTTTGCCTGGAGCCAGTCATCGAGGTCGCATCCATGCAGCCCGCCCCGTTCGATGTGGATCTCGAAGGCTCTTCGTCGGATCTCCTCGGGACTGGGGTGCTGCACAGGTGAAACAGCGTGCTCTTCGGTCTGAGACTCGACTTCATGTCCAACGATTCGTTCCTTCACTGCATTTTTTGAACTCATTTTCGTGTCTCCTGTATTTCTGTCGTTTCGCGAATCAGATGCACAATCGCTCGGAGCAGCGGCGCCATCTCATTCCGGTCACGGCCAGTACCTCACATGGTTCAATTGGCACCGGCCGTGTAACCGGGGTGGCGGACCGGTTAGAACCGGAAGACCAGTCCGGCTGAGGGCTGGGCCGTGTGCGTTGTCGCGCCCGAGTGCAGTGCATCCAATTGGAAATCGGGCCGTTCATACACAAAACCACGATATTCGGCGCGAAGTGTGAAGTGCTTGCTGAGGTCGTAGTCAGCACCGCCTCCGTACACAAACGCCGGGCGAGCCTGAGTGTGTGCACCGGAAACGAATCCGCCCGCGTTGCCGGTGGGATCAAATACCAGGGCACCGGCCCCCGCGAGGACGTAGGGATGGAAATTGAAAACGCGGCGCGGAACTGTAACCACGAGCGCACCCGCAGCCTGGTGCACATTGGCTTGGACGCTGAACGGACCGGAGGAGGTGAAGTTCTGTTGCGTGTTCCGGGCGTAGCCATAGCTCGCATCAGCCGCCAGCCAGCGATTGAAGTGATAGCGATAGTCTAGGAGGAAACCGCCGGTGTCTGTTGCGTGCTGGTTGATCCCCCTTCCGTTCGTGTCTTTCGCAAAGAAGCCAGTCCCCTGGACGCCAATTTCTTGCCAGCGTCCCTCCTGGGCCTTAGCTCCTGAGGCGCTGACTAAGATTCCAAGAACCGCTGCGGCTACAAGTTTCCGAATCATGTTTTTCTTTCTCCCCATTTGGATTTCACTTCATAACGACAAACCAATTCGATCAAACACGCTTTGCGCGACAACCTGCTCTCCCGACG
>Ga0307479_10001299_pt1 | contig 22697 bp, 19 predicted proteins | sample atmos_gasesECM4C_FD_203743 | JGI IMG/M metagenome (GOLD analysis project Ga0307479, IMG submission 203743) | Hardwood forest soil microbial communities from Morgan-Monroe State Forest, Indiana, United States - atmos_gasesECM4C_515 | ecosystem: Environmental > Terrestrial > Soil > Temperate...
CGCGTTATTTTGGAAAACCGCCAGTTGGTGACGAAGCGCGAGAATCTCCGCCTGCAAGGAGGCACGGGTTCGAAAACTAGAGGCTACCAAGGCGAAAAGGGCGACGAAAAGAGAGCTCATCGTGGTAGCCACCATGATCTCACGAATGATCGGAACCTCTATGTTTTCAGATCGGACGGAGTTTTCGGTAACCACAGGTTGGCATCCGCAACTTGGCTCATGTCCGCCTGCATCGCGAGCGCCTTGCCGCCTTTCGCCTCGATTTCAGCGACAACCGCCTTGGCTTTGTCCGCACTCTTTCCATAGTTCACGATGACCGTAGCTCCTTCTTCCGCCAGCCGCTTCGCAATGGCGTGTCCGATCCCGGCGGAGGCGCCCGTGACGATGGCTACTTTCCCTGTTAGCTTATCCATAAGACTTCTCCCCTGTTTGATCTTCCTGTTCCAGGCGGCCGGCGGCGCGGGCCGAGGTAAACTGCAACGCGTAATTGAATGGCATTGCGAGCCCTGCCGTTGTGAGACAACCCGTCTTCGGCTTCATTCGAACGGCCACCACTTTGCGCTTTCCGAAGCTAGCCATGTTTTTGGCTGTTGATTTGAAATCAGCAGGCTGAAGGTTCGATTCCTTCCGCGCTCACCATGTTCAATCACTTAGCAGTTCGACACCGCACTTGGTAGCAAGTTTGGTAGCAACTGCTTGCCTACGAGACCCAGCACATCACGAATCTCGTTCTGGTTTGCGCGGTCGTACAGTTCCGGCGCAAACTCGACACTTTTGTGCCCGACCACGGCTCTGACGACGACGGGATGCACTCCACCACGTCTCATCTTCCGAACCTTGGGTATCGCCATAGCCCAAACCACGTATTCCTTTTAAGGATTTCCCTCGTCGCCCGTTGGTTAGAGTCCCATTGGGCAGGGTGAATCAAGACCCGGATTGTCTTTCAGTTCAGACGCTTATTTCGCTCGTCCGAGCTGATCTGTGCCGCTGTGCCGTATAAATGGGTGTCGTGATGCGTATCTCGACCTTGCCTCCGAACTGTTTGTCTGCGATCTGGGCCAGGTTGTCCAGGAGCTCTTCTCGGTCTCCGCTGTCGAGTCGGCTGATGGGCGAGAACGTGCGGTAGAGCTTCACCAGGCGCGCGGTATCGAAGCTCGCCGCCCAGCCGATCGTTTCGACTTCGATGTTCTCAAAGGCGCCCACCGCACGCAGGTTCGCGATTCGCATCTCGGTATCCAGAGCGAACGACGGACGTCCTTCTTTGCCTGAAGAAGGACTCTGATTCAAGCCACGAAAAACAGGCCGGGTGGCCTTATAAAACTCGTCGTCGCGCGGCGCACCGACGAACAGGTTCCACCACATTGCCCACCATCCGCCCGGCCGCAAAGTGCGAGCAATTTTGTGCAGAGAGTTCATCTCATCCAGCCAGTGAAAAGCCGAAGCGCTGGTGCCGGCGTCGAACCAGCTTGATTCCAGTTCTACCTGCTCGAAGCTAGCCACCTTCACCCTTATGCCTGGAGAATTTCGAGCCAGGTTTTCAGTGAGGAAGCTTGCGAGGCGTTCATCCGGCTCGATTAGCACGAGCGGGCCCGCACCTAAGTGAAGGAGCCTTTGAGTGGCGATGCCGGTGCCGGGCCCGACTTCGAAAACGCGCGCGCCCAATCCGATCCCACAGCGGTCGCGGAGGAGGTCGAACACTCTCTCCGGGTAACCGGGCCTTGCCTTGTGGTACGCCTCGGGGTCGGATCCGAATGCGCGTCGGCCCTCAGTCTGGCTTATCTCGGCCATTCTCACTTACGTCCATGGCTATTTAATATCGCACCGATCAGTGGAGCACCAAGGTATTCATTCGCTTGGGCACTTCGCCAACTGGAATGATCGCTACTTCCTTCAGTGTACTTGCGTCGATCACAGACACAGAACGCGCCCCGGAGTTCGACACGTACAACATCTTGCTGTCTGGCGTAAACGTAATCCATTCGGGGACGGAGCCGGTTGGCGGATGTCCAAGGGGATGAACCTCAGGCAGCGACGCGTACCCGACCAATGTTAGGTCCGGCAATGAGTACTTGAAGACCGCATTGGCAAACGTGCTGTTCACCCACAGTGATTTCCCATCCGGAGCTACGCCGATGCCATGGGACGGCGTCCCGGTTCTCCCCTCGGCGACCCCGAATCCCCCGGGATGGCGGGGCAGTTCGATTCTCATCACCTCGGCTCGCTTCTGGAAATCGACGACTGCAAATCCGTTGAACTCGCTGAGCTGGACGAAAATGCGGCGTGTCGAGCTGTCAGAGTTCGTCTCGAATGCCATGGGTCGTACCGGACGGTCGAACTTGACCTTCCACACCGCCTTTTCCAACTGGAGATCAATCACTGTGGCGGACTTGCTTTCGATCGACCCACTGACCGCGTATTCGCCGTCAGGTGTGACGAACACGTTGTGCACACTGCCGTCAACGGGAATACTTTTCGTGCGGGTGAGTGAAGTAGTGTCGATTACATCGACAACACCCGAGTCCGCCCGGATGCCCACCAACACTCGCCCTCCGTCCTTGGTGATGGCCAGATTGTTTGGCCGGTCGCTGAGTGGCACTTTCTTCAGAATCTCACCGCTATTTCGATCCACCACATCAAGCATGCTCTCCGCTTCGTTACTGACATAGACTCGCGCACCGTCGGGAGAGAAAGCAATCCCGTGCGGCAATTCAATTCCATGGATCACCTGCACGACCTGGTTCGTTGACGGATCGATCACATCGATGGTGTCACTCGCACTGTTGGTGACGTAGATCCGCGTCATTGATTGCGGCGGTGGGCCGGGGACAGTTTTCGTGCGCACGCCACGCACCCACTCCGCCATGGCGAGCCAGTCGGGGTCGTTCTGCGACGCGAACTGCCGCCCACCCGAGTGGAACGCATCGCCTCCAGCTTCGGGAGCAAGTGGGTGGATCAGGAGCCGGCTTGACGCGGGATCTGCCGAAACAACCTGCTGGGTAGCACTCTGAAAGTTTTTTCGCGACTGGGCATCAGTCCAATCGGTGCTGCCGCCAGACAGAGTCTCGAGATGAAAGTGCCGGTTTGACAGAATGTGGCAACCGTAGCAGCGGGCGTGGCCGGGGCGGTCTTTCAGGAATACAGGCTCGACCTTCGTTTTGTACGCCTCGAAGTCAAGAGTATCGGGCGCGGCGGAACCTGCTGACCCTTGCGCATCGGTCTTTACCGGCGAGCTTTTGCGGATCCAATCCGCGATCATCTTCCACTCCGGATCGTCCTGCGACTCCCAGAACTTACCACCGGTATGTGTCGGGTCCCCGCCCGCCTGCGGCGCCAATGGGTGAAGCAGGATGCGGCTCTTCAATGGATCAGATGGTGTGACCAGATTCGAGACGACTTCGAAGTTTCGGCGCGATTGGTCTTCGGTCCATGAGATGCTTCCGGGCTCTAGCGGTTGCAGTCGCAAGCGTGTGGCCAGCATCGAATGGCAGTCGTAGCACCGCACGCCGCCTTTCCGCTGCTTCAGGAAAATGGGCTCGATGCGAGAGCGGTAGACTTTAAAGTCCAGAGCTGGTTCTGACTGCCCCGGACTTGCTGCCGCAGCGGTCGGAGGGGCGTGCTGACCGAAAACCAGCTCCAGCCGCCCAAGACCGAAAAACACGACGCCCAGAGCACCAGCGAGAAACAGAATGCGCGTTGTGCTTCCCGGAGGCCTCATTGCTTCTGGAGCAGTGGTCGCAGGTCCCGTATGTCCTTGACGTCCTGGAGTCCCAGCACGCGCTCGATCAAACTCGAGCACACTGCGGCGCCGAGGACGGGCGCCATCAGTTCCCGTGCCTTTGCTACGACCTCGTCAGTGGTCATGGGATTCTCCGGAGTACCGCGCACGTGCTCGACCCGCTCGCTGAGCCTCGTGCCGTCGGTAAGCGTCACTTCGACGACGGCCACGCGCACCGGTATCAGCTTCTCGAGTTCTTCGTCGGGGACGAGTTGCACCTTGGCCCGCTCGCGCAAGACGGCCGGGTCCTGCATGCGAGCCTTGTCGTGCGCCGCGCGGAACGAGACCGTCTTGTCGAGCAGCATCACCGCAACCAAGTGCTGCAGGCAGATATCGGGCATATCGCGGTTGTTCACGGTATAGCCCGCACTGGTGGCCACCCGGACCACGATCTCCTTCACTTGATCAGCCTGAAATGGCTTTCGCTTCTGCAGATTGTCGAGCGCGTCCAGGGGAGCCTGGATTGGGCCTCCTGTCGTCCACTTCTTCAGGGTGGTCTGCACGATACCGTAGGTTTCCCCGAGTTTATCGATCAGCCCCGCCGGATCGGCCTTGAGGTTGTAAGACTCAACGAAGTTGTTGGGACCGGAAAGAATGTCATTGACCCCGGTCCAGCCAGAATGAACCACCAGCGCTGCATTGACCCCGTTCCGTGCTCCCATCCCGCCGAACACGAAAGCCTTCTCAATATGGTCGGTGTCGCGCCGCCACGCACCGATGCCAGCACCGGCTTGCTGCGCGGCATAATCGAGCAGCCAGCGCATTTGCTGGGCATTCAGACTGGCAACGCATCCGGCAGCAGCGGTCGCGCCTATGGTTCCAACCAGGTTGTGGGTTTCTTTCATGCCTGGACCGACGGTCCTCATTGCTCGCATGGCCACGTCGTAGCCGAGCGCGACAGCTCGTAGAAAATGTGTCCCGCTGACGCCGATCTGTTCCCCCATAGCGAGCGCTGCGGGGACGACCGCACAGCCGGGGTGCGCTCCTCCGGTGGTGAAGTCATCATCCGTTTCATCGGAATGGGCGAGTTCACCGTTGGCCAGTGCCGCCTCGATGGGGCCGCAGAGAATTGGTGAGGCGACGACCGTGGCGACCTTCTCGCCGCCGTAGGAGCGGGCGAACTGGATCGCCATGCGCCCCGGGGGCAACTCCGACCCGGAAACCATGGCGGCGAAGGTGTCAAGGATATGATGCTTAGTTTCAAGCAGCACAGGGTCGGGCAGCGCACGGTTGTGGGCCTCAGCCATGTAGATGCTGAGCCTCTCCATGACCGGACTGATGCCTTGATCAAATGCGCGCGCCAGGTTTGGCAGCACCGCAGCGCCAACAGTAAGCCAAGCCGAGTGCTGCACAAAACTGCGCCGGGTCAGGGTTCGAGGGCAATATGCACGCTGCACAGCCGTTCGATCGTCTTTATGCACTTTCGCCCCAGGGCCTGCCTTGGCTAGAAGATGATCTTTACCGCGAACTGAATCTCGCGAGCAGTGGTGGTGGTCTTCGTGAGCAAGCCCGCCACCCCGGTCGCCGCCCCGGTTCCGTCGAAGATGTCGCTGTTGTCGGGCGTAACGGGCGGGGCAAAGTTAGCGTGATTGAGAATGTTGAAGATTTCCGCGCGGAACTGGATGTTGAAGCGCTCTGAAATTCTGCGGATGTAATTGTTCTTGAACACCGAGAAGTCCATTTCGGTCACGCCCGGACCGATCAGGATGTTGCGGCCAGCATTACCGCGCAGGTTGAAACAAAGGGGGAAGGCTATGGGGCCTCCTGCGCTGGGTGACGACGGGCTGCAGACTTGTGACCATAAAGTCGGGTCCGTTACAGTCGGGACGGCGAAGCAATTCGTCTTTATATAGTTGGTCGGATTGCCAGGATTCGTCAGCGATTTGCACCCCGGAGTGTTGAGGCGATTGGGGACGTCCCAGTCGTCACTACTGAGCGAGCCCAGCGGGTCGGAGCCCGTTCCCCACGTTGCAGTGAATGGAACGCCGTCACTGGCAGTGAAGATCAGTCCCAGTTGCCATCCGCCCAGCGCCCATTGTGCTGGTGCAGACAGCGACTTTGGCGTGGGAAGCTCCCAGGTGCCATTTACGACGAACGTGCGTCCTACGTTGAAGTCCGACAGGGCCCGGTTCAACCTCAGGTCAAACCACGGCAGGCTGGAGATCGAGTTGCCGAAAGTGTCACCGGCCAGCGAAGCAGAACTGGTGTCGATACTTTTCGACCAGGTGAAAGCGCCCTGTACTTGGAACCCGTGGCTCATGCGCTTCGACAGCTGCGTTTCTAAGGCGTTGTAGTAAGAGCTTCCTCGGTAAAACATCCCACGGACGGAGCCGTAGTTCTGGTTGATGGGATTGGGAGGCGCACACTGTGAGGGATCGCTGCCGTTGGGATCCAACTGATTGCATTGCGGGGAATAAATGTTGCCCAGCGCGTCCGTCTGCGGCCAGAGGTAGCCGAGGGGAGTCTTGGTGGGAAGCACCAGGTTGGCTTCGTCGACGCGGAATGGCTGATGTACGCCACGGGAGCCGACATACGCGACCAAACCCGCCAACGACGGGGTAATCTGCTGCTGGATGTTCAGATTCCATTGCATGACGTAATTACGCTTGGAGTGTGAGTCTACGTAGGTCGAGCGCAGGGTGTTCGCCGGAAAGTTAGTTAGCCCTGCGAAGAACGTCCCTGGACCGGGATTGTTGACCGCAGTATAGGAAAAGAAGGGAGCTGCCTGAGTCGTAAGCAGGATGAATTGATAGGGTAGCGGCAGCACATCGAACATCCCGGCGCCGCCACGCACTGCCGTCCTCCCGTTGCGGAAGACGTCCCAAGCAAAGCCGATTCGAGGCTCAAAGTTGTGCAAAGTCGGGTTGGCAAAGAAGGGCCCCGATCCGGAGCACTGGCCTGGGACCACTTTGCCGCAGACGGGCAGAGCATCGGGAAGGTTACGCAGATTGGCAAGTTTGCCGGCTGTTTCTGTGGGAACCGACGCCATCTCGTAACGCAACCCTAAATTGAGTGTCAGGTTCGACTTCCACCGCCAGTCGTCCTGCAGGTACACGCCAAAGATGTTCTGGCGGAGATTCCTGGGTGTAAGGGTGCTGGCAATTCCTCCTTGAAACTTGCTGGGATTGTTCGTGAGAAACGAGGGCAAATCCGTAAACCGCCAGATCCCGTTGGGATCGGTGTCGGCGACTACATTGAGGAACATGCGTTCGAAAGCGGAACCGAACTTGATGGAGTGCGTCCCTCGGGTTAATGAAGCGTCGTCATAAACCTGGCCGGAATTCCAGTGGTAAAAATAAGTCGGACTCCCGCCAATGCCGCCGGTAAAGGGTGTGATTCCGGACATGAGAACCTGGGCCGCGGCACGGCCCGCGAATGCAGTTCCTCCCATCCCGAGATCTGTTCTGGCGGCGTCCGGATTGATCGCTTTCAGGCTCTGGTTGTTGTTGACGGCCTCGTGGTTGTAGCCCAGGCGGAGCGAATTCGCGAGGCTCGGAGAGAAGAGGTGGGTTTCCTCCACCGCGACGATCTGCCGCGAGGTCAGCGTGTCAAACTCCACATTGTTCAGCCCGTCGGGTGACGAGTAGGGGGTCTTGTCATACATGTACGTGCCGGAGAGGCGGTCGCTGGCGGAGAAGTTGTAGTCGACGCGAGCAGTAAGAAAGTTCTCGCTGACGACTTGCTGGCCGGCAAAGCTGTATTCTCCTATGTCGCCGTTACTCAGAACTGTTCCATTGTTGGGCAAGTGGTAAAAGGTCAGGTAGGATTTCGCGGACAGATCCACGCCATTTGCGTCCGTGTTAGGCCCGACGGGAAGCGGCGTCGTGGTGCAGGTACCGTCCGTCGGAACCGAGCACAAAAGACCGACCCTGGCGTTTGCAGACGGCACCGTGGTGAGGTTGCTTATTCCTTTCGACTGCCGGATGCCCTCGTAGTCAGCAAAAAAGAAAGTCTTGTCCCTGAAAATCGGGCCTCCGAACGTTCCTCCAAATTGGTTTCGCTTGAAGGGGGGGATGGGCTGGGTGTGGTCGTCGAAATAATTCCTGGCATCCAGTGCGCTGTTGCGAAGGAACTCGTAGGCGCTGCCGTGGAACTGGTTCGTTCCCGAACGCGTAATAGCGTTGACAACCCCGCCCGAAGTCTTGCCGTACTCCGCCGAATAGTTGCTGGTGAGGACAGAGAACTCTTGAATGGCGTCTACACCAAGGCTGCCGCCCAGAACGCTACCCGGAGCGCCATTGGCATAGTCGTTGAGGCTTACGCCGTCGAGACGATAGTTATTCTGTTGCGGCCGCGCTCCCGAGATAGTCAGCTGCTGTCCGAAACCGCGATTTCCACGGTCGGTGCCTGCGGCAAAGCTGGGTTGCGTCTGGATGGCATTCACGCCGGGCTGAAGGGTCGCAAGGTCGGTCCAACTGCGTCCGTTCAAAGGTAGTTCACGGACAGTCGTGGCATTCACCACCGCACTGATCTCGGAACTGTTCAGCTGGATGGCAGGAGCTTCAGACGTGACCACCACGATCGTCTTCGACGTGCCCACTTTGAGGACAAGGTCGAAGACCTGTTGCGCTCCCACGGTAAGCAGGATGCCGGTTCTCTCTTCGGTGTTGAAGCCTTCGGCGGAAACCCTGACCGTGTACTCTCCGGGCAGCAGGTTCGCGGAAGTGTAGAAGCCTTCCGAATTCGTTGTGGCCGCCACGATGACGCCCGTCGACACATTCTTGATCGCGATCTGCGCACCGGCAACAACACGGGCGGACGTGTCTGTGACGGTTCCGGAGAGACTCGCGCCCGCTACCTGAGCGTGAGTCGGAGCTGTCGAGAGGAGAACTCCGATGATCAAAGCTGCGAATGCTGCAGGACGAAGGGACTTCACTGAGAGGCTTCGAGAGGACACAGGATCACCCCCGCTTCTGTGGCGGGGCAAATGTACGCCTCCTGTGGGCTTAACCTAACATTAATTTCTGTTCAGGTTTACTTTGGATGTCATGCTCTGCGGGTGGGGTCATTGGGAGAACCACGCTGAATACCGAGCCGACACCGAAAGTACTCTCGCACTGGATCGAGCCCCCCTGAGCACGAACGATGGCTTGAGCGATGGCCAAACCCAGACCTCCGCTGTGCGTTTCTCCACTACCTGAGGGAGCCGCGCGGTAGAAGCGTTCGAATACGAGTGGCAGATGTTCGGGAGGGATGCCAATCCCCTGATCTTCAAAGTGCACTCGAATCGTACCGTTCAGTTGTGCCAGCGATACGTGAACCTCGGTGCCATCCGGGGAGTACTTGATTGCATTGTCCAGGAAAATCAGAAAGAGCTGATGAAGAAATGCTTCATCTCCGGTGTATGCGATTTCGTGATTCAGATCCCGCACGATAGCAATATTCTTAGTGCGAGCTCGCGAACTCACCAGGGCACACGCTTCATCCAGAACCTCGTTGATGTAGAGCGGCTCTGACACCAGGTGGAGCTGTCCGGCGTCGGCCATCGAGAGCGTAAACAGACCTTCCACGATTCGCGTCAGCTTCTTGAACTCATCGTCAAAACTTTGCAGAGTCTTCCGGTACTCATCAGCGCTCCGCGGCTTGGAGAGCAGCAGTTCGGTCTCGCCGTGAAGAATGGCGAGGGGGGTGCGCAGCTCGTGGGATGCATCGGTCACAAACTGCCGAAGCTGGCGAACGGCTGAATCTACTGCTTGCAGGAGCTGGTTGAAGGTTTCCGCCAGGCGCCCGAGTTCGTCGTGGGGAGTCGAGATTGGAAGAGGAGTCCAGAAACCCTGCCGGTTTGTGACGCGCTTGGCCATCATGGCTGCGTGTCGGGTGAGCGCAGTGACGGGCGCGAGGCTCCTGCCCACATAGAGAGTCGAGACCGCCGCGGTGATCAGCAAGCTCAAGGGAAACAAAAGAAGGGCAACCCTCCCAAAGCCGTCGAGCACGCGATTGGTGCCCAGAGTCGGGATCGCTACCACTAGAATCCGCGACAGGCTCCCCTGCAGAAAAGGAATGAGCGCGACCCGCACCGATTCCGTATTGCCCATGGTCGCAATCCCGAAGCTTGGCCCAGAAACGGTGGAACTCAGTCCGTTCAAATCGATGGCAATGGTCAGATTCGCGGAGCGTTGCAGGACGCGGCCGGTGGAATCGAGGACTTCGAAGTATTCCCCCGGAATGTCCAGCCGGTTTACGTCTTGCGCGTTAGGTTCCGTGACGATGTCGGCGATGAGTGGGCGAGCCGTTTCCAGCAGCTGGTGATTGATCTGCGTCGAAACCTCGTGCGCTAAGAGTGCCCAGAAAGCAAGGTAGGACCCCGCCAGCAACACGCCGACGACCGTGGTGAACAGCACCATCATCCGAAAACGCAGTGTCTTCTGCATCACGGTTCCTGCCCTCCCAGCCGGTAGCCTACGCCACGCACGGTATGGATCAGTTTGGTGGACCGATTCTGGTCGAGTTTGTGCCGCAAGCGGTTGATATATACCTCAATGAGATTGGTCTCGCTGTCAAAGTGGCAATCCCACACATGCTCGACAATTTCACTGCGGGTCACCATTTCGGGCGCGCGCAGCAGGAGAAGCTCGAGCAGGGCGAATTCCTTGCTGGTGAGAGGAATGGTTTCCTGGCCGCGGGTCGCGCGCCGCCGGTGACGGTCGAGCGCAAGGTCGGCATAGCGCAGCTTTGCATTCCCACTGTGAAATCCGCGGCGGACCAGCGCTCGGACTCGCGCAAGGAGTTCCGCCAGGACGAAAGGCTTGGTGAGATAGTCGTCGGCCCCGGCGTCGAGTCCTTCTACCCGTTGCTCCACGAGACCCCGAGCCGTGAGCATCAGGACCGGAGATTCGATCCGGCGCTGGCGCAATTCGCGGCAGACATCAATTCCACTCAGGCCAGGCAAGCGCACATCCAGGAGGATGGCATCATAAGAGACATCGGCGCTTAGCTGGAGGGCTTTCTCGCCGGTCTCGGCGACATCGACAGCATACGTGTTCTCCCGCAGGGCTCGGGCGATAAAGCTCGCGACTTTTCGTTCGTCTTCGACCAGGAGGATCCGCATAAATCCACATAAATCCAGGCAGATATCATCGCATATAGACGAGGGCAAGGAGCGTGAGTGAGCCCAGGAAGAGAAGGCCAAAACGGGGGAGGGCGGTCCGAACCCCCTCGCTTTTTCGGACCGCCCCGGGTGGATGGCCGCGCTTCTCTAGCTTAAAGCACTTCGAAAACCAGGATCTCGGCGCTCTTGGTGCCGTTCTGCGGAACCGCAATGAAATACCGATGCAGCTCTGGAACGAGGCGCCCGGTTTTCCCCAGAGGACCAGTCGGAATTTTTCCCAACAGTTTGTAGGTGTCGGCATCAGTCTGGGCATACACGTCCACACTGCCGTCCCCAGCTGAGTAGATCCGCTTGCTGGCCGCGTCGTACACCAGGTCATCTACACCCTTGGTGATGGGCAGGGTAAAGAGCTCCTTGCCGGTCTGGGTATCGAGCACGTCAATCTGCCCGTCGCGGCAGGCCACAAACAATCGGTGATTTGCTTCATCAAAGCCCAGTGCGACGTTCGGCTTGCACTTGGTAACCGGCCAGTTGGCGATCACTGCGCGCTTCTCCCGATCGACCACGTCAACTTGATTCTTAGCCTTGTTGTTGACGTAGATTCTTGAACCCGACCTCTCGAGCGCCATCGCCTCCAGTGTGTCTCCGTCAATCTTGATGTCGGCTACCTTCTTGCCGGCTGTAGTATCGACCACGCTCAGCATCGAATAGGTCTGGTGAACGTCGCCACCGCCGTTGTCGACGTAGAGATACTTTGTGGCGGGGTCGTAGCCTATCGAGTCAGCGTCCTCGAGCAGTTTCACGCTCGATACAAGCGCGTACGTTTTGCCATCGAAGATCTTCACATCGCCCGCTTCTCCATCTGTCACGTAGATGCGGTCAAGATCTTCGCGGTAAAGCACAGCATGGGATTTTTCAATGCCACCGATGGTGTGTATCAGCTTCGCTGTCTTGAGGTCAAAGACCAGAACCGACTTGTATCCCTCCGGAGTCGCGAAGAGACGGTTTCCTTTCAAGTCGACCTCGAAGTGATCAAAGTGTCCCTTCACCGCGGGAGGCAGCATGATGGTCTGAACGAGTCTGAGTGGTGCCGTCTGTGCATGAATTGCGAGAGCGAAACAAATCACGATGAGGACTAGCAGGTGCTTCTTCATTCTCTCTCCGAAAGAAACGAGATCAAGAGCCAGTACCAGCTTGAATAATCATGCGCAAGCCGCGCGAGAGAGGATAATTCATTCCCCGCAAAGCTAACTTAAAACAGGATTAATTTCTGTTTACCTCAAGAATGGCGAATCAGGAATTTTGGCTGAAAACAGATAGCTTACCTTTCCCACGCTCGTACTCGAGTCCGGGATTCGTTGACTCGATAATTCTGCTGGCGTAGCATCCGCCGCGTAACCCGCCAGATCTGGCGAACCGCGGAATGACGAGTCTGCATCGCTGGTGCCATTGTCCAAGATGAAATGCAACCTTTGTCCGGGGAGGACCGTATGAAGCGAATTCGCTTTGTCATTGCTGCGCTGGTCATTGGATTGGGAGTGAGTGCCCGAGGTCAGGACCACATGCCATTGAAACTTGTGGCGACCATCCCGTTACCGGGCCTCCATGATGGCGACTTTGACCATTTCGCTCCCGATGTAGACGGACATCGGCTCTTCCTCACGGGCGAGGAGAACGAGAAGGTTCTGGTTTTGGATACGAGCACGAATAAGCTGGTTCACACGATGGACAGTGTGAAAGCTCCGCACGCGATCCTCTTCCGCAAGGATCTGAAGAAGCTTTTCATCGTGGAAGGCGACGCTTCGGCTGTTAAGGTGTATGACTCCGATACATATCAGGTAGGTAGTGAGATCAAGGTCTCTATCGACGCTGATTCCATAGCCTACGATCCGGCAACACATTACCTATACGTGGTCAACGGCGGTCGCGAAGCGCACACCCCTTACTCACTGATCAGCGTCATCGATACGAATACGGCCAAGAAATTGCGCGATATCAAGATCGATTCGAACCACGTGGAGGCCATCGTCCTGGAGAAATCAGGCCCGCGCATGTTTATGAACATTACTGGGCAGAGCGCTGTGGGCGTGATGCACCGCGACAAATCGAACCTTTCTGCCACCTGGCCGCTCCCGCCTGGGGACAAGCTGAATGTAGCGATGGGGCTGGACGAAGCGAATCACCGCCTGTTTGTAGTGACCCGAAACCCGGGAAAGCTGATCGTGCTCAATTCGGACAACGGCAAAGTCATCACGAGTCTGCCCGCGGTCGCTATGGTCGACGATATGAGTTACGACCCCCAGCACAAGCGGCTCTACCTGGCGGGCGACCAATTTGTGGATGTGTTCGAGCAGAAGGACGCTGATCACTACGCCTTACGCGCGCGAGTTCCAGGAAGCTTCCGCGCCAAGACGGCAATCCTCGTTCCCGAACTGAATCGCTACTACCTCGCTGTTCCGCATCATGGGACGCAAGAGGCTGAAGTCCGGGTTTACGACATAGAGCCATGAGAGATTCGAGCCCTTCGCCCTTGGAAAGGGAATGGTGGGCGCGCAGCGAGAAATGGGGATCCCGACGAACGTGACGAGAAATGCAGCGGAGCGGAGGGAAGCCTCCACTCCAGCGCCGATCTCTCTCCGCTGGGTGCGCATCATCCCGGTTGCGCTCATTATGTACACGATTGCGTTTATCGATCGTACGAACATTTCGCTCGCTCTGCCGCACATCAGTCGGGATCTTCATCTGGATCCACAACAAGCGGGCACTGTCGCGGGCATTTTCTTTTGGGGATACCTCGCGCTGCAGATCCCCGGCGGCCATCTAGCGAAACATTGGAGCGCGAAAAGGTTCATCAGTATTCTGCTGGTTGCTTGGGCCATGTTCGCGGTGGGCTGCGGACTGGCGCGCACCTATCACGAACTACTTCTGCTTCGTTTGCTTCTGGGAGTAGCGGAGAGCGGAGTTTATCCGGCGACGCTGATCCTTCTCTCGCATTGGTTCTCGCGCTCGGAACGTGCACGCGCCAATGCATTGTGGCTACTGTGCCTGCCGGGCGCCGTGATACTGTCGTCGCCCTTCTCCGGTTGGATGCTGGACCATTGGAACTGGCGCATCATGCTCGTAGCGGAGGGCGCATTGCCCTTCTTGTGGTTGGTTGTCTGGCTGGTCTTCATCCAGGACCACCCCGGGCAGGCGGATTGGCTACCGGAGAAGGAACGCGCCGAGTTGGTGGAGATATTGCGTCGAGAATCGCGCGAACTCGAAGGTTCGGAAGAGGTCCCTTTCTTGCGCGCATTGCTGCGCCCACAGGTGTTTCTTCTCGCCGCCGTATATTTCTGCTTCGTGAGCGGACAGATGGGCCTCTTGTTCTGGCTGCCCAGCGCTATGGGGAAGTTTCAGAAATTGAGTAGTCTTTCGACCGGCATCCTTTACACAATTCCTTTCATAGTCGGGGCTACCTCTCTGTTGCTCATCTCGCGCCACTCTGACAAGGTTCATGAACGCCGGCTTCACGCCGCTGGGGCGATGTTTTTGGGTGGAAGTAGCATCCTGCTCGCGGTGGCCACAATCCCTTACTCGTTGTTGGTTGCGTTTGCCTTCATCGCCCTGAGTGGTGTGGGCGCCTATGGCCCCATGGGCGCTTTCTGGGCCATTCCCACAGAAACTCTGCCCTCAAAGATCGTGGGTTCGGTCATGGGTTTCGTCAATGCGATCGGCAACCTGGGCGCTTACTTCGCCCCCCTGATCGTCGGATATCTGAATAAGAAGACGGGAACGTTCCTTGCAGGGTTCACCTATCTCGGCGCGATCACGTTGGTCGCGGCCGGACTTGCGACCCTGATAGAGACAACTCCCGCTTCTCAGGTAGCTCTAGTTTCGGAGCGCAAGTCATGATCACTCAGGCCCGTCAGCGGTGGCGTCGAACATTGCTTCGTGTCGGCGCGCTAATCAGCCTCTTTCTGTACGCGTGTCTCTCGTTCTCACAGGAACCCGCGACGCCCCCTCCGCCGCCACTTCCTCCGCCCCAGATCCGAACCAACGAGCGCGTTGCCATCCGCGCCGGACGTCTGTTCGACGGCAAGTCGGATGATCTCAGAAAGCAGCAAGTCATCCTCATCGAAGGCACGCGCATCAAGCAGGTAGGTCCGGCCGACGAAGTCCAAATCCCGCCCGGTACAGCAGTACTCGATCTGACCAGTGCCGTGGTCTTGCCCGGTTTGATCGAGGGGCACACGCACATCTTCGCCCACGGCCCCGAACTCGACGAGCAAATGCTGAAAGAGTCGTTGCAATACCGCACACTAGAGGCGCTCGTCAATGCCCAACGTGACCTCTACGTCGGGTTCACCACTCTGCGTGACCTGAAGACTCTGGGCGGCATGTATGGCGACGTTGATCTGCGCACCGCCATCAACAACGGCCTGGTGCAAGGTCCGCGCCTGCAGGTTTCCGGACGGGGTTTTCAGATCACCGGCGGATTTCACCCCAAGGGATACTCACGCGACATTCCTCTGCCCTCGATGCTCGAGACCGTGGATTCGCCGTGGGAAGTGCGCAAAGCGGTCCGCGAGCAGCTTATGAATGGAGCGGATTGGATCAAGTTCTACGCGACCAACGAATTCAGCTTCGGACCAGACGGCAAGATGGTCTTACCGCCAATGTTCACGCTGGAAGAGGTCCAGGCATTTGTCGAAGAGGCCCACGACCGGGGCCATAAGGTCTCTTGTCACGCGTTTGGAGGCAAAGGCTTGCGCTACTGCCTCAGCGCTGGTGTGGATACGATTGAACACGCGGTGCAGCTCTCCGATGACGACATCCAGCAATTCAAGGCCAAGGGCATCTATCTCATTCCCACGCTCTACCACTACCAGTTGGAACGGGAGCACGACGCCAAGAAATACGGTGGCCATTCCGTGGCCGAAGTATCCGAACCAAACTTCCGGCGAGCGGTCGCTGCAGGTGTGAAGATTGCTTTTGGCACCGGGGTCGGCCCTTTTCCTCACGGCACGCAGACGAAAGAATTCGAGTACATGGTCAAATTCGGCATGACGCCGCTCCAGGTCCTGCGCGCTGCGACCATCGTCAATGCGCAAATGATGGGGTGGGACTCGAAGATCGGCTCGGTCGAGCCTGGAAAGTTTGCCGACATCGTCGCCGTTTGCGGCGACCCGTTGACCGATATCACGGAACTCGAGCGTGTGAAATTCGTAATGAAGGGTGGCCAGGTGGTGCGCAACGATCTGGACTCGCAAGCGGGCAAGGGATGCAGCAAGCAAAAGTAATTCCACGGGCAGGTCAAGCATGCTAAGACGCGATTTCGGAAAAGCGACTCTGGGTGTGATCGCTTCCACTGCCCTGGGTGCTTCCGCCGAAGCGGCGGCCCTGGTTCCAGCAGGCAGCGAGTTTCCAAAAGTCAGCGGGCTCACCGACTATGTAAGCAAATTTGTTGCGACCACCGCATACGTCGATATTCCAGAAGACGTCATCGAACTGGGGAAGAAGTCGATTCTCGACGGCCTGGGCCTCGCATTGGCAGGGTCAAAGGCGCAGACCGGGATTATTTCCCGTCGTTATGTGGAAAGCCTCGGGATTTATAACGGCAAAGCCACCCTGATCGGATCGGCAGAGACCAATTCTCCACGCTTCGCCGCTTTCGTGAACGGAGTATCGATTCATGCCGATGATTTCGATGACACTCAGCTCTCTGCGGCGAAAGACCGCGTATACGGACTCCTGGTGCATCCCACCGTGCCGGTGCTTCCCGCCGCCCTGGCGCTCGCCGAACGTGGCGGCGTGTCTGGCAAGGAATTCATGCTCGCCTATCACGTGGGGGTCGAAGTGGAATGCAAGATAGCCGAAGCGATTTCACCTCGACACTACCAGGACGGATTTCATTCGACCGGGACGTGCGGTCCCTTCGGTGGGGCTGCTGCTTCAGCCAAACTTCTTGGATTCGAGCCATCCAAGATTCGCAACGCTTTCGGCCTGGTCGCAAGCCAGTCGGGAGGCCTGAGAGAAAACTTCGGAACCATGACCAAGCCGTTTCAGGCTGGCCATGCAGCGGAAGGCGGGCTCGTGTCCGCCGAACTGGTGGCACTCGGCTGGACTGCCGCAGAACAGATCCTGGAAGCGGACCGGGGATTCTTCCACGCCTTCGGCGGATCGTATGATCCCGACGCAATCATGAACCGCTTGGGTAAGCCGTGGACGTTTGCTTCCCCCGGGGTTTCGTTAAAACCATATCCGTCAGGGTCGCTAGCTCATCCCGCGATGACCGAAATGATGCGGCTCATCGAAGCCAACAACATCTTGCCGGCGCAAGTCGAGAAGGTCGACATCGGCGCTAATCACAACATGACGACCACCCTTCTCCACCATCAGCCCAAGACCGGGCTGGAAGCGAAGTTCAGCATGGAATTCTGCCTGGCAATTCTGCTTCTGGAACGAAAAGCGGGGCTCGGACAGTTCTCCGACGAAGTGGTCAAGGCAGCCGACGTGCAGGAAATGATTCGCAAGATGAATTTTTATGTGGACCCGGAAGCCGAGAGCGCAGGCTTCGACAAGATGACGTCCATCCTCAAAATTCACTTGAAAGATGGACGCGTCATTGTGGGTCGCGCCGATTTTGCCAAAGGCAGCCCCGCGAATCCGATGACGTTCGAAGAAACCGCGACGAAGTTTCGGGGATGTGCCGAATATGTCGACTGGCCGCAGGCTAAGACGGAGAAAATCATCGCTTTCGTTAAGATGCTGGATTCAGTTCCGGATGTGAAGGCGCTGTTCCCATTGCTTAAATCTGAGAAAGGGTAAAGCACGGGCCGAATGAAGACGTTCAACATCGCAGTCATCGCAGGCGACGGCATCGGAAAGGAAGTGGTTCCCGAGGGCATCCGGGTTGTCGACGCCGCGGGCGCGCGGTTCGGGTTCCAATGCGACTGGTATGCGTTCGATTGGAGTTGCGAAACCTATGTGAAGACCGGAAAGATGATGCCCACGGACGGTATTCAGCAACTGCGGCCTTTCGACGCGATCTTCCTCGGTGCCGTGGGACATCCCAGCGTTCCCGATCATGTCTCGCTTTGGGGGCTGCTCATACCGATTCGCCGCAGCTTCCGGCAATACGTTAACCTGAGGCCGGTGCGCTTATTTGAAGGCATTGAGACTCCCCTGAAGAACTGGAAGCCGGGTCAGATTGACTTCACTATCGTCCGCGAAAACAACGAAGGCGAATACTCGAACATTGGCGGCCGTCTTTACGAGGGAAGCGACGAAGAGATGGCGGTTCAGCAGACCGTCTTCACCCGGCGCGGGGTGAACCGCGTCCTGCGCTCCGCATTCGAACTGGCCCGCCAGCGAAAAAAGCACCTAACCTCAGCCACAAAATCCAACGGGATCATTCACACAATGCCCTTCTGGGACGAATGCTTTCATCAGATGGCCGCGGAATATCCGGATATCCGAACCGACCAGTATCACATCGACATCTTGACGGCTCATTTTGTGCGCCATCCGGACTGGTTCGACGTTGTCGTGGGGTCCAATCTCTTTGGCGACATTCTCTCCGACCTGGGCCCGGCCGTAGTCGGATCGATCGGCATTGCTCCCTCCGCCAATCTCAATCCTGAAAAAGAATATCCCTCCATGTTCGAACCGGTGCACGGGTCCGCGCCCGATATTGCGGGGAAAGGAATCGCAAATCCTATTGGCCAGATCTGGTCGGGCGCGATGATGCTCCGACATCTGGGAGTCCCGGAGGCAGCTGATGCAATCGAGAACGCGATCGCATTGACGCTGGCGCAATCTGGAATTCGCACTCCGGATATTGGAGGAAACGCGAGAACTGGCGATGTTGGAAAAGAAATCGCGGCAAAAACGGCTTTGGCCAACCCCCAGACCGAGAAAGTCCGTTCGAAGGATTTCGTAGCGGGTACAAAGCACCGCTAAGCGGTGGGGACGCATTCAAGACGCGGATGAGGCCGCTCACTCCGAGTAGCTGGGCAAATCTGCAGGGGTTCCGGTGCATGATGACAATCCGGCCCTAGGCGAGCGCGCTCTGAAGGCGCTACGGGAATGGCGAGATCTTACATCAACTCCTCAACGAACGACCGAGCCACGTCAGGTGGTATCCGTGTCTCGCCGTGCAGCAAAGGGCCTGCGTTCAGTACTGGCTCGGCACCGTGTAGCGGGGCCAGGTCATTCCGTTCAAAGAATTTTCCAATCGGAATCTCATCGCCCCAAGGCAGAGATTTTCCCATCGCAGCCATCCAGTCCGTGGGATCGTGCGCAGAGTCGTCCTCGAGCTTTTTCACGCGCGGACGAAACCATTGGTAGGTATTGTCATGGTTGTAGGTCACGCACGGGCTGAAGACATCCAGAAACGAAAAACCCTTGTGCTGGATGCCTTGCTTGATCAGTTCGGTAAGGTGCTTCTGTTCGCCGCTGAAGGCACGGGCGACGAACGTGGCCCCTGCAGCTAAGGCCAGCGAGATTGGATTGACGGGCGCCTCGATGTTGCCAAAAGGCATGCTTTTCGTCTTCATGCCAACGCGGCTGGTGGGTGACGTCTGACCGGTGGTGAGACCGCAGATCTGGTTGTCCATCACGATGTAGAGCAGGTCGACATTGCGGCGCATACTGTGGACGAAGTGATTGCCGCCAATGCCGAAACCATCGCCATCACCGCCCGTCACCAGGACGGTCAGTTCGTGATTCGTAAGCTTCACGCCGGTGGCGACCGCCAGTGCCCGGCCGTGCAACGTGTGCATGCCGTACGTATTGATGAACCCGGGAAAGTTCGACGAACACCCGATGCCGCTGATGGTGACCACGTTGTGGTTTGGGATCTGAAGCTCGACCAGCGCCTTCTGAACCGCGGCCAGCACTCCAAAATCGCCGCATCCGGGACACCAATCGGGATCGACTTTGCCTTTCAAGTCGGCCATCAGCCACGGGCTTGGTATCTGCTAGAACCGTCGCCATGTTCAGTTCTCCTCAAACCAGGATTTCATGCGCGGGAACGGACAGTCTGGACTCGCCGGCCAGCTGTTCCTTTACGGCTTCGACGATGTGATGCGGCATGAATGGTTCCCCGTCGTATTTGCGGATATACCCATTCGGTACAAAGCTGGTTCGCTGCGGAGATAGCGGGCGAACTGGCCGCTGTAGTTGTTCTCTACAATGATCGTGTGACGTGCGTCTTTCAGAATGTCGAGGATCGCATCGCCGTGCAGCGGCACAAGCCACCGGATCTGAAGCTGATTGGCAGGGATGCCTTGCTCGGTGAGGATCTCACAGGCCTCTTCAATCACTCCTTTGGTCGATCCCCAACCGATCAACGTGACGTCGGCATCACTCGGACCTGACAGCACTGGTGGAGGAACTGCGGCTTCGATGCCGGCAACCTTCCGCATGCACTTTTCCCATGGCGCGGCGCTTGGTTGGGTTTGTGAATTCGTCGCTGATGAGAACGCCGTCTTCGTCGTGCTCATCGCTGGCGGCAGTATGCGTGTAACCGGGAACGCCCGGAACCGCGCGCGGCGAGATGCCGCTCTCCGTGATTTTGTAGCGCTTGTAGGGGCTGTCTCCGTTCGGGCCTGGTGTAGTGATCAGTTCGCCGCGCTCGACGACTGGCGGCTTTGAATCAGTCCGAAAACAGTGCCGTCGCCTAGCTGTCGTACCGATGACCCTGCCCGCGCCGATTGAAAGCGCAATAGTCCGACCTGTTCATTCGGCTTGCGTGACCGCGCCAAGCTGGAGAGAATTGAAAGCCGGCGGCAAACTTGGTCAACTGCCGAACGCGGCACCCGGAGTTTAGAGGCATTCACCAAAGCCGGAATCGCGGAATTGCACGGTGCAATGCACGAGCGACTCGACCTTTTGCTGCGCCATATCGCGACCATGCCGGATCGCCTGCAGCGCGAGCCGATTCCAGGATTCGGCCACTCGTCGATCTGGAAGCAACTTGTGCACATCCTAACCTGTGAGGAAGGCTGGGTGCAGGATTTGCAGGACAAGACTCTTGTCGGCTGGCGCGAAGAAGACTGCCCGTCGATGGAAGCCCTGCTGGCTGCCAAGGGCCGAATAAGCGAGGCAATGCGAACTTATTTGGACGATCTCAGTGAAAAGCAACTTAACACTACGCTCGCAAAGCGTCCAGTGGATTGGGGCGGTGAACTTAGGAGTCCTGCTTTCATCTTGTTGCACGTGATAACCCACGCGTTTCACCACAAAGGCCAGATTGTCGCGATGCTGCGAATTCTCGGATATCCAGCCCCTGATACGGATCTGCAGCAAGTATAGCGTCCTCCGAATCGGCGAACATTACGAACCACAGAGATAATCAGCGCAGGTACTTGCAACTCCCGTGAAATGGCGGATGGCCCGGTTTGATGAGACTCCCCGTCATCTCCCTTGCCGATCACATCACCACGCCGCCACTCGCCTGGATAGTCTGACCGGTGAGCCAGCGCGCCGCGTCGCTCACGAGGAACGCGACGACGTCGGCAATGTCTTCCGGTTTCCCGAGTCGCCTGAGTGGCGTCATTTGTGCGCCAGTCTCGCGAAATGAATCCCACAGCATTGCCGTATCGGTGAATCCCGGTGCGACGGTGTTGACGGTAACGCGTTTGAAGGCCAGTTCATGGGCCAGTCCTTTGGTGAATTGCTCAAGCGCCGCCTTTGTTCCAAGGTAGGCAGTCGCTCCGGGCATGCCAAGTTGCGTGCCCCCAGTGGAGATGTTTACGATCCTGCCCCCATCTGCTATCACTTTCGCGGCCTCTTGCATCGCGAAGTAGGGGCCTTTGGTGTTCAGGGCAAAGATCTGGTCGAACTCCTGCTCTGTGGTCTCGACCAAGGCTTTATTGAGAGAAATCGCAGCGTTATTCACCAAGATGTCCAGTCGTCCAAAACGCTGCACTGCGTCCCGAACTAGACGGCGGGCATCAGCGACTTGGCTCATGTCCGCCTGCATTGCGAGCGCCTTGCCGCCTTTCGCTTCGATTTCAGCGACAACCGCCTTTGCCTTTTCCGCGCTCTTTCCATAATTCACGACGACCGTAGCTCCGTCTTGCGCTAGCCGCTTGGCAATGCCGTGCCCGATCCCGGCGGAGGCGCCCGTGACGATAGCCACTTTCCCTGTCAGCTTATCCATAAGATTTCTCCTGTTTGAGTCCTTTCGTGTCCGCCGTGGTATTTCCCTATCGACTGGCACAGATGTCGTGCTCATTCTCATTTGAATGAACGCGTTTGGACCACTGCCGTTGTGAGACAAGCCGTCCTCGGTTTTGCTCGAAGTGCCACCACTTTACGCCCTTCTGAATCGAACCAAGGCTCAGACGAGACCGGCACAAGTCGAGTGGCATCCTAACCTGTTCTACGGCGGATTCTCGCAGGGCAGGGAAGTGGATGAACAGCGGCTGGCTGCGTTGCGTAAGGACGCTGCGCCGAGAGAGCGCCATCGAGGGTCTAAGGACTGTCCGCTGTAATAAGACGATCTGTCAGAAAACGGCCATGCAACTGCATCGGCGATTTCTTCGGGTCGGCCGATGCGACCGATGGGATGAACAGTCGCCATTTGGTCGAGCGCCTCTTCGCTGCCAAATACGTGCTGCAACATCTCGGTTCTTACTGCACCCGGACTGACAGCGTTGACTCGAATACCATATCGTCCGTATTCGACCGCGGCGGTCTTCGTCAATCCAAGGACAGCGTGCTTGCTGGCCTGTCATTCGCCACAATTCTATACGTGCTCATTGCACGCGCTAGTCACACCAGAAACAGCTGAGTCAGCCCGGCGATTGTACCCACAGGGATCGAAGTCGAAAGCCAAGCAGACCAAGGATAGGACTCGCAGGCAGCAACAAATAGTTCGCGCGT
>Ga0307479_10001300_pt1 | contig 22677 bp, 14 predicted proteins | sample atmos_gasesECM4C_FD_203743 | JGI IMG/M metagenome (GOLD analysis project Ga0307479, IMG submission 203743) | Hardwood forest soil microbial communities from Morgan-Monroe State Forest, Indiana, United States - atmos_gasesECM4C_515 | ecosystem: Environmental > Terrestrial > Soil > Temperate...
TACTTGTGCTCGATGATTTTGACGTCGCTCCCGCTGCCCACCAGCGGCTTAAGGCCCGCGCGGAAGGCGTCGTCCTTGGCCCACATGACGCCATCCGGATCGATCCACGTAAAATCCGCATCGAGGCGCTTCTCAGCCGCGGCCTTGTCGCCTTTCTCGAGGGCTTGTACCAGAGCGTGATCTGCTTGAACCACAGCGTCGTCCGCGGCTGCGGCCGGCTTGCTCGTTAACGCAGCCAGGATGGCGATGCACGCGACAGCAACAACACTTCTCTTGATCGAGCTACCCATGAGACTCCTCTCCTTGCGGAAAAATAAGGAAAGGGCCGGAAGCGATTCCGGCCCCTCCTGTTTTGAAACTTCCTTCGGATGCTAGAAGATGATCTTCAAGCCCAATTGCATTGCGCGGTTAGACCCTGAGCCGAGTACCGGGTTCTCGCCCGCTACGTCAGGGGTTGCGCAGCCGCAAGCGAACTGGTTGGTTACAGAAGGATCGTTGTGGTTGTAGCCGTTAGGCCCGCCACCCGGATTGGCAAACTGCGGACGGTTGAGAACGTTGAAGAACTCGGCGCGGAACTGGAAAGTCAGTCGCTCCTTGAACTTCCAATCCTTGTAGATGGACGCATCCCAGTTCTTGAAGGGGTAGCCGGGGAAGATGTTTCTGCCCGCGGTGGCAAACGTTCCGAGAGCAGGAGGAATCATCACCGATTTACCCTGCGCGTAGCAGCCCCCGGGGCCACCAGCGGTTACCCCATCAAGGCTCGCCACTGTGGCGGCTCCTAGCGCGTTGGCAGCATTAAAGCAAGCAGTGGCGAACGCCATCGCTTGCGCAGATCCTTTACCGAAGTTCACCACACCTCCAGGTGTCGTTTGACTGCAAAAGACGCTGCCGGGGACGCTAAAGTTGGCGATGGCACTCGTGCAATAAGGTATCGAGTTTTGATTGGATTTGAAGTCGTTCACGTTGCCGAAGAAATCCCAGTGCTCGCCAAGAGCCGCAGGGATGTTATTCGTCTCGCCGGTTCCTGAATAGTCGTTGCCGGTATCCAGCATGCCCCAATGTCCCCCATCCTGCAGCGTCACAATGGAATTGATCTGCCAGCCCTCCAGCATCTGTGCAAAGCCCTTTCTTCCGGGGAGGGCATAGGTCACCGTGGCCGAGAAGCGATGCCGGTTGTCGAAATCGCTGTTGCCGTAGTAGCACTTCGGGCAGAAGCCATTGTCGATGACGCCGGCCCCGCTCCAGTTGGAGGAAGCGTTGTCGAGAGCGTGAGAATAGGTGTAGCCGACCGTGAAGGATAGCCCGTGGGAAACGCGCTGGGTGAGAGTCGTCTGAAGGCCGTTGTAATTGGATCCGTAGAGGCCAGACAGTTTGTTGATGTAGTTTAGGTAGGGGAACTGATTGCCGAAGGGGGAATTAGCATAGCTTTCGCAGTGGCTGCAAGCAATCTCTGCCGCCGATTGTGGATTGATCTGATTCATGTCAGTGAACCCGATCAGCTTCGTACCATGGTTGCCCACGTAAGAGACTTCCAAGGACATGTTATTTGTGAGCGCCCGCTGGATGCCGAAGTTCCAGTTGGTGACGTATGGCGTGCGCAAATTGCGATCCACCGCGAAGATGGTGCACGGAGTAGTTGGCAGATTATTGAAGACACCATTGGTCGCAGCAGTCCCATCGCCACAGACAGCCCCTCCCGTCTGGAAGATGGGTATAGCACCGTTGCTTTGCCACGCGGTGGTGAGTGCGCCCTGCGCACCGCCATTGTAGACCAAGGCTTGGAGGTTTATGGTGCCGGTGCCCGGCGTTACAACGGGGATTCCAGTCGCTGGCCCTCCACTGCATCCACCAGCAAAAACTGACTGTGAACAGGTGACAAGCGTCGCACCCGTTGGGTCGGCGGGCGCGCCAAGCAAATTACCCAGGGCCATAAATGACTGCTGGGCGATCTGCTCATAAACGATGCCGCCTCCCGCTCGGATCACGGTCTTCCCATTGCCACGTACATCCCAGGCGAAGCCTACACGTGGCGCGAAATTGTTGTGGTCGCCGTTATAAAGATCCGGAATCTGTTTGCCGACTTGCACCATCCCGAGGTTCTGATCGAAGTTGCCGAGGAGGTTGTGGGCCTCCTTCAGGACCGTATTTATCTCGTAGCGCACTCCCAGATTTACGGTCAACCGCGAGGTAACACGCCAGTCATCCTGGAAAAAGCCCGCATACCCCCAAAAGTGCGAGTCGCGGAAGGCGTCTCCGGTCAGTATCGAAGAGCCGCTGCCTACATCGCCTGCTAGGAAGTTTTCCAAGTTATTGCCGTTGGGCCCGAAGGGTTTGAATTTGAATCTTCCCTTGCCATACGCAGTGATACTCCCTGTGTGGATGTTGTCCGTCATTTCGCCACCAAACTTAAAGGAGTGCTTGCCATGCAGAAACGAAATGTTGTCCTTGAAGTCGTAGGTGCTGTCTGGCCCAACGAGCTTGGGCCATGAGCCTCCTAGCTGGCCGTTAAAACCGTTTACCGGAAAAAAGAGTATGGGGAAGCCGTTATAGAACGGATTCGTCACACCCGTGTTGATCCCGTATTTTGTCGCCGGAATGCTGTGATCGGCGGAGTAGTAGGTTTGGTTATAACGGCCGTACCCCGCCCTGAATTCATTTACCCACCGCGAACTAGGAGTCCAAACCCAGCTCACGCTGGCCAATTGAGCGCGCACATGAAGAAGCGATTCCCAGTTTGGTGCCAATTGGTTGAAGCTGTCGTTCCAGGTTCCGTCGTTCTGGCCAAAGAAGTAGTAGCCGTTCATCACATTTTTTTCGTTAATGTGGTAATCCACCTTGCCAACAACGTTGTCGGACCGGCTCGTGTTGTTTAAATTAGCAAAGACGGTAGAAGTACCCGGCACGGCCGTCGCGTTGTTGACGGGGAACAGGCCGACGCCGCTACCGGGAACAATCGTCTTGCCTAGCGGATTCGCGTTGATGGCACAAGTGGTGGGATTAATACCCGCGATTCTCGCGCTTAGAGGTGAAATCGCAATAGCCTTGCTATTCATGTCTGTGCAAGCATCCACCATGCTATTGACTGGATCGAAGGCTGGCAGCCCGCATCCCGCAGTGCCTCCAGCGCAGGTCACCGGCGAAGTAGAAGTGAACGAACCCGCTGTGTTGTAGAGTTGTCCCTCATAGGCCCCGAACCAAAACAGCTTGTCTTTCTTAATCGCGCCCCCGCCCGTAGCTCCGAACTGCTCCAAGGACAATGGAAACGGGGGAAAACCATTAGCTGTCGTGTCGAAATAGTTTTTCGCGTCCCAGCTGTCCGTCCGGCCGAACGCGTACGCTGTTCCATGCAAAGTGTTGGTACCCGCTTTCAATCCGACGTTAACGACGCTGCCCGGCTTGAACCCTGAATCCGCACGGACGTTTTGCGCGGTCCTAAATTCCTGAATCGCGTCCAGCGGGATGAACGTCTGGACATCTCCGGCCAGCGCCGAGCCGTTGACAATGCTCATGCCTGTCCAAGGTTCATTCTGGTTCAGACCGTCCACGGTGTACATGTTGTCATCGGGGCGAATCCCGTTGGAACTCTGCGTCCATCCTCCGCCGCCTGAATAAATCGTCACGCCCGGCCGCAGCGTGAGAAGGTTTAGGTAATTCCGACCATTCAAGGGCAAGTCATTGATGGTTTGGTTGCTCAACGATCCGCCCTGTTCGGAGTGCGTGGTTTCCACGAGCGGGACGGCAACCTCTACCGTGACCGTCTCCGTAACTGCGCCCGGTTGGAGTGTGAAGTCGATGCGAACTTCCTGGCCGACTTCCAAGCGCACGTTCTCCCGCTCGACTGACTTGAAACCTTTGTATTCGGCGCGGATCTTTTTGACGCCAGGACGCAGGGCGGGAGCGCTGTATGCGCCCGCCGAATCGGTGGCCAGCGTTCGTGTGGCACCTATGTCGATATCCGTAACGCTCACAGTGGCACCGGAGATGGGGGCGCCGCTCGAGTCCGTCACGGTTCCCAGAATGCGGGCGGTGCCTTGTGCGTGCGCAGGTACAGAAGCCAGGAGAAACAGCAGGCTCAAGCCGAGGACCGGAATAGCTCTCCTAACCCACAGATACACGAATGAGCTGATCCTGAGCGTTACCGAATTCATAAGGATCTCCTCCGAGCAATTTTGTAGGAATGCGACACTCGCCCCGACGTTGTCGGACCCCTGTACCACCATAATGTTGTTGGACCCCTGTACCACCCCGCCTCAAAGGATGTCAAGCTAAATCTTCGATTCTGACAATCGGAAAATTTCGTACTTGTGCCCAAGAGAGTCAAGGAAAGCGCGAGTTCCGGTGCCATCGAGCGACGCGGAACATGACCGTGCTACAATCCCCGCCTTGCGGCAGGAGGGTGACCCCATGAGTGCGATAACACGACGCGACTTCGTGAAAGCGGCCGCGATTGCACCCCTCGCCCTGCCTGCCTTGACTCATGCGGCACAGTCCACAAAGTCAGATCGCTTCGACATAGTCGTTGCCGGCGCCGGGCACAACAGCTTGGTCGCAGCCGCATACCTGGCGAAAGCCGGCTTTCGCTGCTTGGTTTTGGAGGGCCGGCCCATCGTTGGCGGCGGTGTGAAGACCGCGGAACTCACGCTGCGGGGATTCAAAGACGATACTTGCTCCACTGCCCACACCGGAATTCAATCGAATCCGCTGATGCGCAACGACGAACTCAAACTGCGGGATTACGGGCTGGAATACATCGATCCCGATCCCATCTTGCATATTCCCTTCCCTGATGGGAGCTATCTGACGCAGTGGCGTGATCTGGATCGCACTTGCGCGGAATTTGCCAGGTACTCGAAAAAAGATGCAGAAACTTACCGGCGCATGTTGGCCGACTTTGAGTCCGTCAAGCCAATTTTTGACGCGACTACTTTCGCGCCAGTAGGTTTCGGAAAACCATTGAGCGAACTGCTGGCCGCCCATCCTCAAGGCAAGCAATGGCAGCGCCGTCTGGCCATGTCCGCCTGGGAGGTCGTGCGCGACGCTTTTGAGGATGATAGAAGCCGTGCCTTCCTCTTGGCAGTGGGCCATCTGGGGGCGGTGCCTCCGGATTTCCCGGCTACGGGACGCGGCGCCTACACGCTTGCAGGACAACAGCGCGGGGGGCGTCCCATTCCGAAAGGAGGCTCGGGAGAATTGACGAAGGCGCTGGCGCGCTTCATCGAGGCGCACGGCGGCGTCATCCTCACAAACAAATGGGTGAAGCAGTTGATCGTGGAAAACGGTAAATGCGCTGGTGTGGAATGTTCTGACGGCAGCGCGTACCGTGCCGACAAAGCTGTGCTCTCGACCATCCACGTCAAACACCTCGTTGACATGGCCCCGCACGAATCATGGGGCCGTGACTTTCTCGAGGGCGTGGCTACTTTTCAGGGCGAATGCTCGATGTTCGTCACGCATTACGCCACGAGCGAGCCGCCGAAATACCCTGTTGCAGGCGGCACCCTCGCGCCGACGGAATCCGTCGTCCTCGCTACGCCGGAACGCGCGTTGCGTTTCGCGTATGACGATGCGCGCGGTGCGGTCAATGTCGAGGAGTCGCCGCTGCAAGTCGTCTGCTGCAGCGTTGCGGATGCAACACGCGCCCCCGCAGGAATGCACACCTTGAAAGTTATGGGCTGGCAACCTTACGAGCTGAAGGAAGGGCCGCAGCACTGGGATGAAATCAAGAACCAGGTATCCGATGCGAACCTGAATTATCTCCGGCGCTTCGCGCCAAATTTGACCGACGACAAGATCCTTGCGCGGTTTGTCGAAAGCCCCCTCGACCTTGAGCGCATGAACCCGCATTTCTGGCATGGCAGTGTTCATGCGGGCGCTTCGGGCCCGGCGCAGTCCGGCGCAATGCGCCCCGTACCGGGCTGGGCGCAGCATCGCATGCCTATCTCCGGGCTGTATCAAACGGGCGCCACTACATTTCCTGGAGGTTCGGTCACCGGCGCGCCCGGACGAAATGCAGCGACGGTGATGCTGAAGGATTTTGGCACCAGCATCGAAGAAGTAGTTCAGAAAAAAGTGTAGGCATCGAAATTCGTTGCAAATTTCCTCGATCTCTGAAAAAAATGCGGCAGCGAAGTGCCGCAAGAGGGAAACAAAATTATGCGGACGCTGTTTGAATCACGCGGACGGCGGCATCCATAAAAGAGGAGCGTTGAATCATGTTTATCCCGCAGGATATCCCCGGAGAGCTTGAGTTGCAGCCTGGCCGTCCGCTTCGGACCAGGCGGTCGATAGCAATTCCGCTAGCTGTGATGCTGTGGTCCCAGTTCGTTGGGGGACAGCTTAGGTCATCCGCGGATGTAAAACCAGACGCATCGATCGGCGGCCTCAAAGCCAAGTTTATTGAGGTCAGTGGAGTCAAGACGCGCTATTACGATGCAGGCAAGGGCGAGCCGATAGTGATGATTCATGGCGGCTCCATGGCTGGATCGTCGACTGCAAACGTCTTTTCCAGAAATATCTCCGGACTTGCGAAGCGTTTCCACGTCTTGGCGCTGGACCGGCTTGCCAGCGGCATGACAAGCAATCCGCGCGATGACAAGGACTACAACTATGCTTCCGAGGCGGAATTCGTCTACCAGTTCATTCAATCCTTGAAGCTCGGCCCCGTTCACTTGGTCGGCCATTCTGCCGGAGGCGGCATCGCGCTCTTCATGGCCATCGAACATCCAGCCGCAGTCAAGACACTCGTCATCATCGCTGCAGGACCGGAAGACCCAAATGCGATCTCCGGCCCGACCAAGTTGGACGCCAGCTTGCCTAAGTGTCCGGATCAATCGCAATACGAAGGTTTGAAGTGCAGGGTGACGATTCTGGCGTGGCTGCCGACCACCTTCGATGAGGAATATTGGGCAGCGGACGCCTTCATGGCAAGTCAGCCCAAGACAAAGGAAGCTCGGGCGAAATTGAATGCGGGCGCGGGAGAGCCGTTGCGCACCAAGGAATTCCCCGCGTACCGGGAAAAAATGCTGAATCGCGTCAAAGACGATGGCGTTCTCCAGATGCCGGTGCTGCTGTACGCAGCGAAGAACGACGTACTCGACTGGGGAGTGAATGATCCAACGGCCAAACTGCAGAGAGAATTGGCGCTGTTCGATGTCCTTGCCGCAAAAAACACGAAAGTTCGAATGATTATCCAGAACAATGCGGGCCATTTCATGTACCGGGAATATCCGGAACAGTTCAACCAGGACCTCATTGGCTTCATCGACTATTGGAAGCAACATCCGGAAGGAAAACCTCAGGGTGAAGCTCAAGGGCCAAAGTAGACGTCTCGTAAACGTGCCAGTCGGAGAGAAGCTTTTGACAACACAGGAGAGAGAACATGGGTTTACCGTCGAAACTTGGCAGGAGAGACCTCGTTAAATGGGGATTGATCTCAGCCGGCGTTCCCGCGCTTTCGAAAGATTTAGCACAGCCTGCTTCTGCCCAGGATGCCGGCCCGGAGAGAGGGAAGATCGGAGTGGTCGGCGGAAGAGCGGAAGAGGAGCTCTACCCTGCGAAGGGTCTACCCGGAGGTGGACAGTTGGAAATCCGGCTGACCGCCACCATCTATACGAGTGACGCCGATCAACTCGAAGTGGCCCATCGACTGAGGCCATTCGATCTGGAGTCCTGGGTCACGGAATGGACGCGAATGGCAGAGAAGAATGAACAGCTGGCGGAGAAGTTTGCGGACGAGGGACTCAAGGTTTCGGCGAATGAATACTATCTTCGCGCATCAAATTTCTACCGGGAGGCATGCTGGCCTCAGCCGGAGAGTGACTCCCATATGCTCCCTACTTACAAAAAAATGCGGGAGACATTCGATAAAGCCTGGCAATTGACGCGGCCGCCATTCGAGCGTGTGCAGATCAGTTATGAGGGGAAATCCATCGAAGGATATTTCCGTAAACCCAATGGCCCGGCAGGTAAGAAGTTTCCGGCCGTGATTGCGTTTCAGGGCGCGGATACGATGGCCGAGGCCACAATCTTGGGGATCGCGGGCGCCTACATCACGCGTGGCATGGCCTACCTGGCTGTTGATCTGCCCGGTCAGGGCGGATCTTTGCGCCTTAAAGATCTGCACCTCCCGCCGGACACTGAGAAGGTCGGCAAGATTCTGATTGACTATCTGGAGACGCGTGCGGATGTGGACGCCAGCCGAATCGGAATGCAGGGAATCAGCATGGGCGGCTACGGCACCCCAAGGGTCGCCAGTGCGGAGAAAAGGCTCAAAGCAGCGTTGATGATGAGCGGGTCCTACAATTTGCAGCAGGATCTTTTTGACTACTATCCTCCGATTCAGGAGCGGATGCGCTGGATCATCGGGGCGAGAGACCTGGGAGATGCGAGGAAGAAACTTGCCGAATATACCCTTGAGGGAAAAGCGGGGCGGATTGAATGTCCAATGCTGATCGGCTACAGCAAAGACGACCGAATTATGGACCCGCAAGGGGCGTACAGGCTTTACGAGGCGGCTGTGCATTCCAAACGCGACATGGTGGAAGGCACGGGCCATACACAAGCCTCGAATGCCGGAGGACCGAGAGATTTGCGCCCGCCGGTCCTTGCGGATTGGACGGCGAAGCAACTTGTGGCCGAATCGTAACAGCCTTTTTGCATTGGTGATCACAATTACCCATCAATGCGAGACACACAACCGCGCGAACGAATTCGAATTGGGTATTGACAATCAAGGACGGCGGGAGATACATATATTCGCGGATCGCTTCGATGGGAGGCACGGCAAGATCTTCAAGACACAACGGAATAAGCTAGCCTCCTTTTTTCTTTTCGGGATTTTTCCTTTATTGACTCCCGCAAAGATTTTCCTGAATGCGGAGATTGCTCGGTCAAAGGCTGAGCCTCACTCCCGGCATCGGAACCTGGGTGAGTCAGGTGCGCCGGGATGCGGGCGCTGGGAAAGCTGGCTGAATTTTCAGCAAGATTAACCCAGGGAAACGAGTGCTGGAGCACGTACGTCTCACGTTAGGTTATGAGGACAGAATTAGAATTCCCTCGCACGCGATGGAAACCACCCAGCGGAGTGCCCGGGTTAATCTTTGGAGGCGGCTTTGAAAGCTAAGCCATTTGTTCTGATTGCGCTGCTTGTTTCTCTTTTTTCCATTTCAGGTTCCGCGTTCGCGCACCATGGAACCGCGAACTACGACATGACAAAAGTGGTCACAGTGAAAGGAACCGTCACTGATTTTCAGTTCGTCAACCCACATACCTTGATTCTCTTTGACGTGAAGAACGACCAGGGAGTTATCGAGCACTGGCAAGCTGAGGCTACCAGTCCGAATCATCTTGTCAGGGCCGGCTGGAGCAAGGACATCATTAAGTCGGGGGACCAGATCAGCATCAGCGGGTTTCGCGCCAAGAACGGCTCGACAGTCATGCGTTTCCAGAAAATGGTGCTCGCTAACGGCCAGGAAATTTCAGAGGGCGGCGAGTAAGAGACCCCGGCTCCGATTGCGTGAAATCGTGATTCCGGCGAAGCTGGCGTGCTTGCCGCACCGGTCATGCCGGTTGCTGTACCTGTCTGAGCTAAGCGAGGTCGATGGGAATGCCTGACATGATCAGCTTGTGCAAGTGGCTCGAACACACTTCGGTCGGTACGCACGTGCGCGAGTCGCTCTGGCTGTTTCCTACAATCGAAACGCTGCATTTGTTTGGCATTGTCCTGTTGGTAGGCTCCACTTCAGCACTGGACTTGCGTCTATTAGGACTGTCATTACGGAACCAGTCCGTTTCCACAGTTGCCGCGCGGCTTCTCCCTTGGGCCTGGGTTGGCTTCGCCGTGCAAATCACGACGGGGATTCTTCTCTTTTCCTCAGAGGCCGTTAAGTGCTACACCAATCTTGCTTTCCGCATGAAGATGCTGATGATCTTGCTCGCTGGTGTGAATGCCATCGTGTTCCACTGGACCGCCTACCGCTCGGTCGAAAAGTGGGATGACGCCGCGACCACGCCAATCGCGGCCAAGTTCGCAGGTTCTTTTTCTATCCTGTTGTGGTTTGGCATCGTGGCAGCCGGAAGATGGATCGCTTTCATTTAGGGCTTCCACCGAATTCGATTTTTCGTCATGCCCTAAGTGCGATGCGGGGAACAAAGTCGACTAGCTCAAATTCGATCTACAAGAGGAGTTTCACAGTGCGAAATTGCATCATGAATCCAAGCCTTGCGGTTGTGGCCATCCTGGCTTTCGCTTCGGTTCTCTCTGCCCAAACCGCGGAACCTGCGGGAGCTGCCAAGTCGCAAACGCAACCCGCCGCCCCGGACCTGACAGGAGTTTGGCGGCAACACGCACCGCCGGGCTCTCGAGCGTATGCGCTCTATTCTTTTACCAAAGAGGAGACGCCCATGACGCCTTGGGCCGAAGCGCTCTTTAAGGCCAACAAGCCCTCATTTGGCCCCAGGGCTGTTCCGGACTCGAATGATCCCGTTAATCCGACCAGCGGCAATTCCATCGGGTGTTTTCCGCCGGGGGTGCCAAGGATCTATCAGCACCCTTTTCCCATGGAAATTATTCAAATTCCCGGGCGCGTGCTCATCATCTACGAATTCAATCATTTTGTGCGCCAAATCTATATGGACGGCCGGGGACATGACAAGAATGTCGCTCCCTTGTGGATGGGGGACTCCATCGGCAAGTGGGAGGGAGATACGCTGGTCGTCGACACCACAAATTTCAACGATAAGACCTGGCTCGATCGGGGAGGCCACCCGCATTCTGAAGCTCTTCATTTAACCGAACGTATCCGGCGCATCGACCATGACACTCTGGAAATCGAATTCACCATCGACGACCCGAAAGCGTATACGAAGACGTGGACGGCAAAACAATACTTTCAGTTGCGGCCAAAGTGGAACCTCATGGAATTGATCTGCGAAGACAACGCAAATTTTCTTGATCTGCAAAACAAGCTAGCGGGAGAGCCAAAAAACTAACCGCACGTTCCGGCCAGCAGCGGGGATTCCGCCGTCCATCTTACGCGTAGGAGAAAAAGTCTGTTCCCGTAAAACAATCCGATATGCCAACAGCGTCCTCGAACTCCACCACCGAATTGCATTTCCCTCAGCAGAACTGCCAGCGAGAAAACGTCTAGTGGAGTCTCCCCAACTCAAACGAAAGCTAAGCCGTAATCAAGTGCGCAGTTTCTGGGCCGCATGGGCTGGCTGGACCATGGACGGGATGGACTCGTTCATCTACTCCCTGGTTTTGGTTCCAGCTTTGCGCGATCTCCTGCCCCGGTCGGGAATTCCCCCGACCACCGCCAATGTCGGGTTTTACGGCGGTCTGCTTTTCGCGCTCTTTATGATCGGATGGGGCATCGCTCTGGTTTGGGGCCCCATCGCGGACCGCTTCGGCCGCGTGCGCACGATGATGTTCAGCATCCTCTGCTTCTCCGTCTTTACGCTCTCAGGCGCTTTCGCCGCTGGAGTGTGGACTCTTGCACTCTTTCGCTTGCTTGCAGGAATAGGAATCGGTGGAGAATGGTCCATCGGGGCTTCCCTGGTTTCTGAAGACTGGCCGGAAGAACGCCGTACCATGGGCGCGGCGCTGATGCACACAGGCTATTACCTTGGATTTTTCCTGGCCGCTGCAGCCAACTACTTCATCGGCAGCCGCTACGGTTGGAGGGCCATGTTCGTCGTGGGAGGAACTCCCGCGTTTCTGATCGCTTTCATTCGAGGCCGCATCAAGGAGCCGGCCCGCTGGGAGACCAAACAACAGGAACTCGGCGAAAGACGTGGCATGTACCACTCCTTCTCCGCACTATTTTCACCGCAGTACCGTCGCCGGACGATCCTCAACTCCGCTTATCTAATCGTATCGCTCATCGGTTTGTGGGCCGGATCGGTTTATGTGCCTGCCGCCATCACCTACATCGCGGGAAGGACCGGCGAGACCTCGGTGAATGTCGCGCGCCTTGCATCTTATTCGACAGCGCTACTTGGAATTGGCACGGTTCTCACCGCCCTAATTGTTCCGCTGATTGCCGATTGGCTGGGACGCAGAGTCACGCTCGGCATTTTCTATTCTGTGATGGCACTCTCCATCTGGATCGCGTTTGGCCGCGTCTTTTACATGGAAACGAACGCTGTTGCGTGGTTTTTATTCTGCGCTTTCCTGCTTGGCGTAGGAGGAGCCAATTTCATCGTATATTCTTTCTGGTTGCCCGAGCAATACGGAACAGAATGCCGCGCCAGCGCGTTCGCCTTCACGACGAACATTGGGCGGTTTGCGGCGGCGGGGTTCACCTTTCTCGTGGGTGCCGGGATTCGTCACTTTCAGACGCTTGGCACTCCGGTGGCTATGACTGCGCTTGCTTTTGTCGTGGGAATCCTTCTCTTACCCTTCGGGATGGAAACCAAGGGGAAAGAGCTGCCAGCGTGAATGTGAGCTGATTTTTTTCGGCGTAACATTACTTTCTTCGGAGGCTCTTGTGAGGAATTTATTCGGGATAATCGTCGTTGGCATGATTTGCTTTCTGGCGGCTGGAGCTCAGCCGCAACAACAAACGACGGTGGGCCACCCCTCCTGGGCCTTCCTCGTCGCCGACAAGGATCAGCCTCCTGCTGAAGACGAAAACGCACCAAAGCACATCCCGGGCAGCGCCAAGACCTACACTCAAGCGCAGATCGATGATCTCTTCAATCCTCCGGACTGGTTTCCCGACGAGCATCCTCCTCTGCCATCGGTTGTCGCGCGCGGAAGCGGGAAAGACGTGCGGGCTTGCGGCTCCTGTCATCTCATGTCGGGAAACGGTCATCCCGAATCCGCCAATCTCGCCGGGCTTTCCGCCGCATATCTCGTGGCTACGATGGCCGATTTCAAGAGCGGCGCCAGAATAGACCCCGCACGAATGACCGCCATCGGAAAAGCAATATCCGAAGACGACGTGAAGCAATCTGCCGAGTGGTTTGCGTCTCTCAAACCGGTCGTCTGGACGAGAGTCGTCGAAGCCGATACGGTGCCGAAAACCTACGTCAACAAGTTGCGCCAGCGTTTGCCTCTGCCCAGCGGTGGCACGGAGCCCATTGGTAGTCGCATCATTGAAGTCCCACAAGATGCGGCGCGGGTCATTGCGCGTGATCCGCACTCAGGATTCATCGCTTACGTGCCGGCAGGCAGCCTCGCGAAAGGCGAAGCCTTGGTCAAGACCGGAGGCTCGGGCAAAACCGTTCCATGCGCAATCTGTCATGGTGACGGGCTGAAAGGCCTGGGCCAGGTCCCCAGAATCGCCGGACTCTCGCCCGTTTACATCGCTCGCCAACTTTATAATTTCCAGAGCGGCAAAAGCGCCGGCCCCATGTCCGGATTGATGAAAAAAGTCGTAGACAACTTGACGGACGACGATATTTTGGCCATCTCTGCCTACGTGGCCTCGCAAGCGCCGTAGCATTCGCTACCGATCGTCTACATCACGGAATATGGTGGCAACGTTTTGGTGTGCGACGTCGTCGTATTGCCACTCGGATTCGCACGCATGTACCATGGAGCGCCGAATTGTTCGCCAAATTACCGGTCGAGGTGGCACGCCATGCAAGCTGTCCAGGTGCAAAAGTCCGGAGGACCCGAGGTTCTTACGCTCGTGGACCTTCCTGTCCCCAAACCAAAACCAAATGAGGTCGTCGTAAAAGTCTCCGCTGCAGGCGTCAACTTCATAGATGTTTATTTTCGTGAAGGGCGCTATCCCACACCTTTGCCGATTGTGAACGGCCAGGAAGCTTCCGGGATCGTCAGCGACGTCGGTAGTGACGTGAAGTCGCTCCAGCCGGGGGATCGCGTCGCCTATATAGGCATCTTGGGAAGCTATGCGGAATATGCCGCCGTACCCGCCGACCGTGCCGTGCGCGTTCCCGGAGGCATCACGGACCAACAAGCCGCTGCCGCCATGCTTCAAGGCATGACCGCGCACTACCTCGTGAACAGCGCCTACCCATTAAAGAAGGGGGAAACGGCGCTCATCCATGCCGCCGCAGGTGGAGTCGGACTTCTTCTCGTCCAGATGGCTCGAAACATCGGAGCGCGCGTCATCGGCACGGCTGGCTCGGAGGCAAAAGCAAAACTGGCACGCGAAGCGGGCGCTGATGAAGTAATTCTCTATGACCGGCAGGACTTTGAAGCGGAAACAAAACGCTTCACCGAGGGAAAAGGAGTCCACGTCATCTACGATGGCGTCGGCAAGAGCACCTTCGAAAAGGATCTGAACATTCTCCGGCCCCGCGGTTATCTAGTCCTCTTCGGCGCTTCCAGCGGGCCGGTCCCGCCGTTCGACCCCGACAAGCTGCGGCAAAAGGGCTCCCTGTTCCTCACGCGTCCCTCTCTCGGGCAATACATCGCCACGCGTGAAGAACTCGAGCAGCGCGCCAGCGATGTTCTGAAAATGATCTCATCCGCGAAATTGAAATTGCGAATCGAGCATATTTACAAGCTTAGCGAGGCGCAGCAAGCTCATCGCGACCTCGAAGGCCGCAAAACAACCGGTAAGCTGTTGTTGATTCCTTAGTGCAAACAGCCAGTAGCGGGCACTCAGACCTTAAGTGCGCCCAGGATGCGCTGCGGAGTAAGCGGAATCTCGCGCAAGCGGATTCCGATGGCATCGAAGATGGCATTTGCAATCGCCGGGGGCACAACAACAATCGACGGCTCACCGCCGCCAAGCGCCGGCATCTCCGGGCGGTTGATCAGCACGATCTCAACATCGGGAATTTCCCCGAAAGTGATGATCGGGTAGCTCGCCCAATCGAGGTTCTTGACTCCGTTGGCGTCGAATTGAACTTCCTCCATCAACGTGCGGCTCACTCCCTGGATGATGTTTCCCTCGATCTGATTCTTTAGGCCGTCAGGATTCACGATCAGCCCGCAGTCATGCGCCATCGTGATCCGTTTCACCGCCACCCTCCCATTCGATTTGTCTACTTCCACTTCTGCAACCGCAGCGGTAATGGTGTTCCCACGGTTTCCCATCGCCACGCCTCTTCCCGTGACCTTGGATGCGCTCGGGGTAGCGGCCGGCGAGGCACGCTCTTTCCATTCCGCTTTCTTTGTCGCCGCCAGCAGAGCCTCAGTAGCACGCTTGTTGCCGCTCAAATATTTCAGCCGGAACTCAACCGGATCGACGCCCTGGCTCGATGCGATTTCGTCCATGAAAGACTCGCTGGCGAAGCAGCGCGCCAATTCTCCCGGCGCGCGCAGATTGCTGGTCCTCAGCGGCGTCGGATCAGGGTGCATCCACGGGATACCCGCAGCCACGATTTTCTGATTCTCGAAAGCATAAATGTCGCCGCCCCCTCCTGTCCCGTTCGAATTACCCTGGCCGCCAGATTTCAGTCCAGTTTGTTTTGACGCCAGCAGCGGATTGCCCTGCGATTCGGTCCAGGGGAAACTCCGGTCCATGAAATCCCAGGCAGTGATCTTGCCCTCGGCATCCACGCCCGCGCGCACCGTCATCAACTGGGCCGGTCCTTTTGGCTCCCAGCCGTGTTCGTCCTCGCGCATCCATTGCACCCTCACGGGTTTGCCTACTGCGCGGGACATCAGCGCCGCGTCCTCCGGGGCGTCGTCCGTGCTCAACCGGCCGTAGCAACCGGAACCCTCGCAGTAAATGACACGAATATTGTTTTCGGGAAGCCCGAGCAAGTCGGCAACAGATTTTCGTGTTCGAAACGGCCCTTGTGTTCCCGTCCAAATCGTTGCCTTGTCGCCTTGAACGTCTGCGACCGCGCACGAAGGGCCGATCATGCCATGCAACTGAAAGGGCCAGCGATAGGTCGCTTCAAACTTCTTGCTCGCCTGGGAAATTGCACCGTCCGGATTCCCCTTGTCCGTAGCGACTTGCTCCCGAAAGCTCTTGGTGTTCTTCAGATAGGCATACAGCTCATCGGGGTTGGCCGGAAGCTTCGTCGTCGGAGCCGACCACGTCACCTTCAGCGCCCTTGCCGCCTGGATCGCTGCCCATTCCGTCTCAGCCACCACGCCCAGAAAGTTTCCCTCTTGTACAATTTTGACGACGCCGGAAATAGTCTTTATGGAATTCTCGTCCACGCTCCGCGGCTTTGAATTCACTACCGGCGGGCGCACCACTCGGCCGTGAAGCATCCCGGGAATTCGCACATCCTGCGAGTAAGTAAATTCCCCTGTGAACTTCGGCGGCAGATCCGTACGGGGCACCGATGTCCCAACGATCCGGTACTCCTTAGGATCTTTGGCGCGCACTTCTGGCGCCACTTTCAAATCCCAGCCCGTTCCCGTCGCCGTTATCTTGGTGTTAAAGCGCCTGCCACCGACAAGATCCCCATAAGAGATTTTCTTTTCCGGACTGCCAGTAACGCTAACGATGCCATCGCTGACCCTCAGCTTCTCTACAGATGTTTCCAGGCGCGTTGACGCGAGTTTCAGCAGCTCCATTCGCGCTGCCGCAGCCGCCTGGCGCAGTTGCGGTCCTCCCCTTTCAATCGTTCTGCTCCCAACCGTGGAAAATTGGTCAATCGTCTTCGCTGTGTCTCCCACGTCCATCTTGATTTGCTTAAAGGCGACATCCAACTCTTCCGCAACGATCTGCGCCAGCGCGGTGATAACGCCGGTGCCCAGGTCCACCTTGCTGGTGAACACGGTGACGCTTCCGTCTGCACTCACCGCGAGCCATGAGTCTAGCGACGTCGCATCCGGCTCCGTGCCAGCGGGAGTCGCCGCTTGCGCAAAGGCTCGGGACACGGGTCCAGAAAAGCTGAAGCTTACGATGAGCGCGCCTGTGCTCTTCAGATATTCTCTGCGGGAGATCGTTTTAACTTCCATCTGGAACACTCCTTACTTACGCTTTCTCGCGTGCGGCCCGCTTGATGGCTCGAACGACCCGCAGATGGCTGCCGCAGCGGCATAGATTGCTGTCCAGAGCTCTTTTGATCTCCGCATCCGTGGGGTTGGGATTCTTGTCGAGCAGGACTTTGGCGGTCAAAATGATGCCGTTCATGCAATAACCGCACTGCGCCGCCTGCTCTTCGATGAACGCCTTTTGCAGCCAGTGCGGATGCGCAACGCTTCCCAAACCCTCCAGCGTGGTAATGCTCCGGTTACGCGCCGCGCTCACGGGAATGGTGCAGGATCGCGCCGTGTTCCCGTCCATCAGGACCGTGCACGCCCCGCACTGGGAAAGTCCGCAGCCAAACTTCGGCCCATTCAGTCCCAGGTCGTCGCGCAAGACATACAGCAGCGGTGTGCTTGGGTCGGTTTCAACCACTCGCGGCGTGCCGTTTACTTTAAGCGAGATTCGCGCCATGACGATCTCCTTCTCTCGACGGGCCGCGCGAAAGAGATGACCCGTCCTTCTTCTCTGAAGTCTGCATCACGTCTGATTCCCGGTCTCAGCGGTAATATATGCCTGACTGGTTCGACATGCAATGCCGCGGACTGATGGAGAAGAAGGGAACCCGTTTGGTGATAACATTTGCCGGCTGCTCATTCCGTGACGCAGCGAGGTCGGAGGGTCGGCTTCGTGAAAGGCTTTCTGTTGGCAAAACTTCAAAAAGGGTTTAGTGCGATGTTCTTCGCGTCCGCCGCAGTGTTTTTTCTCTCGGGCATCTCATGGCGCGGACTGGCGCAACCCAGTGCAAAGATGCAACAGCCGAACGCAGACGGGGAGTCCATCGTTGCGCTGTCCCCCTATGTGGACACCCACGCTCACTTCGATGCGAAAATCCTCTCTGACCCCAGCGGCGAGATCGACGCCGCGCTTCGGGAAATGGGCCACGAAAACGCCGCGAAACTCATCTTCATGCCGGGACCCTTTCTTCCCGATGATCCGAACCGCTTCGACCATGATGCCTTCCTCGCCGCTTTGAAGAAGCATGCGGACAAACTTGCTTTTCAAGGAGGCGGCGGAAGCTTAAATCCCATGATTCAGGAATCCGTGCGCTCGGGAGACGCAGGCCCGGAAATCCAGCGGAAGTTTAAAGCGCGGGCCGAGCAGATTCTCGGCGACGGCGCAGTCGGTTTCGGCGAGTTGAGTTCCGAACATGTTTCGTTCCTCCCCGGGCAAGCCTACGAGACTGCTCCCCCTGACCATCCTTTGTTCCTTTTGCTCGCGGACATCGCGGCGGAGCACGGCGTTCCCATTGACCTTCACATGGACGTGGTCCCTCAAGCGATGCCGCTGCCTCTCGACCTCAAGTCCCCGCCGAATCCCTCGAATATCCGCGAAAATCTCGCAGCGTTCGAAAGGCTCCTCAACCATAACCCGCGCGCCAAAATCGTCTGGGCCCACGCAGGCTCGGACAACGTCGGAAATCGTACTTCGGATCTTTGCCGCCGCTTGCTCCAGGCGCATCCCAACCTGTACATGGAAATCAAGATCGATCCACTGGACCTCGGCAAGAATCCGCCCATTGCAAACGGTGAAATCAAGCCTGAATGGCTGAAGCTGTTTCAGGATTTCCCAGACAGATTTGTCATCGGCACGGACCAACATTACAACTCCGGCCGTCCGATGACCGGTCCTCAGCGTTGGAAGATGGCGGTGCTCCTGCTCAATCAGCTTCCCGGCGATCTAAGGCGGAAGATTGGCGCGGAAAACGCTCTGCGCATCTTCTCAATCCCAAAAAACCAGTGAACAAACCTCGCTTCGTCTGGTGTAGGCTAACTGCCTCTTTTGAAATGTGCTTAATTCAGCCGTAGCGAAATCGAGGAAGCTCTTCTGATGAATAACGCAAGTGTGGCAACGGCCCCGCCCAAATCCAAACTCAACTCCAATCAGAAGCGCGCCTTCTTCGCCGCCTGGGGCGGATGGACTTTGGACGGCATGGACTCGTTCATTTACGCTCTCGTCTTGGTTCCTGCCCTTCGCGACGTGCTGCCAAAGTCCGGAATTCCTGCCACCAACGCCAACATCGGTTACTACGGCTCGCTGCTCTTCGCTCTCTTTCTGATTGGCTGGGGGCTGGCGCTGATTTGGGGCCCGATCGCGGACCGCTTCGGCCGCGCCCGAACGCTGATGCTGACCATTCTCTGGTTCTCGCTCTTCACCTTCCTCAGCGCGCTCGCCAACAATGTTTGGAGCCTTGCGATTTTCCGGCTTCTTGCGGGCATGGGCATCGGGGGAGAATGGTCCATCGGTGCAACCTTCATCTCCGAAGAATGGCCGGAAGAGCGCCGGAAAATGGGCGCGGGCTTGATGCACACAGGCTATTACTTCGGATTCTTCCTGGCGGCCATCGCCAACTTCCTCGTCGGCGCGCATTTCGGCTGGAGATGGATGTTTGTGGTAGGCGGAACTCCGGCGCTTCTTGTGGCTTTCTTCTACAATCGCGTTCACGAACCCGCGCGCTGGCAGCAGAAGCAGCAGGAACTTGGCGGTGCCTGGACCGCGCTGAGGGCCTTCCGGACTCCGTTCTCGCCGAAGTACCGCCGCCGCACCATTCTCAACTCGCTCTACATGCTCGCGTCCATTTCGGGGTTGTGGGCGGGATCTGCCTACGTGCCGACCGCGATCACGCAGCTCGCTGCGAAAGCGGGTCGCACAACCATCGAGGGAGCGCAGCTATCCTCCTACGGCACGGCGCTATTGGCCATCGGAACGATTCTCGGCGCTCTCATGACGCCTTGGCTTTGCGAGCGTTTCGGCCGCAAGTCCGCCTTGGCCTTCTTCTTTTCGATGATGCTCATCTTCATCGCGCTGGCTTTCGGCTTTGTTTTCTACTTCCAAGCCGGCGCGCTGGCATGGTTCATGGCCTGCCTCTTCTTCCTCGGCATCGGCGGCGCCAATTTTGCCGTCTATTCACTCTGGATTCCCGAACAATACGGGACGGAATGCCGCGTCAGCGCGTTCGCTTTCACGACCAACATCGGGCGCTTCGCGGCGGCCGGAATCAGCTTCTTGGTCGGCTTTGGAGTTCGCCACTTCCAAACTCTTGGAATCCCCGTCGCGCTGACTTCGATTGCATTCGTGATAGGCCTTTTGCTCCTGCCCTTCGGCGAAGAAACCAAGGGCAAGCCCCTCCCCGCCTGAGCCTTTCGGCGCAACCGCGAGCCGATCCGGCTGCTAGTCGGCTGGGAGACCGGCTATGCGTCGGCCCCCCCCCAGCCTGTCCGTTCGGAGTTCGAGCTACCGGAGCGTAATGCTCCCGTCGAGCAGTTGTCCGCTGTTGGTGTAGCCGTCGCTCAGCGTGATGCTGAACATCCCCGGTGCCACCAGGGAGCTGTCCACCGCGACGATCGTGAACGCTACCGGCAAGCCGTTGTTGGTGCCTAAGCCCGCGATCGTGACGCTATGCGCCACGTTGTCATAGGCCACCGAATTGACCTGCGTGGAATGGAAATCAGTTCCGGAACTCGGATCACTGAAATCCTCACTCTCCGGGTTTTGATTGCAATCGTCCTCATGGAAGCTGAAGTGAGCATTGCCCCCTTTGTTGCCGGGCTCGTCGCCGTTCCCGTCTGCCGCGCGGCACGGAGGCGGCTGCGGCGGCTGCGGGCGCGTGTTGTAGCAGCAAACGCCGTCGACCTCGAGAGGAACATCGTCTGCCTCGGCCTGCGCATTCGTCGTGGTGCCGGACTGGTGCGCCGAGGCGAAGCTGTAGCTGCCCACTTCCTCGAGCAGACTCGAGGAGGTCGGGTTGCCGACATCCGCGACGTTCACGTTGACCGTCAACGTGCACGGGTTGCTGGCCGAAGGCGTACTGGGACACTTGATACTGCCCGTCTCCGCGGCGCCACCGAGCCCTGGCTCGGGGTAAGTGATCACGTGCGGGAAACAGGCCGAGACCGAACAAAGGTCCACGCTCTGCGCCTTTCCTGCGAAAAAGATTGGGTTGTTCAACGCGGTGTTCTCCATCGCCGCATAGTAAATAGTGTTGCCCATCTGCCAGCGCGTGATGTACTGGAGGAATGCGGTGCCAGCGATCCGAAGGCCGGTCGCTGCCGGGTTCGAGAGGTCCACAATTCTCGTCGTCACCGTTAGGATGTTGCCCGACAGGCTGATCGAATTGCTCAAGATATCCATGCCGGGAACGTTCGTGCCGCCAATCACCGGATAGAGCGCGTCGCCGAAGTTGTCGCTGATCCCGGTGGTCGGCGCGTTCGATGGCCCAGAGACGTTCGTGCCGAACAGGCCAGGGCCGGAGGATTGCCTCGCGACGCTGATAACGCCCGCGCCAGCGTGGTCCACCGTCTGGTTGCCGGTGGGTGTGAACCCCGCCTGTGCCAAGCCGTTCGAGGTGTCGTCGTAAACGATCTCTGCCGCGCCGGTGTGGTCAATCGTGACGGCGAAGAAGTCAGCGAGGTTGCGGTTGCCTTGCTGCGCGATGCAGCCGGTCCCGGCAAGACATACGTCGTTGTAATGCATCGGGTGCGGACTAACTTTCACCAGTGCAGTGGTCGGAGCGGCGCCAGTGAGCGCCCCCGTCGAATCTGTTGGATATACAACTTGAGACATAAACACGTTCCAAACTTGCCCTGACTGGCTGCTTGGGTCCACGCTCTTGTCTGAGCCATACCACACAGCGTCGGCGCGGCCAGCGCCGCCCGCCTTGATCCATGGAAAAACGTTAACGGCATCGCCGGTAACCGTCGATCCGTCGCTCACCTGGACCGGAGTGCTCCACTTTGTCCAGCCGCCGGCCGCCGAAGAGGCGCTTACGAAGACCTGCCGCAGAGCGGGGCTGTTGTTGTTCGGGCTGAGCGCCCACGTGATGAAGAGGTTGCGGGCGCTGTCCATGGACAGCACTGTGAAGAGTGTGCTGGGTGAGCCGGGCAGGTTGTCCGCTATGTGGATTAGCTTGCTGGAATTGCCGCACGGGTTGGCGGTATTCGGGAAGTCCAGAAATGTCAGGTCGCCGGCGGAGTCCGGCGTCCCGATATTAAGCAGCAGGTTGAAGCTGCTGTCTGCGTTCTGGCTGCCAGCGGCCTGCAACACTTTTCCGGTCACCTGATCGATAGCGGGGTAACCGTCAGCACCCAAGGGTGCGTAGAAGCCTAGGTTCGCAGCACATGGCGAGGTGGTTCCCTTTGTCGCTGGTACGTACGTCAGGCCCGGGCCACCAGGAGCCACGTCTACGGCACTGTTGCTCTTGTTCCATTGCGCCCCTGAAACCACGTTGTTGTATTCGAGGTAGATCAGTGGCTTGGGGCCGGTGTAGGCCGACTGATTCGGCGTGCCGGGCTCCGGGTCGTACACAGCGAGCCATTGGCGGTCGGCGCCCGGGATGCCGCTGCACCCGGCCGGGTAGATTTCCTGGCTGACGGTAGCGCCACCGTCGGTGGTCGTGGCCGTGCGCAGGCACGCCAGCGCGTACAGGTCAGCAAAGTATTGCTTACCGCTGCGGTCGAAGTTGATGTCCGTGTCACCGCCGCCCGGAGGAGCGTTAGTGCCTGCCAGCGCGTTCGGAGGGAGGCCGGGGTTGATTATTCGAAAAGTGTGGCCGCGATCGACCGAGCCGAGCCACACGCTTCGCTGCGTCCCGGTCCCAGTCGGGCCGCTCACGAAGACTCGCCCTTGGGGATCGATCCCAATGTCCGGCTCGCCGTTCGTGTGGATCGGATCCACCACGGCTGGTACCTCAAACTTAATGGGCGGTGGAGTTTGTGCCAGGAGGGGTAACGTCCCAGCGCTCAGCAGAAGTGCGCAACCAATGCCAAGA
>Ga0307479_10001301_pt1 | contig 22671 bp, 15 predicted proteins | sample atmos_gasesECM4C_FD_203743 | JGI IMG/M metagenome (GOLD analysis project Ga0307479, IMG submission 203743) | Hardwood forest soil microbial communities from Morgan-Monroe State Forest, Indiana, United States - atmos_gasesECM4C_515 | ecosystem: Environmental > Terrestrial > Soil > Temperate...
TCTGCTGACGGGCCTGGTTGAGTATATCCGAGGTGACCTTTGCCAGGTCGTCATAGCCGCGGCCGCCGCGATCCTGAAGGTACAGCTTGAAGCCGCCCGTAGTGCCCAGGCCCTGCACCGGCGGTGGTGGCACGACGAGAATGTTTGCATCTCCGATGGCCGCAAACTTCCTGCTCAGAGTCGCGACCAGTGCCGGCGCCGACAGGTCCTTGGTCTTACGCTGGTCAAAGTCGGTCAGCGGCAGGAACATCACCGCGGCGTTGTCCAGGTTGACGAATCCGTTCACCGACAGGCCCGGAAAGCCGATCGCATGCTCGACACCCGGAGTCTGCAACGCCATCTGCGACATCTGGCGCACGACTGCCTCGGTGCGGTCCAGCGAGGCCGCATTGGGCAACTGCACCACGCCGATCAGGTACTGCTTGTCCTGGACGGGGATGAAGCCGCCCGGCACGATCCTGAACATCAGCCAGGTGCAGCCCAGCAGCACGACGAACGTCAGCAGGATCGGCCGCCGATGACGCGCCGCGACTTCGACAACCTTGCCGTAGTCCTTTGACAGGCGCCCGAACACCCGGTTGAAGGCCGCGAATGGAATACCCAGCACCCGGTCGATGAGACGTTGGAATGCGTCAGGCTTTGCATGGCGCGGCCGCAGGAGCAGGGCTGCGAGCGCGGGCGAGAGAGTCAGTGAGTTGAATGTCGAGATGATGGTGGACGCGGCAATCGTGATCGCGAACTGCCGGTAGAACTGACCCGAGATACCGCTCAGGAAAGCGACGGGCACGAACACCGAGCACAGCACCAGCATGATGGAGATGATGGGCCGGGTCACTTCGGCCATCGCCGCATGCGCAGCCTCCCGTGACCCCAGGCCCTCTTCGATCTTGCGCTCGACATTTTCGACCACCACGATCGCATCATCCACGACGATGCCCGTGGCCAGCACGAGACCAAACAAGGTCAGCGAGTTGATCGAGAAGCCGAGCAGCAGCAGGGCTGCCATGGCGCCCACGATGGCGATGGGAACCGCGACCAGTGGGACGACGCTGGCGCGCCACGTCTGCAGGAAGACGACCACGACCAGCACGACGAGGAGCACCGCTTCGAACAGCGTTTCCACCACGGCGTTGATGGAGCTGCGTACGAACACGGTTGGGTCGTAGGCGATGTTGTAGGAGACACCCTCGGGGAAGCTCTTCGCCAGCTCCGCCATCGTCTTGCGGACCGAAGCAGACAGCTCCAGCGCGTTGGCGCCCGGGAGCTGGAATACCGGGATCCCGACGGCCGGCTTCGCATCCAACATGCTGCGCAGCGCGTACGACTCGGGACCCAGCTCCACGCGCGCCACGTCACGAAGGTAGACGACTTCACCCACGGCGCCGGATTTGATGATGATGTTGCCGAACTGGGCCTCGGTATCGAGCCGGCCCTGGGCATTGACGATGTATTCGAACTCGGTGCCGGGCAGCGCGGGTTGGCCGCCGATCTGGCCTGCCGCGACCTGTACGTTCTGTTCTCTGACGGCGTTGAGCACGTCATCGACAGTCATGTCGCGCGAGGCGATCTTGGCGGGGTCGAGCCACAGGCGCATGGCATAGTCGCCCGATCCAAATACCCGCACGTCGCCCATTCCAGGCAGGCGGGCAAGTACGTCCCTGACCTGGATGACCGCGTAGTTGCGCAGGTACAGCGAGTCGTAACGCCCGTCCTCGGAGCGCAGGAATACGACCATGGTCAGATCAGGCGAGCGCTTCTGCGTAACCAGGCCGATCTGGCGGACGACGTCGGGCAGCCGTGGCTCGGCCTGGCTGACCCGGTTCTGCGTCTGCACCTGCGCGATGTCGAGATTGGTTCCCAGCTTGAAAGTGACCGTGATGGCGAAGTTGCCGTCGGGTGTCGCCGAGGAGTTGGTATAAATCGCGTTTTCCACGCCGTTGATTTGCTGCTCCAGCGGCGTGATGACGGTCTCCGCAATCGTTTTGGGCGAGGCACCCGGGTAGGTGCCGCTGATGACCACGGTCGGCGGCACGATTTCCGGGTACTGGCTGATCGGCAGCAGCGGCATCGCGACGAGGCCCGCTGTCAGGATCAGGATGGATATCACCGAGGCGAAGATCGGCCGGTCGATGAAGAAGGATGAGATGTTCATGGCGGTTCAGTTCGAGTGGGTGGCAGCCGCGGCCGTCGCGGTGGCAGCCGCTCCCGGGGCGCCCATCGTCGCCATGTTCGGCTTGACCACGGCCCCTGGCCGTACTCGCTGCAGGCCGCTCACGACGACGACATCGTCGGGCTTCAGTCCCTGGCGCACGATCCGCATGCCTTCAACGAGCCGGCCCGGCTGTATGGCGCGGTACTCCAGCTTGTTCTCGGGACCCAGAACCAGCACGAAGCTCTGACTCTGGTCCGTGCCGACCGCGCGATCCTCGATGAGGATGGCATCGTATTCGCCGCTTCCCAGCAATTGGACGCGCGCGAACATGCCGGGAGTGAACTGGTTCTGCTTGTTCTCGAGTACGGCTCGCGCACGGATGGTACCGGTGCGGACATCGAGCTGGTTGTCCACGAAGTCCATGTAGCCCTCGTGCGGGAAGCCCTCCTCGTTGGCAAGGCCCACACGCACCGGATTTCTGGCATCGCGCGAGCTTGGGCGCTGACCTTGGCGAGCCAACTCGTTGTAATGGAGGTAGGCGTTTTCGTCGCCTTCGAAGTAAACGTAGATGGGGTCGACCGAGACGATGGTCGTCAGTAACGTCCCCCCATTGTTGCCTCCGGTCACGAGGTTGCCGCGCGTGACTTCTTCCCGGCTCACGCGTCCATCAACGGGAGCGCGGACCTTGGTGAAAGAAAGCTGAAGCGCCGCGTTGTCGAGCGCCGCCTTGGCGGCCGCAACGCTGGCCTGCTGCTGGTTGAGGGTGCTGAGGCGCTCATCCAGCTCCTCGCGCGATACGGCGCCCGAGTCCTTGAGTTTCTGCACGCGCACCGCCTCGAGTTTGGCGAGCTCCTGCTGCGATTTCGCCAGCTCCAGGCCCGCCTTGGCGCGGTCGTAGTCCGCCTGGTACGGGCGGGGGTCGATGATCACGAGCACGTCGTCTTTTTTGACGAACTGGCCCTCGTGAAACAGCCTCTGGTCCACGTAACCGGAGACGCGCGGCCGTATTTCGACAGTGTCCACCGCCTGAAACCGGCCCGTATATTCGTCCCAATCCTTGATGCGCTTGCTGATAACCTTCGCCACCGTCACCTCCGGCGGACCCTGTGCCGGCGGGGGCGCCTTGCCGCAACCTTCGAGTGCCAACAGGCCCAACATCGAAAGGAGTATGGTGCGCTTCAGTGGAGCGTTCATCGTTCTAAGACCCCCAGGTTCATTAGGCGCGCCTGCGCGCTCGCCGCAAGATCACTGTACCACCGGAATCTGTGAAGGAAACGATTCCTCGCGGACGGGTTTTGCACAACGTGCCTGTTTTTGTCCATTCCACCAACCGACCAACCGGGCAGTTGACCGGCGGGCAAGTTGGCTATATTGAGAGAGAGCTATGAACCAACAGCATGCGTTCGATCTGGCCGCTCCCGTCGAGGCGGCCGATCATGTCATCGGCGCGTCACACGCCCCGGTGACCATTGTGGAATACGGCGACTTCGAATGTCCCACCTGCAAGCAGGCCGCCCCGGCGCTCAAGCTCCTGCTTGAACGGTTTGCGGGCCGCACACGCGCCGTCTTCCGCCACTTCCCCGTGGAGGAGATGCATCCACACGCGCTTGCCGCAGCGCACGCGGCCGAGTGTGCCGGTGCCCAGGGGAAGTTCTGGGAGATGCACGACCTGCTGTTCGCCAACCAGGAGCACCTGAAGATAAATCAGTTGCGTTCTTATGCGCAGCAGTTGCAGCTCGACATGGCGCGCTTCACCGCCGAGATGGATGACGAGGTGTACCTGCAGCGGATTCGCGAGCACATGGAGGGTGCGCGCCGAAGCTCGGTGCGCGGGACGCCGGCTTTCTTTGTCAACGGCAAGCTCCAGGATGTCTCCTTCGGCATGCGTGCCTTGTTCGACGCGGTGGAGACAGCAGTGCACCACCACCACAAATAACCAAAGGCGCGCACCATGGCGAGGTTGTACGAGTCCCGCCGGGAGCAGGTGTTTCCGAAGCTCACGGCACAGCAGATCGCCCGGCTCGAGCGTCACGGCCGAAGAATTCGCACGGCAGCCGGCCAGGTGCTGTCCGAGGTGGGCGAGGGGCACCGGGACCTGTACGTGGTCCTGTCGGGATCCCTGGAGATTGTCCGCCCCGGGCTGCACGGTGAGGATCCGATCACGACCGCGGTGGCCGGGGACTTCACTGGTGAGATGAGCACGTTGCGCGGGCTCGCAGGCTTCGCCCGCGTGCGGGTGTGCGAGGCCGGCGAGGTCCTGGCTATCGGCGACTCCGAAGTGCGCACGCTCGTGCAGACCGATCCGGAGATCATGGAAATTTTCATGCGGGCGTTCATTCTGCGCCGCATGAGCCTGATTGACGCTGATCAGGCGGGCGACGTCTTCCTCGTCGGTTCCATGCATTCGTCTGCCACGGTCCGCCTGGTGCAGTTCCTGACGCGGAATGCTTATCCCTTTGTCATGCGGGACGTCGATACCGACAAAGACGCGCAGTCGCTAACCCAGGGCTTCGACCTGAGCGCTGGCGATCTGCCGGTCGTTCTGTGCCGCGGGCAGGTGGTCCTCAAGAATCCCAGCAATGCGGAAGTGGCTGCCTGTCTCGGCATGAATCCGCAGCTGGATCCCGAGAAGATCCGGGACGTCGTGGTGATTGGAGCCGGCCCCTCTGGCCTGGCCGCCGCGGTTTACGCAGCTTCAGAGGGGCTAGACGTCCTCGTGATTGAAACGGTTGCTCCGGGCGGGCAGGCCGGGTCGAGCTCCAAGATCGAGAACTATCTGGGCTTTCCGACGGGTATCTCGGGCTTGGCGCTGGCTGGGCGTGCGCTCGTGCAGGCGCAGAAGTTCGGTGCGGAGGTGGCTATCGCTACGAGCGCAGTGCGCTTGAGCTGCGATTGCAAACCGTTCCTCGTCGAATTGTCGGACGGACATACCGTGCGAAGCCGGACGGTCATCATTGCGTCCGGGGCCGAGTATCGGAAGCTTGCGATAGCGAATCTGACAGATTATCTCGGCGTCGGTGTCTATTACGCTGCAACGGCAGTTGAAAAGAAGCTGTGCGGAGAAGGCGAGGTGGTCGTTGTCGGCGGTGGCAATTCGGCGGGGCAGGCGGCGGTGTTTCTGTCTGACAACAGCCGGCACGTGCACTTGCTCGTGCGTTCGGGTGGATTGGCCGAATCCATGTCGCGCTATCTCATCCGCCGGATCGAGGAAGCCCCTAACATCACGTTGCACGCAAGAACGGAAATCACCTCGTTGGAGGGAAACGGGCGCTTGGAGCGGGTCACGTGGCGTACCGGGCCGAATGGGCAACCGCAGACCCAGGCCATTGGGCACGTGTTTCTCATGACGGGCGCCGTACCCAACACCGAGTGGCTGCAGAATTGCGTGGCGCTCGATGCCAAGGGTTTTGTGAGGACCGGGCCCGACTTGCACACCGACAACGCCGTACCCGGGGGGTGGCCCCTGACGCGTCCGCCGTTGCACCTTGAAACTACAATTCCGGGAATCTTTGCCGTGGGCGATGTACGCTGCGGCAGCGCCAAGCGGGTCGCGGCCGCCGTGGGCGAGGGCTCCGTTTGTGTGCAACTGATTCATCGCATCCTGAGCGAGTGACCGGATTTCAACATGAGTTCTGCAGGCTTCGCCCATCACGGCGGGCGGCTGGGGGCCGCCCGCGCCGCGTATTCCGCCGCGCCACAGCCCTGGATCGATCTGTCTACGGGTATCAATCCCAAGTCGTATCCCGCGCCCAGGGCGCGCGGTGCCACGCTCAACCGGCTGCCTGACACTGCAGAGCTGAGCCGGCTCGAAGCGGTGGCGGCCGCGGCCTTTGGGGTTGGCGATCCGCAGCGCGTAGTTGCAACGGGAGGCACGGAACCCGCGTTGCGGTTGTTGCCGTACGTCCTTGGGCAAAGAGTCGCGGTCGTCGCCGGGCCGACCTATGGGTCGCACGCCGACGGGTGGGAGCGCGCGGGGGTGCCGTCGCGCGTGGTTCCAGACTCGCAGCTGGAGGAATCCGTTGCGGACCGCGTGGCACTGGTCGTAGTCAATCCAAACAATCCTGACGGGCGGGTGATTGGTCGCGAGCGGCTTCGGGAGCTGCACGATGCACTGAGTGCACGCGGCGGCGTATTGGTTGTCGATGAAGCCTTTGCGGAAGTGACTCCGGAGTCGAGTGTTGCGGACATTGCGGGCAGTACCGGGGCGCAGCACTTGGTGGTGCTTCGTTCGTTCGGCAAGTTCTATGGGCTTGCGGGGCTCCGGCTGGGCTTCGTTGTGGGGGCTCCCGAGCTCATGGCGCGCATTCGCAGCGTGATTGGTGACTGGCCGGTTTCGGTTGATGCTCTGGCTGCGGGGTTGGCCGCCTACGCTGATCGTGATTGGGCCCAGCGGGCACGTGCTCAGCTTGCCAGGTCGGCCCGGCGCCTTGATGACTTGCTTGGGCGGCACGGGTTTGAGGTTGTGGGAGGGACGTCGTTGTATCGGCTTGTGCGGGCGGACGATGCGCCTGTGCGTTTTGAGCGGCTCGCGTCGGCCGGGATACTGACGCGTCCCTTTCGACATGACAGTTCTCTGCTGCGGTTCGGGTTACCGGGGACGGCCGATGCGTGGCGCCGGTTGACCGACGCACTGCGGGCAGCGTGAGGCGTTGTGGTTGAGCCGTGGGTCGTGCTGGCTTCTCTCGCACTCGAGGCGGCTGTCGGTTACCCGGCGGCGGTGCATGTGCGGATTCCGCATCCCGTTGTGTGGGCTGGCGGCGCGATCAGCGCACTGGAGCGGTGGTGGAACAAGCCGGGGTACTCGTTTGCCCGGAGGCGGGTGTTGGGGTTTGTGGCGGTGGTGGTTGTTACTGGGGCGGCGATTGTGGCGGGGGTGGGGGTGCAATGGGTGGTCACGCGCTCGGCAGAGTTGATCGCGTGGGATGCAGCGGGGAGCGGTGCGGTTGGGTCGGTCGTCATCGCCCTCGTTGGCACCGCTGGCCTGGCGCAGCGCAGCCTGTTTGAACATGTCAACAAAGTGCTTACCTCGCTGCGCGCTGGGGACTTGCCCGTTTCGCGCGAACGGGTAGCACTTATTGTGGGTCGGGACACGCGCCAGCTCGACGCGGCGGGTGTCTCCGCTGCTGCTCTTGAAAGCCTTGCGGAAAGCTTCAACGATGGCATCGTGGCGCCCACCTTTTGGTTCTTGATCGCGGGACTCCCCGGGTTGTTCGCGTACAAGGTCATCAATACCGCCGACAGCCTCATCGGGCACAAAGAGGAGCGTTGGCGTGCGTTCGGCTGGACGGCGGCGCGCGTTGACGACGTCGCCAACCTGGTGCCTGCAAGGATTGCAGGCGCACTATTGGTACTGGCTGGCCTCCGTGGTTTTGGCGTGATGTTGAGCGATGCTGCCAAACACGCCTCGCCGAACGCCGGCTGGCCAGAGGCGGCTATGGCGGGCGCGCTTCGTATCAGGCTCGGCGGACCGGCCACGTACGATGGGGTGGTCCATGAGCGTCCCGTGTTCGGGACGGGGCCTGCCCCTGGGGTGGCGGAGTTGCGGCGCGGGCTCAGACTCTACGTGGTTGCGTGCGGGCTGCTGTGGTTGGTCATTGCCGCTGTTGGGTTGGCCGAGGGTGTTGCGCCGGGTCCTGATGCCGCGGGGCGGCGTGCTGCTGCTGTGGGGCCGGGTGTTGCGGCGGTGGGGCCGGGTGTTGCGGCGGCGGGGCCGGGTGTTGCGGCGGCGGGGCCGGGTGTTGCGGCGGCGGGGCCGGGCGTTGCAGCCGTGGGGCCGGGTGTTGCGGCCGTGGGGCCGGGTAGTGCGGCGGCATCGGGTGCGTCATGGCCGCATTGATGATCCAGGGTTGCGGCTCCGACGTTGGCAAATCCGTGTTGGTTGCCGGTTTGTGCAGGTTGTTCACCCGTCGCGGCGTCATCGTGCGCCCGTTCAAGTCCCAGAACATGTCGAACAATGCCGCGGTGACATCCGGCGGTGGGGAAATCGGGCGGGCGCAGGCGCTTCAGGCCCAGGCGTGCCACACCAAACCGACTGTCGACATGAACCCCGTGTTGTTGAAGCCTCAAAGTGAATTCGGCGCACAGCTCATCGTTCGTGGCAAGATGGTTGGCACGCTCGACGCAAGCGCGCATGGACGTGACAAGCGCGCGTTGCTTGATGTTGCAATCGAGAGTTACCGGCGGCTCGCGCAGGATGCCCGGTTGATCATCGTAGAGGGCGCGGGAAGCCCTGCCGAGACAAATCTGCGCAGGAACGACATCGCCAACATGGGATTGGCGCAGGCGCTCGGGTTACCCGTTGTGCTGGTCGGGGACATCAACCGCGGGCATGTGATTGCTTCGCTCGTGGGAGCGCACGTCGTACTCGACGCGGCTGATCGCGCGATGATCCGAGGGTTCATCGTCAATAAATTCCGTGGCAATCCGCAGCTGTTCGAGGATGGCGTGCGCCGTATCGTCCAACATACAGGCTGGCCCTCGATCGGTGTCGTGCCGTGGCTGCAGGCCGCGAGCCGGTTGCCGTCGGAGGACGGGATGCAGTTGGAGGGCCGAAATAAATCGCAGTCATTGAGCTCGCGCGTGCGGATCGCCGTGCCGCAACTCTCGCGGATCGCGAATTTCGACGATTTCGACCCCTTGCGTGAGGAATCGGACATCGAGTTGGTGTTTGTTCCGGCTGGCCGGCCGCTGCCGGCGGATGCGGCGCTGATTCTGATTCCGGGGACCAAGTCCACGATCGCTGACATGGAGTTCATGCGCAGCCAGGGGTGGGATATAGACGTGCTGTCGCACGTGCGGCAGGGCGGACGTGTGCTCGGCGTCTGCGGCGGGTATCAGATGCTTGGCCGCACCATAAGTGATCCCGACGGCATCGAGGGTCCGCCCCGCACGGTGCGGGGTTTGGGTCTGCTGGACGTGGATACGGTGATGACCGGTAATAAGGCGCTGCGAGAGGTCTCGGGGGTGCTGTTGGGCGCGGGGGCGCGCGATGGTGTGGGTGGCGCGGAGGATGCGCGCGTAAGCGCGGAGGGCCTGGGTGCTGGCGCTTACTCGGGCGTTGGCGCGGGCCGCGTGGGGACCGGCGCCGAGGACGCGCGCGTGGGCGGGGTGCCCTTCGCAGGCTACGAAATGCACATCGGCTCTACCACGGGCGCAGGCGCTAGCCGACCCTTCCTCCGGTTCAGCGATGGCTCAACTGACGGTGCTGTCTCTCCGGATGGCCGCGTGGCTGGATGCTATGTACATGGACTTTTTGGCGTGACGGCGGCTCGTGCGGCGCTCGTGTCAGCAATCGGTGCGGCGCCGAGCCATGATGATCACGCGGCTCGCGTCGACGCGGCGCTCGATGAAGTCGCGAGCGTGTTGGAAAGCTGCCTGGATATCAGCGCGCTTGTCGCTATCGCTGGACTTTGAACACCGTTTCGCCCTCAACGGCCAGCGCCTGGCTCACCCCTCTCGAGCTGATGTTGCTGGGGGCGATCTGGGGCGCTTCGTTCCTCTTCATGCGCGTGGCTGCCCATGATTTCGGAGCTTTCGGCCTCGTTGAGGTGCGACTGTTTCTAGGCGCACTGGTCTTGCTGCCGTTACTGTGGCGAGCGCGAGCTCAGTTCGACCTGCGTCTTTGGTTCCGGCTTGCGGGCATTGCTGCAATCAACTCTGCGATCCCGTTCGTCTTGTTTGCATGGGCTGCCCAGCGTGCACCTGCAGGTATTGGCGCAATTGCCAATGCGACAGCGGTGATGTTCACGGCGCTGGTGGCACTTGTTTTCTACGGAGAACCCATCAGCCCCCGGCGGACGATAGGCCTGGTTGCAGGATTCGCGGGCGTCGCCGTCCTCGCGAGCGGCAAGATGGGCGGCATCAGCGTCTGGCCAGCCGCGCTTGCGGGAACAGGCGCTTCCCTTTTGTATGGATTCGGCACGAATCTAATTCGCCGCCAGCTGGTAGGTCTGCCTCCCGGAGCTGTGGCTGCGGCAACTCTACTGTGCTCGGCCTTATTCATTTCCCCCCTGGCACTCGCCACGTGGCCCTCTGCGCCAATTCCCGCGCTTTCCTGGCTGTGCGCGGTTTTGCTTGGGGTAATGTGCACCGGGATTGCATTCGCCGTGTACTACCGGCTGATCAATCGCATCGGTGCGCCGCGTGCCTCCACGGTGACGTACCTGGTGCCGCTATTCGGTGTGCTTTGGGCGTGGCTTGCGCTTGGCGAGCCGCTGACCGTGACTATGGCAGTTGCTGGGGCACTGATCCTCGGCGGGGTCGCGCTGAATCAGCAGTGGGGCCCTCGACGCAGCTAGGGCACCGAAACGGTGGCTTTGGCTATGCCATGGAATATAGGATTCGATAATATAGACTTGACCAAATTGGGACAATTGATAAACTCTTTGTTATGCCAAAGAGTCCACAGGCCCTACAGGTCATGCCGCCGGCGGCTGCCCAGGCCCTTCGCTCCTTGGGCGAGAACCTCGCCATTGCCCGCGTGCGTCGCCGCGAATCCCAGCGGGCTTGGGCCAAGCGGCTGGGCGTGTCTGTACCCACCCTGATTCGGCTGGAACGTGGCGACCCGGGCGTCGGTGCGGGAATCTACGTCACCGCACTATGGCTGATGGGACGGGTAAGCGCACTTCCTGGACTTGCCGCACCGGGCGACGATCGCGGGGCGCTCGAAACCGACGTCCGCGAGGCTGTCCAGCGGCGTGCGGTCCGATCCGCGGCTTCCGCCGAAGCCCGGTTGGGCCGAAAGAAGGCTACGCATGAGTGACCGGAGCGCAGCGCGTGGCACCGCCAGCTACGCGAATTACCAACCGACCGATACCCTCTATCTGTGGTTCCTGGCACAGCCGTCGCAACCTGTTCCCATCGGTGAGCTGAATCTGGTCCGATCCACGCAAGGCGTATCGCTGCGTTACATGGATGACTGGCTGCGGCAGGGTTCCCCGCTGAGCGAAGATCTACCGCTCATCGAGCAGGAATTCCTGCCAACCGAGCGAGGCACTGCGGCCGGCGCGGTTGATGACGCCAGGCCGGACCGCTGGGGCGAACGCGTGATTCGCTTTATAGACAAGCCAAAACGCTTATCGTTGCTCGAGTATCTGTACTTCGCGGGCGATGACAGGTTCGGTGCCCTCGGCGTCTCAACATCCCCAACCGAATACCTGCCGCGGCGCCTTGGGCCACTACCGGCTCTCGCCGACGCCGACGAGATTCAGGAGCTGATCCGCAAGGTACAAAACAACGAGGCCGTACCGCCGGCGCAGGAGCGATTGATTTCCCCAGGCGCAACAATGGGCGGCGCACGCCCCAAGGCGCTGGTTAACATCGGAGGCCATCAATGGGTCATCAAGTTCGCCGATGGTGATCCGGCTGACACGCCGCTGATCGAGCACGCCACGATGACGTTGGCGAGCAAGGCATCGATCCGCGTCGCCGAGACGATGCCGGTACGTCTCACGCACGGTCATGCTGTTGCGATCAAGCGCTTCGATCGGGCCGGTGACCGCCGCCTCCACAGCCTGTCCGCACGGGTAGCGCTCCAGGCCGCGGCGGAGGGCTTCGGTTATCCGGAGCTTGCACAGCTGCTGCGGCGTAAAGGAGTGGCGGAGGGAGATGTCTATATCGCCCACATGCGCGAGTTGTTCCGCCGGATGGTCTTCAACATCCTGATCGACAACACGGACGATCATGAAAAGAACCACGCATTGCTCCTGACCGACGCGCAACAATACGAGCTCTCGCCCGCGTATGACGTTTTGCCATCCGGGCAGGCACTTGGTTTCCAACAGATGCGCGTGGGCGAGAGCCAAGCCGATGCAACGATCGACAATGCCATGTCGATGTTCCGCATGTTCTCCTTGACCAAGGATGAGGCTGTCAAGGAGATGCGCGGCGTGGTGCGAGTGGTGGATGGCTGGAAGGATCATTTCACTCAATGCGGCGTGACTGCCGGCGACATCGACTTGTACGCCCAGCACATCGACCGCCCCTTTCTCAGGGAACAGCGCGACGCGAACCGGCAGTGAAAATCATGGGGAAGACTTTAGTGGTGGCGACGCCGGTGAGCTCGATTCGGACGGTATGGGCGGCAGCCGCGCTGTTGGGAGCCGGTATTGCACTCTGTGGATGCCCGACACAGCAGCGAGCCGCCGACACCCGCTTCCGGGCGCTGTACGGCGCGGAATGGAAATGGCGCGAGGAGCAGTTTGCCGACGATGAGGATTCGCAGAAGCCCATCGCGGATCACCTGCCGAAAGTTGACCCGGCGGCGCAGGAGGCGCGGCTGAAGTACTGGGAAGATTTGCTCAGCAAGCTCGACACCATCCCACGCGCGCAATTGTCGCCGCAGGAGCAGATCAACTACGACATCTATCGGCCGCAGATCCAGGTCCTGGTTGCGAACCAACGCTTTCGCGATTTCGAGATGCCGGCCAATTCCGACACCGCATTCTGGAGCGGCCTGGGCTACACCGCGCGGCGGCCCTTCCGCGCTCTGCAGGACTACAAGAACTGGTTGGCGCAGATGCACGACGTCCCACGCTACTTCCACGAGCAGATGGACGAGATGCGCGCAGGCTTGAAGCGCGGCTTCACACCTCCCCGCGTTACGATGGAGGGACGTGACGCATCCATAACAGCTGTTACCGATGCGACTCCGGAAGCGAGCCTGTTCTACACGCCGTTCAAGGACATGCCGGGCATATCGGCCGCTGATGAGGCCACCCTGCGGGCCGAAGCCGTTGCGACTATTCGCAATGTCGTGCAGCCTGTCTACGTCGAGCTGTTGAAATTCATGCGCACGGAGTATGTCCCCGGCTGCCGTACCACGCTGGCGGCAAAAGACCTGCCGGACGGCGCCAATTTCTATCGCGCCAAGATCCGGGAATTCACCACGCTCGACCTGGATCCCGCGGACATCCATGCGCTGGGTGAAGCGGAAGTCGCGCGGCTGCATGGCGAGATGCTGGCCGTGATGAAGGAGACCGGGTTCAACGGTGACTTCCCGGCTTTTCTGCAATTCCTGCGCTCCGATCCGCGCTTCTACGCGAAAAGCGCGGACGAGTTGCTGATGCGGGGCTCCTGGATTGCCAAGAAGTTTGACGCCAAGGCATCCCAGTTCTTCGGCTACCTGCCGCGGGCGCGCTTTGCGATTGAGCCTGTACCGGCCGACCTCGCGCCGTTCTACACGGCGGGCCGGGGAGGGCCGGGGGTGTACTTGTTGAATACCTACAACCTGCCCAGCCGGCCGCTGTACAACCTGACTGCCTTGACGTTGCACGAATCGGCGCCCGGGCATGCATTTCAAATGCCGATCGCACTGGAGCACAAGAATCAGCCCGAGTTTCGCCAGCACACCTACATTTCGGCCTACGGGGAAGGCTGGGCGTTGTACTGCGAGCGCCTGGGGCTCGAGATGAGCCTGTATGAGACCCCGTACGACCGGTTCGGAATGCTGGGCTACCAGATCTGGCGAGCGGCACGGCTCGTTGTTGACACCGGCGTGCACTCACAAGGTTGGTCCCGGGAACGAGCGATTGCGTACCTGCGCGAGTACACGGCGTTGCCGGATCACGAGATCGAAACCGAGGTGGACCGCTACATCGCATGGCCCGGGCAGGCGTTGTCGTACTACCTCGGCGAGCGAGCGATTCTGCAGGCGCGGGAGAAGGCGCAGAGTGCGCTCGGCACGCAGTTCAATGTACGTGCGTTTCACGACATGGTGCTGGAGCTGGGTTCCGTGCCGATGCCAGTGCTGTCGGCGCGGGTCGATCGGTTTATTGCCGAGGGCGGGAAGGGGCCGTACCCGGACTTGGAGTAGGGCTACCGTAGCAATGCACCTGTCAGCAAACACAAAAGCCTGGGCCACGGTCGTTCTGGTCTTTCTGTTCATGCTGATCAACTACGCAGACAAGGCCGTCATTGGCCTGGCGAGCGTACCGATCATGCGGGACCTCGGTCTGAGTCATCGGGAATTCGGTCTCCTGGGCAGCTCTTTCTTCCTGTTGTTTTCGCTCTCCGGTATCGCGGTCGGCTTCCTCGCCAATCGCATCAGCACCAGGGCGCTGATGCTGGTGATGGGCGTCATCTGGGCCGCGGCGTTATTGCCCATGAGCGCGCGGTCTGCTGATTTCAAGGTGCTTCTCGGCAGCCGCATCCTACTGGGTGCGGCTGAGGGGCCGGCGTTTCCGGTCGCAATGCACAGCGTGTACAAATGGTTCGGAAATCAGCGTCGTGCGCTCCCTACGAGTGTTGTCGCGAGCGGCGCCGCGTTCGGAGCGGGGGTGGTGGCACCGTTGATCACATGGATCATTGCTCACTATGGGTGGCACGCCGCATTCGGCACCCTGGGGAGTGTCGGTCTCGCTTGGGCCTGCGTGTGGCTCATGTTCTCCGAAGAGGGGCCGGTCGAGCCGGTGCGCGCCGGCGAAACAGCATCTGCGCCGATTCCGTATCGGCGCCTGCTGTTCAGCCGCACCGCCGTGGGAGTCTACCTTGGCGGGTTCGCGGCCTATTGGATCATTGCGCTCAACATCGTCTGGCTGGCCAACTATCTGACTCAGGCTGTTCACATGACGCGCGCACAGGCTGCCTGGGTCATCGCGCTGCCTTCCGTCATGCAAATGACGCTCGCTCCGGTCTGTGCGTATCTGTCGCTCGTACTGAGGCGCCGCGGTTATTCGAGCCGGATTTCGCGCGGTCTGCTCGGTTCGGTGTGCGTCATCCTCGGCGGCGTCTCGTTGGCGGGTGTACCCTTTGCAGGGACGGGTGTCCTGGAAATTGCCCTGGTGGGGCTGAGCTTTTCGGTGGGTAGTGTCATCTTCACGCTGGGTACGACTCTGATCGGTGAGATCTCTCCAACATCACAGCGAGGGGCGATGCTGGGCATCACCAACTCGCTGCACACGCTCGCCGGCCTGTGCGCTCCGTTTGTGATGGGGCTCCTGGTTGATATCAGTGCAGACCCGATTGCGGGATTTCGGACGGGTTACGTGTACGCGGGCGCCTTTGTCGCGCTGCTGGGCTTGCTGGCGGCGGTCTTGATCGATCCCGAGGCGGACCTGCGCAAATTTCACTTCAGCTACGCTCCCGCGGCCGCGGATCCGGCTAGCGGGCCTACGGTCTGAGCGTTCGGAATCGGCCGCAAAATGCAGCCAATCCATCTCACCTTCCTCAATGGACCCGATGTCGAGCGCCTTGCGCTGACCGATGCGGAAATTCTCTCGGCCGTTGAACAAGGCCTCGACGCGCAAGGCAGAATGCAGGTGGTGATCGAGCCGCGCGTGCATCTTGTTCCCCACGATTCATCAGTTGGGCACTTCAACGTGTTGCGCGGCGCCGTGCTGCCGCTCGGTCTCGCGGGGGTAAAGGTAGTCGGTGATTTCGTAAACAACTACAAGGTTGGATTACCCTCCGAGCTTGCACTGCTCAGTCTGTTCGATCCCGCTACCGGCGTGCCCACCGCAATACTGGACGCCACGTCGCTCACCGACATGCGCACCGGTGCCATGACTGCGCTGGGTGCCAAGTATCTGGCCCGCAAAAGTAGCAAAACACTCGGTCACATCGGTGCTCGCGGCACGTCTTACTGGAATATCAGGCTGCTGGACCATTTCTTTGACTTCGAGGAAATCCGCGTTCACTCGAAGCGGCCGGAGAGCCGGACGGCCTTTGCGGAAAGGTTGTCCGTGGATCTCGACAAGCCTGTGCTTGCCGTGGATGGCTGGGAGCAATGTGTACGGGACGCGGATATTGTTGTGGAAGCCTCACGCCTCACAGAGCCGCAGCCGGGAGCGCTCGTCGTTCCCTACGGAACGATGAGCGCCGTGGAGCTCTCACTGACTGACATCATGGACAAGGTCGTCGTGGACGATTGGGGGCAGTGTCGCAAAGGACAGCCCTTTGGTGCCTTGCGTCGTCACGTCGACTCCGACAAGCTCAACGAGCGCAATCTGCATGCGGAGCTCGGACAAATTGTCGCGGGCCTCAAGCCGGGTCGCCAGAGCGATCGGGAGACCATCTTGTTCTGGCATCGAGGACTGAGCTTGAGCGATATCGCCCTGGGACATGCAATGCTTCAAAAGGCGAAGGCCTTGGGCGTGGGGCAAGTGCTGCGATTCGCTTGAGGCGGCGTACCGGACGACGGTGCCCAACTCGAGCGGCAACTTGATGAGCGGCACGGTCACTGCGGCTTGCCCACTGACTTACAGCGACAGATCGCCCCTGCGAATAGCTTCTGCAACGGCTTCGGCGCGTGTGGCCGCGTTCAATTTGTCAAACACCGCGGCCAGGTGAAACTTCACCGTGTTGGCGGAGACGGTGAGGGCGCGGGCAATGCCCTTATTCGATGTGCCGCTCGCGACGAGCGCCAGGATCTCGCGCTCGCGAGTCGTCAATGGGCGGCCAGTGCGGCGGGGTTCCATGCCATCGGCTTGTCGGCTTGGCGCTGGGTCACGATCGCGGGATTGACGAGAAGGGTCCAGGGCCTCAGCGTGGATGCGCTCACCTACGCCAGTGTTGTGAGCAGGCGCGCCGGCGAATCGCTCTCGATTCGACGAGAGCAGCAACGCGCGCGCGCTGGGCTCCAACACGATCAGCCCTGCATCGACAGCAGCCAACGCCGCGGCGAGCGACGATGTGGGAATGTCGGATTGAAGGGCGCCGCGTGCGCCCATTGCGAGTGCTTCGCCTTCCGCTTCGAGAGCACTCGACTCGAGCAGCACCAGGGGCAGCGCGCCTGCGTTTACGGCGACGCGCAGGAAGGGCTGCGGGGCGGGCCAAGTGCCACCAACGACTACCAGGGGTTGCTCCGAGTTCCGTAAGAGGTCCGCGAGCGCGGCGGGGAGCTCGGCGACCTCGAGGTCGTCATAACCAGCTGCCAACAGCCGCTCGAGGACGCGATTGCGGAATGGTTCGTCGGCAGTGGCGAGGATTGCGGTCACGCCACGACGGTTGGGGCGACGAGGCGTTTCCGCAAGCGCCGATGCCGGTTTGGGTGCCGCGCTCCCCCCCGTTTGGCAGGGAAGCGCGCTAGGAGCGCCCGCTGGACCTCGCGCCGGGCCGGCTGCGTACGGCCTATACCGCCGCGCGTGTGCGCTGTTGGCAAGCCGGAGGACTGGCACCTTGCGGCGCTCAGTGACGCGGCCGTTCGGCTATCTGAACGTTGATGGTGAGGGGCTTCCCGCCCCGCAGCACCTCGAGCGCGATGGTCTGTCCCGGGCTGGTGCTCGCGATCCGCTGCGCCAATCCATTCACGCTCTCGGCCGGTTCGCCATCCAGCGCCAGCAGCAAGTCACCGAGCTCGATGTGCGCCTCGGCCGCGGGGGATCCCGCATCAACGCCGCCCACCGCTGCGATCGCACGTGATTTGCGTCCGAGCCTGGTGCGTGTGTCGTCGTCCAGCCAGAGCGGCTGCAGGCGAATGCCGATGTAGGGCTTCGGCAGATGGCCGAACTTGTCGACTTTCCCGACGACGGTTTCGATCGTTGCGGCCGGGATGCCGAGAACGCGGTGATACGGGCCGGGAACTGCCATGGCGGCAATGTTGCCGTCCATGTCAATGACGGCGCCGCCTTCGAACGAGGGGTCGAATCCCACATCCAATTCGATTCGCTGGTCGATCTTTCCGCCGCGGCGGGAATTCCAGGCGGGGCCGGCGAGTTGCACGCTGCCCCAGATGGCTGTGGGTCCACGCAGGGAGCGTCCAATCACTGCGATGGTCTCGCCAACACGCAACGCAGATGCGGGCGATGTCGGCGGTGCGCTGCTTCTAACAGCTGCGGGCGCCGTTCCGCCGGCGGCGGCGGGGTCGCCAGGCGTTGTGGAGGCTGACGCTCCGCTGTGCGTGGAAGTACTCGCTGTGTCTCCGCTGGCGGCTCGCAAAATTGCGACGTCAGTTGTCAGGTCTGTTGCGATGACTTCAGCGCCCAACTCGTCGCCGTCGAGCCGAACATCGACGTGGTCCGCACCCCCGATGGCTTCCGCTGCGGTGACGATCAGATCGCCACTCCAGTGGATACCGGAGAGGACCCGCCGGCGGCCGAGGACGACCGCGACCGCCTTGGGCAGGGCGTTTTGCACGAGCGCCGCGCGCTCGTCCGAGTATTGCTTCAACAGTGAGTTCGCAGCCATGGATGCCAATCCCGATAAGTTGCTCTGTGGAGGCCAGATTGGCGCAGGGGGTGCGGGAGTGGCACCACCCGAATGGCTAAACCGTCGGGGAGGGGCGAATGGGTAGGCGAAAGCCGCCTGCCGATGGGCCAAAAAAGAGGCCCCCACTTCCCGTGAGGGCCTCCCGGAGTATCAGGCTGGCCGAGCTTCGAAGCCCGGCGACCTTGTCGTCAGTGCGCGGCGCCGCGCACGCTCAGAACGTCACCGTTATCGTGCCGTAGACGAATCGGCCGATCGGCGAGTACGTCGACACGTCCACGTTGTTGTCGACGAAGGTTCGCGGGTCCAGTGGCGGCATGCGGTCCGCGATGTTGTTGACACCTATGGCGACCTTCAGATCCTGCACCTTCGCCCTTGCCACGTGAAAATTGTAGGCCGCGCGCATATCGAATGTCGTGTAGCTGGCCACCGGGATCCCTGGCAGGGCGCCAGTCGCACCGGTGTCCATGACCCCTGCGACATAGGTGTTAGCCAGAGTGAGATCGAAGTTGCCATAGATCCAGTCCACGGTCGAATAGAAGCGCTGCTTGGGCAAGGTGCCGCCGAACACGCTCTCGGAGTTGGCAGTGCCCGCGTTCTGGATGGTCGGCTGCCCGGCAATTCCGGGGTTGAACTTGAAGGAATTCAGCAGAGTGCCGGTGGTCCCCAGCGCGAAGATACCCATACTGCTGGTCGGGATGCTGTAGTTGCCCGAGAGGGTCCACGACTCCTCGTGCAACTGCGCCAGGTTGCGGAAGAAATCGACCATGAACAGCTGCGCCGCCTGGGTGGGACTGCCTTTGCCGGTGACAGGGTCCGTCAGGAAGGTCAGCAAGGCGCCGGGCGTCGTGAAAGGATCCTTGCCGCCCTGGTCCGGGAACGCTCCGACCCCGAGACTGTTGAAGAAGGGCGAGGCGGAGCCGAGAGCGTTGACGCTCGCCGCAATGTTGTTGAAGCCCGCGCCACCCTGAAAGCCTTTCAGAGTGATATCGGAATAGTCCGCGGTTAGCGTCAGGTTCGGGATCAGCGCCGGTTTGATCACGAAGCCGTAGGTCTTCGAGGTCGACTTTGCCGGTTGCAGCTGCGGGTTGTTACCGTCCTCTGCCTGGAACGTCAGGCCGGGGTAGTTGGGGCCGAACGCAGCCTGGAGCGGATTGACCGATGTGCGCGTATCGGTCGGACCGGATAGGTTGTACAGGGAGGGGGCAAGGAAGGACTTCGAGTAATCGCCGCGAAACGTGAGCTGGTCGGCGATGGGCTGCCAGCGGAGGCCGAACTTCGGCACGGTCGAATTGCCTGCGTCGCTGTAATGCTCGTGACGAACCGCCGCGGTCAGGTCGAGCGCGCGGACGGCGGGCACATTCCACTCCGGGCCGGTGATCGGCACGCGGACTTCCCCGAATTCGCTGGCGATGGTGCGACTCTTCGAGAATGGGTCGGCAAAGGTGCCCCCGATCCACTGCTGATCGTTGCCGAAATAGGATCCGGTAGCCGGATCGGTGTTTCGCCCGTTGGCGTCGGTATGGCCAGACAGGCTCTCTTTTCGCACGGCCGTACCGATCGCGACGTCGATATTCCCGGCAGGCAGGGGGTATACGCCGCCGACAAGCTTGCCGTCCCACGATTCGATGCGACTGACGGTATGAATGTCCTCCGTACCGTACACGTTCGCGAGCGACGCCGGATTCAAGCCGGCCGTGGTCGCGAAAGGATCCAGCGCCGGCTGCAACACCGGAGCTCCGCCCAACGAATAACCGCTCAATACGGCACTATAGGCGCCACCGGGGGTAGCCGCTCCCGTGGAATTGAAGCCGCCGGCGATGGCCCGAGCCAGATTGGGCTTGTAGATCACATTCGACTGCTGCTGTCGCAAATCGTCCTGGCTGTGGACGAATGCAGTTTCCCAGTTCCAGTCCTTCGTGATCTCGCCGCGCAGTCCTAGCGTCACGCGTGCCGACAGATCGGTGTCGAAGAAGTCATGTGGCTTCGTCAGATCGGCAAACGAGACACCGCTGAATGCCGTCGTCAACGGGTTGAATGGGGCGCCGGCCGGAACCGTGACGGTCGAGGAGACCGGCTGCCACTGGGTCCAGCTCTTGCCGTGCGAGACCATCACGTCCCCGAACACGTCGAGGCGCTTGTTGTCCATCACCGGTGCATTGACACTGGTGACGAACGAGGCGACGTCCTTCCGGAGCAGCAAAGTCTGGTACGGCGAGAGGTCGAAGGAATTGCTGATGGCGCCTGCGGTAGTGGGCGAATAAGTCCCATTGGCGACGAGAGCGGCCAGGGAGCCGGCCGTGGCGTTGGCACCGGTCGGGTTCTGCTGGCTCGGCGAGCTCAATGCCGGATTTAGCCTGTCAGCACCGCCGGCCACGACTCCGGGCAGGGAGGTGGCCGTGACGTGACCCAAAAACGGGCTGGAGAACGGCCGTTGGTTCTGATACAGAGGATCGTTGTGAGTGAAGCTTCCTGTTGTAACGATGCTGACGTCACCGAGCTTGATGCCGCCCGTCGCGTACGCGGAGCGCTCGCCGTAGTCCTTGGCCTGACCGTCACGTACGCCGAGCGAGAGGCCCTGATAGTCGGACTTCAGGATGAAGTTGACCACGCCACCGACGGCATCGGAACCGTAGATGGACGAGGCGCCATCCGTCAGTACTTCGATGCGTTCGATGGCAGCGGTGGGTATCTGACTGACGTCGACGAAATTCTTACCATTGATCGCACCGACGCCGCTAATGGCAACTCGCCGGCCATTGATCAGGACCAGCGTCGGCAGGTCGCGCAGCTGTAGCTGCGATCCGCCAGCCGTGTTCTGGTTATTGTTGTTAGCGTTACTGAGGCCGGTATTGCTGCGTCCCTCGAACCCGGGAATCGCCTTGCGCAGCATCTCCAGCGCATTATTCGTGTCGCCGCCTTTCTCGAGATCTGCGGCCGTCAGCGTGATTACAGGCACCGCCACCTGGTCCGTCGTGGTGGGGATGAGGCTGCCTGTGACTACGATTTCCTCAACGACGTCCTCTACTTCGGGCGCGCGCGTCGCGGCAGTAGCTGTCGCACTGGCTGTCAGCATTGCGATCAGGGTCGCGGCACCGTAATGATCCACGAGCCTGCCGCCTGCGGACTGCAGCGCTCGTCTGACGAACGCCTGTACTGAAATCGATGAGCCAGTCCGCCGAATCCGATTCTTCATGAATCACTCCTTGCCCGTATCGTTTTGACGCTTGAGGATTGCCGTGGGATTTGAGCCACAGACACGCACGAGTCGTCCGCTGCGACCGGAGTCGGTGTCCGCCGGCAACTTTTATGAGACAAAGCTGCCGCGCACGCCCACAACCCACGCATTAGGCTAGGGACGGAAGCGACCAAACAACCGTCACCGGGCCTTGACGAACGTATCGTCACGCTGCGGCTCAACCACGCGCGGCAAGACTACGCTGCAACGCAATCTCTGTGTTTGGTGAGGGCGCCACGCTTTTTTGGTGAGAGCGCCAATCTACGGGGTTCGAGACTTTGTCGACAGTTGCGAGATTCTTTGTTGCAGAATTAATACATCGACACCGGTGTCATACTTCGACACCGGTGTCATGTTGCGAAGACTACACAACGCGGGACTTCGGACCAGCGACGTTAGTCCTCGAGAGTCAGGACGGAGCGTCGTGCCTCGCGGGCTGAGACTCCGAAGCGCTCACGAAATGCCTGGCTGAAATGGGTCAGGTTCTTGAACCCCCAGGAGTGCGCGATTTCCGCAATGCTCTGCCGTGAGTTGGACGGGGCGAGCAGATCGCGCCGGCACTGATCGAGTCGCTGATGCCAGATGAGATCGTGAATCGAGCTGCTGGAGTTGCTCACGGCGCGATGCAGGCTGCGCTTCGAGGAATTCAGATGCTTCGCGATGCTGTCCAGGCACAGATGGGGGTCGCGCAGATGATCGGCAACGTAGGAGCGGATTCGCTCGCCCAGTGTGCCGCGCGCGGGCTCGCCAGAGCGCCGGCTGCATTTTTCGTGGATGGCCAGATTGACTATCTGGGTGATGGTTTTCGCAAGCACGTCGGCTCGCTCGGAGTGAATCGAAGCAAGCTCCTCCACGATCCAGCCGGCGATGGTGAACACCAGCCGGCCGACACCTGCCGTCCCTGAGAACGATCGGATCGTGATGTCTTTGAGGTCGATGTCGCCGTCCAGGCAGTCGTGCGGAATCATCAACAACAGCCGTTGCGAAGCTCCGGGACTGGTGAGCGTATAGGGCTGGGCCGAGTCGCAAACGCTCCAATGTCCTGGCTGCAGCCGCACGATCCGGTCTTGCTGCTGAATGACGCTCTTTCCAGTGATCTGCAGAACGATTGTGACCGTCGGGGCAAGTGACGCAGGTGGCT
>Ga0307479_10001302_pt1 | contig 22665 bp, 22 predicted proteins | sample atmos_gasesECM4C_FD_203743 | JGI IMG/M metagenome (GOLD analysis project Ga0307479, IMG submission 203743) | Hardwood forest soil microbial communities from Morgan-Monroe State Forest, Indiana, United States - atmos_gasesECM4C_515 | ecosystem: Environmental > Terrestrial > Soil > Temperate...
CCGGCCCCGGCCGCTAAGTCCACAGCCTCTTGGCCGTCGACCGCGGTCACGACGTTGTGGCCAGCTGATCGAAGAAACTCGGCGTACATCTCGCGGGCGTCCTCGAAGTCTTCGACCAGCAGGATGCGTGCGGCCGGATTTGCCACCTCGCCCATCGTTTCTGGCTAGGACAGCGGAAAGGCTCGGTGCAACAAGAAAAACGGCCCAGTGTTGGATCGGAATCCGCCTGGCGAACGGTCCGTCAGGGCCCGAGCGCCACACGTATGCTTGCCTGCACGTCAACCATGTTGAAGGGCTTCGCCAGCAGCGCTTGTCTCACCATCAATTCGCAAGGGCGAAGAGAGAGTCACCATTTCCGAAGGCAGAACGAGCATCTCAAGGCTGGAGCAGCGCGGCTCATCGCAAGCCTTGATGAGCTCAGGTCAGTCACCAACTTCGCCAAGCTGCACGCGCTGTGTGAGCGCCGCCTCGGATTGTCTCTCCAGGGGCTCGGACCGCTCTATGTCTACGACACCGCTTTGAATATCGGTGCACGACTGGGTCACATGCCAAAGGCGGTCTACCTCCACGCCGGAACGGCTGAGGGAGCTGCGGCGCTCGGGCTTCAGGGAGACAAAACGCTCCTGATGTCGGAGTTACCGCGCGAGTTCCAAACGCTCGAACCTTATGAGGTGGAGGACGTGCTCTGTATCTACAAGAATCAGCTGCGCGACCAGTCGAAGCCGCCGCCCGAAAAAGCGTGTCGGTTCCCTGAGGATGAAGCGGGCTAACACCCTCGGGCTCAATAGCCTCTCGCACAAGGGCTTCGTGTTTCTGGCGCCTAAGCAAAGCCGCCGCGCCAGCGAAGGATCCCGCCGAGCGGCTGCACACAAGTCTTCGAGCACAAGTGAAGAACGACGAAGGGCGGCCGGAGCCGCCCTCTGCGATCGACATCGGCTCGACGGCTCTTAGCCGAGCAGCTTCTCCATCTGCGTCGCGTGCCCGCGCGCGAGCTTGAGCACCTCGGCGCGGTGCTCGCCGGAGACGGCGCCCACCACCTCGCTGTAGCGCTTCCAGATCTGCTCCAGCCGCAGCACCGGGTCCGCCGAGACCCGGTTCGGCTTGCTGATGCCCCAGAAGACGAAGCCGTTGAAGGAGTTGCCCGAGAGGCCGAGATCCTTCGCTGCCGCTGCTGCCGCGCCCGAGAGCGATCCGTACATCTTGCCGTCGTACTTCACGCCGTCCTTCTCGATGGTGCACTCGCACCGGACGCGGCCGGCGCGGTCGGTCTTCTTCAGCGTCGTGCCTACATCGGGCATGCGGGGCTCGCCGGTCGCCGCGGTCTTCGTCGCGCGCGCCTTCGCGGGCGTGGCGGGGCGCGCGGCCGGCGCCTCGGCGCGCTTCTCGGCGGCGGGCGTCGCGGCAGGCTTGGTGCGCGGCTGGGTGATCTTGATCTTCTTGCCGGTGGTCTTCGTCATGGGCTTCCTCGTTCTCAAGTGCGCTCGTCCATTCGAGCGGTGACGCGTACAACGCTCTGGTCGAGAAGGAAGCCAAGTCAGAAGCGACGTCGGCTCGCCAAGCGCGAGCCCTGAACAACTTGACTGTCGGCGCGGAAAGAGAAGAGGCGGCTGGGGCGTGGAGCAGCCCAGCCGCCGGAGGGATCAGAAGAGACTCAGGCTGCTGCTTGCGCCCCCTCGCCGGTGGCGGCCGGCCCCGGACCAGCAGGCGGCGTAGCGGGTGCCGCTGGTGGCTCCGTTGCCGCCGCAGCCTTGGTCTCGGGCGCCGCGCCGAACTTGGGCAGCACCTCCACCGCCGCGCGGTACTCCTTGCTGCTCAGGTGGCCATAGACCAGCTCCACCATCCGCGTGCTCGTGTGCCCCATCAGCTTCGCCACCACCAGCGAGTCCTGGCCCGACTGCTTGAGCCAGCTCGCGAACGTGCGGCGCAGGTCGTTGGGCGTGACGCGCGTGATCGCGGCGCGCTCGCACGCGGCCTTCAGGTCGCGGCGCACCGAGCCCCACTCCTGCACCACGGGTCCCGTCGCCTGCTTGGCGGCGCTGAGAGCAACGGCGAGCGCGGGCGCGATCGGCACGCGCCGCCGTGCCTTCTCGGTCTTGGTCCCGCGCAGCAAGATCCAGCCGCCATCGAGGTCGACGTCCTCCCAGCGCGTCTTCTCCAACTCGGAGAGGCGTGGGCCAGCGAGCACCGCGAAGAGCAGCCAGAGTTGTCGCGGCGCAGGCAGCTCCTTGAAGAGCTTCGTGAACTCCGGCTCCGTCAGCCAGCGGTCGCGCGGCTGGTAGCGGTTGCGGAAGGGCGGGATCACGGTCGACGGGTCGAGCCGGTACTTGCCGTTCTGCCTCGCGAGCTTGAGCGCGCGCCGCAGCGTGACCAACTCCTTGTAGATGGTGCCCGAGGCCGCGCCCTCGCCCTGGCGTGCGGCGATGTACTGCCAGATCGCCTCCATCGTCAGGCTGCTCAGCCGGCGCGTCTCGCCGAGCAGGCGCAGCAGGTGGCCCGCCTTGCGCTCGTACATGTCCGCGGTCGCCGCCGAGCGGTCGAGGCAGCTCGACTCGACCAGGTGGCCGAACGCCTCGGCGAGCGTGTAGCTGCGAACGCCGGGGCCGACGCCGTAGGCGCCTTGCTCCGCCTTCGCCAACACCGCCTCCGCCGCGCGCCGGTTGCGGCAGTGGGTGGAGAACCGGATCCGGTTCATCTGCTCGTCGTAAAACCACGCGTACCAAACGCCTCGCTTCGTCCGCCGATAGAGCCGCTCGCTTGCCATGTGCCGTCCTTGTTGGTGCGTCGGCGCCCATCGCCTCCGCACCAGGACACACGCTCGACGTCGGCCGCACTGCAACGATGCTCGCGGCGAGCCACTGCGCGGGCCGCGTCTCACAGTCGGGGCTCGAGCGTGCGCGAGTGCGTTTGTCGAAGCCCGCGCGTTCCGCGAGAAGAAGGCCTGAACCGCGCGCTGCTCCTCGAGGCAGTGCGCTGTCCCAACGGTGTCTCACTGGCTCACACGCGTCAGAGAAGCGCTGAGTGAACGCGTACCTGCGCGAAGACACGGGGATTGTGAGTCCTCGTGTCAGCCCTGAAAATCCCCGTGTCGGTGGTTCGATTCCGCCCCTGGGCACCAACCAGACAAGCCGGGCAGAGCATCATCAGTTGATCATCTGTAGCCTACCGGCTACACTACGACGGTGCTGGAAGTCCGCAGGACCGAGGTCTTTGCCAAGTGGCTCGATGGCCTCCGTGACTTGCGGGGGAGAGCTCGTGTCCAGGCGAGGATCGAGCGCTTGGCGATGGGACACGCTGGCGATGTGAAGCCAGTCGGGGGCGGCGTTTCCGAACTGCGCATCGACGTGGGCCCGGGCTATCGCGTGTACTTCACCCGGCGTGGCGAGACGGTCGTGATTCTGCTGGCAGGCGGCGACAAGAGCACGCAGGCGAGGGACATCAAGAGTGCGCAGGCGTTGGCGCGCGCGATCTAGGAGGTTCTGTGAAGAGGGCGAAGAAGACCAAGACGGCTCGATACGATGTGGCAGAGCACCTCCGTACGTCCGAGGAGATGGCGGCCTATCTCGAGGCGTGCCTCGCGGAGGCGGACGGCGACGCCGCGTTCATCGCCAAGGCGTTGGGGGACATCGCGCGCGCGCGCGGCATGGCACGTGTGGCTCGCGACGCCGGGCTCTCTCGCGAGAGCCTCTACAAGGCGCTGTCCGGCGAGCGGAGCCCCGACTTCGCCACTGTGTTGAAGGTCGTCGACGCGCTGGGCCTGAAGCTCCATGCAGCGGTGTAGCTGGACTCGCGGGGCCTTTTCCAAGGCGAAGACACGGGGATTGTGAGTCCTCGGGTCAGCCCTGAAAATCCCCATGTCGGTGGTTCGATTCCGCCCCTGGGCACCAATCATTCGCCATTTTACGCAGTCGACTGCGCTTCACTCAGCGGCGGCGGCTTCTGGTCTGCGTCTTTTCTCGAGCGCTGCGCGCGCGGTTACAGCCCCGCGCGCCGGGCTTCGCGCTCCGGAACGTGGTGGTCGACCTGCGCGCCCGGCGCCTCCGCGTCGAGAAGGACCACCGCAGCATCGTCCTCTGGTGAGGGCCGCCATCGAGACAGCGCTCGCCAGACTTGACCGCGGCGAGGTCAGATCTGGGCCGTGCCGCCATCCACGAACAGCTCCGTGCCAGTGATGAAGCTCGAATCGGCGGAAGCCAAGAACAGCGCCGCGGTGGCGATCTCGCGTGGCTGCCCGAGCCGTCCCATGGGGATCATCGAGGCGAACCTGGCCTTGGCGTCCTTGGGCATGGGCGCGAAAACCGCCGTGTCGATGGGGCCGGGACTGATGACGTTCACGCGGATGTTGCGGTCCTTGAGCTCGGCGGTCCAGGTGCGCGCGAACGAGCGGACCGCCGCCTTGCTGGCGCCGTAGACGCTCCCGCCGGCAAAGCCCTTCACGCCGGCGATGGAGGCGTTGAGGATGATCGAGCTGCCGTCGCGCAGGAGCGGCAGGGCCTTCTGCACGGTGAACAAGGTGCCGCGCACGTTGACGTCGAAGGTCCTGTCGAAACCCTCCTCGGTCACGGTGCCGAGCGGCTTGTCGAGCTCTCCCGCGCCGGCGCTGGCGAAGAGGACGTCGATGCGGCCCTCCGCCGACTTCACAGCCGCATAGAGCCGGTCCAGGTCGGCGAGCTTGCCGGCGTCGCCCTGCACGCCGGTGGCGTTCCTGCCGATCGACTTCACCGCTGCGTCGAGCTGCTCCTGGCGGCGGCCGGTGATGAACACGTGGGCGCCTTCGTCGGCGAACAGCCTGGCGGTCGCGAGCGCCATACCCGAGGTCGCGCCGGTGATGACGGCAACTTTTCCCTTCAGCTTGTCCATGAGCCTTCCTCCATGTGTCGCCCCGCCTGGGGCGTAGGCTATGGGTAAGTTATTCGTCCGGGTGTGGGTAGACGCCTTGGACGACTAATATATATTTGCACCGCAAATGAGCGATCGCCTCCTCTCCCTGCGGGTCTTCGCGCGCGTGGCGCGGCTGCGCAGCTTCTCTCTCGCGGGGCGCGAGCTCAGGCTCTCGCAGCCCTCGGTCTCGCGCATCATCTCCGCGCTGGAAGAGGAGGTGGGCGTGGCGCTCCTCTCCCGCACCACCCGCGGCGTGAGCCTGACCGAGGCAGGTAGCGATTATCTGGCCCGCATCGAAACCATCCTGCTCGCGCTCGAGGAAGCGGACCACGCGGCGCGCGGCACCGGCGAGCTGCGCGGCGTGCTGCGCCTGGCACTGCCCACGACCTTCGGCGTCCGCGAGGTGGTGCCGCGCCTGCCCGCGTTCCTGGACCGCCATCCGGCGCTGCGGATCGAGCTCGAGATGAGCGACCGGGTCCAGGACCTGGTGGCCGAAGGCATCGACGTGGCGCTGCGCTTCGGCGCGCTCGCCGATTCCACCGCGGTCGCGCGGCGCGTCGCCGGCGTGCAGCGCATGCTGGTGGCGGCGCCGGCGTATCTCTCCAGAGCAGGCAGGCCCAACTCGCCGAGCGAGCTCTCCGCCCACTCGATCATCTTCGGCCCCCCGGGCGCGAGCGCAGAGGCGTGGACGTTCACGCGCGACGGACGCAGCGTGACGCTGCGGCTCGTGCCGCGCCTGCGGGCCAGCGTGAACGAGGGGGCGACCCTGGCCGTGGTCGGGGGCCTCGGAATCATGACCACCACCAACTGGGCGTGCCGCGCGGAGGTCGCGGATGGACGGCTGGTGCGGGTGCTGCCGGGCTGGCAGATGGGCGCCTCGGAAATCAACGCGGTGTTTCCCGCGGGGAAGGCCGCGAAGCCGTCGGCGCGCGCCTTCATCGACTACATGGTCAAGAGCCTCAATCCCACGAGCCCGCCGCGCCGGATCACTGCCAGGAGCAAGCCTCCGCGGCGACGCTGAGCAAGGGCAGTCGAGTCTTGTCCGCGCCCAAGGCGCGCGCGCGTCATGGGCTTCATTCTCTTTAAAGGTGCAGCTGCCCATTCGTCGCGCCCGCTCACGGACGCGCCGGACCCAGAAGAGGATGTTCATCGAAGGCTCAGGTCGGCAGGTTCACGAATGCGTAGAGCCTCTTGATCTTGTCTCCCTCGAGAACCGCGAAGTCCATCCCATCGACAGGACCGAAGCGCCAGTAGGCTCGAATGCCGTCGCCGAGGGCTTGCGGGGGGCTCACCAGCGAAAAGCGCCCGTCGGGGAACCGCGCCTGAAGCGAGTCGCTGAAATTCTCGAGCGCTTCATGTCCCACAAACTCGCCGTCGTGATCAAAGAAACGAATGTCCTCGTGGAAGTGCGCGCGTATCGCAGCACGCCGCGTCTCGGCGTTGCGCTCCGTCCACATGGCAAAGATCTCGGTCATGAAGCGGGTCGGATCCATCCTCGAATTCTTGGCGATTCCGTGGATGATGTCGAGCCGGTTGACCTTGCGGGAACCTGCGGCGAGCACGGACGTGGCTGTCAGCGTCACCATTGAAGCGGAGTTGCGCACTGGCGCCGCGAAGATCTCGGCGGCAGCGAAGACCGCGCGGCTGATCGAGAACTTCCTCCGGCCGCTGGCCATCATCGAGTTCAGCCCTGGCGATGCCTCGACCTACGCGCAGGTCCGCGCAAAGCTGGAGAGGGCAGGCGCGCCCATCGGCCCGCTCGACACGCTGATCGCGGCCCAGGCGGTTGCTCGCAAGCTCACGCTGGTCTCCAACATGAAAAGGAGTTCGGCCGCGTCGCAGGACTCGACATCGAAAACTGGTCTCGCCGATAGCGAAGAGGCGACCATGCCTGACCGTGGGCCGCGCGCCATGGTCCAGGCATGATCTGGTCGATCCTGCGTGAAGGCCTGGAAGCATCCCAGAGCCGCAAAATTGGGCGAGTCGTGCTACGGCGTGGCGGGAACGCCCTGCGTGGAGGGCCTGGTCTGCAAGGGAACGGGAGCAGGGCACCCTGACGCGGGCGGAGTCTGCGTCGCGCGCTCGGCCAAGGAAGGCGACACGTGCGAGGTTGATGGCGACTTCTGCGGGCAGGGCCTTTACTGCAAGGACGGCGCGTGTGCCGCTGACAAGCGGCCGCGGGCCAAGGTCGGCGAACCCTGCGGATAGGGCACTGTCGAGGATTGGCAGAAGCTAGGGCGGGACGCACGTGCAGTTCTGCTGATGCGTCCCCTTCGGGCAGTTCGGGGGGGTGGGACAGCCGCTCGGAGAGGAGCCGCTGCAGGACGGGCCCGCGGGAGGTGGCGGGAACACGCAGAGCCCGTTGGCGCCGCAGCCGTAGCCTCGGGCTCCGCAGGCAGCCACATTACAGCCGTAGCACTGGAAGGTACTTCCCGACTGGACTCCCCAGCAGCACTGGCACGTTCCCTCCTGCCCGCCGGAGGTGAAGCAGTCCGCGTTGGCTGCGCCCATGCAGTTCTGCTCGCCGAAGGAGGTGCAATCGGAGCTTCCGCCGGTTGCCGTGAGAAAGCCTGCCGCGGCCAGCCACGCGGCGAGCCGCAAGATCGTACGCCAGCTCATCGCCTCCCCTCTTTCTCTTTGCGCTCGGCGTAGAAGAACGCGGCCGCCACCAGCGGAAGGCAGACGAGGTCCGTGGCATCGGCGACCGCGTGAAAACGCAGGCCGGCCCACGACCACGCGGCGTCGAGCGCGCGGCAGTAGACGCGATCGGCCGCTGGCGAAAGCTTGAGCGCAGCGAAGATCGTCACCGTGGCCAGCGTGCCCGCGGTGAGCCGCATCCGCAGCGAGAGCCGCGCCACCGGCTCCAACGACGCCGAGAGAAAGAGCGGCATGAAAAAACAAATTGCGAGATCGGAGAGCTTGCCGGTGAGCAAATTGTGGAAGCGCGCCTTGAGGAAGTGGTCGTTGAGCGCCAGCAGCGCCACCGCGACGAGTGGGAGCGGCGCGAAGAACTCGCGCATGCGTGGCCGAGCCTCCGCCTCCAACGCGTGACCCATGTTGGGGGCATCGCGCGCTTCGCGCAAGCAGATCAAGTCCGCGCGCGTCTTGGGAGCAGGGGCGGATTCGGGGCGACCTGGAAGACAGTCGCAACAACACGCGCCGCTGACGGTGCTCGGGACCAAGGTCTGTCTTTGCCCTGCTCCTCCAGCATGCGAGCCTCGCGGTCGGCACCATGGCCTCTCTCCTTGCGCTGCTCCTGCTTGCGGCCGGCGAGCCCACGGTCCAGACCCTCACGCCGCCGCGTCTCATCCACGGCTCGTCGCCCGCGTATCCGAAAGAGGCGGAAAGCCAAGGTCTCGAGGCGGAAGTCCTGCTCATCGTCGACATCGGCCCGGACGGGCACGTCGTTCACGCCGAGGTCAAGCAGGGCGCCGGGCACGGATTCGACGAGGCCGCGCTGGCGGCGGCCCAGCAGCTGGTTTTCTCGCCGGCGCTGATCGACTCGGCTCCGACGGCCGTTCGCATCGAGTATCGCTACCGCTTCCGGCTCACGAAAGTGACCGCCCCGGCGGAAGGGGGCGGGCTCGTGCCCTTTCGCGGGACCGTCGTCGAGCGAGGGACGCGCGATCCGGTGGCCGGCGCGTCGATTTCGATCGACGGAACCTTCGCGCAAGAGACAAGCACCGAGGGGACGTTCGCCCTCGCCTTGACCCCGGGTCGACACACTCTCGACCTGGACGCCGCCGGGTTCCGTCCGCTCCACACCGAAGAGGTCCTGCAGACGGGCAAGGAGTTGGTGGCGACCTATCGCCTCATGCGCGACGTCACTTCCGAGCTGGAGGCGATCGTACCGGGCGAGCGCGAACGGGCCGGCGACGTGGTCCGGCGCGAGTTGGTGCTGGAGGAGATCGCCAAGGTACCCGGCACGCAGGGCGATGCGCTGAAGGTGCTGCAGGACCTCCCCGGCGTGGCGCGGACTCCCTATGGCATCGGCGCGCTGGTGGTCCGCGGAGCCGTGCCCGCAGGAAGCAAGGTCTTCCTCGACGGAATCGAGATTCCAGCGCTCTTCCACTTCGGCGCGCTCTCCGCGGTGGTCAACTCCGACGCCCTGGCGGGAATGGACTTCTATCCGGGCAATTTCTCCTCGCGCTTCGGCCGCGCCGACGCTGGCATCGTCGAGCTGCGCAGCCGGCAAGGAAAAGAACGGCTCCATGGCTACGCCGACGTCGATCTGCTGAACTCGGTTGCGCTCGCCGAGGGTCCGCTGCCGGGCGGCGGGACATTTCTCGCCTCGATCCGCCGCTCGTACGTCGACGTCGTCCTGCGCGCCGGCCTCGCCGTGGGCGGCGACCTGACCAACTCGCTGCGCGACGTGAACACGCAGTTCCAGCTCGCGCCCCGCTTCTACGACTACCAGCTGCGCGGCGACTGGAAGCTGGGCCAGGACCATCTCTGGGTGATGGGCCTGGGAGCCGACGACGGCCTCGGCTTTCTCGACCTGCCGCGGCCCGGCAGCAGCCGCGACACCTTCACGCTGGACAGCATCTTCCATCGCGCGAGCGGCGGCTGGACGCGGACGTTCAGCGACACGGTGGAGAACCGCATGCTGGGCTCGGTGGGCATCGACCGCCTCGAGCTCAACGCCGGCCCGCAGACCGACGCGAGCGCCCGGCGCACGGTATTCCAGCTTCGTGACGAGCTTCGCGCGCGCGAGCTGTCAAAGCGCCTGTCGCTGGTCGGCGGGCTCGATGGGCTCGTGGCCCAGGGCGCCTACGACGTGACGTTGCCCGGCTCGCAGCAGCCGGGGCAGCCTCCGCCGCCTCCGGTCACTTCAGTGGCGCACGGCCTGTGGAGCTTCGAGCCCGCCCTCTTCGCCGAGCTTTCCTGGAGTCCGTTCGATGCGCTCAAGCTGGTGCCGGGGGCGCGCGCCGAGGTGAGCTATCCGCTGGGCCGCTGGGCGTGGGTCGATCCGCGGACCGCGGCATGGCTCGCGCTCTCGCCGGACACGACGCTGAAGGCTTCGGCCGGCGTCTTCCATCGGCGTCCCACGCCGGACCAGCTCCTGCCCAACATCGGCAACCCCAACCTCTTCCCGGAGAAGTCCATCCAGGCCAGCGTGGGCTTCGAGCAGAACCTGCCGTGGACGTCGTTCCTCGACGTGCAGCTCTATTACAACTGGCTCTCGCAGATCGCGGTGCGCAGCAACCCGCCCAGCGATCTCTTCGGCGGCGGACAAGGCGAGGACATCGTCCTTCCCGCGGGCCTGGCCGGCGGCGGTTTCGATCCCTCGCTTCTCGCCAGCAGCGCCTCCGCGGGCGCGGCCGCGAGCGATCCACTTCGATCGGTGGGAACCGGCCACGCCTATGGGATCGAAGTGCTCCTCAAGCGGCAATTCACCGGCCGCTTCTTCGGCTGGATCGCCTACACGCTTTCACGCAGCACGCGCCTCGACGCCACCGGCGCCTGGCACCTGTTCCTCTTCGACCAGACCCACGTGCTCACCGCCCTCGCAAGCTACAAGCTCGGCGGCGGCTGGCAGCTGGGGGCGCGCGCGCGGCTCGTCTCCGGGAATCCGTACGCGCCGGTGATCGGCTCGGTGCTCGCCTGGGATGCGCTGAGCGACTCGGGCAGCGCCCGGCCGCAGTACCGGGCCATCCTCGGCGCTCCTTACAGCAGCCGGCTACCCGCATTCTTCGCGCTCGATCTGCGCATGGACCGGGAGTGGACCCTCGAGACGTGGAAGCTCGCTTTCTTCCTCGACGTCACCAACGTCACCAACCGCGGCAACCCGGTGGCCATCGAGTTCAGCTACGACTACCGGCAATCGGGCTACCTCACCGATCTGCCGATTTTTCCCACGCTGGGCTTGAAGGCCGAACTATGACCGCGCGCCGCGCCAGCGTTCTCGTCGCATTGATCGCTTTCGGCTGTGAGCCGGGCTTCTCGTCATCGTCGATCGTGAGCGGGTTGCGTGTGCTGGCGCTGGGTTTCGACAAGCCGGAGATCCGGCCCGGCGACACCGCGATGGTGCAGGCCCTCATCGTCGACCCCGCCGGCGGCGGGCGGCCGCTGACCACTCTGTGGTTTGCCTGCGGCCCGGCGCCGCTCAATGGCTCCTCCTGCGACAATGGTTCGAACCTTCTCGATCTGAGCGGCTTCTTGCAATTGCCGGGGACCCGGGCGATTCCCGCGCCGCCCTCGTACGCCGCGCCGGCAAACAGCCTCGACGGCCTTTCGCCTGCAGACCAGCAGCGGGGAGGCAGGGATGGCCAACTGGTCCTCGCCGTCGGGCCGGGCAGCGTCGATCAGACGCTGCGAGGGGAAGGGGACCGGGTCGTCGCGGTGGCGAGGATCAAGGTGAGCCTCTCGCCCTCGCCAAACCAGAATCCCGTCGCCACCGGGCTCTCGGTGGACGGCGCCGATGCCCCCGAAGGCGGCGTCATCGAAGTGGCGGCGGGCTCGGCGCCGGCTTTTGAGCTCCGCGTCGGCCTGGAGCAAAGCGAGGTGGTGCCCATCCTCGATCCCGGCGGGCCCGCAGAATGCACGCCGGTGAAGGGCTGCACCGACCCCGTCCTCTGTCCAAGCCTCGACTGCAGCCGCAATCAGATGTGCCGCGTCGATCTCCATCCAGCCGTCTGCGAGAAGCACGAGGAGCTGTCGGTGGATTGGCTCTCCACCGCCGGCGAGTTTTCGCGAACGGCCGCGGGCGGCGGGGTGCCCGACGGCGGCCTCCCCGACGAGCAAGGAGACCTCCGCGTCCCGCGCCACGTCGAGACCTTCTATCTCGCGCCGGGCGGCAGCGGCCGCGACCCCATTCCAGCCGACGGGATGGTGACGCTCTGGATCGTGCTTCGCGACGACCGCTACGGAGTCTCCTGGACCACGCGCCGACTCCACGTCCATTGAAAGTGGAGGTCGAGGTGGGCCCCATTTGCGCGCCACCGAGGGCCTGATCCTAGAGCGGTACAAAGGAAAGAACGCCACCGAGAAATGAAGCGGGCCCGACAGATCGGCGTCGACCGTTGAACGCTTGCGTAACAACGACAGGCGGCGGGTCGCTCGAGCCTGAAGCAATTACCGCATCGCCAGTTGGAGATGAGACCGCCGCGCGGAAATGCCCCGCGCGCGGGGAACTTGGACGCGGCCTGCAGCATGGCGGCGCGATTGCACGAGGGCGAGGGAGCAGCCCCCCCTACTCGACGCCCCCTGGATGCGCGAATGCAAGTGACGTTGCAGCTGGCCCTCAGGCCGATGTGGGAAGAGATCGACGCACTCGGCGACAGGTGTCTCGACTTCCTCCGGCGCGAAGGCCTCGACCCGGACGCGCAGAACGCCCTCGTCATGGTGGCCTGCGAGCTGGCGGAGAACGCCACCAAGTATGGCCACTTCCACCGCGAGAAGGAGGCCGTCAAGGTTTCGCTCGCCGTCGAGCAATCCGCGGTGGTGGTGACGGTGTCGAACCCGGTCACCGAGCAGGAAGCAGAGACGCTGGCCATCCTCGACAGCACGGTGCAGTGGATCCGCGGCTACCACGATCCCTTCCAGGCCTACCTCGAGCGCCTGCGCGACGTGTCCTCGCAGGGCCTCAAGAGCACCGAAAGCCGCCTCGGACTCGTGCGCATCGCGTACGAGGGGCAGTCGACGCTCGACTTCTACGTAGGCGGCGATGGCGTCCTCGTCGTCTCCGCGACATTCCCCTTCCCGCAGAAGGGAGGTCTGGCCTGATGCGCGCCGAGACCTTCAACAGCCACTCGCTCTTCCTCACGCTCTCGGAGGAGCGTGAGACCATCCTGGTGACCTGGACGGGGCGGAGCACGTCCCGCGATCCCGCCGAGTTCCTGGTGCCCATCCTCACGCGCGCGCTCGATCGCGCGGCCGAATTGAGCCAGCCGCTCACGCTCGACTTCCGGCTGGTGCAGTACTTCAACTCCTCCACCATCACGCCGGTGGTGCGGCTGATCGAGGAGGCCAAGCGGCGCGGCGCGCGCGTGGCCATCAACTACGACAAGAGCCTGCGCTGGCAGGAGCTGAGCTTCTCCGCGCTGCAAGTGCTGCACGGCGGCGATCACCGCGTCCGGATCACAGGAGTGTAGGCATGAACTCATCGGACAGAAGCTCGGCCCTGGCCTGCAAGCTCACGGCGCCCGACCGCACACTGGAAGCGCAGGTGGTGTTCGCGCGGCCCAACTCGCTGGTGGTGGCGTTCCGGCGCGGCGAGGAGCCGACGCCGGGCGCGCGCTTCAGCGACGCGGCCATCGAGCTGGGCAACAACGTGGTGCAGCTGGGCGGCTGCCGCTTCGAGCCCGACGGCAACCTGCCGCGCCGCCCCTCGCCCGACGCGGCGGTGGGCCGGCTCGTCTTCCAGCAGCGCATCTACGACTTCTCCGGCCTGCTCGGGCGTCGCGCCATCAGCGACCTGCAGCACCGCGTGAACAACCTGCCCCTGGCGTGGAACCGCCGGCACGCCATCAGCGAGGAGTTCCGCAAGTACGTGGCCGACCTGCTCTTCGATCTGCAAGTCTACCGCTCGGTCTTCGAGGAGCTCGACGCGCGCCTGCTCTCCGAGTCGGCGCAGACGCGCGCGGATCTGCAGGCGCTGGCGCGAGAGCAGGAGTACCCGCGCTTCCGCGCCTGGTTCGACGAGCGCGCGGCCGAGCTGGAGCGGCTGACCAGCGGCCTCACCCGCGCGCAGCAGGAGCAGCACGGCTTCTACTTCCGCCACCAGATGCGCGACTTCATCCAGAGCTCGGAGCTGCTCGCGCGCACCAACGCCAAGCCGCGCGGATACGCCGGCGACTCGGAGGTGATGCGGCTCATCTACGAGAACGGCTTCCGCGGGCCCACCATCTTCTCGCAGTTCATGCACAAGTACCCGCTGGAGATGCCCGCTGCGCAGGCGGTGCGCAACCGGCGCCGCCTGGTGGCGCAGTGGGCGCGGGCGCGCGCCGCCAAGCTGATCGGCTCGTGGCCGCTGCGCGTGCTCTCGGTCGCCTGCGGGCCGGCGCAGGAGCTGCAGGAGATCGTCCAGAGCCGCGAGGACGCCGCGCGGCTGCGCTTCACGCTCCTCGACCAGGACGCCGACGCGCTGGCCGAGGCGGGCGCGTTGGTCGAGCGCGTCGAGGCGGCCATCGGCACCGGCCTCGAGGTCACCACCTTCTGCACCTCGGTGCGCACCATGCAGCAGGGCGCCGCGCCCATGGACGCCTGCGCCTTCGACTTCGTCTACTCGATGGGGCTCTTCGACTACCTCACCGACCGCACCGCGGCGGCCGTGCTCTGCTGGCTCTACGAGCGGCTCGACCGCGGCGGCGAGCTGGTGGTGGGCAACTTCCACCCGCGCAACGCGACCCGCGCGTTCATGGAGTACTGGGCCGACTGGACGCTCTGGTACCGCTCGGAGGCCGACATGCTCAAGCTGGCCGACGCGCTGCCGGGCGCGCAGGCGCGCATCACCACTGAGGAGAGCGGCTGCCAGATCTTCCTGCACGTCACCCGTACCACCGGAAGCGGGAAATAGATGTCGGTCGCGGCGGCGCACATCAGCGAAGAGCTCGCGCCGGTGACGCGGCTCGAGTCGGTGCGCCCCGTCCAGGAGAGGGAGGCGCACAGCCCGGCCGAGCTGGCGGCGTACGTCAACGACCTGCAGCACCGCTGGTCGATGACGCTCTCCGCGCTCGCCTTCACCCTGGTGCCGGCCTTCTTCCTGCTCGACTACATGATGGTGCCGCCGGAGCTGATCAGCCGCTTCGCGCTGGTGCGCGTCTTCGCCACCGTCATTCCCGTCATCCAGTTCTTCGTGCTGCGCTCCACCAAGCCCAGCGACCGCTCCATCTTCCACGGCTACATCCTCACCGTGGTCACCGCCGGCGCCATCTCGCTCATGACCACCAACCTGGGCGGCTTCAACTCGGCGTACTACGCCGGGCTCAACCTCGTCATCCTCGCCATCGTGGTGCTGCTCCCCTGGGGCGCGCTGCACTCGGTGGCCAACTCGCTCATCGTCATCGGTCTCTACATCGGCCTCAACATGCTCTTCCCCTCGCCCGAGCCGGTGCGGCGCGAGATCCTCTTCAACAACCTCTACTTCCTCTGCGCCACCGCCATCATCGCCGTGGCCATCAACGTGGTGAAGCAAGGCCTCATCGAGCAGGAGTTCGGCGCGCGCTCGAGCCTGCGCGCCGCGCGCGACGCGCTGTGGGGCGAGATGGAGCTGGCCAAGCGCATCCAGACGGCGCTGTTGCCCCGCGTCGACCGCGTGCCCGGCTATCGCGTCGCGGCGCAGATGATCCCCGCCGCCGAGGTGGGCGGCGACTACTACGACATCCTGGAGACGGCCGCGGGCGAGACCTGGCTCGCCATCGGCGACGTCTCGGGGCACGGCGTCGCGTCGGGCCTGGTGATGATGATGACGCAGACGAGCATCTTCGCCACCGTCGACCAGACGCTGGGCTATTCGCCCTCGCGCGTGATCGAGCTGTGCAACTCGGTCTTGAAGCAGAACATCTCGCGGCTCAAGACCGACCGCTACATGAGCCTGTGCGTGGCGCGGCTCGACGGCGGCAAGATGACGTTCGCCGGCAAGCACCAGGACATCCTCGTCTGGCGGCGCGCGACCAGCACGGTGGAGACGGTGCAGAGCTCCGGCACCTGGGTGGGCATCGTCGAGGACCTGGTCGGCAAGCTCGACGACCGCACCATCGAGATCGGCGAAGGCGACGCCGTGGTCTTCTTCACCGACGGCATCACCGAGGCGATGAACGCCGCCGGCGAGATGTTCGGCGAGGAGCGGCTCACCGCGGTGCTGGAGCGGCACGGGCAGCTCGAGGCCGAGCAGGTGGTGCTCGCCATCCTCGCCGAGGTGAGCGCCTTCCAGGAGAACCAGGCCGACGACATCACGCTCTTGGTGATCAAGCGCGTGCAGACCGGGCGGCGAGCGGGCGGGGGCGGGGCATGACCTGGCTCGCCATCGCCTTTGCCGCCGCGGCGGCACTCGCCTGGGCGGTGCGGCGCGCCCTGCGCTGGCGCGCGCAAGAGGCCGCGCGGCGCGAGCAGTTGGAGCACGCGCTGCGGCAGGCGGAAGAGGCGCGCCGGCTGCTCGACCAGAAGGTGGCCGAACGGCTGGTGCTCGAGGAGCGGCTGCAGCACGACGCGCTCCACGACGCGCTCACCGGCCTGCCCAACCGCGTGCTTTTCCTCGATCGGCTCCAGCAAGCGTGGCAGCGGTCGCGGCGCGAGAGCGGCTACCGGTTCGCGGTGCTCTACTTCGACCTCGACCGCTTCAAGGTCATCAACGACACCTTCGGCCACGAGACGGGCGACCTCTTGCTGCAGGGCATCGGGAAGCGGCTCCCCGACTGCCTGCGCCCGACCGACACCGTGGCGCGGCTGGGCGGCGACGAGTTCGCCATCCTCCTCGACGGCTTCCGCTTCAGCTCGGAAGTGACCGCCATCGCCGAGCGCATCCAGTCGGCGCTGCGCGCGCCCTTCCATGCGGGCGAGCACGAGATCTACGCCAGCGCCAGCATCGGCATCGCCGACGGCGTCCTGGAAGGGCAGGGCCCCGACGAGTACGTGCGCGACGCCGACGTGGCCATGTACGCCGCCAAGGCGCGCGGCACGCACTGGGAACGCTTCGACGGCGCCATGCACAGTCCGGCGCTGGCGCGCATGCGCATGGAGACCGAGCTGCGCGCGGCCATCGAGCGCGACCAGTTCTTCCTCGTCTACCAGCCCATCGTGGAGATGGACTCGACGCGCATCGAGGGCTTCGAGGCGCTCTTGCGCTGGCGCCACCCCACGCGCGGCGTGGTGGGGCCGGGCGAGTTCATCGGGCTGGCGGAAGAGACGCGGCTGATCCTGCCGCTCAGCCTGTGGGTGCTGCGCCAGGCGTGCCGCGCCGCGGTCGGCTGGCGGGCGCGCGTGAAGAGCGCCGGGCCCATCCTCAGCGTCAACATCGCGCCGCAGCTGATGGCGCGGCCGGAGATGGGCGGCGAGATCCTCAAGGTCCTGCGCGAGACCGGGCTCTCGCCGCGCGACCTGGCGGTGGAGATCACGGAGACCGCGCTGATGGCCTCGCCGCGCATCGCCTCGCGCATCCTCGGGGAATTGCGCGCGAACGGGCTGCAGGTGTTCATCGACGACTTCGGCACCGGCTACTCGTCGCTCGCCTACCTCACCACGCTGCCCGTCGATCGGCTCAAGGTGGACCGCTCCTTCGTCGGCTCGATGGACGACGAGAGCCGGCTGCGCGTGGTGCGCGCCATCGCCACGCTCGCGCACGATCTGGGCAAGCCGCTGGTGGCAGAGGGCGTGGAGACGCTCGATCAGCTGGAGCGGTTGCGCGCGCTCGGGTGCGAGTTCGGGCAGGGCTGGCTCTTCTCGCGGCCCGTCGACGCCGCGCAGGCTGGCGCGCTGCTCGAAGCGGGCGAGGCGGCGGGCGCGTTCCCCGGGCTGCTCGGGCCGCCGCCGGGCGAGGTGGAAGGCGACGCGCTGCTCCTCTTCGAGCGCGCCTACTCCTTCGCTCCCGCCCCGCTGCGCGCCGTCGGCGAGTAGCTGAGCTACAGAACTGCGGCGATCTTCGCTTGGGACAGGTCCACCTCCTCGGGCGGGCCGGCGGTGGTGAACGCCCGAGGCAGCGCGAAGGTCTCGGGGCTGCGCACCACCGAAGTGGTCCGCACGGCGCGGCCGTCGGCGAGCTTGAGCAGCGTGCCGGGAGGGAAGCGGCCCAGGCGGTTGATGAAGGCCTGGAACATCACCGGGTCGTAGCGGATGCCGGCGCCGCCGCTGATGGAAGCGATGGCCCTGGCCGGGCTGATCGCAGCGCGCACCAGGTTGTCGTAGTCATCGGCGATGTGCAGCATGCGCCCGAAGAGCGTCGAGCGCCCGCCCACCGTCTCGACGATCTGCCGGTGATGGTCGTAGACGGCGAGCACCCGGCGCACCTTGCCCTCGTGGAAGCCGGGCTGCTGCAAGAGCGCGAGGCTGCCCGCCCGCACGTGCGGCTCTCCTCCGCCGGCGCGGGCCACGCCCACGTCGTGCAACAGCGCCGCGACTCCCAGGTCCTGCTTCAGAGCCACCGAGAGCCGCAAGCCCTCCGCCAGCAGCAGCGAATACTGGCAGACGCGAAATCCGTGCAGCCCGTGCGCGGAGGCCGCGGGCGGGTCCCACCACAGCTCGTCGTGGCCCGGAGAAAGCTCGAGCAGGTCGGTGACCACGCGGCGCAGGGGCAGGATGTTCATCCGGCGGCCCTCGGCGACGCCCTCCCACGCGTCCTCCACCATCTCGACGCCGCGCACCACCAGCTGCTTCGGCTCGACCCGATCGGCCGCCTTGGCGCCGTCGGCCCCCGCGATGCGGAAGCGCTGCAAGGGCGCCGGCTCGACGTTGTCGACGCCCTTGGCGAGCAGCGCATGGCGGAGCGCCGCGCGCGGGCGTTCGGGCGCGGGCCTGGCGTTCAGGCACTGCAGGAGCGCCCGGACCTGCAGCTCCGACGGAGCAGAGGTGAACGAGAGCCCGCCGGCCTCGTGGGCGGAGAGCTCGGCGGCGAGGTTCTTGCCGTCGCGGCCTTGCTGCGGGGTGCGGACGCGGATCTCGTTGAGGTAGACCTGCTCCTCGACGGCCACGAGATGGAGAGCGCCGAGGAGCTGGGCCAGCCGCGCGATGGCGCTGGTCAGCTCGGCGACGGGCTGGTTGAGCGCGGGGTTGTCGGGAGCGTAGGCGCGGCTGGTGCGGAGCAGGCCGAAGAGCAGGCCCACCAGCTGCTCGCCCTTCTCGCGCACGATGCCGGCGAGCTCCGGATCCTCTCCCGCCCGCGCGCGCCCGATGCTACGCCCGAGCGATTCTTGCGCCCGCCCGAGCTCATCCACGGGTCTGCGCTCCCCGCCGCCAGAGCGCGATGCTCTTCAGGCAGCGCTTCTTGAGATCGTCGTCGGCCTGCGACTGGGCTTGCGCCGAAGCATCGCGCAACAGCGCGAGCGTCTCTTCTCCGGGCACCGAGACCAGGCCGGCGGCGGCGGTCCAGGCGAGCATGCGCCGGACCTTGCGCCCCACCAGCCGCGAGAGCAGGCCGGTTGCTTGCGGCGGGCGGATCCAGCCGGCGAAGAGCTCGCGCGCCTGCGCGGGGTCGAGGGCGGCGAGGGCGGCGCCCATCGCCTCGGCCTCGCGCTCGTCGATCCCGACGGCGTCGAGAGCCAGCACGTGACTCTGGATGACGGAGAACGCTTTCTTCGCCTGATGCCGGGCCAGCGCACCGGCGGCGGCGATGCGGACCTCGACCGCATCCGATTCGAGCGCCTTCAGGAGCTCAGAGTCCGCCGCCTCGCCCGCTCCGGCTTCGTCGAGCATCCGCACGCCGGCGAGCCGCGCGGCGACTTCGCCGCTCTCCAGCAGGCGCCTGGCCACCTCCGGCGAAAGGCCGCCGGGATCCACCGAGCGCAAGAAGCGCAGCACGATCTCGACGAGCGCCGGCGACGCCGTCTGCAGCCGCGCGAGGAGCCGCTCCTTCTTGCCGCGCGCCGCGCGCAGTGCGGCCGTCTCCAGCGTCGCGTCGATCTTCTTCGCGCCGGAGGCGAGCGCGACGTCGATGCGGTCGAGCAGCGGATCGAGGAGGTCGGCGCCGTAGCTGGTGAGCAGATCGAGGAGCTCGATCAGCGCGTCGGGAGCTTCGGCGCCGGGCGGCACGGTGGCGAGCAGCTTCTGCAGCGTGTACGGAGCAGCGAGCGGCCGGAGCGCCGGCCCCAGCGTGGCCGCAGCCCGCCCGTGCTGGCCGGCCACCACGCGCGCCAGGTCGCGCAGATGTTTGATCTCCAATTCCGACAAGAGGAAATCGCGCACCTCTTCGACGGCGGGCACCAGCGTCTTCATCTCCTCCTGGTTCGCGTCGTCGAGCAGCTCGCGGACCATGCGGACCGCGTTGCCCGGCAGGGTGTCGGGCGTCTCCTCGGCCAAAAAGCCCTCTAGCGCGCCGGCCGGGATCTCGAAGTACCCGAACTGGCGCGGCGGCATCACCGGAGGCGGCGGTCCGTCGAAGTCGGCTGCAAACGCGCGGGCGGTGCGGCGCGGCGCGGGCGCAGCTTCGTCGGGCTCGTCCTGCGCGCTTCCCACCAGCCCCGCGACCGAGGCAAAGGAGATGGAGCGGAAGGCGGCGCGCGTGAGCAGCGTGACCACGTCCTCCTCCTGCTGCCGCACGCCGATGAAGCGCACGCTGAGCACCTCGAGAAGCTTGAGCTCCTCTTCCCAGGTGACGCCGGGCTGGATGGTCAGCCGCCGGATGCCGTCGCGGTAGAGGCGCGAGGCGAGCGACTTCTCGCGATCCTTCTCGGCATGGACCACCTCGCCGCGCAGCGCCAGCTCGAAGGGGCGCACCTCGAGGCCGAGCGCGCCGTGCGCCCGCAAGAAGCCGTCGAGCGCGTCGCGGTAGTCTTGCAAGAAGCGCCGGACCGCTTCGTTCTGCGCGTCGTAGAGCGTGAAGGCGCGCGCGGCCTTGGAGAGCGCCCGCAGCACCGCGTTGGCGTCGCGGGTCGCGGGTGTTCCCCCGGTCGCGGCCTCCTCTAGACTTTCTTCTGCTGGCTGGGCGGCCGGCTCGGCGGTTGCCATCCGGCAGCAGCCTATCGCGCCGGCCGGCGCGTGTCCCCGGCCCCGTCATCGGCAGACTGCCTCATTGCGCGGAGTCGACCTGCACCGTGAACACCAGGATTGCGTTCGGGGGGATCTGGGCGTAGCCGGAAGCTCCGTATCCCAGCGCCGGCGGGATGACGAGTTGTCGCGTGCCGCCGACGCGCGCGCCGACCAGACCCTCGTCCCATCCCGCGATCACCTGTCCTGCTCCGAGGCGAAACGAGAACGCGGCCGCGCCGAGGTTGGTATCGAAGATTGCGCCGTTCGTCAGCCAGCCGGTGTAGTGCACCGAAAGCGTCTGCCCCGCGCTCACCGTCGCGGCGGTCCCGGCGACGAGGTCGCGGTAGTACTCGCCGTCCTTGGTCTTCGTCGAAGCAGCCAGATTGACGCCGAGGGAGTTGGCGAAGGTGGTGGTCTCGATGGTGGGGACTGCGTCCATCCCCCCGCAGGCGACGCAGATCAGTGCGATGGCAAAGGGTCGACCCATCATCGAAACCCGCCTAGGGAAAATAGCCGCTGTCGAAGAAGTCGGAAAAGTCGTTCGCCGAAGTGACGCGCGAGCTCACCGGCAGGCCGAGGATTTCATAGAGCGATTTCACGTACGAGCTGTGCGTGTACGGGAGCGAGCTGGAATAGCCGGCCTTCACGTGCGGCCCGATCACCAGGAACGGCGTGGTGGTGTTGACCGCCGGCTCGTCCCAGACGACGAAGAGCACGCCGCCGTTCGCCTCGATGAAGTTGATGATGGCCGGCACGTTGGCCTGCAGCCAGGCATCGCCTCCCGCGATGCACGCGCCGCCGGTGAGGCCGATGGTGCTGGTGCAGCCGTTGGTGCAGGCGGAGTTGCCGTGCATGTCGTTGCACAGGTTGGGGGTGATGAAGGTGTAGGCGGCCACGTCGTTCGCGGCCAGGTCGGCCTGGAAGCCCGCGGTGGTGAACGCGCGGTGGTGCGCCGCGCAGTCCGGATTGCTGCCCGAGGGCGGGCTGCCCGAGACGTCCTGGAAGAAGACGAAGGGATCATGCTTGGCCGCGTAGAGGCCGTCGCTGTGGACGGGGCAGCCGCCGGTGTTGCCGTCGAGCCCCTCCTGGTACGAGCGCCAGGTCTTTCCGTTGGCCGCCCCCTTCAGCGCGGCGGCGACGTGGTCGCCGTCATCGGTGCTGTTGCTCGCCGACGGATCGCCGTCGCCGGTGAAAGTGGTGTCGCTGAAGCGGTTGGTGCCGGCCTCCATCCACACGTAGTGCGGCTCGCTGGGCACCGGCGCGGCGAGGCAGTCGGCGTAGGCCGTCGCGCTGCCGTACTGAGCCATCAGCGTGCCGTTGATGTACGGAGCGCGCGAGTTGCCGTAGACGCCGCCGCCGAGGAAGTTGGTGCCGTCCTGGTTCTCCATCGCGATCACGAAGACATGGGGAATGGGCGCCCCGGCGTCGGAGCCTCCGTCGATGCCTGCATCCGAGCCGCCGTCTGGGCCGGCGTCAAGGCCCGCGTCGAGGCCGGCGTCGAGACCGCCGTCCGGGCCGGCATCGGAACCGGCATCCAGGCCGCCGTCGGGACCGGCAGGTCCGCTGCCGCCGTTGGGGATGCACCCGCCACCGACACAGGTATTGCCTGGGGCGCAGTCGGCGCTGGTGGAACAGAGCGCCTGCTGCTGGGCCGGCGGGCCGCCACAAGCGGCAGCCAGCAAGGCCGAGACGGTGATCCATCGGGAGACAGACGGCATGAAGCGAAGCCAATCACGGAGCGCGCTCCGGGCGCAGTCGACAACTGTCCGACCCACCGACGTCTGTCCCGGAGCAGCCCATGCGCGGTCCGGTCCTGGTAGGATTCGATCCGTCGATGGAAATCCGAAATCCCTACGCGGGCGCGCTCAAGCTCACGGCTTTCATCGCGGCGGGCGCGGCCGCCCTCGCGGTCGGCGCCGTGCTCGCGGGATCCGCGCTGGGCATGAAGGGCGTGGCGCTGTTGGGAATGTCCGTCGGCGTGATCGCCCTCATCTGCAGCCTGATGATGCTCGGCATTCTCTGGTTCGCCGGGTGGATGGAGCAACGGGGCATTCGAGCGCTGCTCGCGGGCGACTGCTGGGCGCACTGGTCCTACGGCGCGGAGGAGTGGAGCCGGTTCACGGCGGACGAGTAGGCGCGCGACGTCGCCCGCGCCCGGCGGGTGCCCCTCAT
>Ga0307479_10001303_pt1 | contig 22664 bp, 10 predicted proteins | sample atmos_gasesECM4C_FD_203743 | JGI IMG/M metagenome (GOLD analysis project Ga0307479, IMG submission 203743) | Hardwood forest soil microbial communities from Morgan-Monroe State Forest, Indiana, United States - atmos_gasesECM4C_515 | ecosystem: Environmental > Terrestrial > Soil > Temperate...
CAGAGATCGTAGACCTGGCTTCCGGCGCGTGTCTTGCCCGGCAGCCCCATGACCTGGGAGAGATTGTTCAGGCTAGCGTACTGCCGGCTGCCGTGAGACCCCGACCAGTGACCCCATACTTGCATGGTATCGAAGGTAAATCGGACGGATTCGCGCTCGAGTTGCAATGGGCGTGAAGGCAGCACATTACAGACCAGAGAGCGGTTCCAGAGAAAAGGCAAATCGAAACCGAGAATGTTGTGTCCTATGAAGTAGTCGTCCGGAAGAACAGCGTCCCAGAATTCCTTCAGGGCGGCGGCTTCCTTCGAGAGACTTGTGGCGAGGGTATCGGCGGGATCGATGCGCGCAAGAAATGCTCGCGTTTGCGACGGCTGGTTCTCGGCTTCAATGAGCAGACATATGCAAATAATGCGCCCGAAGGTCCAGTTGAGTGATGTCTGGAGATAGAGTTCGTGCTCGGCAGCGGCGTTCTGTTGCCGGGACCGAAACAAGCGGCTCCATAGAGAGGCTTCCGCGAGGGCACGTGGTCGCCCAAGCAGGCGGCGATTCTCATCCGCACACGGGATGGTCTCAATATCCACAACGACTTTGCGCACCGATATCATCGGAGAGTATATAGGGTCTGCCCTGTTGGGATGTTACCTGTAATTCTCCGCGGAGGATACTTAGTGAACTCTAATGGAGATTCGCGCAGTATTTTAATCCCAAATATCCACCTTCAATATGGAAGTGTGCTAGGATTCCCGCCATCAGCCGCCGTTCAAGGGGAGTCCCCCTTCTACCGCGGCACGGTGCTGGTCCTGCGCAAACCATTGAGTCTCCTTACTACCGTCTCAACGATGAAAGGCAAAACGGAGATGGCCGCAAAAAACTCAGCTGTGAATCAACGTGGTACCAAGACTAAACCCTCCAATCGCAAGGCAAGCCACGGATCCTCCGACAAGCTCGAAACCCCGGTGACGAGGCCACTCAAGGCCTATGCCTTCGATCCTAGTCGCGGCAAGGTGCTAGGCAACGAAATGTATCTGAAGGTGCGTTACCAGAAGCTTGCCCCAGGGCCGGTTGTGCTCGACCGCAGGTACGATTCCATTGCCGTTGTCGACTACGACGGCGAGAACAACGTCTGGTATAAGCCCGTCAACCTTGATGACTGGCATATTCTGATGAGCGGCGGCCTCGATCCCTCGGAGTCAGACCCGCGCTTTCACCAGCAGATGGTCTATGCGGTCGTCACGGAAACTATTCAACACTTCGAAACCGCACTTGGGCGGCGTATCAACTGGAGACGCGCGGAGCGGGATGGTCCGAAACCGCGACGGGGCAAATACCCGGATGACATCTACACGCTGAATCTCTATCCGCATGCCATGTACTCGCCCAACGCGTTTTATTCTCCTAAAGCCCGCGGCATTCTTTTCGGATACTTCAAAGCGGTCGTGAACGATCCCAGCCTGAGTCGGAATCTGCCGGGACAGATCGTTTACACCTGTCTGTCGCATGACATCATCGTACACGAGACCACGCATGCGGTTATCGACGGAATGCGCAAGTTCTTCACCGAGCAAACCAATTTCGATGTGCCCGCGTTCCACGAGGGGCTGGCAGATATCGTGGCGCTCTTTCGCCACTTCGCGCATAAAGAGGTGTTGCTCGATACCATCCAGCGCACCGGAGGGGCTCTCTACAAGTATCAACTCCGGCCTGACGCTGCCACCTCACCGGACGACTGGTACGCGCCGGATCCCGGAAGCAAGGAGGCGGAGAGAGAGGGACCGACCATCACCGCCGAGATGAGCATGCGCAATCCGCTGGTTGAGCTGGCGCAGCAGTTTGGCGAAGCCAGCGGCCGCAATCGCGGACTGCGTTCCGCGCTAGGCACCAAGCCCAACTCCAGCGACATCAGGAAGTTCACCGAACCGCATCACCGCGGCTCCATTCTAGTAGCCGCCATATTCGACGCTTTTTTCAGCATCTATCTGCGCAGCACGGCTGACCTGTTTCGGATTTATCGCTCGGGCGGGGGCCGCCTGGACGGTGGAGATCTGCCGGACGCGCTGGCCAACCGGCTGGCGGGGGAAGCCGCTCGCATTGCTGAGCGGTTTTTCCAGGTCTGTGTACGAGCGATCGACTACTGTTCGCCGGTGGATATCACTTTCGGCGACTACCTGCGCGCCATCGTGACTGCCGAATATGATTTGCGGCCAACAGACGAAGTGGGTGTGCGCGACGCCTTTATGCAGGCGTTCCGGTTGCGAGGCATCGTGCCGGAAAGCGCCAGCTTCTTTTCCGAGAGCGCGATTGCGTGGCCCCGGCCCGATCCGCCCCTTCCTCCGGTGCCCGGCCTCGACTTCGGTGATCCGAACGGACTAACCAACGCCCAGAAAGACCAAAACGGGGACGCCTTGCGAGCGTATGCCAATAATCCTAAAAACAGAAAACTGCTGGGCTTCGATCGCAATCTTTATGTGACCGTGCCTTCCTTTCACCCGATGTTCCGCATTAACCCCGATGGAAGCCTGCGCACCGACATGGTGGTGGAACTGACGCAGAAACGCGAAGCCTTATTCGATAAGAAAAGAGCCTCTCTCGGGTCTTTCCGTTTTCGCGGCGGAGTTACGCTGATCATTTCCAAACCGCTTGCGGGCGATGTGGCCAGGCTCAGTACCGACATACCCCCGGATGAACGCCCGACCCGCGCGGGAAACAACGCTCAGGAGTACCCGCCTGCCGAAATTAGGTATGCGATCAGCAAACACCTCCACGGCACTGAAGGAAAGTGCCGGGAAGAGCGGCAGCGGCATTACGGCGAGCAGATGGGGTTAATGGAAAGCAGCGACCCCGACCGGTTCCAAATTAATTTCGCCATGGTTCATGAGGGAGAGGGAGTATGAGAAAGGCAGCGAAGAAGAGTCCCCGCTCTCGCACGAAAGCCAAAACCAAAACCAAAACCAAAACCAGCAAGCCCCCGGCAGAACCTTCCACGACCGCCAACGGGAGTGAGGCCCCTCTGCAGACCGGCCAGCTGCGGATTCGCATGTACCGGGTCGGCTTTGGCGATTTCTTCCTGATGACCATACCCTCGGCGAAGGATCCGTCGCACATGTTGCATATAGTGATTGATTGCGGCGTTACAGGTGGAACTACCGGGAAGGGCGATATCGGCACCATCAAGGAAGCTGTAGCCGACATGGTGGCTGAAACCGGAGGGGAGCTCGCGCTCATCATCATGACCCATCGCCACATGGACCACATCATCGGGTTCAGCCGTTGTCCCGAGTTCCAGGATTTCAAGGGCAAAGTTGGCGCCATCTGGATGCCGGTGTGGGAGAACGAAGCGGATGCGGGAATCAGCAAGTTTCAGAACGAGATGTTCGCGCTGGCGTCGGAATTACACGCATCGCTGGCGCTCGCGGCGGATACTGTTCCTGACGGGCGAACCATTCTGGCCATGCTGCAAAATGCCATCGGCGTCGCCGGTGCGGGTAGGGGTGGCGGGTCCAATGCCGCGTCGTTGGCTCTGCTGAAGAATGGGCTGGGCGTCAGGCCGTCTTACTACTGCAAAGGTTCACCCGCCGAACTGCCCCAATCTCTCGTGGATGCCGGCCTGACTGCAGAGATTCTCGGTCCTCCTCCAGCGGACGCCTCCCAGTTCATGAGCCTCATGGACCTGAGAAAGGGGGTCGGACAATACCTCGATACCGCTGGGAACGCAGGTGGCGGCTCATCCGCGAGCGGAGGTAACAAGCAAAGGGAGCACGTACTGCCCTTCCGGAAATCATGGAAGGTCACGCCACAAGATTATCCCAAGGACGCGTTCGAGGAATGGGAGCACCGGCCCCTAGAAGGACCTAAGAAACCTGGCTATGTTGAGTGGAAACATCTTAAACAAGCGGTGGATGCGGCGCAGCCAGCCGCACTGATGAGCGCGGCGAAGAAAGTGGATAACCATCTGAACAACCAGAGCCTGGTGGTGTTGTTCACGTATGGCGGCAAAAAGCTGCTGTTTGCGGGTGACGCTCAAGCCGGCAACTGGGAGTACTGGTTGTATGACGCCCCTGAGCGCACCACGACTCCATCCGACAAACTGGGGAAACAGGCAAGCAATGTGCTCGGCCACCTGGATTTCTACAAAGTCGGGCACCATGGCAGCACCAACGCCACTCCCATCGCCGCGGTCAACGCCATGAATGCTGGGTTCGTCGCGATGTGCTCGACCCAGGCTGACACCTTTGGCTCGGTGAAAAACCAGGGTGAGGTGCCGCGGATCCCGCTCATCGCTTCCCTCGCAAGCAAGAGCGCGCTGGTGCGCAGCGATCAGATTCCAGTGCAGACGGGTGCGCACGAGATCGTCCCAGTGGCCCATGGCACGCCCCCGAGTTTGCCCAGGCCGAAGGCGGGTACGCTGGTGCGGGGGCCATGCTATGTCGATTATCTGCTCTGAAGATTTTGAGGTTACTTCTGACGCTATGCTGCCGAGTCATAGATCAAGAATAGCTCGCGATGATCATAGAACTAGCCGACTCAGGTCGGGTTTTCCGGGTCCGATAAGGCCGTGGATTCTTCGACATAGGCGCGGATATCCTTCTGGGCTACGATGAAGATCACGGCCGGGCGAGCATCTTCGCCCATCTCCTCGGAAAGCAGCCGGAGCGCCCGCTTATCGGTTGAACTCGCTTCGCCGCTGAATCCGTCCGGATGCGAATGCCACTCCCCAACGTATTCAAGCCCTCCCTGGATAAGTCTTTCCGCATCCTGAACGGCTAGGCGCAACCCGGCCGAGCCACGGATGTAGACGGTCGGCCACTCCCGGCTGTTGTCAGGCGAACCCAGTACGTCAGAAACGAAGACCAATTTGCGATCAAGGTCGAAGGCACCTAACAACACTCCGCCGGTTTCGTTCGGTAGGCGACCCGATCGGTGAGTGCGCATGGTGCGCTTCACTGTGGCGTCGAAAATAACTCCCCATCCTCCGAGCGACACTTCAATCGCAGCGACGATGGGTACATCGAGTCGATCCACAGTGCCCTCTGGGTTTGCTCTCCAGATCGCAATCGCTCCGGCGGGGTGGGCGAGGAATCGACGAATAGCCCTGCTGGCAATGGCGGCATGCAGGGCAATGTGGTCCTGGGCCACGACCGCGCTCAAATCGCGACAGGCATTCGAGTACCGCACCGGCTGATCGCTGCGCACCAGATGCGAATGCAATGCCTGGTTTTCAAGAACGGCTCGGTAGTACATCATTTCCAATTGGTCCAATCGGACACTTCGGTCTTCCGGCTCGGCGAGGATCACGAGATCGGTGCCCGATGGATTGAGGAATACCGATATTCTCCTTCCTCCGGAAAACGCGCGGGCAAGCTGGCGCCCCACGGCCACGCTCGCAGAGCAGTCGACTACGGCCCGCGACGATTCAAACGCTGCTTCTAATTCCGCCAACTGCGAACTTGGCACCAGGAGATCGGCCGCGATGCTTTTGGGTGCTTGATCCGGAAAAATCTTTGCCGCTTGATCCGCCATGGCCATAGCCTTCGACTCCCCGACGCCCTCGATCAGGGCGTGCCGTGCATGGTTGTGGGGAAGAAGCCAATCGCGGTCAATCAGGGTCCACTGGCCAAATCCTGAGCGCCAGAGATTCATGAAGACCTGGGAACCGAGAGCCCCAAGTCCGACGAACGCCATGGAATCCGCCACCGGCTCGACTCCGTTGAAGACCGCGGCAGCCTCCGGAGTCAGCAAGGACAGTCTTCGCATCGGGATCACGGAAAGCTGCGAAGGCGTCGTTTCCCCGAAGCCGCCTCCGATCAAGAGGGCGACATTTCCGTTGAACCGCTGCGAGACACCCAAGGCTACGCACAATTCCTCGATGCTTGCGTTCACAACGAAGGCCAACTGGTCGACTGCCTGAGCCGACCCACCGGGCTCGCGTGCTTTCGGCAGATCCAGGAGCAGAACCAGCAGGGTCCCGCTTCCGTTTCGCCCGCCCTTATCAATATATTCCCGCAACGCCCGCTGTGTGCTCGCCACCGCATTGATTTCAGAAGACTTCAGAAACTCTTGCAGGTCGGCGAGCGTCTCGGGCTTCCGCCGCATCACTCCGTGAGTTTGCACTTTGCCTTCGAGATACACAGCGAACATCGTGGCCTGACCGGCGGTAGAAACTTTTTCCCGAATCAGAACGCTTCGTCGCGCGTTGTTTAGTAGGTCGTGTCGGAGAAACAGATGGTCGCCATTTTCCACACCGGTCAATATGTTGGGCGGAAAAATGAGTTCCGGCGCACCTGGTTCGAGCAGCGGTTCGAGTGGCTGGTTCGGCTGGTGCAGTTCGTTGCGAGCAGTTCTCGCTAGCCAGGTCCGGATGGCCTCCAGAAAGCGCACCGGACTCCACTTGAAGCTGAACTCCGGGAACGCATCTTCAAATACGCACAAACTTTTGGGCAACTCGGGAGAGCGACTGTTCAGATGGGGAACCAGCGGAAAGTCGGCCCTGAGCGCGAGCGTGTCCGGCAAGACGGAAGCGTTCTCCGGAAAGACCACCGCCAGGATCTCCCGAGGACGAATGTCGAGGACCGGGTGTTGAGGAATTTCGACTTCGGTCTCGAACGCGATGGCCTCAAAAGCTGGCGATTCGCTCCTCCGGCACTCGATGAGACGCACAAACGGTAAACGGCCCAGCGCGCGCGCGAATTCGCGGGCTTTGGCGATCTTGAGCTGTCCAGCGGTGATGGCCGCGTCGCCAGGAACCGGAAGACAGTCGAAATCCTTTACCAAGACCCCGCTCTCGGCGCCGGGCGGCTAACGATGGACGCCCCGCCCCCCACAATTTTTTTCACGATTGTCATGCCGAAGCCGTCGATCTTGATCACCAGCGGTTCGGGCTTCGCAACGCTCGGGTGCTCCATCGTAACCTTGAACTCTCCCGACTTGGAAGATACAACTTTATTCTTGTAGTAGTTGGCGGCCTGGCGATGAGGAGGCTGATCATCGCTGTCATCGGCAGGAATCAGTTTGCTGGTGGAAACAACGGTGCAACCCGTCTGAGACTGCGTTTCGAATAACCATTTGACTGGTTTCGTCGGCACCGTCTCGTTCTTGCCTTTCTCCGGGCCGAGCGAAAGATAGCTGCAATGATGCGGCAATTTGAAAATGTCCCAAGCGAGCCGGTCATCATTTTTGTGAAAGCGAGTGATCCGGATGATCGCATCCCACAAGTCGTGAGTCGTGTCGGCGCTGAGCATCAAACGCACCTCGCGCCTATCAATCTGAAACCAAGCCTGCATTACCAGCGAGCAGTCGTTCCGGTCGATGACTTCGCCGGCATCGGTGCGCTCCGCAAACGGAGAGTGCACGAAGAATTCCACCCCGTCTGTATCTTTAGACCATCCGGGAACTAGCTGACCGGCGTCAGTGATCAGATGCTTGTGGGCGTCGAAGTCAAGTTTTTCTTGTGCCATCCATTCCTTTAGTCGATCCGGTCGCGAGAACACGCGGATTCCGCGCTTGGCCTTGAATCGGTAGCATGCTTCGCTGCGAATAATACGTGCATCGCCTTCGAGCCCCTCTTCGACCAGTGCGGCCGCAGGAACCCACAGCTCTCCGATTTTCGGGCGACCCTTCACCCGGTACTTCTCCGCGTGTTCCAGATAGAAGAAATCCGGGGCTCCGCGAACGTGGTCGTCATCCAGATGGGTAAACGGCACAACGTCGAACTCATGCTTGTCCGCCGATTCCAGATCTTCCATCAGGATGGTCGGCAGGTCGCAGCGCCGGTCCTCCTCGTCATCTGGGTTTCGGATGTTTGCGTAGTCGAAGAGAATCTTGCGACCGTCGTGCAGATCGATACGGCAACAATCAGCATTGCCTAGGGGGAAAAACGTTACTTTATGCACGCGCGCTCCTTAGAACAGCGAAATCGGCCCGGTATTCACTTTCATGTTCCCCCGTTCGATTTGTTTGCTGTTGCCCCTCTCGAACGGTATTCTAATGGTAGCACAACATTGTTGCTCATTGTCAATGCTGTTCGACTCTAGCATCAACGGGGAAACATGACGCAAAAACTCATAGATGTGGACGCAGTAATCGCCGCACTCGACTCGGAGCGCCGGGCGAAAAACCTATCTTGGCGTCAGGTTGCCAAAGCGGCGGGCGTAAGCCCCTCAACCTTGACCCGAATGCAACAGGGAAAATCACCTGACGTAAATACATTCACAGCTCTCTCACAGTGGCTCAACATTCCCGCTGAGAAGTTTTACACCGAAAAATCTCATCCAGCTCATGCGACCAACGACCCCATGGCGGTGGTATCAACACTGCTCCGGGGACAGAAGAAGATGAATCCGAAGGCCCTGGCTGCGCTACAAGAACTCGTAAACGCAGCTTTCAAACTTTCTAAGGAGCTCAAGTGAAGTGAGGCGCGGGTTCAAGGCCGAAGCGGAAAGGATTGCGACAGATACGCGGCTCGAGTTGGGGTTGAAATGCACGGATCGATTGGACCCGATCGACCTCGCGAAGCATCTGGCGATCCCGGTCGTTACAATGAAGGAACTCGAGTTGCACTACGGTGGGAGATCCGGTTTCCGCCACTATTTCTCAGCCACTGATCCCGATTCCTTCTCCGCCGTCACCATTTTCGTCAGCAACTACCGTCGGATGATCGTCCACAACGAGAACCATCACCCTCACCGGCAAGCCAGCAACATTGCTCATGAGATATCCCACACGCTTTTGGAGCACGTACCAACTGCAATTGTTGGCAGCAACGGCCAGCGATTTTGGGATTCCGAGATGGAGCAGGAAGCGAATTGGCTGGGCGCAGCCTTGCTGGTTCCTCGTGAAGGGGCTCTTGAATTGGCACGGGGTGGGGCCACGGCGCTCGAAATCTCGGCCCACTATGGAGTCAGCGAATCACTCGGTACTTGGCGCGTGGTTCAAACCGGGATTGATGAGCAATTAAGACGCACTAGGCGTTGGTACGGCTGATGGCTTAACTACACGCCGGCAACCCGCAGCCGAGGCAGGTGCCTCGCCGGAATGAGGAGATCCGGATCTGTTTGTGATTAGCTCAAGTAGGCCTTCTGCGGTTCAGGCGGGCTTAGAATCTCAAGCAGCGCCTCATGCCACCGTGTCAGCGCTTCGCCCAACTTGTAGACATCGTTCGGATACGAAGAAGGCTGGTAAACGGAAAGCGACTGGGACGGCTGAAGATTGTAGCCCCACTCGCGCGCATTTCGGGCAAAGTCCAGCAGGCGTCCTTCGTCTGCTGCTGACCTCACGACCTCGAGCCCCGAGAACCGGATACTCTTCCTTGGCTGCACAAACTTGGAGTCGATGAGCAGAGAGACGAGGTTCCTGCCCTCGTCGCCCTGCCCGGCCCGCGTCAACGCGTTCCCCAAACAACGGATCCAGTCGGAGTGATCAAAGACTACGAGCCGCAGCAGGTCCGCAATCGGGAAATCCGGCTGCTCCAGACTTCTGATGAGATGCGGCTTCGTGCGGCGCCAGAGTGCTTCGAGACCCTCCAGCGCTTGCCGTTTACTTCCTTCGCGGAAGCGGTCTCCAATCGTTTCGACCTCGGGAGCAAATTCGACATAGCTTAGCCATTCAGGCTTTTGCTCGGGAAACAGCACTTCGGGATCGCACGGGAGTCGATCCATCGTATCCAGATAAAGCGCGAGTAGAGCACGGACATTGCCAGCGCCCACGAGAATTGCCAGGCGCAAGATTCTGCGTTCGCGCAGCCATCGCTTCTTGGAAATTTCAGCAATTACGCGATCCGCCATATCCCTTGCACCGGGTCGCAAGGAGCGGCGAGTTCGAAACCAATAGATGAAAGAATGGGCGGATAGCTCCACCCGTAGGAGCGGATCGGGAAACTGATTGCCAACCTCCGCCAGTCTCTCCACAGTACTCGATCCTTCGCCCCCAGACTTGGCAGCCACGGTCAGCGCTACTCGGATCAGAGACATCTCACCTTCCGACAAGTCTTGCTCGTGGAACCCTGTGCGCCGTAGCTGGCGTTCGACAAACTGCGCTGCCTCGTCCCACAAACCATAGCGATACAACAGACGAGCCAATGCGCCGGCGTCATTGACGCGATCGTCCATGCCCTCGAACAATTCGCCCGTGACTTCGCGCAAAACCGCCAGGTCGCCTTCGTCGAGACGCGGGCGATTGAGTAACATTAGGCTGCGCACTCCCGCCCACTGGAGCGCGAACTCCCGGGGCAGTACAGAAAATTCCCGCGCTGTGAGTGGGTTGCCGGTCTTGGCGCGCACGAAGATGTTTCGGGAACTGCCCTCGGGAAATTCTTCCGCATCGATGCGCGGGTCAAACCTGGGGGCGCGGGGCCACAGGCGATCGAGTTGCTCGAGGGGTTCGTCGATCCAGAGGCCATGGTAGACGGCTTCAGCGGCCGATCGATAGTCTTTGGGATTGGACTCAGCCAGCGAAGAGAAATATCGGAATGCAGTGCGATGCAGTGCCTCGAAACGTCGGGGTCGGCGTGCGCGGATCAAGGGCAGCATTTCCTGGCGGACGTCGGGACGATGACGGAGCGAGTCGCCGTCGACCTGCACCAGGCTCACTTCATGCTTGAACGCTTCAAAGATAGACTCGGCCTCGGCTTGATCCACGATCCAGGGCTCGCGCACGTCCGCGTCCAATTCCTTGGATTCCTCCTCCCCGTCTCTGGGCTTGCTGGTGGCGCGCGTCATCACTTCGCGGATCACGTCGACGGTGATCCGCCGCACCACCAGCCCGGGGTCTGCCAGTGCGCGTATGCGAGGGTCGGTGATATGACCGATAATGCGCCGCACCAGGACATCGTCGATGAGCACTTGCGCGGCTAGACCGCCAGTTGTCAAAGGCTCCGCAAATTCCTTGAGCAGGGTGCCCACGGTAGTAGGGCCATCGGAGGGGGATTTGGCCAGAATTTCTCCGGTCAGACGAAGTCTCAGCGGCTGCACTCCTCCGTTGCTCTCCTGGGTCGCTTTGGCGAGCGCCGTAACCAGGTCCCCAGCCTCGCCCGCCGAGATCGCCTTGCCAGCATCGGCCGCTAACGCCAAAAGCATTGCCGTGCAGCCCTTCGGATCGAGTGCGCCGACGGGCAGCGGTTCGACCTTCTGTCCCAGAAATTCCGCGATTCTTTTCCTCCCCGAAACGATCAGCCGCAGCCTCGGCCATAGTCCACTCTCTCCCGAAGCGGAGAACGCAGCGACAAATTCCTCGAGACTGGCCACGTCGTCAGGGGTGTACTGCACGACCTCGAACGTATCGAAGACGAGCAGGAAAGGACGAGCCCATTCGAAACTCGACTCCAATGCCTGCATGTGTCCCTCGATGAGGCTTCGGAATTCCCCCAGGTAGGGAATCAAGCGGGAGATGGAGTCGGGTTGAGAGGCGTCTGCCGTTCCGCCGGCAAACTGGACCACCCGGGACCTGAGGCTTAGCAGCGGCTGAGTGAGCTCGGGGAATTGCGCCGCAACTTGGGCGCAGATCTCCGCCAGAAGCCCGACGCGATTTCCCCCGCTGATAGTCGTACGATCAAAATCCAGATACGCGAAGGGGTAGCGCGAGGCGGCTGCTCGAGCGTGCTCTAGCATGAATCTGGAAATCAACGCGGTTTTCCCGGCTCCGCCGACTCCCCACACCGCAAGGGGTGAGCGTCCCACTAGGGATCGAGCCAGCCAGTTCACCGCGCGCGCGGCCGTTCCGCTGAGCGAACTCGCCGGAACAACTCCGACATAAGCGCGGAGCTTGTCGAGTTCGCGTTTACGCCCGAAGAATCGGTGGCCCTTGGCAGTCTCGGCTCCGGTGGATCTCTGCCCGATCATGCGTTCAAACGGGGCCAGTAGGCGACGGAGTTCGATTTCGCGGTCAACATCGTCGAGTGGCGGCAGTTTGAGGCCGGGGACCTGGGACAACCAACTGATAGCGATGCGGGAGGCTTCGAGCGTTTCCAGGTTGTCGACGCTCGGCGCGGTCTCGCGGTTGCCGAGACATGCGCGCAGCGCGTTGCTGAGCGGATCGCTAAACCGGGTTCGAGTGCGTTCGAGTGCGGCGGCGAGTTCATCCGTGCCGATCGCCTGGTGGAGCACCGCCTTCCTACTATCTCGAGTTAACGTCCAGCGGACGCCGGATACATCCCGAACGGGCTCGGCAAAGTTGAGCACAGCCTTTTCCGCATTCGTACGTCCTTCACCCTCGAGTGTCCCCGGAGCCAACTCGCGCGGAAGAAATCCCGCCACCACGGCGGCGTCCAGCATGAGCGGCCACAGTGATTGATTGCGGTCCGGCAGTTGCGGACCAACCTGCTGCGCTTCCTTTAGGGTCGCCTCCAGCGCGCGTCGAACCCATTCCGGCAAGTCTTTGGGGTTCGGCTTTTCCGGACGATCGACAGGCGCGCTCATCGCTGATTCTCCAGTGCGGCCAGTAACATTGACCGGATGGCGTCGGCCAGTACCTTCCGCCTCGGCGCAGTGCCAGCTTGACCCAGGAAGACGCCGGCAAACCCCATTAGGACTCTCCGGTCATGTTCCGGTGCCTCTTTATCGATGATGGCATGCCAGGCAGATTGGAGACAGTCCGCGAAGTCTGATTCGTAAGTCAGGTCACTGGCGAGATCGTCACGACGGTATTCGACTCCGCTAAGAGGTAGAGTCTCCGGGTTTTCGGCTAGATACAACCAGCGAAGCTGCGGGACATCAATGGCAATTTGACCGAGGTCGTGTGCACCAGAAAGTGTGGCAATAAAGTCCTTGAGGTTCTCGGCCCACAGCAGACGCTCCCCCGTCGTGACGACCGCGTTGATGATGATCCAAATAGGATCGGACCGCTGCTCGGGGCGTCGATCCTCGTCGAGGAGTTTGAAGAGCCATTGCGGTAAGTCGAGGCGCAACCACTTTTGTATCGTCTCGTTCGGATTCTGTGGCGGCATGGGGGTATTTCCCCGGATGCCGACTTCGTCGATCAGAGCTCGCAGAAATCGCTGAGGGGACAGACTTTGGAGTTCGCGCACCGAGAATTCAACCACGGGCACATGGGCCCCCAGGGTGCGCCGCAGGAGCCGCGCAGAAAACTTGACTCCACTGCCCGCGGGCCCAGTAACCGCCAGTACTCGCGGCTTGCCGGACGGATGGATCTCTGCCACCAACTCCCGGAATACGCTACGACCCACAATTGGCTCCGGATTGGTCGCATTGTCGTTCAATGACCAGAATTGACTCGATGTACTCTCGGCCGGGGATTCGCCGCCCAGAGCAACAGCCGCTCCAGAAATATCCTCCGCGATCTTATCGATCCTGATGCCTTGATTCAGTCTCCTGCCTTCTTCTCCGGCGTCTTCCACTTCGGCATTGTGGAGCGCAAACAAATGGCCCTCGCTGTCCACCGCCGCTCCTCCAGAAGACCCCCGGGCTGTGCTCACGCTGTACCAAACGCGCGTAGAACTAGGATCAAGTCGAACATAATCACCGATGTCAAAGTGTTGCGGCGCGGCGCCGGGATGCTGGTGCACGATCACCCGTACATTTGTGGTCAGGACGTCAATTTCAGATGGCAGGACGAGCCAGCCCCGAGCCGGCCCTCCGCCCTTGCTTGCCGGCCGATTTCCGATTGCCTTGGACAATCGTAGGATGACGTAGTCGTACTCTCGGTTGACTTCCTTCGGTGACTTGGCGGTGCCGTCATAGGGAAGGCTTTGTCGCGCATGTACAAGCCAATCCTCCGCCGCCTGCACGGGAGTGCTTGCGTGCCGAGTCCTGCCCGGCGGCACGTCGGGTGCAGGAGTGGACAAGTAATCGAAGTAACAGAAGATCTGATCCCCGGGCGCGTTGGCCCGAATTTTTCCCGTCTCGTCCACCCTCAGGTAGGTTTCGAGCACGTGGTAGTTCGTCATCACCAGATCAGGAGCGATAAGGAAGCCCGATCCCCTGATCTCGTTGAACGGGCTCCCCAGCCCGATGGCGCACACCGCACGGCTGACACGACCGAACGATTCCTGAAACGTGGAACTGCGCAGAAAGGGCTGATGCTTGTTTCTGAATTGTTGCAACGCCTCGGCATCATCCAGACTCTCGCCAGCCAGGATGCGAGTAAGTCCAAAAGCCAGATCACTGTTGGGATGTGCCTCCCGCCTCAAAAGTGAAATGGCATCGCCAACTCGGTCGGCTCCGTTGAGGGCTGCAACCATGCGGCCGGCCAGTGCCGACAGATCGCCGATGTCGTTGCCGGCTTCCTCCCGGACATCTCGTCCGAGCACAGTACTTGCAAGCCAGATAAGATTGCCGCGATTGAGACTGGACGCGAGCAGTCTTGCCAAATTGTCTAGCTGAGTCTGTTCCATGCTTCTCTTGGTTCCGCGTTGTCTCGGCTCGTCACACTCTTCCTGTCCTCAGGATCGAAGTCGCGGGGTTGTCGCCCAGTTGTGCAAGAGCTAGCGCCACGTTCGCTCTGCCCCGGCCGCTCCGCTCATCGACTTCCATTCCCCCGGCATGTAGGCCCACGACGGCGTGACGCCCCGTCGTAAGTACACAGGATCCGGAGTTCCCACCGAGAGTGGAACAATCGTGCTCCAAGTACGCGCCGGAAAGCGCGGTCACAAATCCTGGCGAGCAGCGTTTGGAACCATCCGCACAGCCGAAGACTTTCGCAATTGCACTCGAGCCCACTTGCCGATAGGGATGACCAACCACATAAACCTCTTTCCCCTTGAATCTGGGTTCCGCTTCGCCTGGTCCGGAGACATCTTGTCCGAGCGATTCTGGCGCCCAGTCAATAGAAAGGGGCGGAGGAGGAGCATCCCCCGTGCAGTCCAGGCGCATGATGGCTAGGTCGATATCTTCTTCCGGCGCGCAGTACGCGATGTCTCTGACTGCAAACCGCGTGTCTCTAGCCGACTCGAAACATACCTGTGGCGTTTTCGCGGGATCGAGTTTCCAGGACGGTACTGGATCCGTTGCCCGCAAAACCAGGCCCGCTGCAACGTGACGATTGGTGACGACCAAAGTATCGCCAATTCGCCACACGGTGCCCACCAATTGCTCCGCGGCGGCGCGACCTTTGCGCGACACACAGCCCACGGAGCGGGAAACACGATTAATGTTAGCCCCGGCAGTGGCGATCAGCACAGCCCAGTGCTGGTTCCGACCGGCATCATTCGGCATCTCGACTTTCTCATCCTTGTAGCGTAGCGCAGGCCTCCCGGTTACCTGCACGATCGCCTCCAGGCTGGCCCACTCCGCGTCAGTCAGATTGGAGAGGTTCGCACCTCCGACACTTTTAGCCAGGGCACTCTTGACATTTGAGACTACTTCGGCGGCAATCGCCTTGGGGTCGGCATCTCCGCCCGCACTGTGTTCACCGATATGTTGTTCCAAGGCGGCCGAAATTCGATCCTTACCCATGGGCACTGTTCCGCCGCTCGATTCAAGCGCGCCCCCCGTACCCAGTAACGTCGTTACAGTCTGAATAAGTCGCGAGATCCGAACGCGATCGGCGTGGTGAGACATCAGAATGGCTTTACACCTCAGTGCAACACAGTAAACCCGATCCCACTTATCACAAAACCATACGGGCGGCAATAGAATCTGCTCGACGTTCCGAAAACAGGACATGTCACGTTTTTCCCTGGTGGGGCAGTCTAGGCTGCTTTCGCACACCGAAGCGTTGTTTCTTGACATTCGAAACTCAGAGGCATAGCTTAAGGCGATTCGGTGAGTGGAAGAGTGGGCCGCCTGGGTCCACGTCCGAGGGGGTTTCCACTTACCGACTTCCCGAAACTATTGAGAGTTCGTGTGCGAGGTGCACACGTGCAGGTACCCGTAACTGCGCGTTTAGGCGACTTACGGGCGTGTGACTGCAACCACCTTGACTCCTAAGTCCCAGAGATTCGCGATTCATGGCTAAACAGATCACTTACGGTGCAGAGTCACGTGCGGCAATTCTGCGCGGCGTAGATATCTTGGCTAACGCGGTGAAGGTGACCCTGGGCCCCAAGGGCCGCAATGTCGTCATCGAGAAAAAGTTTGGCTCCCCCACGATTACCAAAGACGGAGTGACGGTTGCCCGGGAGATCGAACTGGAAGACACGCTCGCCAACCTGGGAGCGCAGATGGTGCGCGAGGTCGCAACCAAGACCAGCGATGTGGCCGGCGACGGCACCACCACCGCTACCGTTCTCGCCCAAGCGATTTTTCGGGAAGGCGTGAAAACCGTCGCCGCGGGCGCCAATCCCATGGCCGTGAAGCGCGGAATCGAAAAAGCAGTTGTCGCCATCTGCGGCACAATTGGCCACCAGGGCGAGCGTATCGAAGGCTACCTCGACCGGCTTACCAAGCCCGTCAGTGAAGCGATGATCGCCCAAATTGCCTCGATCTCTGCCAACAACGATGAGAGTGTCGGCCGGATCATTGCCGAGGCCATGCTCAAGGTCGGCAAAGACGGCGTCATCACGGTGGAAGAGTCGAAAGGGGTGGAAACCTCCCTGGAAGTGGTCGACGGCATGCAGTTTGACCGCGGCTATATCACTCCCTACTTCGTTACCGATCCGGATCGCATGAATTGCATTCTGGACGACCCCTACATTCTGATCAGCGAAAAAAAGATCAGCGCCATGAAAGAGCTCTTGCCGATCCTTGAGCAGATTGTCCGGAGCGGCAAGCCCCTGCTGATCATCGCAGAAGATGTCGACGGTGAAGCTTTGGCTGCCTTGACGGTGAACAAGATCCGAGGCACTGTCCAGGTCTGTGCGGTCAAGGCTCCGGGTTTCGGCGACCGCCGCAAGTCCATGCTGCACGACATCGGGGTCCTTACCGGTGGAAAGGTCATCAGCGATGACTTAGGTATTCGGTTGGAGCGGGTCTTGCTTGAGGACCTTGGACGGGCACGCCGGATAACGGTCGACAAGGACAATACCACGATCATCGGCGGAAAGGGCAAAAGCGCTGCGATCGAGGGCCGAGCACGAGAGTTACGCAGCCAAGTGGAAAACGCTACCAGCGACTATGATCGCGAAAAGTTGCAGGAGCGAGTGGCGAAACTGGTCGGCGGAGTGGCCGTGATCAAAGTCGGCGCCGCCACGGAAACAGAACTGAAGGAAAAAAAGGCCCGGGTGCAGGACGCCATGCAAGCCACGCGCGCCGCCGTCGAACAAGGCTTTGTCCCCGGCGGTGGTGTGGCACTGCTGCGCTCGACAGTTGCTCTCGATAACTTGTACTTGAAAGGTGACGAGCAGATCGGCTCCGATGTCGTGCGCCGAGCCCTGGAAAAACCCTTGTTTCAGATCGCCAGCAACGCTGGCGAGGAAGGCGCAGTCATCGTCGGCAAGATCAAGCAGTCTCTCCAGCGGAACTTCGGATACAACGCCCGGGCGGGAAGGCTCGAGGATATGGTGGAGGCGGGGATCATCGATCCCACCAAGGTTACCCGCACCGCGCTCCAGAGTGCAGGCTCCATTGCTGCGCTCATGCTGACTACGGAAAGCACCGTCTCCGAACTTCCGGAGGAGCCAACCGATGCCGCTGTAGCAGGCCAGGAGCCTCGTCCAAAAACCACTGAATCCAGGTACTTCTATGAGGACCGGCCTCTTCGGTCAGCCCCCATGACCCACAAAACAGAGTTCGTGCCGGAGAATGTGGCCGAGGAACGAGACAGCGGAGAAGAGTGGGCCGAGAGCGTAGACAGAGCCTACAGGGAACAGAGAGCCTACATTGAAGACAGAGCCAGAGAAGGGCGGGCCAGCAGCGACGAAAGAGCGTCCGCCGAAGAAGAGCAACAAAGAGCAAGAGAAACTGAAGAATTGATGATACGTGACGCGACGAGGCGACCCGAGGCACACCGGCTTCTGCAAGGCGATCTCTTCCGCGTCGCCGATGATCGGAGTGTTCTTGACCGGCGCGGGCTTGAAGTCGGCAGTAACTACAAGCTTGACGTGTTCATCGCCGCGCCCGGCGAGGGATCAATCCAGGCAGACCAAACCTTTCCTGACGATCAGCTTGATTGGCAAGCCAAGGATTCCTATGTCCTGCGAGTGATCTTCGCAGAACCGGATCAATGGGCGAAACCCATGATCGGCAGCCTGAACCTGCCCCGCAGGGGCAGCAGTTCGAAGTGCACGTTTGACTTCAGCCCAACCAAGGCAGGGCTGTTTTCGGGCCGCATCACAGTGCTCTATCGCGAGCGGGTCTTAGAGACAGCCTTGCTCAACGCCCTGGTCGTTTCCGAGTCGACGGAGTGGTCAAATATAAAGGATGTCCCACCGCTACGCTTTGCGGTGGAGGCCATAGTGCGGCGCAACCTGACGGACCTCGATCGCCGCAGGAAATTCGATGCCTGCTTGGTCTTGAACCACACGCCCAAACAACAGACAGCTGCGACTGCGGTCAGCGAGCACGGGGCGTTCATCAATTCGCTGGAGGGAATCCTCCCGCAATTGGCAGTCGTGAATGACCTCTTGAGCCAGGTCGCGCTTAACTCGAAAGCCTACAACAAGGGCTTGCTCACCAAACGGAACGCGAAACTGCTCTCTGACCTCGCCCAGGAGGGCAATCTCTTATACCGCCATATTGTGCTCGACTATATTGATCAATCGCCGGCAGCAGCCGAACTGCGCGACGCCGAGTATCTGCAGATTGTCAGCACCAGACCGGATGCCCTCGTTCCCCTAGAGTTTGTTTACGAGTATCCGCCGCCCGCGCCCGATGCCCCCGTTTGCCCGAATGCAGTGCAGGCGCTCCGCAACGGCAAATGCCCGTCTGACTGTGTTCCTAAGACGAGCCCTGCCACCCACGTCTGCCCGCTTGGGTTCTGGGGTCTCAGCCGAGTCATCGAACGGCACGTGCATGATCAGGAATTGGAAAGGGAAGCCAAAGTGGAAACCGACGGCGCCGATCCCGAGGCCGGCCGCGAGGCGCTGGCCCGGCAAGGTACCAGCCTGCTGGCCGCAAGCAAACAGGTACCGTCAATTAGCAAAACCCAACTGCAAAAAAGTGTGCAGAAAAGTTGGCAAGGTACCGTCACCCCGGTTTCGAAATGGACCGACTGGCAAGCCGCCGTACAGGCGAACAAACCCGTGCTGCTTCTCGCATTGCCGCACGCCGACGGCACGGGCAGAAAGATCAGCCTGGAGATCAGCGGCGATGTCATTCAGAGCATCTTCATTGACCCAAGTTACGTGTGCTCCAATTCGACAACACCCCCAATTGTTCTTCTCTTGGGCTGTGACGTGGCGAATGTCTCCTCCACCGAGGCCTACGCACGTAACATAGCGATCTTCAGGCAGGCCAAGGCAGCCATTGTGCTGGGCACCGTGGCGACAGTGTTGGGCGCCGATGCCGCCAGCGTCGCCGCCAAGTTGGTCACGAAACTCGCGAGTACCGCCAAGAACTCCAGCGTGCGCTTCGGCGAGATTTTGCGGCAAACCAAGCGCGACGCCGTCGCCGAAAGCGTCATGATGGCCATGTGCCTGGTCGCCTTCGGCGATGCCGATTGGTATCTCAAATAAAGGATCACAAGATGGCTGCTCCGTTTCTTAGCGTTGAGTTACTTCCCGCGCGTCATGGGGACTGCATCTGGATCGAATACGGTCGAGACGATGTGCACCGTATTTTGATCGATGGCGGCCCCGTCGATACCTTCGAACGTATTCAGAAAAGGTTGGCGAAGACGCCGGCCGGAGACAAGGCGTTTGAACTGATTGTGCTTTCCCACGTCGATGCCGATCATATCGAAGGCCTCGTGCGCTTGTTTGCGGAAAGCCCCTTGCCCTTCACGGTGGACGAGGTATGGTTCAACGGCTGGAGGCAGATGAATCAAGCCCATGGTCTGCTCGGGGCGTTGCAGGGAGAGTTCCTCAGCGCGCTGTTGGTGGACCGCGTGTCCGGGGCCTGGAATGCGGATGCGCCGCCGTGGCTGGTTCCAAACGGCCGAACCCTTCCGACGTACACGCTGGAGGGCGGGATGAAGCTGACGCTTCTGTCCCCCAATCCTCTAAAGCTTGACAAGATGGCCAAGGCATGGAAGCGCACCATTCAAAAGGAAGGATTCTCCCCGGGAAACCTGAAGGCAGCGTGGAAAGCACTCGCCAAGCGGAAAAAATTCCTGCCCAAGAAGGGGCTTCTCGGCACAATTCCGAATCTGGATGCGTTGGTGAAGAAACAATTTCTGCGCGATGACGCCACCCCCAATGGAAGCAGCATCGCCTTCCTGGCGGAATACGAAGGCAAAAGCATTCTGCTTTTGGCCGACGCCCATCCCGACCTCGTGGCAAGTTCGATCGAGCGACTATGCCAGGAACGCGGAACGGATCGTCTCGTCGTGGATGCGGTTAAGGTTGCGCACCACGGCAGCAAACACAACACCAGCGTCGCCTTGCTTAAGTTGCTCGAAAGTCCCCGTTACCTTGTGAGCACGAATGGCGACCAATTTCGTCATCCCGACAAGGAATGCATCGCGCGGGTGCTCAGGTTCGGCAAACCGAGCTATCTCTACTTTAATTACGAGACTAAGTACACAAAGCCGTGGTTAGCAGCACCAGACAAGTGCAAATACAAGGCGGTGGTCCGGGCTGCCAAAGACCTGACGTTGAGGATTGATCTTTAGGAATCAGCAGTCCTGGTTGGACAGTCATGGTTGGATAGTCATGGTTGGGTAGGGAGTGATCTGTTTTCCGCGCGGAGAGCCTTTATGCGTTACGTGCCTTATCTGTACTTTCTTCGCATCCCGCTCATTTTTGCCCTCCTCCTCCCGGTTCTCCCGATTGTCGGTCTTTGGATCGGTGGGGAACCCAATCCCATGATTGGCGGCTTTTTCGATCTCAGCAGTCAGGAGGTTTTCTTCGTCTGTTTGGGAACATTCCTCTATGGTGCTGCCCTCTCCGTCGCCGCCAGTCTGGTCCTGCTCTACGGCAGAGAGCGCTTCTTCGCCGCGCCCCTGTCCGCTGCTGACCTCGCGCCCAAGCGCCTCTGGCTGCTCACTGTTCCCAAGATCGCCATCCCATTCATCGTCTTCTTCGCAGTCTGCATTCTTGTGCTGGTCGGCGGCGTCGTGGAGGGGGTGGATTCCACCCACTGGAAAGCGCGCAGCCTGGCTGCGCTCGCCGCGTTCGTGGTTTTCACCGTGGTCTTGTTCGTTGTAGCGGCGGCATGGCACAAGACCAGTTCGGACAGAACTACGTTTATCGCCCGCCGACTCACCTGGACCCCGTTTGGCTACTTGCAGCGCACAATTGGACCGTTGCTGCCGCTGGCTTGGCCTTTCGTAAACCCACCGAGACTATTGGCGGGACACGGATTCGCCGTGCTGATGCTCTCGGTTTCTATCCTCTTCTACTCCGCATTCGCCTTCGGACGATACTTCTACTTGCATGCCATCGAACTCGGAAAAATTGCCACCCCTTGGTTGCCGCTACCGACCTTGGGTTCTATCCTGGTGCTCTTCGGGATGTTGTGCTGGTTTCACAGCGCTCTTGCATTTCTGCTCGACCGCTATCGCATCCCGGTCCTGGTACCCCTCGCTGGCATTCTGGTACTGACCGCCCAGTTTCCGGAATCGGACCACTACTTCGAGGTGCGACCTCTGGTCGACACGACAGAATTCACCCCGGTCGATGCCCTCCGCCCGCCCCCCGGCGCTGCCCCGGACTCGGCCATCGTCGTCGCCACCAGCGGAGGCGGCATCCAGGCGGCTGCCTGGACTGCACGTGTACTCACCGGCCTCGTCGCCGCAGGGGATGAGGCGGGACTACATGATTATTTTTCGCAATCCATCCGGGCAATTAGTTCTGTCTCGGGAGGTAGCGTCGGTACGCTCTATTTCGTGAATGCTTACCAGGACGGGAAGTTCGATCGTGGCAGCGTTCAAAGTGTCTTCGACTCCGCTGCCGACTCAAGCCTGGACGAAGTTTCTTGGGGTCTGGTTTACCCGGATATGTTTCGTTCGGTTGCCCCCTTGTTGCTGTCGCCGCGAATCGACCGGGGCTGGGCCCTCGAACGCACCTGGCTCCAGCATCTGCAGGTCCCGTTTGCCACCTCGCCATCGCTGGGCTCCTGGCGCGCCGATGCACGAAACCACTTGCGCCCATCCGTGATTTTCAACGCAACCCTGGTTGAAACCGGCGAGCGGTTCATCTTTCCCACCGTCGACATCCAGCGATCACCCGGCCGGCGGAGCTTTCACGACGTTAGCGGTTACGAATCGCTCGATCTGTCGGCCGTGACCGCCGCACGGCTCTCTGCGACCTTTACCTATGTCACTCCGGTTTCCCGGGCGCTCTGCTGCCCACCGCGGCAACATCGGTACCATGTTGCCGATGGCGGCTACTACGACAACTACGGCCTCGGCTCCATCTCGGAACTCCTCGATCAGGCGACCCGCACGGGTCCGCCGGTTCATCACATCCTGCTGATCCAGATTCTGCTAGACCGGCCGACGGATGATCCTCCATCAGGAGGCAGCCGCGGATGGTTCTTCCAGAGCTTCGCGCCACTGGAGACGCTTTACAAGATGCGCTCGGCCGCGCAATACTCTCGCGACGAAACCGAATTCGCGCTGCTGCAACAAACTCTCGCAGCGCGCTGCGTGCAACTGGATCGCGTGACTTTTCCTTACGAGAAACCCAACGATCCCCATGCCAAGCGTCCCAGTCCGCCGCTCTCCTGGCATCTGACGCCCGC
>Ga0307479_10001304_pt1 | contig 22652 bp, 19 predicted proteins | sample atmos_gasesECM4C_FD_203743 | JGI IMG/M metagenome (GOLD analysis project Ga0307479, IMG submission 203743) | Hardwood forest soil microbial communities from Morgan-Monroe State Forest, Indiana, United States - atmos_gasesECM4C_515 | ecosystem: Environmental > Terrestrial > Soil > Temperate...
CTCCGCCGCTTCTGCTCGAACTTGATGAACGGCCGCGCGATGTTCGACTTCTTCAGTTCGGCGAGCGAGAGCTTTTCCAGTTGCTTGATGCGGCTCTGCACCTGGGAGGCGCGGGTGCCGGCCGAGAAGCGCGCCACGAATTCCTGGAGCTGCTCGCGCTTCTTGAGCTTGTCGGCGTTCTCCGATTCGATGCGGCTGCGCACCTGCCCCTTGGCGCGCACCATGTCGTCATAGTTGCCGGTATAGGTAATGATGGTTTCGTAATCGATATCGGCAATGTGAGTGCAGATGGCATTGAGGAAATGGCGGTCGTGCGAGATGACGATCAGCGTCCCTTCGTACTGGAGAAGAAAATCCTCCAGCCAGTGGATGGAGTCGAGGTCGAGTGAGTTGGTGGGCTCGTCGAGAAGCAGCGCGGTGGGCCGGCCGAAGAGCGCTTGCGCCAGGAGCACGCGGACCTTGTGCCCGCCGGTCATCTCCTTCATCAGCCGCTGCTGATCCTGCTCGAACACGCCCAGGCCTTCGAGCAGCGTGGCCGCCTGCGGCTCGGCGGAATAACCGTCCTCCTCGGCGATGACTCCTTCCAGCTCGCCCAGCCGCGAGCCGTCCTCGTCGCTGAGGTGCGGCTTGGCCAGCAGGCGATCCTTTTCCTGCATGGCCGCCCAGAGCGCGGAGTTGCCCATCAGCACCACGTCGAGGACGCGGTGGTTCTCGTAGGCATACTGATCCTGCTTGAGCACCGAGAAGCGCTTGGGCCGCGAGACCATGCCCGTGTCGGGCTCGAGATCGCCGGCCAGGATCTTCATGAAGGTGGTCTTGCCCGCGCCGTTGGGGCCGGTGAGGCCGTAGCGGCGCCCGGGCGGAAAGACGGTGCCGACGTTCTCGAACAGCTTCTTGCCGGCAAAAGCTTTTGTAACGTCCTGGACCTGGATCATAAGGGGCGGTGCAGATAACACAGCTGCAAGCGTCTTGCTATCCGTGCGGCCGTTGCTCCGGATCCAGCCAGGGGGCGGCCTGGCGCACCAGCCATTCCTTCGCTTCCGGCGCCGTTTCGAAAGCAGCCAGGCGCCTGCCGGTGAAGGCATTGACGATGCGATAGACCACCCGCTGCAGCGGCGACATTCCCACCACCGCTCCCGCCAGCACCCAGGGCCGGTTGTGACTGGCCAGCGCCTTGAGCGCCTCGACGATGCGGTCGTTGAAGCGCGAATTCTGGACGTCGACCAGCGTGAGCAGCGTGCCGGTGCGCGGCTGGGCGGCGACGAACTGCCGCGCCTCCTCGATGGTGCGGAGCGCCTCTTCGGGATCGACGATGCCGGTGAAGTCCATGAACACGATGCGCCGGCCGGCGTGCTCGATGAAGCTCGTCCGTTCCACGCTGTGAACTTACACCTTGGGGGGGTGCTTCTGCAGCTTTCGCTGCAGCGTGCGGCGGTGCATCTTCAGCCGCCGCGCCGCCTCTGAGATGTTGCCGTTGCAGTCGGCCAGGATGCGGTTGAGGTACTCCCACTCCTGCCGATCGAGTGAAGGCACGTCCTCCATGGGCGGCGGCCGCTTGCCCTGCAGCGCCGCTTCGATCTCGTCGGCGTCGGCGGGCTTGTTGAGGTAGTTGATGGCGCCCAGCCGCATCGCCTCCACCGCGGTGCCGATGGTGCCGTAGCCGGTGAGCACCACCACCGCCGGCGGCTGCGGCAGGGCGCGCAGCGATCGCACCACTTCCAGCCCCGACCCGCCGGGCATGCGCAGGTCCACCACCGCATATTGCGGCGCGCCCTCCCGCAGCGCGGCCTCGGTCTCGGCCGGCGAACCGGCCACCGAGACCTGGTATCCCCGGCGCACGAAGGCATTGCGCAGCGCGAGGCGGAACGGCTCGTCGTCGTCGACGATGAGGATGCGCATGGCCGTTTTCTAGCACGCGTTCAGGCCTCGGGCATGGCCAGCGTCACCTGCGTGCCGCGGCCTTCGGCGGAGTCGATGCGCATCTCGCCGCCCTGCCGCTCGACCACGTGGCGGGCGAGATAGAGGCCCAGGCCGGTCCCGTGCCCCGGCTCCTTGGTGGTGAAGAACGGCTCGCCGATGCGCCGGAGCAGGGCCTCGGGCACGCCCACGCCGTTGTCGGCCACCGTGAGCCGCAGCTGTTCGCTGACGCGCGTCAGCGAAACGCGGATCTCCGGCGCCCGCTGCCCTTCGGTCGCCTCGGCGGCATTGTCGAGCAGGTTGGCGATCGCCTGCTCGAACGCGCGCACCGGCAGCCGGGCGCGGGCGCGCGCCGTCTGGGGATCCACCGCCAACTCGGGCGGCCGCCCGCGCCGGCCCTCCTGCCAGCGCCGCACCGCGGCCTCCAGCACCGGCGCCACCTCGAACTCCTTGGCGTCTTCCAGGTCCTCGCCGCCGCGCGGGGCGAGCATGTTGCCGATGATGGCCTTGCAGCGCTGCACCTGCCGGCGGATGTCCTCCGCCTCCTGGCGGCGCTCGCCGTCGAGCTGCGCGGACAGTTCCCCAGCGAGGATCTGGATCGTGGCCAGCGGCGTGTTCAGCTCGTGCGCGGTGCCGGCGGCCAGCGTGCCCAGGGCCGCCAGGCGCTCGGCCGCCTCGGCGTCGGAGCGCGCGCGATCGAGCTCGGCTTCGCGGCGGCGGAGCGATTCGCTCATCCGCAGCGAGAAGGTGCTGATGAACGCCGCCGCCACCAGAAAGGCGATCCATCTTCCCCGCAGGTGGAGCAGCGAGGCGTCGCCCTTGAGCACCAGCTCGTGCGCGGGCAGGAACTGCAGCGCGCTCAGGGCCGCAGCGCTGGCGGCGGCGATGGCCAGGCTGAAGCGCGCGGGCAGGATCACCGCGCCGATGGTAATATGTACCAAGTATAAAACTGCGAACGGGTTCTCCCTCCCGCCCGAGAACGCAAGCAAGGCTGTGAGCGCCGCGATGTCGGCGAGCAGGTTGAGCGCGCAGGCCCGATCGGTGGGGCGCCCGCCGCGGTCGAGCCAGAACTGCACCGCGAGGTTGCCCAGCGCCAGCGCTCCGCAGACGCCGAGCATGGTCCCCACCGGCAGCGGATTCTTGAGGAAGCGGCCCGCGAGCAGGATGGTGATCACCTGCCCGGCCACCGCGCCCCAGCGCAGCCGCACGATCCAGCGCAGATTGATGCGCGGCGCGGACTCTACGGCGAGGGCAGGCATGTCCCGAAGAGCTTGTCGCAGATGGGGAAGGTGATGTTGAAGTTGCCCGAGGTCATCGCCTGCGGATCGTGGTGCGCGGCATGGTGCCGGCGGAGCGGGGCGATGAAGCGCGGCGCGCGGTGGCCCGAGTGATAGGCGAGGTGCAGCCACTCGTAGAGCAGGTAATACGTCATGGCGGTGATGGCGAAGAGCGCCGCCACGTTGGCGCCGAGGATCGGTTTGAGCAGGAGCGAGATGGGCAGCGCGAAGAGTCCGAAAAAGAAGATCAGGAGCACCGGCGGAAAGAGCACCATCTTGAAGTCGCTGCGCGACTCCAGCTCCATCTCCTCTGCGCTGAAGAACGCGTGGTGCAGCAACGTATGTCGCTGGTAGACGAGCCGCAGCAGGCGGGCCGGCTGGTGCATCGGCCCTTTGTGCGCAAAGTATTCGACCAGGTTGGCGTAGAGGAAGGTGACGGGGACCGTGAGCAGCGCCCAGCGCGGCCGGTGGAGCTGCCAGGCCGCCGCCACGATCACCGACAGCGCCAGCGCGTTGACGAAGCCGAAGTGCAACAGGCCGCTGTAGCGCGGGCCCACGTTCTCGGCGCGCGCGCGGGCGCGAAATCCGGCCAGGTCCTCTCGCATCGCCCACCATCGTAACAGTTGTTGCGCCGCACGCCGCTGGTTGCGTAGAAGCGAGCGCCATGATCGCTGCCTCGCTCCTTTCCGCGCCGCCGGGCGAATTCTCCCGCGCCCACGGCGAAGGCCTTTCGCGCGCCCGGGCCGCTGTGGCGCGCCTCAAGTCGCTCTCCCCATCACTGGAGGGTCTGCGCGCCTGGGACGAGGCCTCGCTCGCTTTGTCCGACGCCAGCGCCCGCGCCTCGCTCTTGCGCTCGGTGCATCCCGACGCGGCCATGCGCGATCTGGGCGAGCGCTGCGAGCAGGAGGCCGAAGCGCTGAGCACCGAGCTGGCGCTCGATCCCGACGTCTACCGGCCGCTCTCGCAGATCGACGCCTCGGGCGAGGACGAAGCCACGCGCTGGGTCCTCTTCCGCACGCTGCGCGACTTCCGCCGCGCGGGAGTGGACAAGGACGCGCACACGCGCGCGCGCGTGCGGGCATTGAACGAAGAGCTGGTGCGCGTCGGGCAGGAGTTCCAGCGCAACATCCGCGACGACGTCGGCAGCATCGAGATAGATCCCACAGCCCTGGCGGGCTTGCCCGACGATTACGTGAAGGCGCACCAGAGCGGAATCATCACCACCGACTATCCCGATTACATTCCCTTCATGACGTACGCGCGCAGCAGCCCGGCGCGCGAGAAGCTGTGGAAGGCGTATCGCCGGCGCGCGCACCCCAAGAACCTGGAGGTCCTGGACCGCATGCTGGCGCGTCGCTTCGAGCTGGCGCAGCTCCTCGGCTACCCGAGCTGGGCCGAGTACGTGACCGAGGACAAGATGATCGGCGACGCGCGCGCGGCAGCGGACTTCATCGAGCGCATCGCGGATGCGGCCGAAGTGCGCGCCGGCGAAGACATCCGAACGCTCCTGGCGCGCAAGCGGAAGGACGATCCGGCGGCGGAGCGCGTCGACGCCTGGGACGCGGAGGCGCTCAAGGAGCGGGTGCGCGCCGAGCAGTTTGGATTCGACTCGCAGTCGGTGCGGCCGTATTTCGAGTTGCAGCGCACGCTGGACGGGCTGTTGGAGATTACCGCGCGCATGTTCGGCGTGGAATACCGGCGGCTCGTGGACGCTCCGGTCTGGCACCCGGAAGTGACGGCGTTCGAAGTGCTGGAGCAGGGGCGCCCAGTGGGCCTCTTCTATCTCGATCTCTTTCCCCGCGAGGGAAAGTACAAGCACGCTGCGCAATTCACCATTGCATCGGGAGTCGCGGGCGGCGCGCTGCCGGAAGGCGCGCTGGTCTGCAACTTTCCCCGGCCCGGCGCGCAGCCGGCGCTGCTCGAGCATTCGGAAGCGGTGACGCTCTTCCACGAATTCGGCCACCTCCTGCACCACCTCTTCGGCGGACGACCCCGCTGGGCCAGCGCTTCCGGCGTGCGCACCGAGTGGGACTTCGTCGAGGCGCCGTCACAGATGCTGGAGGAATGGTGCTGGGACCCTTCTGTGCTGCAGCGGTTTGCGCGGCACGTGGAGAGCGGCGAGCCGCTGCCGGCGGAGTCGATCGCGCGGATGCGCGCGGCCGACGAAATCGGCAAGGGGCTGCGCGTGCGCCAGCAGATGTTCTACGCGGCCACCAGCCTGCAGTTTCACGATCGCGATCCGGCGGGGCTCGATACCACCGCGCTGGCCAACGAGCTTCAGGAAAGATACACGCCGGTCCAGCGCGTGCCGGACACTTACTTTCAAGAAAGCTTCGGGCATCTGGAAGGGTATTCGGCAATCTATTACACCTATATGTGGTCGCTGGTGATTGCCAAGGATCTGTTCGGTGCATTCCGGCGCGAGGGTTTGCTCAATCCGCAGACTGCCGCGCGTTATCGCCGCGCCATCCTCGAGCCGGGCGGGAGCCGGCCGGCGGCCGAGCTGGTCAAGTCATTCCTCGGCCGCGAGGCGTCCTTCGAGGCTTTCGCGCAGTGGCTCAATGGCTGAATGGCTTGGAGCCAGGCGGCGGGTCGGGCTCCCATAGTGAAGCGAGGAAGGGCGCCGCGCCATGGCCGGCTTCTCCCGCAGGCGCGGTCCATTGAGCGGCCATGACTACCACGGCGATCACTATCGCAATCGCATTGCGTCTCATCAGCAATGCTATCGCAATCGCCAGAGCAGCAAAGTAGGGCAATGCGCTCCATAGTCCCGGCACGCCCAGCGCCTGCAGGGGATTGCGCGCCGAGTATCCGTGCGTGAGCAGCGGCCAGACCACCTCGCGCAGCGGATTCTTCACCTCCAAGGGAAATCCCTGGCACACCGAGGAGGCAAGCCCCGTCGCCGCGACCGCTGCTGCGCCGAGTCCGCCGAAGACGGGCAGGAGCCGCGGGCGTTCGCGCAGCAAAAGCGCGGCGCAGACGGCGGCAAAAGGAACGATGGGCGTGATGTATCGCGGGCCGACCACCCAGCCGCTGCGCCACAAAGCATGAGTGACTTGAAAGACCAGGTAATAAGCAACTACCGCATACGCCACGTGCCGCCGCGGGACGAGCGCGAGGGCAATCCACGGCGCCCAGAAGAGCAGGCCGAGATAGGGCGCGAAGAGCGAGCCATACACGCGCTCCTTGGACGGCAATGAGATACCCATGAACCCCGGCGCGATATCCTGGACGAACGACGGATTCTCGAGATGTCCATAAGGAGTGGACCAGGGCGCGCCAAACGCGGACCAATGGAATTGAATCAATACCAATACCCAAGGTAAAGCGCCGAGACTCATGAATGGCAATCCGCGGCGATGAGTCCGAAGATAGGCCGCGAAGAGAATCAGCACCGCCGGGGCCGAGGGATACTCCGCCGCCACCGCCAGCGCGCAGAAGAAGCCGAACCAGAACGGGCGCTCGCGCCAGAAGCCGCAGAGGTACGCGGCGCCCAGCGCCAGCGCGGCGATCTGGTGGCCGGCGAACATCTGTCCGTAGGTGAGCGACAAAGACCCCAGGGCCCCCGCGAGCGTGACGGCGAGCGCGGCATCGGCGGACAGGCCGGTGTCGAGCAGATGGCGGCGCAGCAAGAGCCAGAAGAGGACCGACGGCAAGATGACCCAGACCCAGCGCAGCGCGAACACCGCCGTGGTCTTCCGCAGCGGACCCGCGAGCCGCAGCACCGCCAGCACCGGCACCGCCAGCACCGAGGCGGCGGGGGCCTTGGCCGCATAGAGGCGGCCCTCGCAGGCGGGAGGCTGCGCGCGCGGGTCGTCGCAGACCAGCGCCTTGTCATTGACGTAGCCCCAGCTGGAGTAGACCGGCCCGCCGTCGCCGAAGCGCGTGCGCCGTCCGATCGACCAGCTGTGCTCTTCCAGCAGGGCGCGCCCCGCGTAGATGCGCACCAGCTCGTTGGGGTTGTTGAGCTTCTCGAAGAAGACGAAGAGCCAGCCGTAGGCGAGGAGCAACAAGAGGAGCAGTCGGCCTTCGCCCGGACGCACCGACCCATGGTATCACCCGCGCATGCGCCTCCTTTGTCTCGCGCTGCTCTGCGCCGCTTGCCGAGCCACCGCGCCCGCCGTGCACTTTCCAGCGGCCGCCGCGCGCAATGAGCCGCCGCGCCCCAGCTCCGGCTGTCGGTCGTCGGACCCCGTGGTCCAAGGGCTGCGCTCGCTGACCAGCGGCGGGCACACGCGCCGCTTCCGGCTGGTGGTTCCCGAGAGCGCGCAGCCCGGCCCGGCGCCGCTGGTGCTCAACCTTCACGGCCTGGTCGAGAACGTCAAGCTGCACGAGTGGTACACCGCCATGGACGAGGCGGCGGGCGCGCGCGGGATGATCGTGGTCTACCCGCAGGGCCTGGGCAACTCCTGGAACGCCGGCCCGGCCTGCTGCGGCCGCGCGCGCGACGAAGGCGTGGACGACGTGCGCTTCCTGCGCGACCTGGTGCGCGAGATGGAGGGAGAGCTGTGCGTCGACCGCGCGCGCGTCTACGCCACCGGCCTGTCCAACGGCGCGATCATGTCCTATCGCCTGGCGTGCGACGCCTCGGATCTGTTCGCGGCCATCGCGCCGGTCGCGGGAGTGGAAGCGGCGCCCAAGTGCCAGCCCAAGCGGCCGGTGCCGGTGCTCGCCTTCCACGGCACCAGCGACCTGTTGGTGCGCTGGGAGGGCGGCTGGTTCGGGCTGGAGTCGCCGCAGGCGAGCGTCGCCCGCTGGAGCCAGCGCGACCGCTGCCAGGGTCCGCCCGCGCAGACTGTGTACGCGCGCGGCGACGTGCGCTGCGACGCCGCTCCGAGCTGCGCCGCCGACGTGGTCCTCTGCCGCATCGACGGCGGCGGCCACACCTGGCCGGGCGCATTCTCGACCTACTTCCTGGGCAGGACCTCGAGCGACGTGGACGCGTCCGCCACCATGCTCGATTTCTTCCTCGATCACCCGCTGAGCTGGAGCTACGGCCCGAGCTCGCCGCCGATGGGCTTGAGCGCGTCGATCAAGTAGGGCTCATCCTTTGGTCGCCTCGGCGATCTGCAAGCGTGCCGCGCGCCCCGCAGGGAACGAGCCGCCGAGCAAGCCCATCAGCACCGCGAAGATGGTCGCCTTCACCGCGATGTCCGGCGCGAAATGGAAGCGGAACTTGATCTCGGTGAACGACGACCAGTTGGTGGTGGTGAAGGTGGTCGCGCTCAGGAGCGAGGCCAGCGCGCAGCCCGCCACCGCGCCCAGGAGCGAGAGGATCAGGCTCTCGACCAGGAAGCTGCCCAGCACCGAGCGGCGCCGGAAGCCGAGCGCGCGCAGAGTCCCCACCTCGCGCACGCGCGACGCCACTTGCGCGTACATGGTGATCATCGCGCCCAGCGTCGCGCCGAAGGAGAAGAAGATGGCGATGGCGGTGCCCAGGATGCGGACGAAGTTGGCCAGCGGGCCCGAGGCCTCCTCGTAGAATTTGTCCTCGCGCTTGGCTTCCAGGTTCCAGCGCGGGTCGGCGTCCACGGTGGCGTGCAGGCTGTCGAAGTCGCTGGGGCTGCGCAGCGCGACGGTCATGGCGGAGTAGCCGGTGCGGTGGCCGGCGTCGGCGATCTGGTCGGCGTCGGCCCAGATCTCGCTCTCGAAACCGTTCCCGCCGGCGTCGAACACGCCCACCACTTGCCACTGCCGGCGGGCGATGGAAATGGACTGGCCCACCTGCGCGCCCTGGTAGCGGCCCACCGCAGCGCGGCCGATCATCACCTCGCTGGTGGCCCACTGGGGCAGGCGGCCCTCGACAAGCTTCACGGTCTTGGAGCGCAAGAGCTCCCAGCCGTCCTTGGTGATGCCGCGGAACCCCACGTTGGCGGTGCCGCTGTTGTCGATGCGCTGCAGCTGGAAGATGACGAACAGCTCCGGCGAGGCCACTGCGCGGCCGCCCACGATGGCTACCGCCGGATCGGCGGCGAAGGCCTTGGCTCCCTCGCGCGGCAGGAAGCTGGTCAGTTCCGAGGTCGAGCCCTTGCGCAGGATGACCGCGTTGTCGTGCGAGCCGGTGGACTTGAGCGTCTCTTCCACGCCGCGCGCCAGCATCAGCACCGCGGCGAAGACGAAGACCACCAGCCCGAGCCCGCCGGCGGTGGCGAACGCCGAGAAGCGCCTTCTAAGAATAGAACGCACGTTATAAGAGAGCGGGATCATTCCTGCCTCCGCAGCGCGTCGACGATGGAGAGCCGCGCCGCCTGCACCGCCGGGAACGCGCTCGCCGCCGCGCCGAGCGCCGCCGCCGACACGATGGTGGCAATGGCGGTGGGCGCCTTGAAGCCGATGTTGGTGAGAAAGCCGAACTGCGCCATGGCCTGGCCGAAGCCGATCAGGATGGGTCGCGCCAGCAGCGTGCCGAGGATCCCTCCAGTGGCGCCCAGCAAGAAGCCTTCGCTCACCGCCAGCCGTCGCACGTGCTCGGGCAAGAAGCCGATGGCCCGCATCGCGCCCAGTTCCGGGGTGCGCTCGCGCAATCCCATCGCCAGCGTGTTGCCGAGGATGAGCGCCATGATCACCAGGATCACGCCGCTGACGATCTCCAGCGCCGAGAGGATGGCGCCCGACCCGGTGACGAACTGCAGGCGGAAGGCCTTCTCCGTCTCGGTGTGCGTCTCGTTGTCGCTGTTGGCGAAGAGCGCGTCGATGTCGCGGATCACGCGCGGCGAGTCGGCGGCGTTGGCGATGGTCGCTTCATACGTGCCGACGCGATCCTTGAGCGCGGCGGGCAGGCCTTCGTTGAGGCGCGCCCAGTGGAAGTACATGGTGCCGGCGATGCTGGGGTCGTCCGCGCCCTCGATGACGCCGGCCACCTTGAACTTCCAGTCGCCGGGATAGATCTCGCTGAAGAGCGGAATGGTGTCGCCCAGCTTCCAGCCGTAGCGCTTGGCCAGGTTCTTTCCCACGATGCAGGAGTTGCGGTCGGCGAAGAAGTCTTCCTTGGTCCCTTGCAGGAAGCGGATGTTGAAGACTTCCAGCGACGAGGGCGCATCCACCGCGAACTGGGCGAAGAAATTCTTGCGGTCCTTGTAGATGCCGCCGAACCAGTTGAGCCACGTCAGCTTGGTCACGCCCGGCACCTGCTTGATCCGATCGGCGTAGTTGAGCGGCAATGGATTGATCAGCGAGATGGCGTTGCGGGTGACCACCCGGTCCGCGCTGGAGGCCTCGGAGCTGGCGTACCAGGCGGTGAGCACCGTGCGCAGGAAGAGGAAGGCGACGGCGGAGATGACCACCCCGAGAATGGTGAGCAGCGAACGCGTCTTGTTGCGCAAGAACGCGTTGCGCACCGCCAGGCCGGTGAGCGTCACGTGAGCAGCCCCTTGTCGAGGCGGCGGTGCACCTTGGCGGCCTCGGCGGCGTGCGGGTCGTGGGTGACCATCACGATGGTCTTGCCTAGAGTGTCATTGAGGGTCTTGAGCAGGCCCAGGACTTCCTCGGCGCTCTTGCGATCGAGGTCGCCGGTGGGCTCGTCGGCCACGATGATCTTCGGGTCGGCCACGATGGCCCGGGCGATGGCCACGCGCTGCTGCTGTCCGCCGGAGAGCTGGCGCGGCGTGTGGTCCATGCGATCTTCCAGGCCCACCAGCCGCAGCGCAGTCTCCACGCGGCGCTTGCGCTCGGCGCGCGAGAGCTTGGCGAGCAAGAGCGGCAGCTCGACGTTCTCGGCCGCGGTCAAGACCGGCATCAGGTTGTAGAACTGGAAGATGAAGCCGATGTTGTGCGAGCGCCAGTTGGCGCGCGCCGTCTCGCCCAGCCGCGCGATCTCCTCGCCCGCCACGCGGATGCTGCCGCTGGTGGGCGAGTCGATGCCGGCGATGAGATTGAGCAGCGTGGTCTTGCCCGAGCCGGAAGGCCCCATCAGCGCTTCGAACGCGCCGTCGGGCACGTCGAGGCTGATGCCGTCGAGCACGGTCACTTCCTGGCGGTCGCGGCGGTAGACCTTGCGCAGGTCGCGGATCTCGATGATCGGCTTGGCCAGCTGCGCAGCGGGAATCGTCTCGGCCATCACTGTTTCTCCTTGATGCGCATTCCGTCTCGCATGTCGGCTGGCGGCGAACGCACCAGCTTGGTTCCCGCCGGCGGGCCCTGCCGCAGCGAGACCAGGTTTCCCAGCGGCGCGCCGATGATCACCCGCACTCTCTTCACCGTCTCGTCGGGTTGCACCACGTACACCGTCTTGTTCTCGCCCTTGTCCACCACCGTGTCCGGCGAGATGGCCGGCGTGGGCGGGGCCTTCTGCGCCGCCTGGTCGAGCTCGCGAGCGAGGAAGGTCACCTTCGCTCCCATGTCGGGGAGCACGTCGGCGGTGTCGTCGACGAAGGCGACCTTCACGGTGACGGTGGCCTTGGCGCGGTCGACGCGCGGCCGCACTTCGGCGACCTTGCCGCGAAATTGTTTTTCCGGGAAGGCATCGAGCACGATCTCGGAGGGCGTCCCGAGCTTGAGCTTGGCCACCTGCGACTCGGAGACGTCGGCCTCGACCTGCAGCGTGCTGAAGTCGGCCAAGGACGCGATGCCGCCGTTGCCGCCCACGCCGGCGCTGGTGAAGCCGAAGACGATCTCGCCGATGTCGGCCAGCTTCTGCGTGATGCGGCCGGCGAAGGGCGCCCGCACGTAGCAGTTGTCGAGGTTGACGCGGGCCACCTCGACGCGCGCGCGGGCCGCCGCGACGTCGGCGTGCGCGGCGCCGAGCGCGGCCTTGGAGCCGTTGAGCCGCGCGCTGGCCACGTCGAGCGCAGCCGGAGTGCTGACGCCTTTCTGCTGCACGATCTGCTCGCGGTCGAACTGCCGTTGCGCGTCGAGCAGGTCGACTTCGGCGCGCTTCTCTCGCGCTTCTGCGCTGCGCGCGTCGGCCTGCGCCTGCAGCACCTGCGCCCGGTAGTCGGCGTCCTCCAGGATGGCGATGACCTGGCCCGCCTTGACCACGCTGCCGTCCTCGACGAAGAGCTTGGCCACCCGCCCGCCGATGCGCGGAGAGATGTTGGCCTTGCGCTGCGGCACCACGTAGCCGGTGGCGACCAGGAGCTGCGCGCCCTGCGCGGGAGTGACCAGCGCGACGGTGGTGGTCTCCACTTCCGGCGCGAAGAGCCGGTCGCCCACCGCGCGCCACGCCAGCACCGCCACCGCGGCCAGTCCGGCGATCACCAGCACCGGCACGACCCATCCCGGCAGGCCGTGCTTGGCCGGCGCGCGCTCGATGCGCAGGCTCTTCAACTCGTCCGCGATCGATGGCGGGGGCGTGGCCACGGGCGGCCGGGTGTATCACAGGAGGCGGCCGGTATCGCAAGCTGCTGGAGAAGCCCGAACCCCCTGTAAAGCGTGAACCCAAGCCCTGGACCTGGACCTGGACTTGGACCGCGAGGCGCCTGACGCCGAGCACCTGGACGACGTGGGTGCTCGCGGCCTTCGCCGCTCGCGGACCAGGTCGAGGTCGAAGTCGAGGGCTGGGTTCGCGCTTTGAAGTGGGTCTTGGGTTCGGGTTTACGGAAGCGCTGGTCGGGGTCCGAGCAGGAAGCGGAGAGCGCCCGGCAGCCGCCGGGCCCACGCTGACTCGTCGTGCGAGTCGCCGTGGCCGATCAGGTGATCGACGGAGATCCAACCGACATCCCTGTAGGCCTGCGCCAGCGCGGCGGTGTTCTGCCAGTCGTCGCCTGCCGAGCCGTCCTGCGGGCCCGAGTCGCCGCTGTCGACGTAGACCCGCGCCGGCTTGATGGGACTCTGCGCGGTGCCTTGCACCATGCCGATGATCACCGTGCCGTCCCACCAGGTGCTGGGGCTCATCGCGCCCACCAACCCGAAGACGTCGGGATGCCAGATGCCGGCGCAGGCCGAGACCAGCCCGCCCAGGCTGGAGCCGATGACGGCGGTGTCGAGGCGATCGGTGCTGGTGCGCAGGTTCTGATCCATCTGCGGCTTGAGCTCGCCCACCACGAAGTCCAGGTAGGGACCCGCGCCGCCGCCGCCGTAGCCGCCGTCGGTGGGCGTGTACTCCCAGATGCGGTCGTCGGTGTTGCCGATGCCGACCACGATCGCCTCGCGCACGCTGCCGTCGGCCGCGCCCTGGTCCATGGCGCCCTGCACGTTCCAGGTCACGCCGGCGAAGCTGTACGCCGGGTCGAAGAGGTTCTGGCCGTCGTGCATGTAGACGACCGGGAAGCGCTCCGCGGTCTGCTCGTCGTACGAGGGCGGGTAATAGATCCAGACTGGCCGGTGGTCTTGCAGCGACGGCGACCACCAGTCGTCGATGCGCTCGACGCGGCCGCTGTCGGAGCCGAAGCGCGGCCAGACGTCGACGGTGCCGCCGGGGTCGACGGCGAAGTTGGGGCCACGGCTCCAAACAGAATCGTCGAGCAGCGGCTTGAACTGCGTGCGCGACTTCAGGGCGCGCGTCGTCCAGACGAAGGTGTCGGCGCCGCCGGCGCTCATCGCCGCGCCCTGCGACCAGCTCAACGAGCCGTGGTCGCCGCGCAGCCACATCGCCGCCGCCGGATAGTGCACGCGCACGGTGGTGGCCGCAGCCAGATCCTGCTCGCGCGGATCGGGAACGGCGCCGCCGCACCCGGCCAGGAGCAAGAGCGTAGCGATGCCCGCCGCGATGGGGATGGGCAACAGCGCCTTGAAGAGGCGGGTGCTGCGGCGGGAGAGACGCATGGCCGCGGAGGTAGCACGCGGGAGCGGCGTCCACATCCGCCACCTGCCCGAAGAGAAGTCTCAGGCTTCTGGCCTGAGGCCTTTCGCGTCCGCGAGTGTAGGCAACGCGAACGGCTTGCGCTGCAAGAGCAGCTCGCCGAAGCCGCGCGCATCGAGCGGCCGCGAGAACAGGAAGCCCTGCGCCGACTCGACTTGGAGTTCCTGCAGTCGCTGCAGCTGTGCGGCGGTCTCCACTCCCTCGGCCACCACCTCCATGGAGAGGCCGCGGGCCAGGCTGACGATGGTGCGCACGATCTCCGCCTGCTTTCCCGACTGCTCCAGGCGCGAGACGAAGCTGCGGTCGATCTTCAAGGTGTCGAACCGGAAGTTGTGCAGGTAGCTCAGCGACGAGTACCCGGTGCCGAAGTCGTCGAGCAGGAGGCCTACTTGAAGACCCTTGAGCTGCTGCAAGAGGAGCGCGGCGGGGCCGGCGTTCTCCATGATCACGCTCTCGGTCACTTCCAGCCGCAGCCGCTGCCCCGCAAGGCCGCTCTGCGCGAGCGCGGCGCGCACGTCCTCGATCACGTCGTGCTGCAAGAGCTGCTTGCCCGAGAGGTTGACGCTCACCGACACCGACTGCCCGCGCGGGAGCGCGTCGTTCCACTGCTTGCAGTCGCGGCAGGCCGTCTGCAGCGCCCAGCGGCCGAGCGGCACCACCAGCCCCGTCTCCTCGGCGGCGGGGATGAAATCGCCCGGCGGGATGCGGCCGCGGGTGGGGTGCTCCCAGAACACCAGCGCCTCGCAGCCGCTGATGTCCCCCGATTCGAGCGACACCACCGGCTGGTACGAGAGCCGCAACTCCCCGCGGTCGATGGCGCGGCGCAGGTCGTTCTCCAGCTGCAGCTGGGCGCGCGCCAGCGCGTGCATGGCCGGTTGGAAGACGGCGTGGCGTCCGGGGCCTTTGCCCTTGGCGCGGTACATGGCGGTGTCGGCGTCGCGCAGCAGCTCTTCGGGATGCGAGTACTCCGCTGTGCCTTCGGCCACGCCGATACTTGCCGTGGCAAATACTTCCGTTCCGCCCAGGTCGTGCGGCGCGGCCAGCGCGGCGTGGATGCGGTCGGCCGCTCGCAGCGGCTCCTCCGCGTCGCCGAAGTCCTCGAGCAGCACGGCGAACTCGTCGCCCCCGAGCCGCGCCACCGTGTCTCCCGGCCGCACGCAGCCCGCCAGCCGCTGGCCGATCTGCACCAGCAAGAGGTCGCCCTGCATGTGCCCCAGGCTCTCGTTGATGGTCTTGAAGCGATCGACGTCGAGCAGCAGCACCGCGAAGCGGTAGTCGCTGCGGCGCTGCTGGAAGGCCATGGCCTGCCCCAGGCGGTCGGTGAACAGCGTGCGGTTGGGCAGGCCGGTGAGCGCGTCGTGGAGCGCGTCGTGGAGCAGCTTCTCCTCCGCTCCCTTGCGCGCGGTGATGTCGGTCTGCGAGCCGGCCAGCCGGTAGGCGTTGCCGTTCGCGTCGCGCACCGCCGCGCCGCGCACCAGCATCCAGCGCCAGCTCCCGTCGAAGTGGCGGACCCGGTGCTCCACCTCCAGGAGCGGCGCGCGTCCCTCGAGGTGCGCGGCCAGCTCGGCCTGCAGGCGGTCGCCGTCGTCGGGATGGACGCGGCCCAGCCACTCGTCGGGGTCGTCGCCGATCTCGTCCTCCTTCGCCCCCAGCTGCGCCTTCCAGCGCGCGGAAAAAAAGATGCGCTTCTGGCGCAGGTCCCAGTCCCAGAGGCCGTCGTTGGCGCCCTGCGCGGCCAGGGCGTAGCGCTCCTCGCTCTCGCGCAGCGCGCGTTCCGCTCTCTTTCGCTTGGTGATGTCGAGCAGCGTGCCGATCACCGCCGGGCGGCCGCGCCAGTCGGTGCGCGCGCCGTGCACCTCGATGTCGATGGGCGAGCCGTCCTTGCGCTTGCCGCGGAAGCTATAATGTATACTACGTATAGTACCTTCCACACGCAGCCGCAGGTTCTCCCTCACTTGCGGGAGGTCCTCGGGCCAGGTGATCTCCTCGACGGTGATGCCCTGCTCCTCGATCTCGCCGGGCTGGTACCCGAAGATCTCCTCGAACTTGGGATTGACGTAGACGTAGCGCCCGTCCTGGATGATGTAGCAGCCCACCAGCGACTGCTCGACCAGCGCGCGGAACTTGTCCTCGCTGGAGCGGAGCGCTTGGGCGGCTTCCGCCGCCTGGCGCCGTTCACTCAGGTCGCGCGCGATGCCCTGCACGCCCACCGGCCGCTGCCCGCGGTGGACCAGCCGCGTCCTCAGCTCCAAGAGCACGCGCCGGCCGTCCTTGGCGATGATCTGCACCTCGAACAGCCGCATCTCGCCGGCGATGTTCTTCTCCAGCTCGGCCCGGAACTCCGGCGCCACCAGGTCCCAGATGCGCATGCGCAGCGCCTCGTCGCGGGTGTATCCCGTGACCAGCTCGCACGCGCGGTTCACCCAGGTGAAACGGCCCTCGAGGTCGTGGGCGTAGATGAGGTCGCTGGCATTCTCGACCAGCTCGCGATAGCTCGATTCCTCCATTACCTGCGCCCCGAGCTGGAATCGATCACTTCTGCCGTGATGGAGGTGAGCTCGATCCGGCGCCGTTGGCGCCTCCGCCAGGGTGGAGCTCGCTCCCCCCTGGACCCCCCAAAAGCTTGGCGAATGGAAACCTGCACCTGGTCGAGGCAATCGTAGCCGCCGCTGCGTCCGCTGGAAAGCAAAGCCGTGGTAGGAAGCGCGGAAGTGAACCGGCGGCGCTTCACCGACTGGACGCGGGGTATCGCGGTGCTCTGCATGATCGAGCACCACACCTTCGACGCCTTCCTTCGCCCCTCGCTGCACGGGTCGGCGTGGGATCGCTCGTTCCGTTTCGTGGGCGGCGTCGCGGCGCCGGGCTTCCTCTTCCTCGCCGGACTGTCGCTGGCCCTGATGCTCGAGCGGCGGGGTGACGTGCGAAAGGCGGCGGTGCGCGGCCTCTGGATCCTGGCGGGCGCTTATCTCTTCCGGGTGCAAGAGTGGGCGCTGGCGTTCGGCGGCTCGCCGGCCTCGGACATCCTGCGCATCGACGTGCTCAACTGCATCGGCGTGGCGGTGATCGCGGTGGCCGCTGTCTGGGCGGCGGTTCCGGCGCGATTCCGCTTGCCGGCGCTGCTGCTCGCGGCCGCGGCGGTGGTGCTGGCCACGCCCGCGGTGTGGAGCGCGCCGCTCCCGCACTGGCCGATGGTGATCGCCGACTACCTGCGCGGCCAACCGCCGCGTGCGCTCTTTCCGCTCTTTCCCTGGCTCGGCCACGGCTTCTGCGGAGCGGCGCTGGGAATCGCTCTGGCGCGGATTCCCCGCGAGCGCGAAGGAGTGCTTCTGCTCGCGCTGTCCGCGGCCGCGCTGGGAATCTGGCTCCTGGTGCATCCCGATCCGTGGACCGACTTCTCGCCGGCGGTGTTCCTGCTGCGCGACTCGCTGGTGCTCCCGCTCCTGGCTCTCGCCTGGGTCGCCGATCGCCGGCTGCCGCAGGCCGCGAGCGACCCGCTGCTCAAGCTGGGCCGGCACTCGCTGATCGTATACTGGGTACATATCGAGATCGTCTACGGCCGCTGGTTCTGGCGTACGCGGGGCGCGCTGACGCTGACCCAGGGCGCGCTCGCGCTCGCGGGCGTGCTGGCCGCCATGACCGCGCTCGCCTACCTGATCGAGTGGCGCCCGCGCCGCGGAGCTGCGCTGGCGAGGGCCGCCGCATGATCCACGAGTGGCTCACGTTCAGCCTGCTCTCCTTCTCGGCGATCTTCTTCGTGGTCGACCCCATGGGGGTGATCCCCATCTTCATCGCCATGACCCGCAACGACTCGCCGCAAAAGCGGCAGAGCATGGCGCGGCGGGCGTCGATCGCGGCCTTCTTCATCCTCGCCCTCTTCGCGGTGGCCGGCACGCTCATCTTCAAGGTCTTCGGAGTCACGCTGGGCGCCTTCAAGGTGGCGGGCGGAGTGCTGCTCTTGTTGACCTCCATCGAGATGCTCCGCGCGCAGCAGGTCCGCACCCGCACCTCGACCGAAGAAGAGAGAGAAGGCGCGGAAAAAGAGGACGTCGCTATTTTTCCACTTGCTATACCTTTGCTGGCAGGCCCTGGATCGATCGCCACCGTGACCGCGCTGATGGGCCGCGCCGGCCGCATCCTCTTCATGGTTCCGGTGATCCTCTCCATCGCCGTCACCTGCGCCGCCAGCTACCTGATGCTGATGGCGGCCGACCGCATCCAGCGGATGCTCGGCGTCACCGGCCTCAACGTGATGAACCGGGTCATCGGCCTGATCATCGGCGCCATCGCGGTGCAGTTCATGTTCGACGGCCTGCGCGACACCTTCCCCGGGCTGGGCAGGTGAGGGCGCTCGCCACCGCGGTGCTCTGCGCCGGCTGCGCGCTGCCGGTGGTGAGCGCCGGCACCTTCCTCCCCGCGGGCGATTTGCGACCGGGCGAGGTGCACGCCAGCGTCTCCCTGGAGGCGGGCCGGGTGCTGGCCGGACCGAGCGACGTGCACGATCTTCCCGCCGTCCCGCCCGAGGCGCAGAAGTTCGAAGTCTCGACCTGGTTCGCTTCCGACGCCTCGGTGCGCTGGCAGGCCAACCACCGCCTCGCGCTCGAGCTGCAGGTCAAGCTCACCAATCCGATGACGCCGTTTGCGCCGGAGCTGGTGGGCGCGGCGGTGGGAGGCCGGCTGCGCCTGCGCGAGGCAAACGGCGGCGGCCTCTCCATCGAGCTCGGCGCGCGCGCCGTGGGCGTGGGCTTGCAACAGAGCATCACTCGCTCCCAGGACGGCCGCACCCAGGTGGACGATTGGAACTACCGCGCCTTCGGCTTCGAGGCGCCGCTGGTGGCCACCTACCGCGTGAATCCGCTCTTCGCGGTCACCTTCGCGCCGTTCTTGCGCGCCTACTGGATCCGCGAATGGCACGACACGCACCTGACCAGCGTGGCAGCCGACGGAACGACGTCCGTCACCAACGGACAGTCGACGCTGCAGTGGTCGCCGGTGCTCTCCGGCGGCGTGGGCGGCTCGGCCGCGTTCGATCTCGGTCCGGTGCAGATCGCCCCGGGAGTCGCGCTGGAGCTCGCCACCCGCCCCGGACCCGACGCGGTCACCCACTTCCTCTTCGAGCCGGGCGTCTCGGTGGGGACGCATTTTTGAGGTCCGACGACGCGCCGAAGGCGCCACCATTACGGGACCCCCTGCCGGGGGTGAGTGCCTTCGCCACTGCGGTCGAGTACGTCGTCTTCTGGATCATGCTGCCGTTCTTGCTCTTGCACCCGCGCGTGCGGCAGGGAGTGCGGCGCCGGCTCGGGCTCTACAGCGGCACTCCGCTCGCGGCGGCGGGGCCCCGCGTCTGGCTGCACGGCGCCTCGGCCGGCGACGTGCTGGGGCTGGTCCCGGTGATCCGCGAGCTCAAGGCGCTGCGGCCCGATGCGCAGGTCATCGTCTCCTCCATCACCGATTCGGGCGCGTCGATGGCGCAGCAGAAGCTGGTGCAGCAGGGCCTGGCGCAGCTGGTCACCTTCCTGCCCTACGATCTTCCGGGCGCGTGCCGGCGCGCGCTCGCGGCGCTGCGTCCGCAAGTGCTGGTGCTCGAGTACACCGAGCTGTGGCCGCAGCTGGTGCACGCCGCGTCTCGCGCGGGCGTGAAGCTGGCGCTCACCAACGGCCGCTTGCGCCCGCGCAACGTGCCTCGCTACCGCCTGCTCTTCAAGCTGGTGGGCAATCTGCTGGCCAGGTTCGACGTGCTGATGATGCGCGCCGAGGACGAAGCCGAGCGCGCCCTGGCGCTCGGTGCGCCGCGGGAGCGCGTGCAAGTCACCGGCAACACCAAGTTCGACGCGCTGGCGGTGAGCGTGCCGGAGACGGAGGACGAGGCGCTCAAGACCGCGCTGGGCATGCGCGGCGAGCGGCTCTGGGTGTGCGGCTCGACGCACGAGGGCGAGGAGGCCGCGTTGCTGCGCGTCTTCAAGCTGCTGCGCGCCGAGCACCCCGACCTGCGTTTGTTGCTCGCGCCTCGCTACATCGAGCGCGCCGGGCGGGTCCTGGCGCTGGCGCGATCTCTGGGCCTCGCGGCGCGCTTGCGGTCGCAGCCGGGTGGCCCCGAAGAGGTGATCGTGCTCGACACCATCGGCGAGCTGGTGCGCGCGTACCAGCTGGCGACGCTGGTGTTCGTGGGCGGCAGCTTCGGAAGGCGCGGCGGGCAGAACATCCTCGAGCCGGCCGCGTGCGGAAAGCCGGTGTTCTTCGGGCCGCGGATGGAGAACTTCCAGGACAGCGTGCAGGTGCTGGTTGGACGCGGCGGCCTTCAAGTTCGCGACCCGACGGCGCTCTTGAAGTTGATGCGCGATCTGCTCGCGCGGCCGGAGGAGATTCTCAAGCTGGGCGAGCTGGCGCGCGAGGCGGTCTCCGCGGTGCGCGGCGCCAGCGCGCGTGACGCGCGGTTGATCGCGGGCCTGTTGCCATGACGTTCTGGTGGCGCACCGAGCCGCCGCTCTGGTCGCTCCTGCTCTGGCCGCTGGAGGCCGGCTATCGCGCCGGAGCGGCGTTGCACCGCCTGGGGACGCGGCCGTCGCGGGCGGGCGTGCCGGTGATCTCGGTGGGGAACCTGACCGTCGGCGGCTCGGGCAAGACGCCGGTCGCGATGCACCTGGCCGCGAGGCTGCTGGCGGCGGGACGCAAGCCGGCCATCTTGAGCCGCGGCTACGGACGGCAGTCGCGAGAGTCGATGCTCGTGCGTGCCGATTCTTCCGCATCGGAAGCGGGCGACGAGCCGCTCCTCTTCGCCCGCCGCGGCTTCATGACCTGGGTTGGCAAGAGCCGCGCCCGGCTGGCGCGGCGCGCGGTCGAGCAGGGCGCCGACGTGCTCCTGCTCGACGACGGGCTGCAACACCATGCGCTCGAGCGCGACCTCGACGTGATCGTCGCCGATGCCACCAATCCGCTGGGCAACGGCGCGCTGCTCCCGCGCGGTCCGCTGCGCGAGCGGCCGGAAGCCCTGCGCCGCGTGCGCCGCGGGCTCTTGTGGCTCACGCGCTGCGATCTGCCGCGCCATCCGCGCACCGCCGAGCTGCTCTCGCTCGGATTTCCCTCGGTGGAGAGCGCAGTCGAGGCGCGCGCGGCCGACTTGCGCGGCAAGCGCGTCTTCCTCTTCGCCGCCATCGCGCGGCCGGAGCGCTTCGTCGAAACCGTGCTCGTGCTCGGCGCGTCGGTCGCCGGCGAGCGATGGTTTCGCGATCACCATCTCTTCACCGCCGCCGAGCTGACCGCGCTCCGCCGCGACGCCGCCGGCGTGCAGCTGTTGACCACCGAGAAGGATTTCGTGCGCCTTGCCGATGCCGCCGGGATCGCGCAGCTGCCCATCGAGCTGAAGATCCTGCGTGGAGAAGACGCGCTGGAAAAAGCGCTGCGGGAGATCCTGTGAAGTGGGGCCCCCTCCAGCGCGCCTTCATTCGCTTTTGCGAGGCGGCCGGCGCGATCGCGTTCATGCTCGGCGTGCGCCGCACGGTCGCGCTCGACAACTTGCGGCGCGCTTTTCCTGCGAGCACGGAATCCGAGCGCCGGCAACTGGCGCGCGCGGCTTATGTCCAGCTCGGCCGGAGCCTGGCCGAGATCATCCTGGTGCGCCGGCTCTCCGACGCGCAGGTCGAGTCGCTGGTGCGCTTCGAGGGATGGGACCGCTACCAGGCGGCCGCGGCGCAAGGGCGCGGCGTGGTCTGCGCCGTGGCGCACTTCGGCAACTTCGAGCTGCTCTCGCGCGCGGTGGCGCGCAAGGGCGTGCAGCTTTCGGTCATCGTGCGCAACCTCGGCGATGCTTTTGGCCGCTGGCTCTACGCCGGCCGCGGCATGAGCGGCGTGCGCAATCTCCCCGACAAGAGCGCCAGCAAAGAGGCGCTTCTGGCGCTGCGCCGCGGGGAGGTGCTGGCCATCGCCGTCGATCAGAACATGCGGCCGAGCCGCGGCATCTTCGTCGATTTCTTCGGCGCGCCCGCCTGCACCACTCCGGCGGCGGCGGTCTACGCGCTGCGCGCCGGCGCTCCGCTCTTGGCGGCTTTTCCGCTGCGGCAATCCGACGGCACCCACGTGGTGCGGGTGCGCGGCCCGTTCACCAGCGCCGAGAAGGGCCACGCCGCGGTGGCCGACTTGACCCAGCAGCTCACCCGCGCCGTCGAGGAGATGGCCCGCGAGCGCCCCGACCATTGGTTCTGGGTCCACCGCCGCTGGAAAACGCGGCCTTGATCGCCCTCGGTCCCCTGTGAGAGAGAGCGCGGAATGAATCCCGACCTCGACCACCTGCTCGGCCGCTGCGCGGGGGCGCGCGTCGCGGTGCTGGGCGATCTGGTCGCCGACGAATTCGTCTTCGGCGAGACCGACCGCATCAGCCGCGAGGCGCCGGTGTTGATCGTGCGCTACGAGTCGGCGGAGCTGAAGCCGGGCTGCGGCGCGAACGCGATCATGAACCTTTGCGCGCTGGGCGCGCGCGTGCAGGTGATCGGGCTGGTGGGCGCCGACGAGATCGGGCGCCGGCTGCGCGCGACGCTGCGGGATGCCGGGGCGGACGACGCCGCGGTGTTCGCGGTGGAAGGCGCGCCCACCGCCACCAAGACGCGCGTGCTGGCGGGCGGCAAGAACACGCGCCGGCAGCAGATGCTGCGCATCGATCGCGACGGCCCGCGCGCTCCCTCGCCGCAGCTCCAGCAGAAGCTCCTCAAGGCGCTGGGCCAGGCGGCGTC